>Ga0164309_10001036_pt1 | contig 13923 bp, 11 predicted proteins | sample Whisoiple_247_MG_FD_109984 | JGI IMG/M metagenome (GOLD analysis project Ga0164309, IMG submission 109984) | Soil microbial communities amended with fresh organic matter from upstate New York, USA - Whitman soil sample_247_MG | ecosystem: Environmental > Terrestrial > Soil > Unclassified >...
GCGCTCGGCGGCAGAGCAGATCGCCTCGACCTTCCGCCTGGCCCGCTTGCGCGCCATGGGTCGCGGGGCGGCCGTCGTGGTGCGCTATCAAGGCAGCACCGGCACCGTCACCGTGCTCGAGGGCATCCAGGGCCCGGCTGCCGGTGGCTGCGCGAACCTACCGGCCTCCTCGTGCACAACCCCGGCCGCTCGCTTCAACTCCGGCAGCACTCTGTTTCAAACCCTCGAAAGCTACGACGCAACTGGTGCGGCCTCGTACGCGCTGACGGCATCGCTCGGCGCGACCTCCGACGTCTGCTTCACTCCCCTCGGCCGCGCCTATTCGCGCGCCACGTTCACGGGCGTCTTCGCCCCCCTGACCGCCCCAGCCACCATGACGGTCTCGCGCGGCACGGGCGGCCTCGTGCGCACGGTGGCCATCCTGCCGAACGGAACCGCGCGCGTCAGCGCCGGAGCGCTTTAATGCCAGCACCTCGGACCGACGCACAGCGCACTCTTCGGCGGACCATTGCCCGGCGCGGCTACACGGCCGTCGAGCTCGTTATGGCTCTCGGCATCTTCGCGATCGGGATCACGGGCGTGTTCGCCATGCAGCGAGTGACCTCAGGCGCGAATGCGCACGCCAAGAACGTGGCCGTTGCGACGTTCGCTGCGGAATCGTGGCTGGAGCAATTGGCCGTCGACGCGACGCTCTGGACGCAAACGGCAGTCCTAACCAGCAACAACACGACCTGGCTCCGCCAGCTCGGCACGAACGCCACCACCGGCTGGATCTTGCCCGCCAGCTCCGGCAACTTCGGCCCCGGCTTCGACGCGCTCGGTGCCTACGCCGCCAACACGAGCGCCGCCTTCTGCACGCACATTCGGCTCACCAGGCTCATGGTCGAGCCGAACGGCCTCATCCGCACGGAGGTGCGGGTATTCTGGCCCAAACCGGGCCCGGTCTGGGCAATACCCAACACGTACTGCCCGGCTACCTCCACCGATGTCAGCGCGGAGGGCGCCGCCACGAACAACTTCCATTTCGTCTACAAGACCCCGGTCGTGCGACAGATGGGGGGTCTGTGATGGAACGTCAACGCACCACATGGCGACGCGGCTTCACACTGGTCGAGCTGATGGTCGCACTGACGGGCGGCCTCATCTTCTCGATCTTCGTATTCATGATGACCCGCGACGTGTCGCGGTTCTTTCGCCAAGAAGCGGGCCTGTCCGATGCGACGAGCGCGCTCTTGACCGGCTACCAACGCCTGCGCTCCGACGTGCAGCGGGCAGGCTTTCTGTCCAGCCCGAACTTCATCAAAGACTTGGGGCGTTGTCCGCCACGCACCCCCATCACTGGTGCACCGGGCCTGGGCAACGTGACCGGCGGGGGCTGGGACACCTATGACCTCATCCGCAAGACTGCGCTGGCTCGCCTGAGCACGCCGACGCCCAGCACCTGGCAAAGCGCCCGGGGTCTCTCTCCCGACGAGCTCGTCCTCTACGGCAACTACACGTCGCCCGACCAGTATCCGGTGCGGAGCTACAACGCCGGCATTCTTTACCTGAATCCAGATTCCGAAGAGCTCATTCGAGCCGGCTACGCGGCTGGCGCCGAAGCGACCACGCTCGCCCGCATCTTCCCCGCCGGCACCATGGTGCGAGTCCTCAGCGCCAACACGGGGGAGGAGCAATACAGTGTCGTCCTTTCCACGAACGCCACCTCTGGGCCGATCGTCACGCTGGTGAGCAACATGACGCTCGCCGCCAAGGGCGCGGGCTCGAACTGCGGCATCCGCGGCATCGGGGCCGACCTGCTCGTCAATCCGGTCAACATTATCCGCTACCGTCTCGGGTCACTGTCCGCGGACGCTGCGTACGCGGCCCTCTATGCGGGCAGCGGCGGCACCGCGGGCGCCGAAGCCAACTGGACGCGGCACGATCTGATCCGGGAGGAGTTGTCCCCGAGCAGCGCGGTGGCGACACCCATCGCGCAGGAGCTCGTGGCGGAGTTTGCCGTCGACTTTCGGGTCGGGGCTCAGGTCGTGACCAACACCACCACCTTGGCCACCGATTTCTACCCGGAAGGGCACGCCACCCTTCCGGAATACCTCGGCGACTCGACCGTACCGCAGGCCAACCAGTCGGATCGCGGGCCCCACTTCGTGCGCGCTTTGCGCCCCCGCCTGGCGGTTCGTACGCGCGCGCCGGATCGCCAGGCCAACGTGCAATCGGGCAGCGGGCTCTATCGGGTGCCGCTCGGGACGAGCAGCGACTATGCGCGCGTGCGCACGCTGCAGTCGCTCATCATGACGCGCAACTCGAGGAACAAGATCTGGAACTGATGGCACGCTCTCTTCGTCCCCGAAAGACAGGTCAACGCGGAGCAGCGATCTTCGTGGTGATGATGGCCATTCTTTTGCTCTCGGGCATGGGCATGTGGTCGATGCATTCCGCCTCGCTCGTCGACCGAGCCGCCGGCTACGAGCGCGCCAGCTTGCAGGCCCAGTACGTCTCGGAGCTCGGCTTGCTGTCGGCCTCGAGCTACCTGAGCTTGCCGAGCATGGCCTCGATCAACTACCGCCTCGGCGAGCGCGCCTATACGGCCGGGGACAGGTGTGAATCGATTCCGACGAGCGCTCCAGCATCATTCTGCAAGAGCCTATGGCCGACAGACATCGAAAACAGCGCCATCACGACACTGGCCGCCGACACCACTACCGAGAGCAGCTTCAGCCCTTTCGCACGTGAGCTGCAGGGTGACTTCACGGTCGAGATGACGTCCCCGCGCCGCGCCATCGTGCCCGGCTCCCCGCTGAGCGATGACTCGCCCTATCGGCTGGTGACGCTGACATCGTACGGCACCGTGCGACCGCATACGCTGAACGCAGTCAACGGCAACCTATGCGCCGTGGGCGGGACCGACTCGACCGCGCAAAACTCCGCAGCCGGGCGCATCGCCGTGCGCTCGCATGCCATCATTGGACCTATCGAATGACCTATCCATCCCGCTCCTTTCGCGCCTGTTGGCTCACCGCTGCGCTCGCGCTGGCCGTCCAAACGGGAGCCGACGAGGCGGCGGCCCAAGGCGTGGATCCGGGCACGTCCCCGAAGATGCCGCCCAACGTGCTGCTCATCGTCGATACGTCCGGGTCGATGGAGTACGAAGCTGGGCAGGAAACGTTCCCCACCTGCAACCCTGGCGGGAGCGGCAGTGAGCGCAGTCGCTGGGTAGACGCGGTCGAGGTGCTGACCGGCACGATTCAGAACTACAGCTGCCAGGACCTCGACCGCTCGAGCACGACGTTCACCGGGCTGTATCAGCTGCCGGGAAGCCTGAATCCCCCAGACTACTTGTACCGGAATCACTATTACCGGCCCCTCAGCGGATCGTGCGGCTTCACGCCGCCCGGGACCTTACCGTGGTCGACGGTCCCGTCGAACGCGTTCGACTGGATCGCGCCGGCTCTCCATCCCTACACCAGCAACACGGGCACCTGCTCACCCACCTTCGCGCAAGACCCGGACGGGCTCATCGACACATTCACCGGCGCCGTGCGCTTCGGCCTGATGACTTTCGATACGCTCCCGAGCAACGGCGACGGCTTCAACGGTGTGAGCCCGCTGTTCCAGGACGGCATCGACGGCGCGTGGAGCTATTTCCTCACCGCCGGTGCAGCGGGCATGCCGTTTGGATGCCCTACCTCGGCCACCATGGAAGTCGGAGCGCGCAATAGTGCAGCGCCGGCCTGGGAAGGCAAGATGATTCCGTTCGGGAAGCGGAACGCAGACAGTATCGACAACCGCACGCGTGATACGCGCATCGAACAAGTCCTGCTCAGTACCCGTCCATACGGGGCCACCCCGATCGCCGGGGCACTCACCGACGCGCAGAGCTTCTTCACGCTCGACACCACCGCCGATCCGAGCTCGTCGACGGACAGCCTATATTCGACCGACGGCTACGGTCCCCGGAACGACCCGTACGTCTTGGCCGGTTGCCGCGACCAGTTCATCATCCTGCTCACGGACGGCGAGCCCAACCTCGATTTGCGCCCCGACTGCGAAGGCGGTGTCAATGATCCAAACTGCCCCTACAAGAAATCCGAGGTCGTGGCCTCGCAGCTCAATGGCCTCGCCAAGCCTATCAAGACCTACGTAGTCGGCTTCGCCGCCACGACCGCCGGCTCGGTGGACTGCACGACCATGGCTCCGAGCATGTGGGCCACCGGCGGCACCTGCGATACGACGACCGACCCGAACCTTCGAGTCTGCTGCACGCTGCACGAGATCGCCTCGGCTGGCGGCACCACGCGCGCTTTCTTCGGCAACGACAAGACGGCCTTGCGCACCCAGCTGAGCGCCGTGTTCAACCAGATCCTGGCGGGCGGCGGCAGCGGAACGCAGCCCGTGCGTTCCCCCGGCGTGGGTGACGCCGAGCTCGGCACGCCGCGCTCGGTCGCCTTCCGCATCCTCACCTCGTACGAGGGCAGCGCTGGTGGCCTCTGGCGCGGCACGCTCGAACGCACGCGCTTCGTTTGCGATACCTCCGGCGTCCCCGTGCCGCAGGACAAGGCCTCGGATTTGGGCGACGACTTCTCGTTCAACGTCAACTCGCATCCGACGGCGCGCACCTTCGCGACGTACATCCCGGCGACCGTATCGAGCCAAATTTACACCAAACGCAGCATTCGCCCCAACATCCCCGACGCCATTCTTGGCTCGGACGGCGTCGGCAAGAACGCCGGCGACAGCAGCAGCGGGGCCCTGTTCGGCACCCAAACGGCGATCACGACCGGCGTGCCCCCCGAGGTGTTCAACTCGAATCTTGGCACGAGCCCTTGCCTCGGCACGGCGGCGCAGTGCAAGGCGCTCCTGCTTCCCTGGCTCCTCGGCGGCGACAACGGCTCGGTCAGCCCCAACCGGTACCATCGCTGCGCGACCGCTGCGTCCAGTCCGGTCGATCGTACCTGCAGCGTCATCGGCGACATCATCCACTCGACCCCGGTCATCGTGGACCACCCGAATGCCGAAATCGAAGACGAGACCTATTCCAAATTCCGCTTCAATTCGACCGCTAAGGACAGACCCATGATGGTCTACACGTCGAGTAACGACGGCTTTTTGCATGGATTCAAGCTCTCGCCCAACAAGACCGGCGAAGCGATCGTCAACACCACTGCCAGTAACGAGCTCTTCGCTTTCATTCCGCCCGCGGTCCTGCCCACGATCGCCTCGCAGTACCCAAGCAATCACTTGAAGCTCCTCGACGGTGCCCCGGTCGTACAAGACGTGGTCGCCACGGTCGACGGCTCGAACTCGTACTACGGCTACAAGCTGGAACGCTCCAATCTGAACGCCCAATCGGCCGCCGCGGCTCTCACCTACCGGACCATCCTGGTGCAGGCCTTCGGCGGGTCGAATGCGGGCTACTTTGCCGTCGACATCACGGAGCCCACCGACGTCACGACCCCCGGCACATTCAACACGAGCCTGACGGCCCGTCCGCGCATGCTCTGGCAGCTGACCACAGACTCCGCGGGCAACCCCTTGTTCGGAGGGCGGGCCGCCACCCCGCTCATCACCACCTTGAACGTGGGCGGGACCGAAACGGCCGTGGCTGTGTTGCCCGGCGGGTTCGGTGCACCAACGTCGTCGGTTTGCCCGCGCTGGGGCACCGCCTTTCCGCAGATCGTGGGCAGCTATGCTCCACGCCAAAACGTCCGCTGCTACGAATTCGACACGAACAACGACGGCACGCCCGACGGCACGACCACCAACATTGGCGCGCGCTCGCTCACCATCGTCCGCCTCGATAGCGGAGAGGTCCTCCTGCGCTTCCGCCGTAACGGCACAGGCGAGCTGCCCGTCTTTACGGATACGAGCAAGGTCAAGGCCGCGTTCCTCGATTCACCCATCACTGGCACACCCGCCGCGTACCCGGTCGGTCCGGGGGCCGTCTCCGATCGCATCTTCGTGGGCGATCAGGACGGAACTCTTTGGCGTATCGACACTTCGTCCCCGACGCCGTCGGACTGGACGATGACCTTGTTCTTCGACACGTTCTCGAAGCATCCCGGCGTGGGGACCCCGTCGATCGCTGGCGCCGCCGGTCGCCCGATCGTCACCGCGCCGACGTTGTCCGTCGACGCTTTTGGGCAGATCACGGTTGCATCGGCCACTGGTGACCAGGATCTGACCGGGAGCGGCGGCACGATCGCGGGCGTCGGTTCCGACAAACACTACGTTTGGTCGCTCTACGAGCGCTACGCCAGCGGCACCGGGCCCAACTTCTTGACCGTCGTCAACTGGTACCAGGAGCTTTCGAGCGGCGAGCATGTGCTCGGCCCCATCCGCCTGAACGAAGGCATCCTCTACTATTCGACGTTCGTCCCGGACAGTGGGGACACGAACGCCTGCGTCCTCGGTAGCTCGAAAGTCTACGGAGTCGACTACCTCCGGGCTCACACGAGTGGTGCTGGCGCTGGCGGTCTCGGTCGACTGAGCGTGACGGGGGTCAGCGGGATCAGCAACGTGGCAACGCCAGCCCAGCTCGGTGCGCCGGCCGATTCCATCATCTTCGGGGTCAACCTGGAGTATGCTCCGACGTGTTTCACCGAAACGGCCGCCACTGCTGCCTTCCTCGGCGGCAGTCACCTGTCCCCCTCGGCGGCCAGCGCATCCCAGCTTCAGCTCACCTTCCAGACCGGCTCGACCAAGGGGAGCAACGCGCCAGCTGGCTTCAAGACGGGCTTCCAGGCCACCAACTTGAATCGACCGCTGTCGGCGGCCACCGTCGAGTCGTGGGCAGCCATCCTCGAGTGACGCGCTGGGCATCGGTCGCGCTCGCGCTCCTGACCCTGCTCGGCTGCGCTCGCAGCGAGACTGCGAGACCGATCCAGCACGACCAGGCGAAGGACAGCGTCCCGTTGCCGGCCACGCCGGATCGTCTGCCTCCCGGCCGCCTGCTGGAGGGAGAGCGCCAGGTGTTCGGTTTGCGCATTCCCCGCGACATGAGCGTCGTGTCCGAGACCAGGCAGACGGCCGAGGTGGTGGGGCCCGTGCGGGCGGACGACCTCAGCGACTACGTCCGGGCGCGCGTCCTGGTGAACCACGTCGAGATGGGCGAGGGACGCATCATCTTCCCTCAGGTCAAGCTGCGGGGAGACACGTCCCCTCGGGCACTGCGAGTGGAGGTCGTCGATGGCGGGTTCCAGACGCGCCTCCTTCTCCAAAACTTGGTGAGCCGCGCTCCCGTCGAAGGCCTATCGGAGGACGAACGCTGGCGTAGGGCGGGAATGACGCCGAAGGGCCAGCTCATCGACCCGAACTCGCTGGAATAGTAGCGTGCGCCGCCATGACCGACGGCGCCGAGGCACTGCTCCACACCCCCCTCCACGACCAGCACGCACGCCTGGGGGCGAAGCTCGTGCCGTTTGCCGGCTACGAGATGCCCATCCAGTATTCCGGCATCGTGCGCGAGCACACCGCCGTGCGCACCGCGGCCGGCCTGTTCGACGTGTCGCACATGGGTGAGCTTCGCGTCAGCGGCAGTAACGCCGTCGCGTTCGTCGACGAGCTCGTCACCAATGACCTCTCCCGGGTCAGCATCGGGCAGGCCCTCTACACCTGCTGCTGCAAGGAGGATGGCGGAATCCTGGACGACCTCATCCTGTACAAGGTGGCGGCGGACAACGTGCTCATCGTCTGCAATGCCTCGAACCACGCCAAGATCGCCGGGCACGTCCTGGCCCAGGCCGAGGGCAAACCGGGCGTGCGCGTGGTCGACGAAACCGCCGAGACGGCTCTCTTGGCCCTGCAAGGGCCGCGCGCCTTCGACGTCCTCGCAAAGCTCGAGCCAAGCCTGTCCACCCTCCAGCAGGACCTCAAGACCTTTCACTTCCGGGCGCTCACCCTCGCGGGCGCCCAGGTGACGGTGGCGCGCACCGGTTACACCGGCGAGGACGGCGTCGAGATCTTCTGTCCGAACGAGGCGGCTCCGCGCATCTGGACGGGTCTGCTCGGCGCTGGCGAGGGTTTCGGCATCCTGCCCGTCGGCTTGGGTGCAAGAGACACCTTGCGCCTGGAGGCGAGGCTATCGCTGTACGGCAATGAGCTGGACGAAGAGATCGATCCGGTGGAGGCCGGGGTGGGCTGGACGGTCAAGATGACGAAGCCTCACTTCGTCGGTCGGGCCGCGCTGGCCAAGCGCCTCGACAGCGGGCCGGCACGCACGACGGTCGGCTTCGAGATGGTGGGACGCGGGGTCGGGCGGCACGGGTACCCGGTGCTGGACAGCGCCGGCACGCCGGTCGGGATCGTCACCTCCGGCGCCCCTTCTCCGACCCTCGGCAAAGCCATTGGCCTGTGCCGAGTTCCGCCGAGTCTATCGGAGGTCGGCACGGTGCTGGGCATCGACTGTCGCGGCAAAACCATCGAGGCCGTGGTGGTGAAGACGCCCTTTTATCGGCGCCCACGCTGAGGCAGCGGGCTCTTTTGTCGGCGCCCGCGCCGAGGCCGCCGGCGCTATGGACCACCCGGGCGGAGCACGCTAGAGCGCCCCTAGCCATGAGCCAAGTCAGCGTTCCGAGCGACCGCCGCTACACCAAAGACCACGAATGGGCCCAGGAGTCGGAGGGCCTGTTGACGTTCGGTATCACCGCATTTGCCGTCGAGCAGCTCGGCGACATCACGCTCATCAACTTGGACGTGAAGGTCGGCGGCACAGTCACCGCTGGCAAGGCGTTCGGCACCATCGAGAGCGTCAAGACCCTCAGTGATCTCTACGCCCCGGTGAGCGGCACGGTGGTGGCCATCAACGACGCCTTGGAGTCCTCCCCCGAGCTCGTCAACGAGGATCCGTGGGGCCAGGGCTGGATGATCCGCATCAAGCCGAACGATAGCGTTCCGGCGACCTTGATGGACAAGGCGGCCTACGAAAGCCACGTCGAGTCGTCGGACCACTAATGCGCTACCTTCCGCACACCCCCGAAGAAATCAGCTCGATGCTGGCTGCGGCCGGCCGCGGCAGCGTGGAGGAGCTGTTTGCGACGATTCCCGCTTCGGCCCGCTTTCGCGGTGCGCTCGATGTGCCCCCTGCGCTCGGTGAAAACCAGCTCATGCGCCACCTGCGCGAAATCGGCCGCGGCAACAGAGCAGCCCACATGCTGTCGTTTTTGGGGGCTGGCATGTACGCCCACCACATCCCGCCTGCGGTCGATCAGCTGCTCCTGCGCAGTGAGTTCTACACGGCTTACACGCCGTACCAGCCCGAGGTAGCCCAAGGCACGCTGCTTGCCATTTGGGAGTTCCAGACCATGGTGAGCGAGCTCTTCGGCTTGCCGCTCGCCAACGCGAGCCTCTACGACGGCGCCAGCGCGGCCGCAGAGGGTGTGCTCATGGCACAGCGGCTGACCGGGCGCGGCAAGGTCTTGGCCTGCGGTTCCGTGCACCCCCACTACCGGCAGACGATTCACTCGTATTTGTCCGGCTCGCCCGACGAGTCCGTGATCGAGGTGCCGGTCGGGTCGAACGGCGGTGTGGACGTCAGCGCCCTCGTCGCCCGGATCGACGAGTCCACAGCAGCCGTCATCGTCGGCTACCCATCGTACCTCGGACCTTTGTCCGATCTGCGCGCCTTGAGCCAAGCCTGTGCGGCCAAGGGGGCCCTTTTGATCGCCTGCGTGGCCGAGCCGTATGCGCTGGCGCTAGCAGAATCCCCGGGCGCATTGGGCGCGGACATCGTCGTTGGGGAAGGCCAGCCCCTGGCCTGCTCGCCGCAATACGGCGGACCGGGCGTGGGCCTCTTCGCTTGCAAGGACGAGCGCAGGTTCCTGCAGCAGTTGCCTGGGCGCGTGTGCGGCGAGACGGTGGACAGCCAGGGCAAACGCGGCTTCGTGCTCACGCTCTCGACCAGAGAGCAGCACATTCGGCGCGAGCGCGCGACCAGCAACGTCTGCACCAACCAAGGGCTCATCGCCCTGGCCTTCGCCATCCGCATGTCCCTGCTCGGCCGCAAGGGCTTCCAGGAGGTTGCGCAGCAGTGCATGGCCAAGGCCCGCTACTTGCGCTCGCAGCTGCTGAGCCTACCAGGCGTTGCCGCCGCCTTCGGCGAAGCGCCCTTCTTCAACGAATTTGCCATCCGCCTGGGCAAAGAGCGGGGCTCGACCGCGGCCGTTTTGGCCAAGCTCGAGGCGCAGGACATCATCGGCGGCTTCGACCTCGGTCGAGCGGACCCGGCGCTCGCGGACTGTCTCCTCGTCGCCGTGACCGAGCAGCACACCCGCGCGGACCTGGATCGTTTGGTGTCGGCCCTTTCCGCCTGAGCCACTCACACAGCACCGAGCCGCTGGGTGAGCAGGCTCCAAACTCGCTCGTCGAACAGGATGCCGTTGTGGGTCGCTCCGGCGACGAGCTCGTAGTCCCCGAAGTCTGGCCGCGCATTCGGCTCGATGCGACCGTCTGCGCCGGCCTCGATGGTCAGCTGGGGCAGGCGTCGGCGCCTCGTGTTGCCAGCGCGCAGGAGGGGCAGGAGCGGTGAGTCCGTGGCGATGTCGCGACCTGCATCGCCCGGAACCAGGTTTTGCAAGCGCGTCCCGCGAAAAGGCGCACAGAGCGTGATGGTTTGGATGACGCGCGGATCGAGATCGCCGTTCTGCACGTAGTCAGAGACCACCAGCCCGCCGAGGCTGTGGCCAATCAGGACCATGGGCTCGTCACCGTTCGCCCGCTCGATCACCCCAGCCAGGCGTCGACTGACCTCGGCGATGCCCGGGCCTAGACCATAGCTGAACGTCGAAGAGGCGAACCCCAGCTGGGCGCCGAGCATCTCGCGCATGGGCCGCCAGACCCCGGCGGTTGCGTAGAGCCCATGAACCAACACGCAGCGCACTCGGGTGCCCGACCAGTGACTCTCACTCAGATCGTGAGCGAGCAGGCGCGCCTGTCGGGCCATGGCTCGGGCCTCGCCCCACAGCGAAGACAAGCCGAAGCGGCCGGACGACGGAGGCACCGGTTTCACTCCCCCCGTTTTACCAAGAGCGCGAGCGCCTCGCTGCTGACCGCACCTTCATGTTGCACTTTCACCCGTGCGGACCGGTCGAGCACGATCCAGGTCGGAACGGCGCGGACCGCGGGAAACCGGGCACCGCTGCGCACTTCGTCCTGATCCGCCAGGGAAACGGCATAGGAAAGATGCAAGACGTCACGGAACCCGCGCACCAGCTCGACGTTCTGCGGCGCCTCCAGACAGACCAAGACCGCGTTGATGCGCGGCGCATGCGTTCGGTAGAGGTCCTCGAGTAGTTTGGCCTGCGCCTGCGAGTCCAGATCGAAGGTGGTGGCGAACAGCAGCACGGTGACGCGACCGCTCGTCCTCTCGTCCGAGACCACGTCACCGTCGATTCCGGCAAACGCAAAGTCCACGGCCTGTCGCGCAGCAGGTCCGCTCACGCCCGGCGCGGCATGGCTCGCGCCGCAGCCGATGGCCAGATTGCACAGAAGGGTGGTCAGGAGCCGGCGCATCTCGCCTCTGCGATGAGCGACTAGCCCGCGTCGGGTCCGAGCAGATCCGCCAGGACTTGTAGCGCCTCGGGCAGCTCCTCGCCCAAACGGCGGTGCGATAGGACCGCCACGGCCAGGTCATCCAGAACGGTCTTGATCGGAGTGGCTTCGAGAACCGTGCCGAGCAGCCGGGCACCCTCCTCGGGCGCCGCCTGGTGATCGACGATGGGATCGTGCCGCACCCAGTTGAAACGCCCACGCTCGACGGAGCAGGCGAGCACCTGCACGAAGTCGAGGTAGAGCGGGATGACCAGGATGTAGACCCGCGCGGCTCCAGCCGCGCCCATCAGCGCCCGTCCCGGCACTCGCGGCATGGCCAGATCGATGTCGTCACCAATCGCTTGGACGAGGCGATCGCGGCGGTCTGGATCGCGTTCCACGGCCAGAAGCGGCGCGTAGAGCGCCACGGCTGGCACATCGACCTCGGCCGCGTCGACCTGGAGCGAATCGAGTAGCCGTTCACGGCTCTCCGAGTCCATGTCCCGATACGCGACGGCGGCAGCCATTGCTGCCTCCGCATCCGTGGCCATCGAGGTCAACCAATGGCGCCAAAGTCGTGTTGCTCGCTCATCCGACATCGACTTCGCGCTCTGCGCGCGCTCACCTTTCCCCGGGGCTACTTCCAACATGCTGCGTACCGGCCAGCCTCCGTCCTGACGGAGCGCATGAAGCGAACTCTATCCAACCGGCGCGGGTCCTCTCCCTCCCCCGCCAATCGGACCGTCACGATACTCCCAGCAGTCACCCGCCAACAAGAAGATGTGACACGGCACGCTGCCCCGCCCTCACTTGTCCACAGGTTATTCCGAGCCAGCTTCGCCGGAACCAGCACTGCCCGAACCAGCACTGCCCGAGCCAGCACTGCCCGAGCCAGCAGCGCGGGCCGCGTGGTCCGCGAGGTCGTCTTGCCCCAGCGCCCGCAAGGCGCTCGACACACTCTCCAGCAAAGCCCGAGCGCCACCGCTCGCTATCCAGCCGAGCTCCAGCGCCTGGATGAGCCGGAGCGTCGCGCTCCGCAGCGCCGCCACGTCACCGAGGCGACGTGCCAAGGTGATCTCCAGCTCGCGTGCTTCGAGCCCCTGCTTGGCCCGTGCGCCGACGCGCCGCACGTAGCCGAGGGCCAGATGTAGGTCTCCGGTCGTTTCCGCCAAGAGCCGCCCGAGCGCGACGCGCGCCGAATCCAGGTCGCCGTCGTCCTGCTTTCGCTCCTCGGCCCGCGCAAGCGCCATCTGATAGAGCTCCGCGGCGCGCAGGTTCTCCCCCGCCCCCGCGAGCGCCGTGGCCAGGTCGAGCAGAATGCGCGGCTGATCGGGGTCCTGGGTCAGTGCCCGGCGCAGCCAAATCACGGCCTCCTGCCCGTGACCCTGCCCGGCGAGCAACCGCCCGACCTCGTGCGTCACCCGGGCACGGATCATCCCTGGGGTCGCCAGCGCCTCGAGCTGCTCCGCGTCGACGAGCGCCTTGGTCAAAGTCCCCGCGCGGAGATTCAGCTCCAGCCTCCGCCAGCGCGGCTGCGGGTGCGACGGAGCGCGCGACACCGCTCGATCGAGGGCACGGAGTGCCGTGCTCGTGTCTCCTGACGCCTCGGCGATCAAGCAGTGACAGAGCGCGGCGATCGTGCCGTCCGTCTCCACCTCGACCGCTTGCTCGAGGGCTTCGACCGCGAGCTCACGCCGTAGCCCTCGCGCCAACGCCTGGTGGAGGGTCAACTGGTTGCGGCTGCCTTGCTGCCCGTTTCCTCGCTCCGATTCCGCTAGAAATGCCAGCGCAGACTCGGAACGCAACGGTACGTGGGCGTCGAGCTCCGCCAGGTTCAGCAGCACCTCGGGATGGCCAGGCACTTGCTCGAGCACCGTGAGCAGCTCCGCGCGCGCGCCCTCGAGGTCCAGTTGTGCCAGTCGATCATCGGCGGTTCGGGTGAAGGTCGATAGGCCCGCAAGACGCACCGCCCGAGCGCCCACCGGACACGGCTCGTCGTCTGCCGTGATGTGCAGAGAAATGCCCTCGGGACCGAAGACCGCACGGTGCATCACGTGGCCTTCGACCTTGGGCGTACGAAAACCAAGGCTCGGCAGTACCTCGGCCAGCAGCGCGCGGACGAGCCCGGAGAGCTCGACCGTGCGTCCACGCCGGACGAACCCCAGGGGCCCAGAGGCGAGACCTCGATCCAAGAGCGCCAGCACCGTAGCGAGCGCCGGCTCTCGCAGCGCAACACCGCGCGCGCCATCGACGATGAAGCTTGGCGGACTGCCCGGCGCGAGAACCAGATCGAAGGCGAGTGCTGACGTTTGGCCGAAAATCGAAACCGCGACCAGGCCAAGCGCGGGAGCGCGCGCGTCGTTGTCAGCCTGCGGCGCGCCACCCGGTCCGAGACCGGAA
>Ga0164309_10001037_pt1 | contig 13923 bp, 9 predicted proteins | sample Whisoiple_247_MG_FD_109984 | JGI IMG/M metagenome (GOLD analysis project Ga0164309, IMG submission 109984) | Soil microbial communities amended with fresh organic matter from upstate New York, USA - Whitman soil sample_247_MG | ecosystem: Environmental > Terrestrial > Soil > Unclassified >...
AAGACGGCGCCGGCCTCGACCGGGCCCATCAGGACCTCGGCGCCGCGCTCGTTGCGCCCGGTGTAGGTGCGGGTGCCGGTGCGCTCGACCCAGAGCCGGGACGGCGGGGCGGCGGGGGAGGCGGGGGTGACGGGCACGTCGGTCTCCGGCGCGAGCCCGGTGTTCGGGGACTCCATGGGCCGATCCTGTCACGCGGCCCGCCGGTCGGCAGCGGGGATCAGCCGTGGGCGGACGGGGTGGCGGTCGCTCGCCCGGACGGGTGGTCCGCCGGGCGAGGTCGCCCGCACGGCGGGCGCGCGGCCGGAGGCGCTCACTAGGCTGGCGGACGTCGTGCCGGGTCCAGCGGCGGGCCCGGCGGGTGCGAGCGGGGGGCCGCATGAGCGTGGACGAGGACCGGGACGTGGCGTCGGCGACGAGCGTGCCCGCCGACCCGGACGTGCGGCAGATCCTCGACCGGGTGCGCGAGCACCTCGGCATGGACATCGCGTTCCTCTCCGGCCTGACGACGTCCGCCGAGGTGGTGCTCGCGACCAGCACCGAGACCGGCGCGATGCAGATGGCCGTCGGCGACGAGCGCGACCTCGACGACACCTACTGCGTGCGGGTGCTGTCGGGGCTGCTCCCGCCGGTGCTGCCCGACGCCCGCCGGCACCCGGTCGCCCGCGAGCTCGGCGTCACGGCGGAGCTGGGCATCGGCGCGTACCTCGGCGCCCCGCTGCGCGGCCCGGACGGCGAGCCGGTCGGCATGCTGTGCTGCCTGGCGCGCGGCGCGAACCCGCTGCTCGACGAGGACGCGCTGCGGGTGCTCGGGCTGGCGGCGGCGCTGGTCGAGGACCGGATGGGCGCGTTCGGGCTGCCGCACCGGCCCGCGGTGTCCGAGCGGGTGCGCTGGATCCGGTCGGTGCTCGCGGAGCGCGCCGTCCGCACGGTGTTCCAGCCGGTCGTGCACCTCGGCACCGGGGAGGTCGTCGCCGTCGAGGCGTTGTCCCGGTTCGACCCCGAGCGGTTCCCCACGCCGGTGCACGCGTTCGCCGCGGCCGCGGCCGCCGGCGAGGGCGTGGAGCTGGAGCTGCTGGCCGCGGAGTGCGCGCTCGCCCGGCTCGGCGACCTGCCCCCGGGCGTGCGGATGTCGATCAACCTGTCGGCGGAGGCGCTCGCGGACCCGCGGACCGCCGACCTGCTGCTCGCGCACGGCCCGGCCGTCGCGGTGGAGGTCACCGAGCACACCCCGGTGCACGACTACGAGGCGCTGACCACGGTCACGAACCGGCTGCGCGCCGCGGGGCACCAGGTCGCGGTCGACGACGCCGGGGCCGGGTTCGCGAGCCTGCGGCACGTGCTGCAGCTCCGGCCGACCGCCATCAAGCTCGACCTCGCCCTGGTGCGCGGCTGCGACCTCGACCCGGTGCGGCGCGCGCTGATCCGGGCCGTCGCGGAGTTCGCGCGCGGCATCGACTCCTGGCTGGTCGCCGAGGGCGTGGAGACCGAGCACGAGCGCGCGGCGCTCCGCGACCTCGGGGTCGAGTACGGGCAGGGGTACCTGCTCGGGCGGCCCGCGCCGCTCGACGTGGCGCTGGGTGGCGTGCCCCGGGGCTGACCCTCCTCCGCCGCAGGAGGGAGACGGCCCAGCCCGCCGGCCGATCCGCGCGCGGTGCACCGCGACCTAGGCTCGGCGGCATGCCCGCCCCCGTCCCCGCCGCCGCGCTGGCGCCGCCGCGCCTCGGCCCGTGGTCCCGGACGTGGCGCTACCTGCTGGCCGTGGGATCCGGGTTCGTGCTCTGGGTCTTCGTCTCCCACGACCTCGGGGCGGCGTCGCTCGCCGACGAGGACATGGCGGGCGGGCTCATGCTGCTCGACCTGGTCCTCGGGTTCGTCGCCATCGGGCTGCTGCCGCTGCGCCGACGGCGCCCGCTGCTGACCGCGGTCCTGATCACCGCGCTCACGGCGCTGTCGGCGTTCGCGATCGGTCCGGCGATGCTCGCGCTGGTCTCGCTCGCCACCCGGCGCCGGTGGCGCGAGGTGGCCGTGGTCGGGGCGGTGTGGGTGCTGGCGTCGACGGCCTACGAGCTGCTCTACCAGGGCAGCTCCGCGTCCGAGGACCTGGGCGTGCCGTGGCTGCTGCTCGCCCTGGGCCTGAGCCTGCTGTTCCTCGGCCTGCTGGTCGCGATCGGGTTCTACGTCGGCGCACGCCGGGAGCTGCTGCAGACCCTGCGGCTGCGCGCCGAGGCCGCCGAGCGCGCCCAGGAGTCGCGGGCCGCCGAGGCGCGCCAGGCCGAGCGCACCCGGATCGCCCGGGAGATGCACGACGTCCTGGCGCACCGGATCTCGCTGGTCGCGATGCAGGCGGGCGGGCTCGCGTACCGGGAGGACCTGACCCGCGCGCAGATCACCGCCTCCGCGGAGACGATCCGCGACAGCGCGCACCGCGCGCTCGGCGAGCTCCGCGAGGTGCTCGGCGTGCTCCGGGCCGACGACGAGACCGTGGTCCCGACCGAGCACGAGGCGCCGCAGCCGACGCTCGCCGAGCTCCCGGCCCTGCTGGCCGACGCCGACGAGGCCGGGACGCCCGCGCGCCTGGACGTGTCCGGGCTGCCGGGCGGGGACCGGTCGGCGCTCGCGGCCCTGCCCGAGACCGCGTCGCGCACGGCGTTCCGGGTGCTGCAGGAGGCGCTGACGAACGCCCGCAAGCACGCGCCGGGGCAGGAGGTCCGGGTGCGGCTGGCGGGGGCGCCGGGGGAGCGGCTGCTCGTCGAGGCGCGGAACGCCGTGCCCGTCGGGGTGGCGGCCGGGGCCACGGCCCCCGGGGCGGGGCTGGGGCTCATCGGCGCCGCCGAGCGCGCCGAGCTGCTCGGCGGGTCGCTGGAGCACGGGGTCGAGCAGGACGGGCGGTTCGCCGTGAGAGTGTGGCTGCCGTGGCCGAGCTGACCCCGACCCCCGCCGACGTCGTGCGCGTGGTGGTCGTCGACGACGACGCCCTGGTCCGCGCGAGCCTGCGGATGATCCTCGGCGGCGACCCGCGCCTCGAGGTGGTCGCCGAGTGCGGCGACGGCGCCGAGGCCGTCACCGTCGTGCAGCGGCTGCGCCCCGACGTCGTGCTCATGGACGTCCGCATGCCGCGGGTGGACGGGCTGACCGCCCTGCGCTCGCTGACGGCGGCCGGGTCGACCGCCCGGGTCATCGTGCTGACGACCTTCGACGCCGACGAGCTCGTGCTGCGCGCCCTGCGCGAGGGCGCCGCCGGGTTCCTGCTGAAGGACACCCCGCCGGCGCAGCTCGTCGACGGGATCCACCGGGTCGCGGCGGGGGAGCCCATCCTGTCCCCGACGGTCACCGCCCAGCTCATCGCCTCGGTCGCGAAGCCCGAGGACGCGGAGCGGCGCGCGGACGCGCTGCGGGCGCTCGAGGTGCTGACCCCGCGGGAGCGGGACGTGGCGGTGGCCGTCGCCGAGGGGCTGTCGAACCAGGAGATCGCCGAGCGCCTGTTCCTCGGGCTCGCGACGGTCAAGACCCACGTGGCGCACCTGTTCGCGAAGCTGGGCGTGGCGAACCGGGTGCAGATCGCGCGCCTGGTCCACGACGCCGGCCTGGGCTGACCGCGGGGCGCGCGCCGCCCGCACCGAGTCCGCGCCGTGTCCGCGCCCGTGCGCCCGTGCGCCCTGGCCGCGCCCGCGCCGCGCCCAGCCCGTCGAGTGCACATCCGACACGTCGAGTGCCTATCCCCTGGGTAGGCACTCGACGTGTCGGGTAGGCACTCGCGGGTCGACCCGCCGGCGGGCGGGGCGTCAGACGCCGATGCCGGCGCGGAGCGCCAGCGCCCGGTCGACCGCGGCGTCGCGGGCGGCGAGCGCCCGGGCCGTCGACCGGGCGCGGTCCGCGGCGCGCGCGTCGGCCGCGGCCGGGGCGGCCACCGCACGGGCGACGGCGGCGGCCCGGCGGCGGCGCACCGACAGGTAGGGCAGGCGGAGCGGCACCGCGCGGGTGCCGTAGCTGACGTCGAAGGTCACCGTGGTCATGGCTCAGTCCTCCTGCTGCGGTGCGGTCGGGGTGGCCTCGGCGTGGGGCTCGACGGCCATGTCGGGGTTGATCGCGGTGAACAGCCGCATCAGGCGGGCGCCACCGGGTCGGATCGCGGGGTCGACGGTCCGCCCGTCGAACCGCTTCATGAGCGCGTACATGCCCTCGATCAGCTCCGCGGTCTCCTCCGGGGTGGCCCAGAACGCGGACGTGGTCAGCTGGGTCAGCGGGATGAGCTCGGGGTCGACGACGGCGTCGTGGTCGACGTGCCGCAGGTGGTCGATGTACCGCTCGGCCTCGCGGCGGACCGAGATCTCGCCGAGCTCCAGCACCGCGCGCCGGGAGGCCGGGTCCAGCGGGTCCGGCGTGATGTTGCGCTCGCGGGCGACGACGCGCCAGGGGCGCTCGCGGCCCCGGGGCTCGGCGGGCTCGATGTACCCGGCCTTGGCGAGCGTCCGCAGGTGGAACGAGCAGTTGGCGACGGTCTGGCCGAGGTGCGCGGCGCACTCCGTCGCGGTCGCCTCGCCGACGTCGTCGAGGAAGGAGAGCAGGTCCATCCGCACCGGGTGGGCCAGGGCCCGGACCCGGGTCGGGTCGGTGACCCGCATCGCGGCGGGCCGGGTCGCCGCGTCCGGGGTGGTGCGGGACTCGGCGGCGTCGTGCTCGGCGGTGCTCATGCCGGTAACGGTAGACGCACAACATCTCTTGCGCAAGAGATGTTGCGCAAGAGATGTTGTGACCCGACGGCGTGGGCAGATCCGCCTCAGCGGTCCGGTGCCGGGGGCGTGCGTGCGCGCGCTCGCGGACTGGGGCGCTACGCCCGTCCGCGGCGCGACCGGGCGAGGCTGCGGGCGCCGACCGCGGCGGCACCGGTGAGCAGCAGGCCCGCGGCGACGGCGAGCGCCGCGCCGGCCTCGGACCCGGTGCGCGGGAGGGTCCCGGCCGGGCTCGCGGCCGCCGGGGCCGTGACGGCCGCACCCGCCGGCGGGATCGCGGCGGGCGCGCCGGGCACGACCGGGGCCCCGGGCGCCGGGACCGCGGGCACGGGCGTCCCGGGCGCGGCCGGCGCCTCGACCGCGAACGGCACCGACAGCGCCGCGGTCACCCCGGCGTTGCCCGCCAGGTCCGTCACCCCCGCCAGCGCCAGCCGGATCGTCGCCGCCCCTACCCGCGCGCCGGCGTCCGGCGTGTACGTCGCGGTCCAGGTCAGACCGCCGTCGGCGGTCACCAGGCCGGACAGCGTGCCCGCGTCGGCGACCAGGTCGGTCAGCGCGAGGGCCGCCACGGGCTCTGAGAACGTGATCGTCAGCGTCGTCGGCGCGGTGACCCGGGCCGTCGCGAGCGCGAGCGTCGCCGTCGGGCGCACGGTGTCCACCGCGTACGCGCCCGACGTGGCGGTGCCCAGTCCGGCGTTGCCGTCGACGTTCACGACCTGCGCGAGGTCGAGCGTGACCACCGCGGGCCCGGACTCGGTGCCGGCCGCGCCCGTCAGCGTGCCGGTCCAGGTGACCCCGCCGTCGGTCGAGGTCAGCACGGGCACGGAGGCGCCGGGCGTGCTGAGGGCCCGGCACAGGCCGACGGAGACCGGCTCCGAGAACGTCAGCGTGAGGACGGCGTCGGTGGTGGTGGTCAGCACCGGCTCGGAGACGGAGACGGTCGCGGTCGGGCGCGTCGTCCGCACGGTGAGCGACGGGGCGGACGCGCTTCCGGTCCCGGCGTTGCCGGCCGCGTCCTCGACGGTCGTCAGGTCCAGGACCAGGTCGGCGGTGGTCCGTGCGGCCGCGTCGGGGGTGAACGTCGCGGTCCAGGTCAGGCCGCCGTCGGAGGAGGTCGCCGGCGTGAGGGTGCCGCCGCCCGCGACCAGCGCCAGCCCGGGGCCCGCGCCGCCCGCCCCGCGGACGGGCTCGGAGAACGTCATCGTCACGGTGGCGGTCTCGCCCGCGCGCACGACGGTCCGGTCGACGGTGACGACCCCCACCGGGCGCAGGGTGTCGACGCGGTAGGCGGGTGAGTCGACGGTGCCGGCGCCGCCGTTGCCCGCCTGGTCCATGACCCCGGAGAGGTCGACGGTGACGACCTGGCCGCTCGCGTTCGTCCCGGGGCTCGGGACGAACGTCGCCGTCCAGGTGGTGTTGTCGCCCGTGGTCGGGAAGCTCACGGTGCCGCCGCGGACGGTGAGGTCGCCCAGGTCGAACCCGAGCACCGGCTCGGAGAAGACCACGGTCAGCGTCGCGGAGTCGCCGATGCCCAGCGTCGTCGCGCTGAGGCCGACCGTCGCCGTCGGCCGGCGGGTGTCGACGGTGTAAGCGGGGGAGGTCGCGGTCCCCGCGCCGGCGTTGCCCGCGAGGTCCTGCACCCCCGTCAGGTCCAGCGTCACCCGCGCACCCGACGCCTCGGTGTCGCCGGCGGGGGTGAGCGTCGCGGTCCACGTCAGGCCGCCGTCGGAGCTGGAGAGGCCGGACACGGTGCCGGCGCCGACCGCGAGGTCGGCGGTCGTGAGGCCGGTGATCGCCTCGGAGAACGTCAGGGTGACCGTCGCCGTGGTCCCGGCCTGGAACGCGGCCCGGCTGACCGAGACGGTCGCGGTGGGCCGCACGGTGTCGACGAAGAAGGCGTTCGACTCGGTGGTGCCAGTGCCCGGGGTACCCCCGGCTTCGGTGACGCCGGCGTTGTCGAGCACCAGCCTGGCCTGGTAGTTCGTCACCCCGGCCGCGGGGGTGTACACCGCGGTGTACACCTGGTTGTCCGAGGTGGCCAGCCCGGACAGCGTGCCGGAGGGCACGGTCACGTCCGCGAGGCTGAATCCCGTGACCGGCTCGGAGAAGGTGAACGTCACGACCGACGTGTCGCCGATCTTGAGCCCCGTCGTCCCGACGACCACCGTGGCGGTCGGCGCCGCGGCCGCGACGGGGGAGGCTGCGGGCAGGACGGGCGCCGCCGCGAGGGCGAGCGCGAGGGTCACGGCGGCGGGGGTGCGGCGCATGCGGCGGGGTCCCGTTCGGGGTCGTCGCAGACCGCGGGTCCGACCCGGGCGGGTCGCGGCGGCGTGCGGGGATGCGGTCACCGTACGCCGGGCGGTGGGCCCGCGAGCAGGTGCTTCCCCCTAACGGACGCAGGTGGCCCGCGCCGGGGACCGGGTCGCCCCCCTGGCTACCGCCGCCCCGCGTACCGGGTCAGGAACAGCGCCTCCGCCGTCGCCAGCCGCTCGATCTCCGCCGGGTCGACGCTCTCGTTCGGCGCGTGGATCAGCGCCTGCGGCTCCTCGACCCCGAGCAGCAGGATCTCGGCCTCGGGGTACGTCGACGCGAACACCGTGCACAGCGGGATCGACCCGCCCTGCCCGAGCAGCACCATGTCCCGCCCGAACGCCTCCCGCATCGCCGACCGCATCGCGTCGTAGGCCGGCCCGTCGGTCGCGGCGCGGAACGGCGACCCGGTCGCCTCCACGTCCACCGTCTCCGCGACCCCCCACGGCGCCGCCTCCGTGACGTGCGCCGTGAGCGCCGCGAGCGCGTCGGCCGGGGCGGTCCCCGGCGGGATGCGCAGGTTCAGCCGGGCCGCGGCCCGCGGGACGATCGCGGCCGTCGACCCGACGACCGGCGGGCAGTCGATCCCCAGAACGGTGAGCGCCGGCCGGGCCCAGAGCATGTCGGACACCGTCCCGGAGCCGAGCAGCGCCTCGCCCGGCCGGACCTGCGCGTCGGCGCGGAACGTGTCCGGGTCGTAGGGCGCGCCGTCCCAGGTCTGGGTCTGGTCGAGCCCGCGCACCGTCGTGTCGCCGTCGGCGGACCGCAGCGACGCCAGCACCTGGACGAGCGCCGCGAGAGCGTCGGGCGCCGGTCCGCCGAACATCCCGGAGTGCAGCTCGGTCGGCAGGGCGTCGACCCGCACCACGACGTTGACCATGCCGCGCAGGCTGACCGTCACGGCGGGCACCCCCACGGCGGCGTTCCCGGTGTCGCAGACCAGCACGGCGTCGGCGCGGAGCAGGTCGGCGTGCGTCGGCACGAAGTCCTCGAGCCCGCCGGTGCCCTGCTCCTCGGACCCCTCGACCACCAGCCGCAGGTTGACCGGCACGTCGTCGCCGAGCGCCCGCAGCGCCGCCAGGTGCATGAGGATGTTGCCCTTGCAGTCCGCGGCGCCGCGGCCGTACCAGCGGCCGTCGACCTCGGTGAGCGCGAACGGCGGCGTCCGCCAGGCCGCCTCGTCGAGCGGCGGCTGCACGTCGTAGTGGGCGTACAGCAGCACGGTCGGCGCACCGGGGTCGGCGGCGGGGCGCGAGCCGACGACCGCGTCGCTGCCGTCGGCGGTCCGGTGCAGCGCCACGTCCGCGAACCCGACCTCGCGGAACGCGTCCGCCACCCACCGCGCCGCCTGCGCGCACGCCTCGGGCGGGAACTGCCGGGGGTCGGCGACCGACGGGATCGCCACCAGCTCGGCCAGCTCCGTCCGGACGCGCGGCATCTGCTCCGCCACCCGCTCGCTCAGGTCCACGACGTGCTCCTCCCGTGCTCCGCGCCGCGACGCCGCACCGGCCCCGCGCTCACCCCACGACCCGCAGCTCGCGCGAGGTGGTGTTCAGCCGCCGCACCCCGTCCGCGGTGACGGTCACGATGTCCTCGATCCGCACCCCGAACCGCCCCGGCAGGTACACGCCGGGCTCGACCGAGAAGCACATCCCCGGCACCAGCGGCAGCTCCTCGCCCTCGACGACGTACGGCGGCTCGTGCGTGGTCACGCCGATGCCGTGCCCGGTGCGGTGGATGAACCGCTCCCCGTACCCGGCGTCCGCGATCACGGCCCGCGCGGCCCGGTCGACGTCCTGGCAGGCGACGCCCGGCCGCACCGCGTCGACCCCGGCCTGCTGCGCGCGCCGCACCACCTCGTGCACCTCGCGCACCTCGGGGCCCGGCTCGCCGACGCTCACCGTCCGGCTGGTGTCCGAGCCGTACCCGGCCAGCAGCCCGCCGAAGTCGAGGACCACGCAGTCGCCGTCCTCGATGACCCGGTCGCCGGCCTCGTGGTGCGGGTTCGCCCCGTTGGGACCGGAGCCGACCACGGTGAAGTCGACCTGCTCGTGCCCGTGCTCGCGGAGCAGGTCGGCGAGGTCGGCGGCGACGTCGGTCTCCCGGCGGCCGGCGAACGGCACGTGCAGGACCTGCTCGTACGTCGCGTCGGCGGCGGCCCCGGCCGCGGCGAGGCGCGCGAGCTCGTCGGGGTCCTTCACGGCGCGCAGCATCGGCAGCCGGTCGGTGACCGCGTGGTACGACGTGCGGGGCAGCGCCGCCTGGAGCCCGAGCAGGTGCAGCGCCCAGGCGCTGTCGGACACGGCGTACCGGGCGCCGTCGCGGAGCACGGCGCCCGCAGCCGCGTACGGGTCGGCGCCGTCCACCCAGTCGACGACCGCGGTCGCCGCCGTCCCCGCGGCGCCCTCCGCGTCGGGGCGCTCGAGCCGCGGCACGACCAGTGTGGGCTCGCGGTCGGCGGTAAGCGCCAGCAGGGTCAGCCGCTCCGTGATCGCCGTCGGCTGGTAGCCCGTGAGCCACACGAGGTCGGGGCCGGGGGTGACGAGCACCCCGTCGAGCCCGGCGGCTCCGGCGTCCGCGACGACCCGCGCCATGCGGGCGGCGTAGTCGTCGCGGGTGAACGGGGCGATGGTGGTGGCGGTCACGAAGGCTCTCCCGGGGTGGTGGGTGCGGGGCGGTCCGCGGGGCCGGCCGCCGTCCGCGACACCGCCCCCGCGGCGGAGGTCGGGATGGTGATGAGGTGCGCCGCGGCGGCGGCGGCCGAGTCCTGCACCGTGCCCTGCGCCGCCCGGTGCCGCCGGATCGCGACCACCGCGAGCAGGATGCCGAGGGCGCTCAGCACGGCCATGACCCAGGCCGCCGCGGCCAGCCCGGAGGAGAGCGCGTCGGACGGCGAGGCCCCGGCGGCGGTCCGGTCCGCGCCCACCGACGCGTACACGGTGGCCGCGATGGCGGTCGCGACCGCCGCACCGACGTACCGGGCCATGTTCGACACGCCGGAGGCCGCGCCGACCTGCTCCTCGGGCACGACCGCGGTCGCGGCGGAGGACGACGGCCCGTTCGACAGGCCCATCCCGACCGCGATCGCGATCAGCGGCAGCAGGAACGCCCCGTAGCCCCAGCCGGCCTGCACGAATCCGACGACGACGAACCCGGCGGTGGTCAGCAGGAAGCCGACGCCGATGACCTGCCGGCCGCCGACCCGCTTGGTCATCCGCGGCACCAGGGGCGCCACGATGACGAGGCCGACGGTCGCCGGCAGCGTCGCGAGCCCGGCCTCCAGGGACGAGAACCCCAGCGCGGCGGGGTCCTGGAAGTAGAGGCTGAGCAGGTACATCAGGCCGTTGATCGTGCCCGCGCCGATGAGGATCGCGAGCGTCGCCCCGACCAGGATCCGGTTGCGCAGCAGCGCCAGGTCCAGCAGCGGCACCGCGACCCGCTTCTCCACGACCACGAACAGCCAGCCGGCGACGACGCTGACCACCAGGCAGCCGATCGTGGCGGCCGACAGCCAGCCCCAGTCGCCGCTCTTGCTCACGCCGAGGATGAGGGCCGCCAGGGTCACCGCGACCAGGACGGTGCCGAGGTAGTCGATGGTGCGGGGGCGGTCCGGGTCCTTCGACTCGGCGACCGTGAGGTAGGTGAGGACCATGCAGACGACGCCCACCCCGGCGTCGATCCAGAACAACCCCTGCCACCCGGTCAGGTCCACCAGCACGCCGCCGAGCAGCGGGCCCGCCGCGGCTCCGACGGCCGCCGCCGCGCCCCACAGGGACACCGACCGCAGCTGGTCCTCGCCGTCGCTCGCCACCGACAGCAGGCTCAGCCCGCACGCCAGGATGGTCGACCCCGCGGCGCCCTGGATCAGCCGGCCGGCGATCACCCCGGCCCCGTCCTGGGACAGCGCGATCAGGACGCAGGACAGCACGAACAGCAGCAGGCCGAGCTGGAACACCCGCTTGCGCCCGAACACGTCGCCCAGCGAGCCGGCGGTGATGATCACAGCGGCGCCGACCAGCGAGTAGCCGGTCACGGCCCACTGCAGGGTGTCGACGGAGGTCCCGGTGTCCGCGCTGATGGCGGGGAGCAGGATGCTCACCGCCGACGTGTTCGCGTTCACCACCAGGGTCGACAGGCAGGTGGCGACCAGCACGCTCCGCGCGCCCCGCGCCGTCGTGCCCGCCGCGGCGCCCGCCGCCGTCGCGTCGCCCATCGTCGACCCCCTCGTCCGGCGGGTCGCAGCCGTGCGGCCGCCCGATCGTCCGGTGGCTCGACCGTAGGACCGCGGACCCCTGGCGGCGATCACCCCGTCGGGGTGAGCGCCGCCGGGGGAGTGCGTCGCCGGGCGCGGCGGCCGTCGCCGGGCGCGGCAGCCGGAGCTGACGCGCCCGACGCGCACCACCGCGCCCGGCGGCCGGGGCTCAGTCCTCCTGCGCCCCGCGGACCGCGCGACGCCGCAGCGCCACTCCGCCCGCCCCGAGCGCCAGCAGGGCGAGCGCCGCCGCGACGGCGGCCGACACCTCGGCGCCCGTCGTCGCGAGCGACCCGCGACCGCCGGCGGACGTGCTGCCGGTGCCGGTCCCCGCGCCGGTGCCGCCACCGGTCCCGCCGGCCGTACTGCCACCGCCACCGCCGCCGACCGGCGGGTCGACCGGGTCGGGCGCGCCCGGCGCCGGCGCCGCCGCGACGGCGAACGCCACGCCGACCGGCGCGGACTCCCGGGCGCCGAGCGCCTGCACGACGGACCCGGCGTAGGCGCCGGCGGGCAGCGCCCCGGCGTACGCGAGCGTCCACCGGCCGTCCGCGCCGACGACGGTCTCGCCCGCGAGCGAGGCCGGCGTCGCGGCCACCGCGGCCACCGCGGCCAGCGCGGCGGTCCGGACCTCGGCGCCCTGGGCGCTCGCGGTGTCCGCGACCCGCACCACGGCGCCCGGGAACCCGGTGCCGGACAGCGACGTGACCTGGGCGCCGGCCGGGAGGTCGCCGGCGGGCGCGTCGGTGACGGCCAGCCCGGTGAGGTCCGCGCGCTGCGTCAGCCACTCCGCCGGGCCGGTGGGCCGGTCGATCACGCGGGTCTCGCCGATGCAGCCGTTCCAGCCGTTGCGCGCCGCGCCGTCGACCCAGTCCGACCCGAGCAGCCAGGGCATGTCCGCCTGCACCGAGTGACCGAGCGTGTCGGTGGCGTTGCGCAGCACCGGGGCGCCGTCGACGTACATCGTGGTCGTGGACGACGCCGGGTCGTTGACGATCGCGACGTGCGACCAGCTGTCGACCATGATCTCGCCGGACCACGCGGTGCGGTCGCCCTTGGCCGTGGCGATCGGGACCTCGGTGTACTGGAACTCGCGCAGGTTCGAGATGCCGAGCGCCACCGGGGACGCCGTGTAGTCCCACTGCGACCACGGCATGCCCGGGAGCTGCGAGCGGTCGCCGGACCGGACGACGGCCTTCGACCAGCCGTTCACGCCCGCGTCCCAGGACGGGTCGAGCTGGAGGAACGTCTCGATCGTGTAGCCCTGCGGGAACGTCTCGGCGTTGACCGGCGCGTCGGAGGCCGTCGTCAGGTAGCTGAACCGGGCCGCGGACGAGTTCGCGAAGCACACCGCGGCGCCGTCGGACGAGTAGCCGTGCACGTCGTCCCGCACGATCGTCACGTCGCCGGGCTGGGCCTCGGCGGAGCCGGAGGCGGCGATCGTCGCGCGGGTCAGGTCGTTGCCCGCCGCCACGTCGGGGATCGTCGCGCCCTCGGGCAGCACGCCCGTGGGGAGCCCGTTCATGCGCCAGTGCGCGACGGTGCCCTCGGCCTCCGCGAAGTCGAGCGCGTTGCCGGGCAGCTCCGTAGTGACGGGGTCGGGGCCGACGAAGCCGTCGAGCAGCACGTCGCGCGCCCGCTGGGTCAGCGACGGCCAGACGCCCGCGCCGGGGCCGAAGTCGGGGTCGAAGCCGCCGAACCGCTCGGAGAAGTCGAGGTCGAGCGTGAACCGCTGGTTCGGGCCGTCCAGGAACGGCTGGTCGTAGCTGGTCAGCGTCTCCTGCGGCTTGGCGGTCACCCAGGGCGACGCCGTCTGCATCGTCAGGGTGTCGTGCGCGAGGTCGAACTCCACCAGGCCGAGGTAGCCGTTCCCGCCCTCGTAGGCCATCTGGTAGTCGATCAGCACGTTCGTGACCGAGTGCCCGAAGTCGTTCGTGCGGGTCTGCTGGGTGGCGCCGTGGAAGTGGCCGTTGAACGTGAGGAAGATCTGGTCGCTGCCGCGGATCAGCTTGTCCCACAGCTCCTCGCCGTACTCCGTGTCCCGCGGCGAGGTCTGGTCGGGGCCGATGTTGAGCAGCGAGTGCGTAGTGAGGATGACCGGGACGTCGGGGTGCGCGGCCATCGCGTCCTTCGCCCACTGCATCGTCTGGTCCGACACCCGCCAGGCGAGCGCGAGCACCATGAACTCCTGACCCTCGGCCTCGAAGACGTGGTACTGGCTCAGCCCGGTCGGGTCGCTGCCGCCGTAGGTCGCCTGGGACGCCGCGCGCGCCGAACCGAAGTACTGCAGGAACGGCTCGTTCGCGAGGTCGTAGTCGGTGTCGTCCAGGGTGTCGTCCGAGTTCCGCACGTCGTGGTTGCCCGGGAGGATCGAGTAGGGCAGCCCGCCCTCCTCGAGCGTCCGCATCGCGGCGTCGGCCGCCTGCCACTCCGCGGTCTGCCCGACGCGGTCGACGACGTCGCCGAGGTGCGTCACGAACGGGATGTTGAGCTCGTCGGCGTGCTCCACGAGGAACCGCGTCTGCTCCCGGAACGGGTCGGTGCCGTAACGGGGGAGGAACTGGTCCGCCGAGTACCGCGAGTAGAACTGCGTGTCCGGCAGGACGGCGAGGGTGAACCGCGAGCCGGGCT
>Ga0164309_10001042_pt1 | contig 13866 bp, 7 predicted proteins | sample Whisoiple_247_MG_FD_109984 | JGI IMG/M metagenome (GOLD analysis project Ga0164309, IMG submission 109984) | Soil microbial communities amended with fresh organic matter from upstate New York, USA - Whitman soil sample_247_MG | ecosystem: Environmental > Terrestrial > Soil > Unclassified >...
CCACGACATCGCAGAAGGGCGCTCCCTCCCGCTCGTTGCGCTGATTGACCCGACCCTAGAAACGCCGAAGCCCCCTGTTCGGGGCTCCAGCCTTCGTGATACATCACGAGTTGCGCGGGGGCGCAACCACACGTGGACAACTGTGTTCACGGTGCCGATTGAGGTACGGGTTGCCTGATGTGAGCGTGCACCGCGATCCGCGGATAAACGGTGAAGAGCGCCCAATGACCGGCAGAAGCGTTCACCGTTCACCGGCGAAGCGCGATCCCGTTCTCGTCCTCTGAGCACCCGCTCAGCTTCCATCGGTTCGAGTTGCGGTCGAAGGTCCATGCCATGACGGCCACCTCGAGAACGGGCGAGAAGATTTCAAGCAATCGCCTTGCCGCGTGCGCTGCTCATGGCTGCAATCGCCCCTTTGCTGTCTGCGGTGGCTGCGATCGAGGTCGGAAGTTTTGCAGCCGCGTGTGCGCCAACAGTGCACGGCGCGAATCGTTGCGACGAGCTGGTCGGCAATATCAGGCAACTCCTCGTGGTCGCAGCCTGCATGCAACCCGGCAGGCTCGCTATCGTGAGCGCCAGCGCGCGGTGACGCATCAGTCTCGCGTCCCTGAACCCAATTTCCTCGAAAATAGCCAGAAATACGGCTCCGTGGCGGTATCCACGACAGGTGCCACCCCAGGCCTCTGCCTGCCACCTCGTTGCGCATTCTGCCGTCAGTCCGGTGTCTTCCTTCGGAACGGATTCATCGATCGGTCACCACGCCGCAACCGCCAACGGCGCGCCACGCGGAACGTGCGTGTGCAGCATAGTCGCGCGATTCGCGCAGCCTGCGCCTGGCCCTACGAGACGCTAGGAAGCGCCGCCAAGACGCTCCGGAGCTCGGGCGCCGAGCAGCAACGGCGAAGGACCCAGCTCACGAATGGCGGGGCCGCTGGGGCCAGGTGAGCCGCTCTGTTCACCGCCTTCAGGCGCGGTTTTCACCGCCTTCAGGCGCGGTTTTCACCGGTGAACTTCACCGAATATCCGCGGGTCCTGATGCCCGCCAACACCTGAAAGCCTGAGAGCTCCCTCGGGCGTCGAAATGTCGAAATTGCGGGTGCCGGCTCCTGATCCTGGACAACCCCGGCGGACCCCGCGGGCGAAGGCCCGAGGTTCCTGTTGTTCCGCTCTTGGCAATTTCCAGTGCAAGCCGAGAGCAGGCTCTCAGAGCTTACAAATCGCTCCGCGATCGGTCAGCTATGCAGGCCACGACGCAAACTTACGCCGGCTACGCCGAGGTTCCTTCTGGGCGCGGCCAGAGGCGGAGTGCCAAATCAAATAGTGAGTCGGCGCGCTCCACGATTTCTGCTTTCCGCCAGCTCTGTGCTTTGGCGAAGTAGGCGTTGAGTGAGATGTGGCTTCCCGCAAAGAGTTTTTGCTTCTCGGGAAAGGATGAATTCGAAAGCTCGGGGTTGTACGCCGTCAACGTGAGGTTACCGATCGTGTGGGCCGCCTGTTCATGAGTAATGTCGGCGTTGTCACCCAAGTGCGTGCTCCACCACGTTTCCATGCTCTGCGGCAACACGTGCTCGATGGTGGCGTCCTTGCAATCTGCGGGTTCCTTGTGCTTGTGAGCCGTCTCCAGGGCCTCGAGTACCAGACGACAGCGGTCGCGGCGAAAATACACGGCAAAATTGCGCCAAGCCGCTTTAAACTCATCGTCTTTGGGCCAACGACGTCCGTGTGCTCCGGACGAGAGCTGCGAGCTCAACCACGCCGGATCTTGATCGATATAGGCCTTCGCGAGTCCGAGGTAGATTCGCTTTAGTTGATTGGTCGGAACCTCGCAGAAGAACCTGCGCACCGCGTATGACTCAATGATCTCCATGAAAGCATCGAGCGTAGTTGCTGAAATTTTCCCCAACCGGTATCGGGTGTAGGCTTTGACCAAAAATGGGTAAGAGGTCGCGACCTCGAACTTCGTCAAACGTTCGAGCCGTTTCCGCAAGGCGATATCCGATTCTCGCGAGGGCTCGACCAACCGCAAGTAGAGCTGGGACATGTCGTGCATGCGTAGGAGTTCGTCGCGTATCCCCGGCGATTCCAACTCCTGGAGTCGTCGCTTCAGCACTGAGTAGACCTCGCTCTTGGACACCTCTTCGCCGTCCTGCATGAGGTGGACACGCATGAACTCGGTGATGTGGTCCCCGAGTCTTTCTTGCATTGGCAGCCAGAGCGTATCGTAAATGGCTTGCTGCTCGTCTACCCGGAATCGCATCAGGAAATAGTTTCGGACAAGGTCTGCCTGCGTCAGCGGCGACCCCTTGAAATTGAGGCTCTCGAAGATCAGGTACGGGTCATCTGTGTCCCCAAGGTTGATGCTCACCACCATGAGCCGGTGCTCAACGGTTTCAAGGAGGCGGACGGGGTCGATCTGATTGCCCTCCGAATCTTTCTCGCTGATGCGTGCTACGAAGAACTCGTAGGCGTCGCGCATACGGGACGGGACGGGCTCGCCGTTGCGTACGAGCGCGTCGAACCCGGCGCGATCAGGTTGGGTCGGAAGGAGCTTGAAGTGATCCCACCCCTCGTAGTCCTCGTTCACCAAATAGTGGCGGCCGATCCGATTCCTTTCCGGCTTAGCTTCGGCGGGGAGTGAATCTCGAATGGCGCACAGCAAGATAGCCAGCGTGGTCAGCCGCTGCTGACCATCGATGACGAGAAATTTTGACACTCCGACAGGAACGGACTTGGCCGGGCTGGTGACGATTGCCCCAAGGAAATGCTCAACTTTGCTGTCAGCTTCGTACCGTTCGAACACGTCGTCCCAGAGAGTTTGCCAGTTCTTTTGGGCCCACTCATAGGGTCGCTGAAACAACGGAATAACCGATTGCTTGAATCCGTTGAAGAAATTGATGACCTGTGTGGGGCTCGCTTCCATGCAGGTCAGACGCTAGTCGACTAGACACCCATGGTTCAACGCCCAAAGGCGAGCGCTAGGGGGTCGTCGCAGAATCCGCGAAATCAAGAAGTCAGCCTCTTTATGGTAGTCGCCCCGGACGCACCGATGCGTCGTGCAACGGTCGCCACGATGGAAAAACTCACAAGCCTTTTCCAGGTGACCAAGGCTCTCGCCCGGTCGAGTGCAGCGCTTCACAATGAATCTTGCGGGCTTCCTGGCCGTCGTGCGAAGAAGGCTTGTGTCCGCCCTCCTGCCCCTTCTCGACCGCTACCGCGCCGTCGCCGCAACGAACCGCGAGCAAGGCACCTACTTCGAGGAGCTGACGATCTGCTACCTCAAGAACGAGCCCGTATACCGGGAGCTCTATCGGGAGGTACTCACCTACGCAGAGTGGGCCAAGCGACAAGGGATCGATCAGCGTGATGCCGGCATCGATCTGGTTGCCGAGACGTTCGCCAACGAGGTCCATGCGATTCAGTGCAAGCTGTACGCTGCCGATTACAGGATGCAGAAGTCTGACATCGACAGCTTCTTCACGGCTTCCGGAAAGAAGCCGTTCGCGCATCGCATCATTGTCAGCACCACGAGCCTGTGGTCAGGGCACGCCGAGGACGCGCTCCGCGACCAGCACATTCCCGTAACGAAGATCGACCTGATCGCGCTCGAAAACAGCGTCATCGATTGGGCGCGTTTCGCCCCGAGCAAAGCGCTAGTTCTTCAGCAGAAGAAATCGCCGCGGCCTCACCAAAGCACCGCACTCAACTTGGTGGCCGGTGGGCTCCAGAGCAATGATCGCGGGAAGCTCATCATGGCTTGCGGCACCGGCAAGACCTTCACCAGCCTCAAGATTGCCGAAAGCATCGCGGGAAACGGCAAGCGGGTTCTCTTCTTGGTCCCCAGCCTCGCCCTTCTTTCGCAATCGCTCAGCGAGTGGACTCAGGAGAGCGTGCTACGCCTTCGCAGCTACGCCGTCTGCTCTGACAGCGACGTTGGCAAGCAGCGCAAGAAAGACGACGACACCGTCCAGACGTTCACACACGAGCTCCACTATCCGGCGACCACCAATGCCGCGCACCTCGCCGCCGAGATGCAGCGGGGTGACGACGCCGGGCATATGAGCGTGGTCTTCGCCACCTACCACTCGATCAATGTCATCCACGAGGCGCAGCACAAGCACGAGCTGCCCGAGTTCGACCTGATCATTTGCGATGAGGCGCACCGGACCACGGGCGCCAAATTCGAGGGTGATGACGAAAGCCACTTCATCAAGGTCCACGAGGCTAGCTACGTGCGAGGTGCGAAGCGCCTCTACATGACAGCAACGCCCAGAATCTATGGCGACACGGCCAAGGCCACGGCCGAGCGAGACAACGTCGCACTCTGCTCGATGGACGATGAGGCCTTGTACGGCCGGAATCTATACACGCTCACGTTCTCCGAGGCGGTCAAGCGCGGGCTGCTGGTGGACTACAAGGTCATCGTGCTCTCTGTCGAAGAGTCTCACGTCAGCCGCCGCATCCAAACCCTGCTGAAAGACGAGAACAACCAGCTGCGCGTCGACGACGCCGCCAAGATCGTCGGCTGCTGGAAGGCGCTGGCCAAGCAAGGCCTGTCGGAGCAGCTCACGGGCGACGACAACCCCATGAAGCGTGCGGTCGCATTTTGCCAAGTCATCGAGCGCCAGAAGACCGCCAAGGTTCACAAGGTAAGCTCGAAGCACATTGCCGAGATGTTCCAGGCCGTGGTCGAGGCCTACCAAGAAGGCGAGCCGGCAGGTGACAGCGACGCGGCGCGCCTCCACTGCGAAGCCGCGCACGTCGATGGCAGCATGAACGCCACGCAAAAGGAGGAGAAGATCGGCTGGCTCAAGGCCACCACGGCCGAGAACACCTGCCGCATTCTCAGCAACGTTCGTTGCCTTTCGGAGGGCGTCGATGTCCCGGCCCTCGATGCCGTTCTGTTTCTGACGCCGCGCAATTCGCAGGTCGACGTTGTCCAATCCGTCGGTCGCGTGATGCGCAATGCCCCTGGCAAGAAGCGCGGCTACATCGTCCTGCCTGTCGTGATCCCAGCCGGCGTCGAACCGCACGACGCGCTGAACGACAACGACACCTACAAAGTTGTTTGGCAGGTTCTGCAGGCACTCCGGTCGCACGATGATCGCTTCGACGCGATGATCAACAAGCTCGACCTCACCGGGAAGGATCCGGCGAAGATGGAGGTCATCGCGATCACGGACAAGATTTCGAAACCCTCCCGCAAGAAGAGGGGCGACGGCCAGAAAGCCGCAGCCAAGAAAGCCGCGAAGGGCGGTAGCGCGATTGGTTCCGCACCGGACCGCCCCGCCGAGCCCGAGCAGCGCGAGCTCGAGTTCGAGATCGGCGAGATTGAGCGCGCCATCTACGCCAAGCTCGTGCAGAAAGTCGGCAACCGCCACCATTGGGAGGACTGGGCAAAGGACATCGCCAAGATCGCCCGCACTCACGTGGACCGCATCAGCGGGATTCTCGAGAATGAGGCGAATACGCGCGAACGCGAGGCGTTCGACCACTTCGCCGATGAGCTGCGCGACGACCTGAACGACACCATCACGCGCGATGAAATCATCGAGATGCTCGCCCAGCACCTCGTGACAAAACCCGTATTCGAAGCCCTGTTCGCGGGCCACAGCTTCGCAACAGAAAACGCGATGTCTCGCGCGATGCAGAGCGTGCTCGACGCGCTTCACGAGCATCACATCGAGAAGGAAACGAGCACGCTCGAAGCGTTCTACGAGTCGGTCAAGCTGCGAGCACAGGGCATCGACAGCGCCGAGGGCAAACAGAAGATCGTCGTCGAACTCTACGACAAGTTCTTCCGCAACGCCTTCCCGAGGATGTCGGAGCGACTGGGCATCGTCTACACGCCGGTCGAGATTGTCGACTTCATCTTGAAGAGCGTCGATCATCTACTCCGCGCGGAGTTCGGACAGACGCTCGGTAGCGAGGGTGTCCACATTCTCGATCCGTTTACCGGCACCGGCACGTTTATCACGCGGCTTCTGCAGAGCGGCCTCATTGCGAAAGACGAGCTGCCGCGCAAGTACACGAAGGAGATCCACGCGAACGAGATCGTGCTGCTCGCTTACTACATCGCCGCCGTCAACATTGAGGCGAGCTATCACGGCATCGTTGGGGGCCGGTACCAGCCGTTCGAGGGAATCTGCCTGACGGACACCTTTCAACTGTACGAGAAGGACGATCTCATCTCGCGCGTCCTGGTGGACAACAGCGCACGCAGGACGCGGCAGAAGAAACTCGACATTCGCGTAATTATCGGAAATCCTCCCTATTCAGTAGGGCAGGACAGCGAGAACGATAACAACTCGAACGTCGCCTATCCGTCGCTAGATCAGAGAATCTCGAGCACCTACGCCGCGCGCTCGGAAGCGAAGCTCGCGAAGGGCCTCTACGACAGCTACGTTCGTGCGATCCGTTGGGCGAGCGACCGCATTGGTGCGAGCGGCATCGTCGGATTCGTCACCAACGCAAACTTCATCGAAGCAGGCACTGCCGATGGTCTCCGAAAGTGTCTGGCCGAGGAATTCAGCAGCCTCTACATCTTCCACCTCCGAGGCAACCAGCGTACGGCAGGCGAACTGTCTAGAAAGGAGGGGGGCAAGGTATTTGGCAGTGGCAGCCGTGCTCCGGTTGCGATCTCGCTCCTCGTCAAGAACGCGACAACCAAGGAGCGGGGACAAATCCATTTCCGTGACATCGGTGACTACCTGACCCGGGAGGAAAAGCTCGAGAGCCTTGCGACACTGGGCAGCGTCGGCGGCATCACCGAGGTGGGTGGCTGGCGGCGCATCGTGCCCGACGCGCACGGCGATTGGCTCAAGCAACGCGACGAAGGATTCAGTCGCTACCTCGCACTTGGGGACAAGAGCGAGGCCGAACCCGCCTTGTTCACCAGCCACTCACTCGGTGTAAATACGAATCGGGATGCTTGGGCGCGCAGTCCCTCCCGGCGTGGGCTCGCCGATCAGATGACGCGGCTGATCGCATTCTACAACGCCGAACTGGCACGATTCGACGCGGCTCATCCCGGGCTCAACAAGAAAGAGCGGGCCGCACTCGTTGACAACGTCATCAACACCGACGCGACGAAGATCAGCTGGACCGTCAACCTAAAAAACGATCTCGCTCGGGGTAGCAGCTTCGTATTCGAAGCTTCGCGTATTGTTCCAAGCCTCTATCGTCCCTTCTCCAAGCAGTGGCTCTATTTTGACCGGAAGCTTAACGAGAGGGTTCTCCAGATTCCCCGTTTCTTTCCTCATTCTGGGGTACAGAACAGGGTCATCGGGGTCTCCGCGAGCGAATCACGCTCTGCCTACTCGGTTCTCATGGCCGACGTCGTGCCAAGCCTTCATGCGGCCGACATGGTCGGTTCGCAATTCTTCCCGCTCTACCTCTACGATGGCGAGAGTGCAGATTCAGACGCGGAGGCGCAGCCTTCACTCTTCGTTTCGTCGAAGAACGCCCCCGTTGGTAGCGCACGCCGCGACGGCGTCAGCGATGCGGGCCTTGCGCACTTCCAAAGCGCCTATCCCGGTGAAAAGATCTCTAAGGTAGACATCTTCTACTACGTCTACGGTGTGCTCCACTCTACCGACTACCGGACCCGCTACGCCGACAATCTAGGGAAGGAGCTTCCGCGCATCCCACGCGTCAAGAACGCAGCGGACTTCTGGTCCTTCACCCACGCAGGTCGTGCGCTCGGCGACCTGCACGTCGGCTACGAAAAAGTCCCGGAATACCCCGCGCCCGTTGACGGCCCCGCCAAGCCCACCGCGGCACAGTACCGCGTCGAAAAGATGAAGTTCGGCAAAGGCAAGGACCGCAGCGTCATACACTACAACGATCTGATCACGGTCCGCGACATCCCGTTGGAAGCTTACGGATACGTTGTCAACGGCAAACCCGCGATCGAGTGGGTGATGGAGCGCCAGAGCATCATCACAGACAAGGATAGCGGGATCGTGAAGGACCCGAACGCCTGGGCTACCGAAACCGCCGGTGACGCGCGCTACCCTCTCTCACTCTTGCTGCGCGTCATCACGGTCAGCCTCGAAACCGTCAAGATCGTCAAGGCTCTGCCTGGGCTCGACATCCTCGACGAACCGACGGCCTCTGCCAAAGGCACGGTCGTTCCCTTCCGACGCTTCACCCCGAAGGCGGGCGAACGCTACAAGGCGTGCGTCCCGCTGGTCGAGCTCCAAGTCGCTGCCGGTGCTTGGAGCGACGTGCAAGAAAACATCGCCGAGCCCGATGACCCCGACGTCGAGTGGGTCACGTGGGACACCTCTGTGAGCTTCGCCAAAGGCATGTTTGTCGCGCGCATTCGCGGGCGGTCTATGGAGCCCGGCGTTCCGGATGGCGCCTACTGCCTCTTCCGCACAGTCGCACTGCCGTCGTCCGCGGACCGCCCAGTTCTCGTGCGTCACGGCGGCCAAACAGATCCGGAGACTGGCGGCCAGTACACGGTGAAGCTCTACCGCGAGCAGAAGGACACCAAAGGGCAAAGGCAGATCGTGCTCCAGCCAGCCAATCCCGAGTTCGCGCCCCTCCTGATCCTGCCAGGCGAGGCAAGCGAGATCCGCGTGCTCGCGGAGGTGGTGGAGGTGCTTGCCCCTTGAGCGCGTTTTCGGCGGGGTGATTCGGTGGCCAACGCGCATCCGCCGCCGGATATCCACAGGCCCCGTTTGTCGAATGATCTCGATGAACCGAACTCGTGACATTTTTGGACCGCGCTAGCCCATCGAAAGCTGGCCCAAAGGTACGGGCATCAGCTATGACTGGCTAGATTCCGTGGCCACGAAGGACCAACTCAAAGCACTCATCAAGTGCCACGCCGACGGCGACAACGACCGGTTCTACGCTGTCGCCATGCAGGTCGCCGCGCAGGAGGCGCGGAGCGGGCACGGGCGCTTCGCGCAGGAGCTTCGCGAACTGATCGACAAGGCGAAGGATCGAGGGCCAACGGGCCTCCCGTCGCCTATAGGCCGCATAGTTCCTGTCGTACAACCTCGCGGTGAGCTTGCAGGCCTCCTGAGCGTGGCGTATCCCAAAACGCGGCTCGCTGACATGGTGCTCGGCGAGCCACTGCGGAGGCAACTCGATCGCGTCATATTGGAGCAGCGACAACAGTTGCGGCTCCAAGAGCATGGCTTCGGTCCGGTGAGAAAGCTGCTCCTGGTCGGGCCTCCCGGAACTGGCAAGACCATGACCGCGGCCGCCTTGGCGGGCGAACTGGGGATGGCGCTTTTCACCATCCAACTGGACGGGCTCATCACCAAGTTCATGGGGGAGACCGCAGCCAAGCTCCGTCTAATTTTCGACGCGATCGCGGAGACGCGTGCGGCCTATTTTTTCGATGAGTTTGACGCCCTGGGCGGCGACCGCGGGTCAAAGAATGACGTTGGAGAGATCCGACGCGTCTTGAACTCGTTTCTCCAGTTCCTCGAGCAGGACGACTCGCAGAGCCTGATCATCGGTGCAACGAACCACGCTGCATTGCTCGACCGCGCATTGTTTCGGCGATTCGATTCCGTCGTGGACTACGCTCTGCCGTCTCCTAACGTCGCGCAAAAGGTCATTCACGCTCGACTGGGCGCGTTGAACATCGCGAAGGTCGGGTGGGCTCCCGTGCGCAAAGCGGCCGCGGGCCTCAGCCACGCGGAACTCACTAAGGCGTGTGACCAAGCTGCGAAGAACGCCATTCTCGCCGAGACTACGGTGATAGAGACCAAGGCGCTCGTCGCTGCACTTGTGGAGCGTCAAACCGCGAGAACCTAGGCAAGCCGAGAGGGGATCATGAATGGCGAGGGATCGATCGCATATCTTTGTTCGAGATAAGCCTAAGGCGGACGAATACAGCCCGCATCCGAGAAAGATTACCGTGCCGTTGCCGCCGTCGCCGGGGGATCCGGGACGACACGCCGCGACACTCAAGGCGGCGCTCCTAGCAGCAGAGGCCGCGGCGCGGACACGTCGAGACGTTGACGGCATTCAGGTGGCCAGTGCAACCCCCGGGTTGTACGTACGGTTCGACAGCCAACCTGATTTTCGCCTCAAGCTTGACAGCCTCGATGCCCGCGGCGCTGGCATCGAGCTCGTCTCAGTCACGCGCACAGGCGATATTGAACACGCTACCGTCTTCGTTCCCGATGGGAAAGTGGGCCACTTCATCAAGCGGTTCGAGGAATACGCGACGCAACGAACCACGAAGGGCGAACGCAGCCACAAGGACCTTGTTGAGAGCATTTCGCGACTGCAACTGGCAACGCTGCGAGCGCTGTGGACCGATAGCGCCGAGGAGTATCCGGACGAACATCAAAGTCTGTGGTGGGAAGTGTGGCTCAGAACAAGCGACGGCAAGGAAGTGAAGCGCCTGTCGAATTTCTGCGAGCAACTTGGCCTTACAGTTGGCGACGGACGATTGACGTTTCCTGACCGAATCGTCCTGCTCGTGAAAGCCACGGCGCGGCAACTTAGCGGATCGATCGATGTACTGAACGACGTCGCGGAAGTTCGGCGAGCGAAGGAGACCGCCGACGACTTCCTGAAAATGACGAGCGGCGAGCTCGCTGAATGGACGAAAGATCTCGCTGACCGGCTCGACTGTGCTGATGCCAGCGCACCGACAGTGTGTGTGTTGGACACCGGCACCAATCGCGGCCATCCACTGCTAAAAGGTTCGCTCCCAGAAACCGATATGCACGCGTGGAAACCATCGTGGGGCGTACTGGACCACGATGGCCACGGAACAGAGATGGCGGGCCTGGCACTTTTGGGCGACCTCACGGTCCCCCTCGTCAGCGCGTCGCGTCTTCCGCTCCGCCATGGGCTTGAGTCCGTCAAGATCCTGCCGCCAAAAGGGGCCAATCCTCCGGAGTTATATGGCGCGATCATGGCGGAGGCCGCTGCTCGGGTGGAGATTCAAGGCGCGGGAAGAAGCCGGGCGTTTTCGCTGTCAATCACGGCCACGGACGAGCGCGATCGGGGACAGCCGTCGTCGTGGTCCGCAGCGATCGACGCGCTTGCCGCTGGGAGGTCATTCGACCCCACCACCAGGGGCCTCAGCTACATCAGCGAATCCACTGATGGTCCCCACCGGCTGTTCGTGATCTCCGCTGGGAACGTCGACGACCTCGCGATCAAGCATCTGGAGCGCAGCGACCTAGAAGCTGTGCACGACCCGGCACAGGCATGGAACGCGCTCACAGTGGGAGCGTGCACCAGCCTTGATTCGATAGACCTTCAGAATCCGGCGCTTCGCGGCTGGAAGCCCGTCGCTCTCGCCGGTGATCTGTCGCCGTACTCCACTACGTCGGTTACGTTCGCCAAGCAGTGGCCCGTCAAGCCGGACGTGGTCTTTGAAGGCGGCAACAAGGTTCACAACGGCAAGGACGCGCTTCAGCATGACGCGCTCTCCGTGCTGACTACGCACTTCAAGCCGCAGGAGAAGCTCATCGTGCCGAGCTGGGCCACTAGCGCGTCGACGGCGCAGGTTGCCCGCTTCGCTGGCATTCTCGCCGCAGATTACCCCTCGATGTGGCCCGAGAGCATCAGAGCACTGATCGTCCATTCGGCAGAGTGGACGCCGCGGATGCGCGGACATCTACCTCCGAACGCGGGACGTGGGGTCCTGGAACGTTTGCTGCTTCGTCGCTTTGGTTTCGGGATCCCGAATCTTGAACGAGCACGACGCAGCGCAAGTAATGCGCTTACTCTCGTCGTGCAGGACAGCGTGCGGCCGTTTGAGAAGTCGAACCTTTGCGAGATGAAAGTCCACGAGCTGCCGTGGCCCACGAACGAGCTACTCGATCTAGGCGATGAGCGGGTACGAATGCGCGTCACCCTTTCCTATTTCATCGAACCAAACCCTGCCCGGCGTGGATGGCGCAATCGCCATCAGTATGCGTCGCACGGCTTGCGTTTCGAGGTGATGCGTCCGACTGAGTCTGGAGTCGAGTTCCGGAAGCGCGTGAACAAGATGCAGCTCGCCGAGGGCGAGAAGAAACCATCAAGCACGGGTGACAGCGACCAGTGGCTTCTCGGTCCGGTGTTAAGGCACCACGGGTCACTTCATTCGGACATCTGGGAGGGCACCGCGGCCGACCTCGCCCAGCGGGGATCGATAGGCGTGTACCCCGTCTCCGGATGGTGGAAAGACCAACCAAGCCGTGACCGAAGCGATCTGGGGGCGCGCTACGCGCTGCTGGTCTCGATCGAGACGCCTCGCGTCGACGTCGATATCTACACACCGGTCGCGCAGCAGGTTGGCATCCCGGTCGTTATACAGACCTAGCGAATCGAGCGCGACGCAACCCCCACGGGTGCGTTTCGCGGATCAATCTTCCAGCGCTTCCAGCAATTCGCTGAGCGCTGACTCGAGCGCGCGTTGCTCAATCGCAGACTGAGCGAGGGCCTGCTCATTTGACGCTCGGAGGTCATCAAGTTGTCGGGCGTGCTCCCGCCGGATGCTATCAAGTTCAGCCTCGAGGCGCTTCACTTGGTCGTGCAAGCGCGAACAGGTGATGCCGTTGCCGTCTCCGTTCGGCTCCGCTGACGTCACCTCGGAAGGCGCAAACGCGCGAGCCTCTCGCCGTTTCACAATGTCGCGCGCTAGCGCCTCGACCTCGAATGGGTCGAAGCGATGCACGCCGCTGGCATCGACCACCGGGTGAAGTTCGAAGCCTTCGAGCCTTCGCACCGTTGCCAAGCTTCGCCCGAGCCTCGCAGCCACCTGCTTCCGAGTCATACTCAAGAAATAGCATGCCCGGGCATGCCGCACCGCACGTGTCGCGCGACCGTGAGTTGGATTCTTCAGAAAAAAGCACTGTCAATTTCGCGGCCTAAAACTGGCTCTTTTAGGGCGGTAGACGCGACACGGCGCGACACGTGCGGTTTGCGTGCATTATTGTCTCACGCTACTCATTTCACAGAAGCATGGCAGAGCCCAATACTGTAGTTCGCTCGACCATCCCGAGTGCCTTCAATCGACGGCGGCTCACGGTAGCCACGTTGGGCGTCTCGGACGGGGCGATTGCTCGCGCGTATACAGATCCGACCCGAGTGCGAGAGTCGACGCTGCTTCGCTTGCAGAAGGCGGCGCGTGAACTCGGGCTGCCAGAACCGGGCAAGGAGCAAAATCCGTGACGTTATTGGCTCAAGAGCCCGAGGCTTCTGAGCGTGAGGGATTGGCTCGCGAATACCATTCGCTTGCGCTTTTCCTTTCTCGCTCGATGCACCGGCGGGACGCTTACTCGGTCGAACACAATCCGCTGCTTGCACAGCGTTTGGTCTGGATCGCCGAGACCGTCGCGGATCCCCTACAGCTCGCCCCGTTCTTCGCTTCTTGGCTGAGACTGCTCGACCTCCAAGCGGCGCCTACCAAAGATTGGTGGGGGATCGGGCGCGTCCTGCGGTCGATGCGGCGTCTAGCCTACGCAGCGCGCTTGCCTCGCAAGATGCTGATGCGACTCGAACAGGTCGAAGGGTTTGCGGGGCGGCAACTGTGGTCCGGGCTCGGGCTAGATCGGCTAGAGCGTCTGCAGGCGTTGATCCAGGCCGACATCGAACGCTTCGAGGACCTGACGACTGACGAAAAAACTCGGCTCGACTCTAGGGTCAGCTCTCTGCAGGCCGGGTTCCGTCAGGAACGCCGTGCGACCCGCCAATATCTTCGGCCAGTCGCGCAAGCTCCGCGGGTCCGCGTGTGCGTCCGACGCGACCGTCGTGCGCAACGTCGGCAGCCTGCGCGTCGCGTTGCAGCTCGTCGCGTGCAGCTTGATGCTGGCGGCAGCGATGCGCCAGGGGGAGCAGATGGCGACGGCGGTCCAGATTCAGGCTCGCTCTTCCGAGCGTACGGTTTAGCGCCCG
>Ga0164309_10001043_pt1 | contig 13855 bp, 8 predicted proteins | sample Whisoiple_247_MG_FD_109984 | JGI IMG/M metagenome (GOLD analysis project Ga0164309, IMG submission 109984) | Soil microbial communities amended with fresh organic matter from upstate New York, USA - Whitman soil sample_247_MG | ecosystem: Environmental > Terrestrial > Soil > Unclassified >...
CTCGCCGCCATGGACGCCATCAACGAGGCCCGCGACCGCATCAACGCCAACGTGTCGCCGCTGCTCGCGCTCGAGGCGATGGCCCTGCAGCTCCGGGTCCCGCGCGACCTCGGCATCTGACCCACTCTCGCGCGGCGGCGGTGTGAGGTTCCCCATGCGTGACCGGGGAGCGCCCGGCGGCCCCGCGAGCCGCCCCGTGCGCTAGCCCGCGCGGCCGCCGGTCCGGGCGACACGGCATACGGCCTCGATGCGGTCACGACCTGTCGTCCGTGGCGGCCGCCTACAGGTCGACCGGTTACGGTTTCGGGCATGACGACACGCCCTGCCGCCATCTCCCGCGCCCTCACCGCCACTGTGGCGACGCTGGCGCTGGTGCTGGCTGCTGCGGCCTGCACGACGAGCGAGCCACCGGTCGGGCCCACCTCGAAGACCGGTCTCCCGCCTGCCACGGCGGCGCCGAGCGCGGCGCTCGCCTCCTACTACACCCAGAAGCTCGACTGGAAGAAGTGCGGCGACCTCGAGTGCGCCGACCTGCGGGTCCCGCTCGACCACGCGGCCCCGGACCCGTCCAAGGACCTGACGATCAAGGTCGCCCGGGTCAAGGCCCGCGACCAGGCCAAGCGCCTGGGCTCGCTGCTCGTCAACCCCGGCGGCCCGGGCGCGTCGGGGATCGACTACGTCCGCGGTGGAGCCGAGACGATCGGCGGCCCCGAGGTGCGCCGCTACTACGACCTCGTCGGCTTCGACCCGCGCGGCGTCGCGAGCTCCGACCCGATCGACTGCCTCGACGACAAGGCCCTCGACCGCTTCCTCGCAGCCGACCCGACACCCGACGACGCCACCGAGGAGCAGGCGCTGCTCACGCAGGCCAAGGCCATGGCCGACGGCTGCCAGAAGGACAACCCCGACCTCGTCAAGCACCTCTCGACCGCCGACGCTGCCCGCGACATGGACATCCTCAGGGCCGCGGTCGGGGACACCCAGCTGAACTATCTCGGCAAGTCCTACGGCACGTTCCTCGGCTCGACGTATGCCGACCTCTTCCCGCAGCGCGTCGGCCGCGTCGTCCTCGACGGCGTCGTGCCGCCCGACCTGACGAGCGCCGAGCTCGGCGAGGGCCAGGCCCGCGGCTTCCAGATCGCGACGCAGGCCTACGTCGAGGACTGCGTCACCGAGGACTGCCCCCTCGGCTCGACCCCGGAGGCCGCACTCAAGGGCCTCGACGACTTCTTCCGCCAGGTCGACCGCCAGCCCCTGCCGACCGGCGACCCCAGCGCCCCCTTGCTCACCGAGGGCTGGGCCCGTCTCGGCGTCGCCGTCGCGCTCTACGACCAGGGCTCGTGGGGCTTCCTCACCGACGCGCTCCGGGAGGCCAAGTCCGGCAACGGCCAGTCCCTCATGCAGCTGGCCGACGCCTATGCAGGCCGACGTCCGGGTGGAGGCTACGACGGCAACCTCATGGAGTCGATCTACGCCGTCAACTGCCTCGACCGACCGGACAGCCCCGACGTGTCCGCCTACGAGACCTACGCCAAGGACTTCTCGGCCAAGGCGCCGACGTGGGGTGCCAACCTCGCGTGGGGCGCCCTGCCGTGCGGCGTGTGGCCGGTGAAGTCCGCCGTCGGCCCGCACACGGTGGCGGCCCCCGGCAGCGACCCGATCGTCGTCGTCGGCACGACGCGCGACCCCGCCACGATCTACGAGTGGTCCAAGCGGCTGCGTGACCAGCTCGACAACGCCGTGCTCGTGTCCTACGACGGCGACGGCCACACCGCCTACGGTCGGAGCAACACGTGCGTCGACAGCGCCATCGACGCCTACTACGTGCAGGGGCGCGTGCCCAAGGACGGACTCAAGTGCTGAACGAGGACCCGCGTCCCGACGACCTTCCGGACGCACCGACGGGGTATGCCGCCCTGCCGCCCGCCTACCCGGCACCCGCGCCGGGTGCCCGGAGCGGTGACGCGGGCGGGCCCGGCGGGCCCGGCGGGTCCTGGGGTTCCGGGGGGGCCTGGGGCTCTGGGGGCTCCGGGACGGGCCGGCCGCGCCGGTCGTCGGTGCGACCGGTGCTCGCGGCCGTCGCCGTGGTGGCCGTCGTCGCAGCCCTGGCCCTCGCCGTCTGGCGCATCGGCAACCCGCCGACCGTCGCCCAGCCCCGGGTCACGGCACCGGCGTCGGGCTCGCCGGCACCGAGCGCCACGGACCCGGCGCCCGCGACGCCGGCGCCGAACGGCACCGTCACGGCGGACTACCCGGCCGCACTCGCGCCCTTCTACACCCAGCAGCTCGGCTGGTCGCCGTGCGCGGACAACGCCAAGCACGAGTGCGCCACGATGGAGGTGCCCGTCGACTACGCCAAGCCGACCGGCGACCGCTTCACCCTCGCGCTGCGCAAGGCCCCGGCGACGCAGCCGTCCAAGCGGCTCGGCTCGCTCGTCATCAACCCCGGGGGGCCCGGCGGCTCCGGGGTGGAGTACGCCCAGTACTCGTCGTTCGTCTTCTCTCCCGGGGTGCGAGCGGCATACGACATCGTCGGCTTCGACCCGCGGGGGATCGGGGCATCGAGCCCCGTGCGGTGCCTGAGCAACTCCGACATGGACCTCCTCTTCAGCGCCGACCCGACACCCGACTCGGCGGCCGAGCGTTCGACGCTGCTCGCCGACGTCGACGGGGTGACGAAGCGCTGCGCGGCGCGCGGGGGCGCCAGGGCGATGCACATGAGCACGACCGAGGTGGCCCGCGACATGGACGTCATGCGGGTGCTCCTCGGCGACGAGAAGCTCAACTTCTTCGGCGGCTCCTACGGCACGTTCCTCGGCGCGATCTACGCCGACACCTTCCCGAGGAAGGTCGGCCGGATGGTGCTCGACTCAGCGATGTCGCCGAACCAGACCGAGCAGCAGGAGATGACCTACGACATCCAGGGCTTCGAGTCCTCGATCGACGCCTTCATCGACTGGTGCGTCGCCCGGCCCGACTGCGCACTCGGCAGCGACAAGGCCGCCGCCCGCCAGAAGATCGTCGACCTGCTCGACAGCGTCGAGAAGAACGGCCTGACGACGACCAAGCCGGGTCTGCCCCGGATCGGCGAGGGCTGGGTCGGCTTCGCCATCTTCATGTGCCTCTACTCAGACCAGTCCTGGCCGACGCTCGACAAGGGGCTCGCGCAGGCGTTCACCGGCAAGGGCGACATCCTCCTCGCCAAGGGCATGTCGGTCGTGGAGCGCGGCATCACCGGCGACTACGCGCCGAGCACCTACCTGCAGGCGATGATCCCGGTGCGGTGTGCCGACTGGCCGCGGTCGACGGCCGACCCCACCCTGGTGGCGGAGCAGAAGAAGGCGAAGGCCGCGCACCCGCTGTGGGCCCGGATGACCGGTGAGCTCTACGACAACTGCCGCACGTGGCCGACGGCTGGGCGCACTCCCGAGGGAGCGACGCTCGCGGCCGGCGCCGACCCGATCCTCGTCATCGGCAACGAGCGTGACCCCGCGACGCCCATCGGTGGCACGAAGCAGCTCGCCAAGGACCTCGCCTCGGGCATTCTGCTCACGTCGGACCACGACGGGCACGGCACCTACTACGCTGGCAACTCGTGCGTGGACTCCGCCGTGGACGGGTACCTGCTCAGGGGAACGGCGCCGGCCGACGGCACGACCTGCTGAGCCGACTGCTCGCGCCCCTCGTCTCCGTCGCGGTCCTCGCGACACTCGTTCTGCTCGCCGCGAGCCCGGCCCACGGGCCGGGTGAGACGGTGCCCGGTGGCGCGGTCGCCGCCGGCTCGCCGGCCTCCCCGGAGCCAGGGTGGTCGGGCACGGATTCGCGCCGGCCGGCCGGGGCGGACGGCGACGCGTCGCCGCGTGACACGGTCGAGCTCGGGACACCGACGTCGAAGCCCGCCCAGGGTCTCGACGTCTTCTACGACCAGACGATCGGCTGGCGCCCCTGCGACGTCACGGGTGACGGCCGGGGCTCAGCTGACGACCGCTGCGGCACGGTGCGCGTCCCCGTCGACTACCTCGCCCCTCGCGGTGAGACGGTCGAGATCGCCCTGCGCAAGGTTCCGGCCGGCAACCCCGAGGCACGCAAGGGCACGCTCTTCATCAACCCGGGTGGTCCCGGCGCCTCCGGCCTCGAGTTCGCGATGGAGGCCCGGGACTTCTTCTCCGACGACGTCCGCGAGGTCTGGGACGTCGTCGGCTTCGACCCGCGCGGCATCGGCGAGTCGGGCGGCTTCGCCTGCCTGCGCAGCAAGGACCTCGACGCGATGTACGCCGCCGACCCCACCCCGGACACCCAGGCCGAGAAGGCGGCCGCCGCGTCGTCACGGACCGCTCGGCTCCAGGGCTGCCTGGCCCGAGGCGGTGCGCTCGCCCGCAACATGGGCTCCGAGCAGGTGGCCCGCGACCTCGACGTCATGCGCGATGCCGTCGGCGACGTCCATCTCAACTACTACGGCATCAGCTACGGCACGCTCATCGGGGCGCTCTACGGCGCCCAGTTCCCCGACCGGATCGGGCTCATGGTCATCGACTCGGCCGTCTCGCCCGACTACGTCGCGGCGGACTCGGCGTCGCAGGACGACGTCGACGGTTGGGCCGAGGAGGAGGCCGCGACGGTGGAGGACGGGCTCGACGCCTTCCTGGAGGACTGCGTCGACCAGGGTGACTGTGCTCTCGGTGACGACGTCGACACGGCACGCACCCGGCTCCTCGCCTTCCTCGACCGGCTCGAAAACAAGCCGCTCCCGAGCGACGCGCAGGGCATCCCGCGCCTCACCGAGGGCTGGGCCGTGACGGCCGTCAACTCGGTGCTCCTCTATCCGGACTCGTGGGAGGACGTCGAGGATGCGCTCCACGGGGCGCTCGAGGACGGTGACGGCACCGACCTCGTGTGGGCCGCGATGGACACGGTCATGCGCGACGACGACGGGTCGTACGTCGGTGGCTACGAGGCGAGCCACCTGCCGATCCACTGCGCGGACTGGCCGCTCGACGCGACGTCGCAGATGGAGCCGAGTGCCTCCGTCCTCGACGAGCACCCGGTCTACGCGCACCTCCACGGCGTGGCGACGGACTCCTGCGCGGGTTGGGTGGGCACCCAGCGCACCAACCTCATCCTCACCGTGGACGCCACCTCGCCGGTCCTCGTCCTCGCCAACGAGCGCGACCTGACGACCCCTCCAGACGGCACGCGCGAGATGGGTCACGGCATCTTCGGGTCGCGCCTCGTGCTCGTCGACGCGGACGGCCACGGGGTCTACGCCAACGGCAACGACTGCGCCGACGGGATCGTCGACGACTACCTCGTGCGGGGGCTCGCGCCGCGCAACGGCGAGCTCTGCGACGCCTGACGCCGCAGGGCCCAGACCACACGTCGAGGGCACTCTCCGACGCGGAGAGTGCCCCTCGACGTCATGATGGCGTGTGCCGGCTCGATCAGTCGGTCGAGACCCGGACCACGATCTTGCCGGCGGTGTGCCCCTCCTGGTTGAGCCGGAAGGCGTCCGCCAGCTCCTCGAGCGGGAAGGTCTGCGCGACCGGCACCGTCAGCGTGCCTCCCTCGAAGAGCGCGGTCAGGCGGGCCAGCTCGGCGCCGTCCGGTCGCACCCAGACGTAGTGGCCGTCGGCCTCGGCGACCGACCCGTCGGCGATCGAGGCATGGCGTCCACGGTCGGCGATCACGGCCGTCGTCACGTCGAGCACGTCGCCCACGAAGTCCGCGACGGCGTCCACGCCGTCGGGAGCCAGCGCGCGGACGCGCTCGACCAGGCCGTCGCCGTAGGTCACCGGCTCGGCACCGAGCTCGCGCAGGCGGTCGTGGTTGCGCTCCGACGCCGTCCCGATGACGCGGGCGCCGAGCGACCGGGCGATCTGCACCGCGAGCGAGCCGACGCCACCCGCCGCGGCGTGCACGAGCACGGTGTCGCCCTCGCCGACCTCGAGGCGCGTCAGCAGGCGCAGGGCGGTGAGGCCTGCGAGCGGCAGGCCGGCCGCCTCGTCCCACGACATCGTCGCGGGCTTGGCGGCGACGGCGCGCACCGGCACGCTGACGAGCTCGGCGAAGGTGCCGCCGTGGACGTAGTCCTTGCGGGCGTAGGCCAGCACCTCGTCGCCGGGCGAGAACTCGGGGGTGTCGAAGCCGACGGCCTCGACGACCCCGGACACGTCCCAGCCGGGGACGACGGGGAACCGCACGTCCATGACGGCGTCGAGGCCGCCCGACATGAGCTTCCAGTCGACGGGGTTGACCGACGCCGACCGCACTCGCACGAGCACCTCTCCGGGCCCGACCTTGGGGCGCGGCTGCTCGGTGAGGGCGAGCACCTCGGGTCCGCCGTAGGTGTCGTAGGTCATGGCGCGCATGGTCGGGTTCGTGGCGTTCGATTCGGTCATCGTGGTCCTTTCTGGGGGAGTGGCCGGTGGGGTTCCGCGGTCTCCTGAGGTCAAGGCCGAGGGGTCGGCGCGGCATTCCCAAGGGTCGCGACCGGCTCGGGCGCGGCCGGTGGCGACGTGCCGAAGGCCTCCTCGGGACACGATTTTTCTCCGGCAGGGGTCGTGCGTATACTCAACCTCCGTGTCCGGTCGCGCTCGCCGCGGCCCTCACGACCAGCCGCTTTAGCTCAGTCGGCCAGAGCGATTCACTCGTAATGAATAGGTCATCGGTTCGATTCCGATAAGCGGCTCGGCTCGAGGCCCCGTCACCTGCGTTCGTCGTAGGAGGCGGGGCCTTCTCCGTGCCCCGACACGCGACGGCGCCGGGCCCCATGGCACGCGGGACGGCATACTCCCGGTAATGACGAAGGAGCCCACCTGCGCGCGCAGGACGGGCTCCTTCGAGGCTGGTGCGGATGGGGGGGTGCGTGCCAGCCGTGGGGGTGTTACAGGTGTGACAGTAATCAACCTGTAGCCACGTGTACGGACTTTCGACAATTTTGTGGCGAGAAGTTTCGGAATGGTGCGTCGTGGGGTTTTTGTCGACATCCCGGCGGAGCCCGGGCCGTCGTCGATCTGGCACAGTGACCCGGTGAGCGCGACCCCGGCAGACGTGGACCAGGACGTCCTGGCCGAGACGCTGGCCGTCGCGGCCCGCCTCGTCGGAGGCCCGCTGCGAGCCGTGGGTCAGCCCTTCCCCGGCAGTCGTCGCACGCTCGTCGTGCGAACCGTCGACCCGTCGGGCCGCTCGTTCGTGGTCAAGCGCTACCACAGCGAGGAGGGGCGGGAGGCGTATGCCCGCGAGGCGTCCGCGCTCGAGGCGCTGACCGGGGTCGCTCAGACGCCGACGCTCGTGGCCGAGTCCAGCGACCCGCGCCTCGTCGTCATGGGCGACCTCGGGGACGGGACCCACCTGGCCGACGCGCTCCTCGGTGACGACGCCGACCGGGCCGCGGCCGCGCTGTCCGGGTGGGCCACGGCGGTGGCGGGTCTGCACCGGGCCGGGCACCAGGTGCGCGACACCTTCGAGGCCGGCGTGCTGGCCCGCTCGTCGGGGCCGCTCGACGTCGACTACCTCCCGGCGCATCTCGTCGAGGCCGTCTCGGTGTGGGACCGCCTTGCCACTGCCCTCGACGTCGCTGTGCCTGACGGGACGTTCGACGTGCTCGCAAGGGTGCCGGACCGTTTCCGGGTCGACGCCTGCAGTCTGTCCGCGGCCGACATGTGCCCCGACAACAACCTCGTCGGCGACGCCGGCCTCGTCCTGCTCGACTTCGAGTTCGCGTTGTGGCGACCGATCGTCTGGGACGCGGCCTACCTCAGGGTGCCGTGGCCGACGTGCTGGTGCGCCTGGTCGCTCGAGACCTCTGCCGCGGAGGCGGCACTGAAGCGATGGCGGAACGCCGTGGCGGTGGAGTGGCCCGAGGTGCAAGGTGCCGACTTCGACCACGACCTCGACCTCGCGACGGAGGCGTGGGCCTGGCTCGCCGGCAGCTGGTGCCTCGCCGGACTCGTCGACGGGGAGCCGCAGCGGGTCAACCCGGTGAAGCCGATGCCGCGCACGCCCGACCGCGTGCTCCGCTTCCTGCGCACCGCGTCGGCGGGGCCGGCGCTGCCCGAGCTCACCGAGGTCGCGCTGCGGCTGGCGCGTGCCGTCGAGACGACGTATGCCGCCACCGACGTGCCGCTCGCCCCCGCGTTCACCGGTGGTGCGTTCCGGTGACCGCCTGGACGACCCGGCGGGCGACCGCCGCCGATGCCACGGTCGTGGTCGGGCTGCGGGCGCTGATGTTCTCGGCGATGGGCGTGCCTGGCGTCGACGACCCGGGCTGGCAGGAGGCCGCCACGGCGTGGTTCGAGCGGGAGCTCGACGGCGGACGTGCCTGCGTCGTCGTCGCCGAGGATGCCGACGGCGAGGTCGTGGCCGGGGCGATGGCGGGGCTCCGCTTCGAGACGCCCTCGCCGGTCAACCCGAACGGCGTCTGGGGTCTCGTCAACAACGTCGCGACCCACCCTCGGGCGCGCCGGCAGGGGCTGGCCCGGGCGTGCGTCGTGGGCGTCCTCGACTGGTTGCGCGACGAGACGGAGGCGACGGTCGTCGAGCTCTTCGCGACGGGGGAGGGGGCAGGGCTCTACGAGGAGCTGGGCTTCACCCCGACGGCCTGGCCCGCGATGCGCCTCCGCCTCGACCGCTGAAGAACCGCCGGTTCGGGGGCCGCGGCGCCGGGGTGGCTGGGTGTGCTGGCTGGCCCCAGAGGTGTGCCCTCGCCGCAGGGGTGCGCGGTGCACCGCGCACGCGGGGGTCGAGCGCGCACTCGTGGTGCGACCGCGCACTCGTGGTGCGACCGCGCACTCGTGGTGCGACCGCGCACTGGTCGGCTCCCGGCTCAGGGGACGGGCGCTGGCGCGGCCTCGTGGGGCTGGGCGTGCTCGAGGACCCGCCGGAAACCCCACGACACGAGGACGGCCGCGGCGCCGGCACCGACCGTGACGGCATACGCCGGCGTGTGCCCGCCCCAGTCGGCGAGGCGCCCGGCCAGCGCGGCCCCGAGCGCGTAGCCGAGCCCGGTGGCCGCGGCGAGCGCCGTCATCGCGGCGCCGGTGCGGGACGGCGGCGTGACGCGCTCGCCCAGGGTGAACGTCGTGATCATGTAGGGCGCGACGGTGAGGCCGAGCACGAGCAGGACGGGGACGAGAGCGGGCAGCGACCCGACGAGCAGGAGCGGCGCCGAGAGGGCGAGCAGGCCGACGGCGAACCATCGCAGCCGTGCCGACAGCGCGAACCGCGCGGGCAGTCCTGCGACGGCGAGACCGGCGATGACGCTGCCGACGCCGAGCAGGGCGTGGAAGTAGCCCGTGAGGCCGGGGGAGCCCGCGGCGGTGGCGAGGACGGACGTGCCGGTCTGGACCGACCCGAAGACGGTGCCGACGAGCAGCTGGGCGGCGCACAGGACGACGACGGCGGGTGTCATCAGTCGGCCGACGGCGCCGGCCGTCCGCGACGTCGCGGCGTGCGTGACCGCTGCGGTCTCGTGCAGGGCGAACCACGTGCCGAAGACGGCGAGGCCCGCGGCCGCGAGCGCCAAGGCCGCCGTGGGGCTCGCGACGGAGACGCCGAGCCCGACGAGCGCCGGGCCGAGGACGAAGGAGGCCTCGTCGGCCGCGCCCTCGTAGGAGAAGGCGGCGTCGACGAGCCGGTGCTGGCGGGCGCCGGTCTCGGCGGTGATGGGGCGCCAGCGCACGCGGGCCAGCGGACCGATCTGCGGCAGAAGGAGACCCGCGACCGCGCTCGCGACCGCGGCCATGCCCCAAGGGAGTCCGGCGTTGACCACGAGGAGGATGCCGACGAGGCCGGCCGCCCCGGCGAGCGACTGGAAGGCGACGACCCGGCGCTGGCCGAGCCGGTCGGCCCGGGCACCCCAGAAGGGCGCCCCGACGGCGTTGGCCACGGCGAGGGCACCGGCGCAGAAGCCGCCCGCGCCGTAGCTGCCGGTGGCGGACGACACGAGCAGGAGGGTGCCCAGCTGGCTCATCGCGAGCGGCATACGAGCCAGGAAGGCGACGACGATGTAGGTGCGCCCGGTGAGGCCGAAGAGGTGGCGGTAGGAGTCGATGGGTGACACGTGAGCAGCTCCGGATCTGGTCGCGGGGTACGCGACAACGGGTGCGTGCCTACCCGCCCAACAGGTCACGCCAGATCCCTGTGCACCTCCCAGTGTAGGGCGTCGCGGACCGGAGCCCGGTCGCTGCTCACCGGCCGGGACGGGCGGGGCGCCGGGTGGGGCGGGCGGGGGCGCCGGGTGGAGGGCGGCGACGATCCGCCCAGGTGCGTCAGTCGCGCATGTGGTGGGCTTGGCGCACGGACGGCGAGAGCCGGTAGATCGCCTCGACCAGCCCCGCGCCGACGGCACCGACCGCGAGCGACTGCCAGACGAGCGGCAGCGGCGCGTCGAGGTTGAAGAAGGACGCGGCGGACGGCCATGCGAACGCCGTGACGGCGAGCCCGACCATCGCGGCGACGAGGACGGCCTTCCACAGCCGGAAGGGCCGGGCGAGCACGACGAGGATCCAGAAGAAGACGGTGAGGAGCGTGATCGTCGCTCCGCTGCCCGGCTGCCAGCACGCGACGTCGGCGACGGTCTTCGCGCCGGTCTCGACGGCACACCGGGTCGAGAACTCGTCCGGCGGCACGCCGTAGCTGCTGCCCGCGAGCAGGTAGGACGTGATGACGGCGACTCCCGCGACGGCGCCGGACGGCACGGCGAAACGCAGGATGCGTCCGAGGAAGCCGGAGAGGTAGCGGCGCTTGTTGGGTCCGAGGGCGAGGAAGAACGCCGGGATGCCGATGGTCACGGCCGACACGAGCGTCAGGTGGCGCGGCAGGAACGGGAAGGGCACGGCGATGAGCGCTGCAGCGAGGATGGCGACGAGGCTCATCGCGTTCTTGGCGAGGAAGAGGTTGGCGACGCGCTCGACGTTGCCGATGACCCGGCGTCCCTCGGCGAGCACGTCGGGCAGGTGCGAGAACCTCCCGTCGAGCAGGACGAGCTCGGCGACCGCCTTGGTGGCCTGGGCCCCGTTGCCCATGGCCACGCCGATGTCGGCGTCCTTGAGGGCGAGCGCGTCGTTGACGCCGTCTCCGGTCATCGCCACGACATGACCGTCGGCCTGGAGCGCGTGGACGAAGGCGCGCTTCTGCTCGGGGGTGACCCGGCCGAAGACCGTGTGCGTCGCGAGGACCTCCCGCAGGGCGTCCTCGTCGTCGGGCAGGGTGCGCGCGTCGACGGGCTCGCCGACGTCGAGCCCCACGGTCCGGGCCACGGCGGCGACGGTGACGGGGTTGTCGCCCGAGATGACCTTGATGGCGACCCCCTGCTCGGCGAAGTAGTCGAGCGTCGCCTTGGCGTCGGGGCGCACCTGCTCGGTGAGGGTCACGAGGGCGGCCGGGGTGATGTCGGCCGGCAGCGTCGACTCCGTGAGGTGCGCCTCGCTCCGGGCGAGCAGGACGACGCGTCGCCCGGAGTCCGCGAGCGCGGCGACCCGTGCCCGGATCGCCTCGAGCACCTCGGGCGGTGACGGCTGCGGGTCGGCGGCGAGCAGCACCTCCGGCGCGCCGAGCACCCAGGTCGAGCGCTCGGCGAAGCACGCCGCGCTCCACTTGCGGGAGGAGTTGAAGGGGATCGTCTGCGTGCGCTCCCAGCCGGGCGCCTCGATGACCGCGGCGACGGCGGTCAGGGTGCCGTTGGCGTTCGGGTCGTCGGCGAGCGCTCCCAGCGCGCAACGGATCTCGTCGGCATCCTGCCCGTCGAGGGTGTGCGCGTCCTCGAAGGCGATCTCGCCCGCGGTCAGCGTCCCCGTCTTGTCGAGGCAGACGACGTCGACCCGGGCGAGGCCCTCGACGGCCGGGAGCTGCTGGACGAGGACGTTGCGGCGCGTCAGCTGCACCGCTGACAGCAGGAACGCGACCGAGGTGAGGAGCACGAGACCCTCGGGCACGAGGCCGACGACGCCCGCCGCCGAGCGGAGGACGACCTCGCGCCAGCCCTGGTCGCCGACGGTGCGCCACTGCGACCAGATGGCGATGGGCAGGGCGCCGACGATGACCCAGGTGATGTAGGTCAGCAGGGTGTTGATCGAGTCCTGGATCTCCGAGCGCGTGCGCGTGAACTTCCTTGCGTCAGCGGCGATCCGGTTGACGTAGGCGTCGGCGCCGACCTGGCTTGCGTGGTAGCGCCCCGACCCCGCGACGACGCTCGTGCCCGACATGATGCCGTCGCCCTCGCCGTGCGGCACCGGGTCGGACTCCCCGGTGAGGTTCGCCTCGTTGAGCTCGAGCCCGGCGCTCGCCAGGAGGGTGCCGTCGGCAGGCACCTCGTCGCCCGTGCGCAGCTCGATGAGATCGTCCTGCACCACCTCGGTCGTCGGCACCACCCGCACCTCGCCGTCGCGCACGACCCGCGTCGTCGGGGCGTTGAGCAGCGCGAGCCGGTCGAGCTTCCGCTTGGCGAGGTACTCCTGGACGATGCCGATGGCGGAGTTGACGACGAGCACGATCCCGAAGAGCCCGTCGGCGAACGACCCCGTCACCATGACGAGGACGAAGAGAGCGCCGAGGATCGCGTTGAAGCGGGTCAGCACGTTGGCCCGGACGATCTCGCCGATCGAGCGTGACGTCCGCTCGGTCAGCGCGTTGACGGCGCCACGCGAGACGCGCTCGGCCACCTCGGCACCCGTCAGCCCCTCGGGCCGGGTCAGGGTCGCCCCGCCATGGGTCGGGCCGTCCGTCGTCCCGTGTGTCGCCCCGTCTGTCGTCACCGGCCCATTGTCGTATGCCGGGTGCTGGCCTCCGCGGTGGAACGCGCGCGAGCGCTGCGGAGGCGTCTCGGGAAGGCGGCGCGACGGCATACGACCGCCGTCGCCCCGGTGGTGGACAAAGGTTACTGATCGGTCTTCGGACGAGGTCCGGGGCGCTTCTCCGGTCGTGGGACGATGGGGCGCGTGACTGAGTCGATCCAACGTGCCCGCGCCACCACTGCCTCCTACTCGATCACGATGCGGATCCACGCCGGCACCGACCCGGCGGTCATCGGGGCCCTCGCGGTGAAGGTCGCCGAGAGCGGTGGCATCACGACGGCGCTCGACATCGTCGACTCGCACCCCGACCGGCTCGTCATCGACCTCACCTGCTCCGCCAGCAACGCCGAGCACTCGACCGAGGTCGTCGACGCCGTGGAGACGCTCGAGGGCGTCCGCGTCCACAAGGTCTCCGACCGCGTCTTCCTGCTGCACCTCGGCGGCAAGATCTCCGTCGAGTCCAAGGTCAACCTGCGCAACCGCCAGGACCTCGCGATGGCCTACACGCCCGGCGTTGGCCGCGTGAGCCAGGCCCTCTTCGAGCACCCCGAGGACGTGCCGCGCCTGACGATCAAGGGCAACTCGGTCGCCGTCGTCACCGACGGCTCGGCCGTGCTCGGGCTCGGCAACATCGGCCCGATGGCGGCGCTTCCGGTCATGGAGGGCAAGGCGGCGCTCTTCAAGCGCTTCGCCGACATCGATGCGTGGCCGATCTGCATCGACACGACCGACGTCGACGAGATCGTGCGCACCGTCGAGCTCATCGCCCCCGGCTTCGGTGGTATCAACCTCGAGGACATCGCCGCCCCGCGCTGCTTCGAGATCGAGGCCAAGCTGCGTGAGCGCCTCTCGATCCCCGTCTTCCACGACGACCAGCACGGCACGGCCATCGTCGTGCTCGCCGCGCTGAAGAACGCGCTGCGCTGCATCGACAAGAAGCTGCCCGACGCGCGCATCGTCGTCTCCGGTGGCGGCGCGGCCGGCTCGGCGATCGTCCAGCTGCTGCTCGCCGCCGGCGCGGTGGATGTCACCGTCTCCGACCGTCCGGGCCTGCTCAACCAGGACGA
>Ga0164309_10001044_pt1 | contig 13839 bp, 12 predicted proteins | sample Whisoiple_247_MG_FD_109984 | JGI IMG/M metagenome (GOLD analysis project Ga0164309, IMG submission 109984) | Soil microbial communities amended with fresh organic matter from upstate New York, USA - Whitman soil sample_247_MG | ecosystem: Environmental > Terrestrial > Soil > Unclassified >...
ATCCAGCAGTTCCATCAGCACCATTTCGCCGCTGATGGCGGCGGGACAGCCGCGCGCCAACTTGTTCTCCACCAGCGCGAACGGCTTCGGCGCATCGTAGCGCACGGTTACCAGCCGGTGACCGGAGAGGATGAAAGTCACGGCCGTCGTGCGCGGGTTTTCGCTGTCCGACGAGCACATCAGCGTAGCCGTCATGTAGCGAGCGCCGTTTTCGATATAGAGCCGGCTGGAAATCTCGATCTCCTGCATATCCTCCCGGGTCGGAACCGCGATTCCGGCGAGCCGCTCCACGGCGTGGTCCTCTTCTGCAGTCGGCTTGACGAGGTCGATCCAGACGGCGCCGTCGGGCAGCGCGGAAAGGTTCGCGGAAACGAGCTTTTTCAGGGACGTTTCGGCGGGGACGAAAACCGAGAGCATGAGAAACTCCAGACAGGGCGGCCGGCCCAACCAACAGGAATTGGCTCGATTCTGGCAAGCACAGATGATGCGGCGTTGACTGGCGATCCACATTTGCGGCAGCTGGATGGCAAGGCTGTGACAACGATTCGGCAATGTTCCGCGAGCGGCCCCGAAATTCGGCCGGACGTCGAAAATCTGCGGCAAAAAAGCCACAGGAAGCATCCGACATTCGGCACAGTCCATCTAAATTCTGGAGTTATGGCCGATTCCGTCGATAATGCGATTAATGGAATCGTGGCGTTTTGGGGCGCAATCTTGGCGCTGCGCCGGTAAAAAATTTCGATTGGAAGTGCTATGTCGTCGCTGAAGCTGATATTTGGAATTCTGGCTGCGGGCCTAATGCTGTCGGGCTGCATGCAGGGCGCGACCTATGAGGCGACCAATGCGACCGCTTTCAAGCCGCGCGACAAGGAATTGCTGTCCAAGGTCCGCTACACCAATGTTCCTGTCGCCGAGCCATTCCGCCGTGCCCTTGTCGAATATCATCGCAAGGAAGCCCCGGGCTCGATCTTGGTCGATTCTGACAATCACTATCTCTATTACGTGCTCGATAGTGGCAAGGCGATCCGCTACGGCATCACCGTCGGTGAGGAAGCGATGGCTTGGTCCGGAATCGCCAAGATCGGCAGCATGACCGAATGGCCCGCTTGGCATCCGACCAAAGGTGAGATCGAGCGGCTCGGTGTTCCCAACTTCGTGGCGCCCGGACCTGACAATCCGATGGGTTCGCGTGCGATGTATCTCTACTCGGGCGGCAAGGACACGCTGTTCCGGATTCACGGCACCAACCAGCCCGAATATATCGGCGCCTCGATTTCGTCGGGGTGCATCCGCATGACCAACGAGGATGCGATCGATCTTTATAATCGGGTGAAGGTCGGGACCGTCGTCGTGGTGCTCGAGCCGCATCATGGCGATTCCCCCTTTAATTCACAGATGGCACTCCAGGGCGGCAGCCGCTCGATCGTTCAGTGATCGCACGCGGCAGGCGGAAATAAAAAGCGTCGGTTTACCGGCGCTTTTTTGTTGGCGGGACGGGATTGGCCACCACATCGGCGGTCCCCGATTTGGCCACGTCCGGCCTTGTCGCACCAGGTTTTGCCGTATCCGGCTTCGAAGTGTCCGACGTGGCGGCCTCCTCGCGCGGGGGCGCTTCCGCTGGCCGCTCGGCTGGCAGCACCGGGGCGATCTGCGGCATCGGATCCCACACGTTCCATTGGCAGATTCTGTAATTATTGCGCCGCGCGATCAAATCGAGATGGATATGATCCTCATGGTAACCATCCGAGCCCGGCCCCAGCACCGTGGTGAACCGCGCGCAGACCGAATGCAGCACGTTCTCGCGAACCTCGCGCGACACATTGCGATCAACTAGCAAGATCGACTGGCCATTGGCGACTTGGAAGCCACGGAGGTCAAGCGCGTTGGCGCGGCCGTGTTCCGACAATTGCGCGCCGACCACACGGTTACGGCCGCGGCATTCGAACGAGTCGAAATTGTCCAGCGCGCTGATAGCGCTGCCGAGGCTGGTGATGAGCGGCGCGACGTCGGTACGAACCCAGGCTGCGACCTCCGAGGCCATGGCGCAGCGCAGGATCGCGGGGGGTTTGACCGCGACCTGGCGCTTGTCCGGCAGCACCACCGCCTCCAGCCGCACCAGATCGTCGCCGCCGCAACCGCCGGGACCGTGGATATCGGGAATGCTGGGAGCGACCGCGATCTCATCCGTCAGCGCCTGCCGGCAAGCTGAAGGCGGTTTCGGTGCGGGTGCGACGGCCTGCTCTGGCGGCTTTTCGTTCGGGGCGGGTGTCTGTTTGCCAGCGGCGGCAGCCTGCTCCGGTTCGGGAGCTTCCGGCGGACGCGCCCTCGGCAGGGGTACGACCACAGGCAACGTGGCTTTAACTGAATGCCGCCTTGGCCCGCTCTTCCCGAACAGACCGTCGCGCGCAGCTACCGCGGAGCCGGATGACGTCCAAATCGACAGCAGCGCGGCCGCGGCGGCGATGATTCTCATCGTGGCGCGGTCACAAGACCATTTGCGGGTCGCTTTCTCGGCGTTAAACTTCATGTCAATTCCGTGATGGCCACCGGGAACGATAAGCCGAGAGGAAACGCCCGTATGCTTGGATTGATGCAAGATTGGCCCTTGCTTTGTCACCGCATTATCGAGCACGCGGCCAAGTTCCACGGTACCCAAGAGGTTGTGACACGCTCGGTGGAAGGCCCGATTTATCGCACCAATTACGCCCAAATTCACGCTCGCGCCTTGAAGGTCTCGCAAAGCCTGCAGCGCGATGGCATCAATCTCAGCGATCGCGTCGCCACCATCGCTTGGAACACCTGGCGCCATCTCGAAAGCTGGTACGGCATCATGGGCATCGGCGCGATCTGCCATACCGTCAACCCGCGGCTTTTCCCCGAGCAGATCGCCTGGATCATCAACCACGCCGAGGACCGCGTGGTGATGATCGACACCACCTTCCTGCCAATGGTGGAAAAGATCGCTGACAAGATACCGAGCGTGGAGCGCTTCGTCATCTACACCGACAACGCACATATGCCGCAGACCACGCTGAAGAACGCGATCTCTTACGAGGAGTGGATTGCGCAGTCGGACGGCGATTTCGCCTGGAAGGATTTCGACGAAAATACCGCGGCCGCGATGTGCTACACCTCAGGCACGACAGGCGATCCCAAGGGCGTGCTGTATTCGCACCGCTCCAACGTGTTGCACGCATTGATGGCCAATTCCCGGGATGCGCTGGGCACCTCGGGCGCCGACACCATGTTGCCGGTAGTGCCGCTGTTCCATGCCAACAGCTGGGGCATCGCGTTCTCGGCGCCTTCAATGGGCACCAAGCTGGTGATGCCCGGACCGAAACTGGACGGCGCCTCGGTTTACGAACTGCTCGATACCGAGAAGGTCACCTACACCGCCGGGGTGCCGACGGTATGGCTGATGCTGCTGAACCACATGGCCACCAATAATCTCAAACTGCCCCATTTGCGCATGGTCATATGCGGCGGCTCGGCGATGCCGCGTTCGATGATCAAGTCGTTCGTCGATATGGGCGTCGAGGTCCGCCACGCCTGGGGCATGACCGAGATGAGCCCGCTCGGCACACTTGCGGCGTTGAAGCCGCCGTTCGCCGAACAAACGGGAGAGGCACGACTCGATATCCTGCAAACCCAGGGCTATCCGCCCTACGGCGTGCAGATGAAGATCACCGACGATGCCGGCAAGGAGTTGCCGTGGGACGGCAAGACCTTCGGCCGTCTCAAGGTCTCCGGACCTGCGGTGTCGAAGGCCTATTTCCGCCTCGACACCAATATCCTCGACGAGCACGGCTATTTCGACACCGGCGATGTCGCGACCATCGATCCGCACGGCTACATGCGGATCACCGATCGCTCCAAGGACGTGATCAAGTCCGGCGGCGAATGGATTTCCTCGATCGACCTGGAAAACCTCGCAGTCGGGCATCCGGCGGTAGCGGAAGCAGCCGTGATCGGTATCCGTCATCCCAAATGGGACGAGCGGCCGCTTCTGATCGTGCAGCTCAAGCAGGGTCAGAAGGCGAGCCGGGAGGACATCCTGAAATTCTTGGATGGCAAGATAGCCAAATGGTGGATGCCCGACGATGTCGCCTTTGTCGACGGCATCCCGCACACCGCGACGGGAAAGATCCTGAAAACCGCGCTGCGCGACCAGTTCAAGAGCTACAGTTTTCCCAACGCAGCGGCTTAAAAAAAGCGAATAGCGAATAGCGAGTGGCGAATAGGGAAGAAGGGACAGCCTCTTGTTTTCTTCCCCATTCGCTATTCGCCACCCGCCATTCGCCCCTTGAAATCGCCACGTCTCCGTGGTCTCAAACGGCTGCCCGGTGCATGACACCCGGCCCAACCCGGCAGAATTGAAGCGATGGCCCGCAGGTTTTCCGCTCCCTATCAGACGGAGCCCGTGTCCGGCCTCGCCTCGTGGGCGCGCAACCTCGCGGTATTTTCCGTGGTCGCGGTGCTGGTCTCAATCCTGATCGTCCGCTTCGGCTTCCTCGAGGTGAAGCCGGCGCTGGCGACGTTTTTCGGCGCGCTCGGCTGCGCCGGGCTTTCGATTTTGGTTGGCTTCGCCGCCTTCGTCGCAATCTGGCGAAATGGCTCGCGCGGCATGAGCCGCATCCTGCTGGCAATACTCATCGACGTCATGGTACTGGCCTACCCAACCTATTTGGGTCTACAATATCGCAAGCTGCCGCACATTCACGACATCACCACCGATCCGATCGATCCACCGGGCTTTGATGCGCTGGCGCGGCTGCGCGGCGGCGACGGCACCAACACCGCAGTCTATGCGGGATTGTATTCCGCTGAGCAGCAGCGGCTGGCCTATCCCGATGTCGAGCCAATCGACCTGGAAATCCCGGTGCAACGCGCCTATGAGATTGCGCGACAACTGGTCGCGAAACGAAAGTGGCTGATCATCGACGAGCGGCCGCCACTGCCGCCGCGCCGCATCGGCCACATTGAAGCGGTGGCACGGACCCCGATCATGGGATTCCGCGAGGACGTCTCGATCCGGGTGGTCACCGACGGCGACGATTCACGGGTCGATATCCGCTCCTCGTCGCGCTATTTTGAAAGCGATCTCGGGAGCAACGCCGCGCGGATCCTCAAATTCGCCGACGATCTCAATAACGCGGTGGAGAACGCCAATCAGCGGCCCGCCGTCAAGAAACCGCAACTGCCGATCAAGCCGCCGGCCAAGACGGTGAAGAAGTGAGGAGAGCGAATAGGGAGTGGCGAATAGCAAATGGGGAAAGAATTTTCCTTCCCCTATTCGCACTCCCTATTCGCTATTGGCCGCCTAAACCAATCTGTACTTCCCGCCGATCACCGGATCGCCGTTGGTCGCTACAATGCCGCGCCCGACCAGATCTTCCAGATGCGCCAGCACGGAATAGCCGGCTGCGTTCATCAGCCGCGGGTCGATGCCAATATAGATCGCCCGCACCATGGTCGGGATATCGGTTTCGCCCTTGGTGAGCCGGTGCAGGATCGAGGCCTCGCGTGCCTGGCGATGCCGAACCAGGAAGCGCACATACCGTGGCGCCTCCGGTATTTCCGGGCCGTGACCTGAGAAATACAAGTCCTCGTCGCGGGCCGCGAGCCGGTCCAGCGAAGCCATGTAGTCGATCATCGATCCGTCCGGCGGCGCCACGATCGAAGTCGACCAACCCATGACGTGATCGCCGACGAAATTGATTTTGCGCTGTGGCCAGGCGAACGCCAGATGATTGGCGGTATGTCCCGGTGTCGCCACTGCCTTCAGCACCCAGCCATGGCCCTCGATGGTCTCGCCATCGGCTACCCTGACATCAGGGCTGAACTCGCGGTCGGCGCCGGATTCCGGATTGTGCTTCTCGGCCTCATAGCGCGGTCGCGACGCCCGGTGCGGACCTTCGGCATAGACCATGGCGCCGGTTGCCGCCTTGAGCCGCGCGGTGTTTAGCGAGTGGTCGCGGTGGGTGTGGGTGACCAGAATGTGTGTCACGGTTTCGCCGCGCACCGCATCCAGTAGCGCCGCCGCATGAGCCTCATCGTCGGGACCTGGATCGATGATCGCGACCTTGCCCTTGCCCACAATGTAACTAACGGTGCCGGTAAAGGTGAACGGACTTGGATTATCGCAGAGAATCCGCCGCACTTCGGGGCGGACCTGGTCGACCACGCCGGGTTTCAGTGGAAAATTGCGGTTGAACGGGACGTCGTCATTTTCGGCCATGGGTCGTCCGTGATCTGTGGTTTCCGTTCGAACTCGGTTTCGTCACCTCCGGGCTTGTCCAGCGCATCCGCGACTTTCTTGTGAGGCCAAGACGTGGAGGGCCGGGACAGGCCCGGCCAAAGACGGTGGTGCCGTCGCGCAATGCGCTGTAGCTAGCCTGATATCTTACGAAAACGCCTGGATGCCGGTAATGGCCCGGCCGAGGATCAGGGCGTGGACGTCGTGAGCGCCTTCATAGGTATTGACCGTTTCCAGATTCGCGGTGTGGCGCATGACGTGGTACTCGATCTGGATACCGTTGCCACCATGCATGTCGCGCGAGGTTCGCGCGATATCGAGCGCCTTGCCGCAATTGTTGCGCTTGACGATGGAGATCATCTCCGGCGCCATCTTGCCCTCGTCCATCAGCCGTCCGACGCGCAAGGAAGCCTGCAGGCCGAGCGCGATGTCGGTCTGCATGTCCGCGAGCTTCTTCTGCACAAGTTGCGTCGCCGCCAGCGGTCGGCCGAACTGCTTGCGGTCGAGCGTGTATTGCCGGGCGCGATGCATGCAGTCCTCCGCCGCGCCCATCGCCCCCCAGGAAATGCCGTAGCGAGCGCGATTGAGGCAGCCGAAAGGCCCCTTCAGGCCGGACACGTTGGGCAACAGCGCGCCTTCCGGCACCTCGACACCCTCCATCACGACCTCACCGGTCACCGAGGCGCGCAGTGACAGCTTGCCCTCGATCTTCGGTGCCGACAGGCCCTTCATGCCCTTTTCAAGCACAAAGCCGCGAATCTGATTGTCATGTCCGGATGATTTTGCCCATACCACGAACACATCCGCGATCGGCGCATTTGAGATCCATATCTTCGAGCCGCTCAGCCGATAGCCATCCGGAATTCTCTCGGCGCGAGTCTTCATGCCGCCGGGATCGGAACCGGCGTCCGGCTCGGTCAGGCCGAAGCAGCCGACCCATTCGCCGGTGGCGAGTTTGGGCAAATATTTCTTGCGCTGGTTCTCGTCGCCATAGGCGTAGATCGGGTGCATGACCAGCGAGGACTGCACCGAGTTCATTGAGCGATAGCCGGAATCGACCCGCTCGATTTCGCGCGCGACCAACCCATAGGCGACGTAGCTGGCATTGGCACAGCCATATTCCTCCGGCAGGGTGATCCCGATCAGGCCGAGTTCGCCCATTTCGTTGAAAATCTCGCGATCGGTTTTTTCTTCCAAATAGGCTTTGGCCACGCGCGGCATCAGCTTGTCCTGCGCATAGGCCCGTGCGGTGTCGCGGATCATGCGCTCATCTTCGGTGAGCTGCTCGTCGAGCATGAACGGATCGTCCCATTGGAAAGCCGCCGTAGACGGCTTGTCCTTGGTCTGAGGGCGCGCACTCATGGAAAATCCTTTCGCATTGTGGCGGTATCGATTGCCCTCCAAAGTAAAGCGCTATTGCTCCAAGCGCAATTGAATTGGACATGTTTGAAAAAAGGGCGGATCTTAGCCTTCAAGGCGTTCGTTCGAGACGATCTCGATTCCGAAACCTGACAGTCCCTTGTAGTCGTGGACGGATGAGGTGAGATTGCGGATTGAGGTGACGCCAAGGTCGCGCAGAATCTGCGCGCCAACGCCGACCTCGCGCCATTGCCTGTTGCGGTCGGCTTCCGCCGACTTCGGTTCGCCAAGAGGCTCGACCGGGACGCCGGCTGCGCCATCGCGCAAATAGACCAGCACCCCGCGATTGGCTTTCTTGAAGTGCTGCAGCACCGCCTGCATCCGCGCAGGACCAGTGAACAGGTCCTTGACGATGTTTGGCTTATGCAGTCGGGTCAGTACGTTTCGGCCGTCGCCGACGTCGTTATAGACGAAAGCGGCATGCGCGATCGAGTCGAACGGGGAACGATAGGCGTAACCCTGCAGCGGGCCGATCGGACTGTCGGTAGTAAAGGTGGCGACCCGCTCGATCAGTTTCTCGCGCGCCTGACGGTAGGCGATCATGTCGGCAATGGTGACGTGCTTGAGCCTGTGGACGCTGGCGAAGCGGGCTACCTGCTCGCCCTTCATCACGGTGCCGTCGTCGTTCATCAATTCGCTGATGACGCCGACGGGTGGAAGGCCCGAGAGTTTGCAAAGGTCGACCGCGGCCTCGGTATGACCCGAGCGCAGTAGCACGCCGCCGTCGCGCGCGATCAACGGAAACACGTGGCCGGGGCGGACAAAATCATTGGCGCCAGCATTTGGATTGGCCAGCGCCCGGCAGACGGAGGCGCGTTCGTCCGCCGAAATGCCGGTCCCGCCGTCGGGCCTGTAGTCAATCGAGACCGTGAAGGCGGTGGTATGATTGGACTCATTACGAGCGACCATCGGATCGAGTCGCAGCCGCCGCGCGTCCTCAGTCGTAATCGGCGCACAGACGATGCCCGAGGTATGGCGGATGATGAACGCCATCTTGTCAGCGCTGCATAGCGACGCCGCCGTGATCAGGTCACCCTCACCCTCGCGATCGTCGTCGTCGGTGACCACGACGATCTCACCGCGGGAAAAAGCTTGTAGAACTTCCTGGATCGGATCGGCCATTTAAATTCTCACGCTATATCGGACCTTTAGCCGGACTCGCCAGCCCGCGCCAGCCCGATTCCGTCAGGCAGTATGCTCCGGCGGGACAGCAAGACCTGACCGCAAGAGCTGGCAGCAAGACCAGCATCCCGGCTGGTCTGAAATCCGCGCCAACAAGGGAGGCGCCGTTCATGGCCTCGGCAACAATTCAATTTCGCATTTCTGCTTCTGGCGGAGCTGCCCGCGCCTGCGGCTGTGCTTTGCGAGCCTCTAGCACGAAGAGATCCGCGAAGGAGCAGCGGCGCTCGATGAAATCTGCCGGGGGAATTCGACGTGCCGGCCCGATGTATCAATGTCTAGAAGCGGACGGGTCTAAACGGAAGGTGCTTATCTCGTCCCGGAGCTTTTCAGCGACCATAATGTTGGAGCGTCTTCAGTTTGCGCGTATGTTAACTAAGATTAGCCTTCACCCCTGCCGCATGCATCGCTGAAGCTGAACAGATGTTCAGGATTCTCTTCCGGCTTCCCCGGGAACATTGCACCTGGTGCGCTGTTACATTCCCGATCAACCGAGGAGAATAGCATGAAGAAGTTTGGTTATGTCATTGCCGCGCTCGCTGCCATTGCGATCGCCGCCCCATCGATCGCAAGCGCCGAAACGGTCGTCGTCAAGCATCATGGCATGCATCGCGACCATGGATGGCATCGTGATCATTGGCATCATCACGATCGTACCGTGATCATGAATCATGGCCATCATCACGATCGTACCGTGATCATAAAGCATGGCCATCATCACGATATGTAAGCGCCGTGAAAATGGCCCCCGCCAGGGGGCCATTTTCACTTCAAGGAAGCCGCGGGGGTGAACGCGGATCCGGACAATTGGCGCCTGCTTGGAGCATGAATAAAAGCGCAGATTGACATGCTGCCCGGCGGCTAAAGTCCAAGCAAGACCGTGTTCACCTGACGGCTGGCGCGGCCTGCGCTATTGGCGTTGCCAATTGCAGATGCCACCAGATTTGCACGGCCAGACCTGAATCCGCGTATCGAACGCCTCGGCGTCGAGCGGATTGCTATGGCGCCGTGCCAGACGGGTCCGCGCCGAGCGGCGCGGTTTCTCCGGACGAACATGCACCACACGGACTCTCACGTGGTTTCTCGCAGCGGTCGTCCTGGGAGCGGCCTCTATTTCGGCCGGCGCCGGAGCGGCGGTCTTTGCGGGATCAGTGCTGGCCTCGATCGGGAACGGTGCGAATTCGGTTGCCGGGCCGAGCGGTTCTGGCGACATCACCGCCTTCGGCAGATCAAGGTCAAAAAAATCACCCGGCCGGTATTCGGCCGCAAAACAAGCACCGCCCCAAGCCAGCAGCGCCGAGCAAACGACAACGCCGCAAATATTTTTCAGGACCATTGGGGAGGTCTCCTGATGATGCCAATACCAGTACCGATTGATCTAGGAAGCGGCGCTGGTTCGTGCCAGTGCATGTTGCCGGAAGGTTTTAGCCGCCGTTGCGGCGAAGGTCTGAAGCGGCCTGGTTTTCCTGCTCTGCAGATCAGCCGCCGGTGGCAAAGCCCGGATAGAGCGTCATGCCGCCGTCGACGTAAAGCGTGGTGCCGACGACATAATCGGAATGATCGGATGCGAGCCAGACCGCGGCGCGCGCGATGTCCTCGGGCTCACCGATGCGGCCATAGGGAACCAGCGTCATCAGCGCATCATAGGCTTCTTTTGTCTGCCAGGCCGCGGTGTTGATCGGGGTCCGGATCGCGCCGGGCGCGATGGCGTTGACGCGAATCCGCTTCGGCGCGACTTCCTGCGCCAGGCTCTCCATCAGCAGCTTGATGGCACCCTTGGATGCCGCGTAATTGGCATGGCCTGCCCACGGAATCTCCTGATGAACCGAGCTCATACAGATAATCTTGCCCGCCGCGCAGGAAACCTCCGGCACCACCCCGCGACGCAGGAATTCGCGCACCGCCTCGCGCGCGCACAGAAACTGCCCGGTCAGATTGACGTCCAGCACCTTGTTCCATTGCGCCAGCGTCAACTCATGAAATGCCGCGTCACGTTGCAGGCCGGCATTGGCTACGAGAATGTCGGTTGTGCCGAACTCCTGCTTCATGCGTGCGAACATCGCGGCGACCTGCTCTTCTGACGAGACGTCGGCCTTGTGCGAATACGCCTTGCTGCCGGCTTTCTTGATTTGCTTAACCACAGCGCTCGCCGCGTCGTCACCATCGACAAAATTGACGACGACATCGGCACCGGCCTGCCCCAACGCGATCGCGACGCCCTTGCCGATCCCGGAATTGGCGCCGGTAACCAACGCCTTCTGACCGGAGAGCAATTTGTGAACAGCTATCGGTGGAGCAGTCGAGTCCGTCACAACAGGATTGGCTGGGGTCATCTGATAACTCCGGTCGCAACGGTTTCATCACCGCTGCTGGGGTCCTTGTTCCCAGCAAAGACCAGCCGATGATTGAAGACAAGGCCGGCGGGCACCCCGGCCTTGTCTTCGGACGTCAGATTACCGTGATGCGCCTTAGACGGTGGTTCGCATTAGCCCTTAGCCAGCGGCATCGCGACGAAGCGGGTCGCGTCAGCGGTTTTGACCCGCATCAGAACGCTGTGCTTGCCGCTATCCTTGGCGGCGTCAAGCGCCGTCCTGACGTCAGCGACACTGGAGACGCTGTTGCCGCCGACGTTGAGGATGACGTCACCGGTCCGGAAACCATGCTCGGCGGCAGGACCATCCGGATCTATCGCCGTCACCACTACGCCCTTGTCACCGGCGCCCTCCACGTCAGCCGCGGGGGCCAGTTGCAACCCGAGGCGCGGCGTGCCCGCCATTTCCCTCGACTGCTGTTCGCCGGCGCTGACCTGGCGGTCGTTTGGCATTTCGCCGAGCGCCACCGTCAAGGTCTTGGATTGACCCTGGTGCAGCACGTCGAGCTTCACCGACGTCCCCGGCGCGATCATGCTAATGTTGCGAGCGAGATCGCGCGCGTCCTTTACCTCGGCGCCATCGACCGCGGTGATCACGTCCCCTGCCTCGATGCCGGCCTTGGCCGCCGGACTGCCGTCCTGCGGATTGTCGACCATGGCACCCCTCGCCTGCTTGAGGCCGAGGCTGTCGGCGATATCGGCCGTCACCGGCTGCACCTGGACGCCGAGCCAGCCGCGCGTGACGTAACCCTTGTCCTTGAGCTGGGCGACGACGAGCTTGGCCGTCGCGGATGGAATGTCGAAACCGATGCCGACCGAGCCACCCGACGGCGAGTAGATCGCGGTGTTGACGCCGATGACGTTGCCGTTCATATCGAACGCCGGACCACCTGAATTGCCCTTGTTAATAGGAGCATCGATCTGGACATAATCGTCGTACGGACCTGCGCCGATATCGCGGCCGCGCGCTGAAACGATGCCGGCGGTGACGGTGCCGCCAAGCCCGAACGGGTTTCCAACCGCGACCACCCAGTCACCAACGCGCGCCAGTGCGTCCGCGAATTTTACATAGGTGAAATCCTTTTTGCCATCGACCTTGATCAGCGCGAGGTCGGTTTTCTTGTCGGTGCCGATCACCTTGGCGGTGTAGATCGTGCCGTCATCGGTGGTGATCTTGACGGACTGAGCGTGGTCGACCACGTGGTTGTTGGTCACCGCGTAACCGTCGGGCGAAATGAAAAAGCCCGAACCCTCACCGGTGATAATCTCGTGACGCTGCGGCATGCTGTCCGGAATGCGGAAGCCGAACCGCTTGAATTGCTCAAACGGCGAACCAAACTGATCGGACTCCATCCGCTCGTTCTGCATCATGCTCCCATTTTCGGCGTCGCCGTCGATCCTGACGCGCACCGAAATGACAGCGGGTTTGACCTTGGAGACGAGATCGGCGAAGCCCGGTGCATTCGGTGTGGTTTCCGCGGCATGCGCCGACGGGGTCCAAGCTGGCAGATTGAGCGGCAGATAGCTACCAGGGCCCGCGGCGAGAACGGCGAGGCTAAGACCGGCAGCGGAAGCGAGCAGCGCCAGCCGCCGCGGCTTCAACATTTTTCGTGGTGTCCGGTGGGAAGCATTCGGTTGATCGTGCATTTTGGCATCTCCAGTGTTGGACGAGGACAATCCCGTTATGAGAATCCTTTCTTGAGAATCCCTCGCCACAACATGGGGCGTGTACATTACGTGGTCCTTTTCGGACGATTAACGTTTTGCAAGGACTATGCGACGAACCACCGCATGCTTAGGATGAACGAGCCGCAACTGAACTTCCGGCGCAGGATTTTTATTCCGGGCGAAAGCCATTGTCCGCACGGAAGCGTTGTGACTACGCGCTGCTCGGCAACAAGCTCGTGATCGTTAAATCCCAACGACAACAAGCTGGTCGACGTGATCACGTACCCATCTAATCGCCCATCCCGGTTCCCGGCCGATTGCAAGTTCCGCGGGAACGTCGCAGCACCTTGATTGCGCCGATAGTCGAATAATCAATCAGCCATCCGAGGCCTAACATCCTCCTGTCCAAATCATTCCGACTGGAGGATATTGCGATGACATTCCGTCGTATTTCCACGCTCGATTACTATGCCGTAGCATTCGGGCTTTTCCTGTTCGCGTCCCCATGGCTATTTGCCTATGTCAGCGAAAAGGTACGCATCGAGATTTGGGCCTCGGGCGCGGCAATCGCGGCCATTGCGATCGCCGCGATCGTTGCCTTTTCCGATTGGGAGGAATGGCTCAATCTCCTGCTTGGGATCTGGCTTGTGATATCGCCGTGGGTGCTCGGATTCTTACATACGACGGCCATGCATGTCAGCATCCTGATCGGTGTGATGGTCGCCTTCATGGCGGGACTGGAGCTGTGGCTCAGGCACTACGAGCCGAACTATGGCGAGCGATCCGAGCACAGCAGCGTTTCATTGCTTAATTGAATCGGAGGGGATTGAACGAAGCCGCTGCGCGGCATTGAATTCGTTGCTGCGGTGGGAGTACCAATAAGCTTGATACCGTGAGCAGGCGGCGCCTCCCCATCAATAGGCTCGGAAGTCGGAAAGAATGATAG
>Ga0164309_10001045_pt1 | contig 13834 bp, 8 predicted proteins | sample Whisoiple_247_MG_FD_109984 | JGI IMG/M metagenome (GOLD analysis project Ga0164309, IMG submission 109984) | Soil microbial communities amended with fresh organic matter from upstate New York, USA - Whitman soil sample_247_MG | ecosystem: Environmental > Terrestrial > Soil > Unclassified >...
AACCCGGAAGTGGGCACCGATCCGAAGGCGCGCCTCGTCTACTCGCCGGCCGCTGCCGCACGTTCTCGCCACGCAATCGCCGACTTCATTCGTGAGAAAACGTCGCTCTAACGCACGCTGATCAATCCGGTCGCGGGTCGAGTGTCGCACTCCGCCGCACTGTTGCGGAGAATCCTTCTGAATGAAGGTGCTCGCGACCTTTGCACGAGCCGTCAGGCTCGGTGATGCGGCGCGCAGAAACTGACAGCCGCACTTGCCTCGGCGGGCAGGCGATTTTCATAGTCCAGCGCGTCCACCGGTACTCGGCGGCGGTGGCACTGCGACGTGACCCAAGCAGAATTCTGGGTAGGCGCGCGGCGGCGGCATGCACGTGTCGACGCAATATTCGCTCTCGCATTGGAAGCCGTCGTGACAGGCATCGCCCGCCTGTCGCAAGGTCTGACAGTGCCCTTGGTCGGTGTCGCAGTACGTACCGGGGCCGCATTCGAAGCTGCCGAAGCACGGGTCACCCGCGACGCCCAGTAATACGCAGGTGTTTTCTTCGGAGCAAAACAGGCCATCGGCCGCGTAGCAGGTAGGCAAGTCCGTCGCGCAGGGTCGGTCAGCGCTGCAGAGTGTAGTGCAGATCCCTGATTCGGTGCAGCTGCTGCTGCAAGCGTCGCCTGCCTTGCCATGTGGACCAGTCTGCGGAGGCGGAGCCAGCACGCAAACCCCTGTGCGACGGTGATCGTCATACTCCAAATTGGACGGCGGGAAGTCGCACTCCGTCGCTGCGCCGTCCGCAGTGGTCGCGCAGCCTTGGGCCAAACTGCACTTGCCTCCGAGCGAGACACTGCCGACGAACACGTTCTTGCAGTCGGGCGACTCGTAATCGCCCTCGGCAGAGCAACCCAGCTCGGGTGTCTCGATGCCATCCAAACAGCGTTTACCCGCCACTGAATCGTAGTGTGAGCCGGGGAACGCTTGGGAATTGAAGAACTGCACGATCCTGTTGCCGTTCAAGGTTTCGCAGCCGGCCTCGTCGAAGGGGTAGCTCAGTTCGTTGCAGCACGCGTTGATTCTCGCGCAAAACCGCTGCACGGCTTCGGCTTCGAATTGCTGGAGTAGCGCCAGCTCCGCACTCTGTCTCGAATCACCTCCCCCTGAGCAACCGCCTGCTGCGAGCAAAAACTGCGAGGCTATCAGCCCCAAGAATAAGCTTCGAAAAATAAGCATGTTGATTGATTCAATCTTTCAGTGGCGCGTCGTTCTCGCGGCGTGCCTGCACACGGGTACCCGCTTCGAGCGGAACACTCTCGCTCACGTGACGCAGAGCGCGCACAGCCAACTGTGAAATGCCGGCACGCAGCGGCGTCGGTCGGCCCTGCAAGGCGCTGATCTGCTCCAAAAGAGGCATGATGATGGCTCAACACCAGCACAGTGCAACCGCCGTACCAGCTCGGGCTCGGAGCGCGCCGCTCCGGAAGCAGCGGCGATCAGCTCGATTTGCCTTGCGGCCCCCGGCTCGTGCAGCCCTCGCGTTCAGCGCAGCGGGGCGTCCGCGGAGTGTGATCGAAAACCTGCCGCTGCACGCCGTGCGTGTCGCCGCAATCGATCCGTTTGCAACGATTCGATCGACTCGATCTTTTCGCGGGGCCCTCAACTACGCACCGTCGATGTTCGCCACTCGGCGAAATCCGCAACCAAACATTGAGTTGCTGTTGCGTAGTTGCATTAGTCATTTTCTTTGCGCACCGTCGATGTTCGCCACTCGGCGAAATCCGCGACCAAACATTGAGTTGCTATTGAATTACCGAATTCGTTTCTTTTGCCTTGATCAACTCCGCTCAATACCTTATCGATAGCCGGGGCATATTATCGGCATCGCGGAGCGACATAGCCTGTGGCTTACCAGCGTTCACCTTCACTATTCCGAGGCACCTGCTCATGAGATCCGGAACGCTTGGACAACAGCGCGTCGACGGCGGCCGCTCGCTCGCCGTGGAGGAGCGCGATCAGCGCGCAATGCGGGCTGCGTCACCGGACCAGCGTCGCGCGGAGCCAATGCTCGGGGCGATGCAAACTGCCGTGGAAGGCACGTACAAGTACAGCGTCTGCGTGGTGCACCAGGGACATGTCATCATCCTGTCCTCGCGGGCGCGCGCCGACGGCAGCTGGCACATCGGCTACACCATTCTCGTCCCCGACGCGGGCGCCGAACGTGCCGGCATGTGGACGAACTTCAGGGAACTTGTTTTTCCGACCGTGCTGCGCCCGGTGGGCATGAGCGTGATCTCGCTCGATTTCAAGAGCGCTGCCGTACCGGTAGCAGACGTGCCCTTTCAGGCCCTGTCCGATGGCCTGCACGTGTATGTCTTTCGGCAGTCGTCCACGGGCACGCTGCTCGCTGATCGCTTCATATATGACGACGTGCTCAACGCACTCACTGGCACCTGGGAGGTTCGATATCGACGCAGCAAGAAGATAGACATTCCGGCGGACCGGAAGGACACGTTCGGATCCACGGACATGGAGGGCGACAACTTCATCGAGGCGACGACAGAGGTCACCGCAGTAAGTGACCTCTCCAATGGCTGGTTCACCGTCCTGCTCATGCCGTCGAGCCTTTCGGGCATCGAACGTTGGCAAATCTTCGCCTATAGCGCCGCGGCGCAGGCGCTCGACAGCTTTTCCTTCGCCCGAACGACGGATGGCCTCTTCGATTTGAGCGACGCGGTGATGGCGAACGATGTCGTCGTCCCGGACTGCCGCATCGTGCTCTCGGGCACCGCGCTCACGGGCCCGCCCGCCGCAACGGTCTACGCCCGGCAGGAGCGGCTCAAGGATGAATACGGCCGCTACCATCTGCTCAAGAAGGAAGCGCGCGTGATGCTCGCGGTTCCGACTGGCAACGATTTCACGATCGCGATTGTGGATTTCGGCATCGATCTCAGCGGTCGCCTACCGCAGCTAGCGGGAACCGGCACCCCGCCTCTGGTGACGCTTCCTGCGGCGGTCGCGCCGACCATCGAAAGTGGGCTGCAATTCGAGCGCTTCGGCGCCACCGCGGCCGCCATTCCTTCGCTCTCCAACTTTCCGTCGTCGTCCTTCAGCGTGGAGCTGTGGCTTTCCCCGCAAACCTTCAGCGCAAGCACCGACGTCATTCTGCAGAGCGGAACGAGCGAGGCGGTGCCATTCGCCATCGCCCTCCAAAACGGGGCGCCGACGTTCACGGTGTTTTCGTCCAGCACGGTCACCGCGAGCGCCGCGGCGCTCGAGCCAGGCTTCTGGACTCACCTCGCCTGTACATGGGACGGCAGCACGGCAACGATCTATGTCAACGGCGCGCCTTCAGTGGTCGCGGGCACGGCGACCGCCGCCGCGAGCTTGGCCTCCGGCTATCGCCTTGGAGGCGCGTCCGGCATGAGCGGTGCCCTTTGCGAACTGCGCTTCTGGAAGCGTGTGCTCGACCAAACGCAAGTCCTCGCGCGCATGTGCGTCACCGTCACCACAGCCGACTCCGGCTGGGCAGATCTCGTTGGCTACTGGCGCTTCATCGAGCCGACTGACGACACACGCTGGACCACCTTCGTGAATTCCTCCTCCGTCGGCGCAGCCGCCAACGGCACGCTCGATGGTGCGACATGGATCGCGTCACAGGCGCCTACGGCGCGGTCGCTCGCTCCAGTCGCGTGGAGCGCGAATGGACTCACCGTATGTACCGCTCTTCTGCCATTCGCGAAAAGCAAGCTGCAAGTCTCGCTCATGGATGCCTCGGACGGTCGCGTGCACCTATACTTCAGCGCGGCCACCGGCGCGAGCCAGATGGTCGCTCACCTCAGTACCATCTGCTCACGTGCGACCTACGCTGCGACGTGGCTTGCCGTTGGTGGGACCGCGCAATCGGGTCTGCTGCGCTTCGCCGCGCGCGAGACGGGTAGCGCCATGAACAATGCCCTCGTCAATCCCACCTTCGTCCAGATTGCCGACGGCGGCGACGCCACTCACGCCGTGGTGACATTGCGAAGCTATACGGGCTACACCGAACGCTGGCCGGCCGTTCCGCGCGAGCTCGAATCGTTCTGCGCCGTCATCAACGGCAACGCCGTGCAGACGACGTCGAACCCGGTGCCCGCTGCGCGTGGACTCGTAGAGTACGACTACACGGCGGTCAGTGTCACGCCCGCAGGAGGTCAGCAGGGGCCGCAGCCAGCTCCCAACCTTGGCTCGGCGCTCTTCGTCGTGGCACCTGACGGCGTTTCGACCAACGGCGCCACGGCGCTGGTTCAGAACACGTCGACCACATCGGCGTTGCAACTGCTGCGCGCCGGCATCGACCCATGGTGGACCAACGATCCGCCGACCGCAGCCCTTGAACTCCAGCAGCCGGGCGCGCTGGTCAACGTGCTCGATACGGCGGCTATCGGCACCTACACGGGGCCGCTGTCGCTGACCCGAGATATGTGCATCGAGGCGTGGATCAACCCGACCGCGTTCGCGACCACGCCCAGCTCCCGGTCCGTCATCCTGCTCTTCAATGAAGGCGCGAACAGCTCGCAGTACGTCTTCGGTATCACCCAGGCAGGCAATGTGTACGCGGGTAACAGCCTCATGGTGCGGGCCGCCACATCCGCCATTGGCCTGTCGACATGGGCGCACGTCGCGGCCAGCTACCGGAGCGATTTCGGCATCGCCCTCGCCGGTGAACGATTCCTCGACGCCGGCAATGACGACAGCCTGAACACCGGTGATGCCGTCACGATCGAGGCGTGGGTCAATCTCTCGACAAACACCGTGCGTCAGTCGATTGCCTCCAAGGCGGATACGGGCGACACGCAATGGGAGCTGTATGTCGACAGCGACGGCAAGCCCGCGTTTGGCGTGACGACCAGCAATGGCACCGTGAAAACGCTGGTCACCGTCAAAGCATCATCTGCGTTGTCGACGAACGCTTGGCACCACGTCGCCGGCGTGTACGACGTCTCGCACGAAAAGGTGGGCGCCGCGCAATTCATCGCCGCCACCAAGAGCTTCGTCACCATTCCAGCGTTGACGACGCCACTGACGACCGCGATGACAGTGCAGCTGTGGGTCAAGTTGATTCAGCCCGCATCCACGCTGCCGATCCAGATGCTGGTGTCGACGGTCAATGCCGCCGATCCGGTGGTATTCAGCCTCTATCTCAGCAACAACGTGCCGGTCTTTTCCATCAACGGCACGGCGGCCACCGCCGCAGCGGCGCTGCCCTACGACCAGTGGACACATCTCTCGGGCACATACGATGGCGCGAACATCAGCCTCATTGTCGACGGCATCGTCGTCGCGAGTGCGTCAGACGCCACTCCGGTCAGCGGTACCCCGTCTAGCAGCGGCGTTGCGTACACCGTGGGTGGCACGGCGGGCTCGAACTCACTGAACGGCATACTCTGTGATGTCAGCCTGTGGAGCATCGCGCTCGACCTGAGTACATCGCGCCACTACATCCGCACGCCGCTCAGTGGCGGAGAGCCGGGACTAGTCGGCTGCTGGCCTTTGGCCGACCGCTTCGGCACGACGGCAATGGACATCGCTGGTGTCAGCAACGGGACGCTCGTCAACGCCAGCTACATCCAGATCGACAAGGGGCAATTCATTCACCGGCTGTGGGTCGATGGCAATGCGGTCGCTTCCACTACAGTCAGCAATCCTCCCGTGTTGACGGAGAACCGCATGCAGCTCGGGAGCGGCGCGTCAGCGTCGTATCTCCAGGGTACCATCGATGCCGTGCGACTGTGGAAGATGGGTCGCATGACCTGGGAGATCGCGTACTACTCCACCAAGGATCTCGGCGCCGACAACACGGGCCTCGTGAGCGACTGGGAATTCGAAACCGGCGCCGGCCACGTCGGTTTCGACAGCAGAAGTCAGAACAACGCGGTGATCCGCGATGCGAACGTGAAACTCAGCGACGCCGCCGTGAACGCGATGTGGGTGCCCACGCAATTCAAATCGGGTTGGCGCATTTACGTCAATGGCGCGGAAGTAGAGACAGCCGCGTTCTCACTCGACCCGCAGGGCTTCGGAACGCCGCAGTGCACGATCGGCGGGATGTTGTTCAACATCGCCGTCACGGCCTACTACCCGGGTAGCATCAACGAGCTGCGCGTGTGGAAGATGCAGCGCACCGCCCAACAGCTGCGCGAGAACATGAACCGTCCACTCACCGGGGTGGAGCCGAACCTCGTCGGATATTGGCCCTTCTCGGCGGGGTCGGGGCAGATCTTTCCCGACCAGACCGGCTACGGCGCCAATGGCGAGTGGAGCGGAGTGGATGACCCGGTCTGGCAAACGTCGCTCGCTCCTGTGGCGGACGAAGCGCCGCACCTGCTCGACGCGGTCGGTGGCGTGGCCAAACCCGCCAATGCGGTATCGCAGTCTACGCCCGTCGCGGCGGAGTACGGGCAGCTCATCGTCGATGCCACGGGCGCCGCGTCTGCTGTCATGAGCCGCGCTTACGCTGCCGTCCAGAACACTGCGCTCGCGCTGGTGACGGACTATCAGGTCGGCGACCTGTTGATGCAATACGTCGGACAAGTGCAGACCAAGCCGAACCTGATCGGATATATCGAAGGAGCTCCCCCGCTGCCTGCGGAAAATCTCACGGTCGACAGCCCGATCACGCCCTACAAGTATCTGGCCGCGAGCACGGTGACGCTTACCGAGTCCGACGACGTCACCTACGCCTACACTGCCTCGCGCGAGGTCGGCTCGTCGACATCGATGGAAGGCAAGATCGGCCTGCATTTCGTCGCCGCCGAAAGCGTCGGCATCGCCGTGCAATCGCTCGTCTTTGGTGCCGAGGCCGCGGGCGGATACGCCACCACGCTCGACAAGTCCACAGGTTGGTCGAACGACGCTAGCCTGTCGACGCAGTCGCAATCGTCCACACAAAAGACGATCGAAGTCTTCGGTGCGTGGGAAACCAACACCTATGATTTCGATCCCAACGTCAAGCGGCTGTACATCCCCAACAACAAGGGCTTCGCGCTCGTGCGCTCGGAGACGGCAGACCTCTACGCGCTGCGCTCCATCTCCACGGGCGCGCTCGTCAGCTACTCCATGCGGCCCAACCCAGACATCCCGGCGGATACGAACATCATCATGTTCAAAATCGATCCGCTGTACGTCAAGAACGGCACGCTCGACGGATATGTCGGCTTTCAGAAGGACAAGGACTACCAGTTCCTCTCGACGGGCGAGCAGGGCAGCTACTTCAAGCCGCTGGAGGCTTATGCACTCAAGACGCTGATCGCGCGCGAGCAGCAGCAGCTGGAAGCGTACTACCAGCAGTATGACGCCACGTCCGTGGGTCAAGGCAGCGACCTACGCGACAAGTCACGCAACCTCGGCAATCTTCTGCTCAACATTCCAGGGAACACGGCGCTGTCGTGGGACGACTGGAAGGCACAAGTCGCGCGGCGCAGCCTCGTGAACACCTACGTGTGGAACTCCGACGGCGGGCTGTACACCGAAGAGGAGCAGTTCGGTGCCGTACGCGACGAGGCCGGCGCCGGCACGTACGAGCTCGTGTCGAAAGACGGCTTCTATCTCGAGGCGAGCTTCAACGTGGGGCCGGCAGACTCCGTGGAGGTGCTTTTCGGCAGCCGTATCTTCACGAAGGCGATGAAGAGCAAGCGGGAGGCAACGTCGTTCGGATTGCACGTCAACATGCCCGGCGAAGGCTTTCTCAACCGACGTTCGGCGCCTAGTGCGCCAACCCCGCCGCCCGGTCAATATCCCGTCGCGTTCGACGACGCTTCGTGTCCCGGCAAGGTGAATCAGTACCGGTTCATGTCGTTCTACCTTGCACCACGAAAAAAGAACTTCGACGACATGCACTCGATCGTCGATCAGGACTGGCTCAATCGGCAAGGTGCCTACGCCGGCACCTACGACCCGGACGCTTTTGCCCTCAAGGAGGCCCTGGCGTATCCCAACCTCGTGTGGCGGGTGCTGCACCGGGTGACGTACGTGAATCGCGTGCCCCTCGAAAGCAATCCCGCCGACGCCGAGACGCTGACGCCGGACATCCGACGGCCGGATGCGCAGAGTGTCGCCATGAATGCGCTACTGATCAAGGCGGTTCCGGTGTCAAACAGCGACCCGACGCCGAAGGCGACGATCAGCAATGAGCTCGACACGCTGATCGCACAGCTTTCTGCGAGCGCGCTGTACGGCTCGCTCGTTACCGCCGGCAAGGCCGAGATCAAGGCCGACGCAATGTTCTACCTGCAGGGTTATTATTCCATCGTCTAACTACGAGGCGCACCATGTCGCTCCAACAGTGTCCCAACAACTACTGCCCGAACAACAAGACCGTGATCGACGGCGACTGTCATGATCTCGATTATCAGGCCGGGAACAAGATCGTGCTCATTCCGAAGCCGGGCGATCCTCAGTGCTGGTGCGTGTGTTCCTGTCTCGCCGTGAACACGCCGATCGCGACGCCCACCGGCACAGTCAAGGTGCAGGACATCGTGCAGGGGACCACCACCGTTCTTGCCGCGGGCCTCGACCTCACCTGGTCTGAACAACTCGTGAACCAGGCCTCTTATGCAACGCCTGGTCTGACCGAACACACCATCTACATCCGGTTCAAGCTGCAGAATGAGCCTCAAGCGCGCGAGCTCGTCGTAACGCGCGATCATCCGCTGGTGCTCTACCCAGACAAACAGTTGATCGTCGCCGACTACCTCCAGTTGTCCGACCAGCTCATCGACCGAGACGGGCAGCCAGCGCAGGTAGTCGACGTACAATGGGGCAGCTACTCCGGCTCGTTCTACGAGTTTGCCACGTCACTGACGCCGCCCGACCCGAACTACGCCAATCACCTCGTGCTCACGAACGGCATCGTGTCCGGAGACTTCGCCATTCAGGTGTTCTCGGACATCCCCGCCGGTGGTTCGAGCCATGCCGCGCCCGTCGGCGCGGGCGGACAAGGCGGCACGCGCCCCGAAGTCGGGTCGGAGGCATGGCTAGCGGCCAATACCCCGCCAGCGCACCCCGCCAGGGCGTCGCTGCCGATAGCTGCCGTGGCCGGAAGCGCCGCGGGTTCACTGGCTGCAGGTGGGTCACGCCCGATCAACGGGCACCTGTTTTCTCCCGCCTTCCAGATCGTGGCGCCCGATCACGCGGCGGACTTCCTGCCACCCTGGCAGGCCAACGTGCTCAAGGCGACGGCGCCCAAGCATTCCATCGGCGACATGTATTACCACCAGCTCGGCGACTACGTCCTGGCGCAGTTTCGGGCCCTCTATCCAGACGTGACCTTCCTCCTCAGCTGGTATAGCGCGGAGGTCAACGCGCACTCGTTCGTCACGCGCGGGATGAAGTACGTCCTGCTGAACGGCGGTCTGCTGCGCATCGACGGGTTCGAGTATGAGGGCATCGCACTCGCGGTCGCCCATGAAGTCGGTCATCTCTACGGCACGCCCGACGGCTCGCCGCTCGCCGTGACCTGTGAAGGTGAGGCAGACTACTACGGCGCAAAGATCGCGCTCAGAAAGCTCTGGTTCGGTGAGCTCTACGGAAACTTCATCGAGAAGTCCGTCGAACAACTCAAGCTAGTGTATTCGTATCTGACCCCCGTCGTCGGCGACTCTTCCTCCACCCCGACAGCGGCCGCTTCGACGACTGACAAAGCCGGACGCCCGTATCCGTCGAACGACTGCCGCCTCGATACGATCTACGCGGCCATGGCGGGGCAGCCGATCCCCCAGTGCGCGGCGTGCGCACCGGTCGATTGGGCAAAGGTACCGACTATGTCCGCTGCACAGGCAGTGCCAGCGTGAAGTCCGCATGACAGACATCGCAACCCCCCACGATGCCTGCCGGGAATTCGGCGATTTCCTCGGCGTCGGAGAGCCGGTACCACCGGCGGCTCTCCGCGCCGCGCTCGCGGACCCCGCGTACGCGCGAAAGCTCCTGAGCAGCCGAGGGAGCCTCGATGCCGTTCGGCATCTTCTAGCGCGTCCGCCAGCACCCCCGAACGAGAGGCATCCCATCTCGGACACGCAACTCGTGCTGTCGGCAACGAAGGCACTGGCACGGTGGGTGATGGGAGGGCTAAAGCGCGTCGACGATGCGACTTATGCGCGGCGCATGGCGGCCTGCAGGTCGTGCGTGCACCTGCGCACGCGCGCGGACGAAGACAGCTCACTGTACGCGCTCGTCGGAGCCGCCGAGCGCGAGACATGTGGCCTGTGCGGCTGCATCGCCGCAAACAAGGCGCGCCTGCCGACGGAATCCTGCCCGGCGCTGGATCCGTCCCACCCGGGATTGTCGCGCTGGGGGGAGTGACGCTCGACCCGGCCGTGCAAGCCAGGCGCACGCGGACGGCGAGATCGAGCACGCTGCACCGCAGGCCCCTGCCTGGAGGATATCTCCTCGCCGGGTCCTTGGAAATCCGGGGAAGCGCAACCACCACCAGCTCAGGGCATCAGGGGTGAAGGCAGACACTCCCTGCACGCGGTGCCCCCCGGTCCGGAGTTTCTTCGGAGCCGACTTCGAGATTTGAACTCGAGACCTGCGGTTTACGAACCCACTTCGCTGCGCTCATTTTCGAGCCCAAACTAGCTGTTTTCTGCGCTTTTGTGAAGCGTTTTGGAAAACGGATCTGGACAGGACAGGACGCAAAAGGACGGGAAAAGTCAGATCTTCTGGAAACTGCAAGGAAACGGTTTCCACCGCTCTTGACCCGCCCCTAACTTTCCATCACTTCGAGTCCTAGCCGAATCAGACGGTATTCAGTGAGCAGGGGCTCGAACAGTTGATCATAGTGTACCCAGACTCGACAAGGTGGTGGGCACCCGACGACAAGGTAATCGCCGTTCACCGATGGCGGCGCGTCCTTTCCACACTTTGGGCACTTGCCGGCCATGATGCGTGTGATTTCTTCGGGGCCCAACATCTCGAAACGCTTGCGGGCAGGGTCGGGCCCGCGTCAACCCTTTCGGCGAGCCCGCTGCCGTAGCTTGTACGAGTGGGGCGCCGTCTTGGTCGTTCGAAAGATCGAACCTGCTGCGACCAGTGACTCAAGCGCTGCCCCGACCCGTTTGCTGAGGCCGGTCCCGCCGAGCTTGAGCTGGCCCAGGATTGCCTTGGTGGCGATTGGCCCAACACGCTGACCGATGACGCCCAACACGAGTGCTGTCAGATCGCGATCGGACAGTTCGGCGTGAGCTTTCTTGGAAGTGTCTGATCGCGCTCTGACACCTGGCTTGCTTCGTCTGCCGCTTAGTGTCTGATCGCGTTCTGACAGTTCACGCCACTGCCGGTGAAGCTTCGCTCGCAGCTCTGGGTAGTCATGGCAATCCAGGTCAACGGGACCGGAATCCAGCCCGGTCACGGTGAGCTTCAGATCGAGACCAAGCGCCCAGAGGTATTCTTGGACGTTGCCCAGCATCGGGAGTGCGGAGCGCTCTCTATCGTAGGCATTGATCCCGAAGTGCTCGTGCATTCGGCGGACGGAAAGGCCCCGGGCAGCGCGGAAATCGGCAAGCTTCGGCATCCGACCCACAGCCTAGAGCAGTCCAAAAGCGGCCCAGAGGCCGAAGTTCAGCCGCCAGTCGTTTGCTCTTAATCCATAAAGTCGGTCCCCGTTCTATTGGGTATGAACCAAAACCACTCCAGCACGAAAACGGCGACATCGCCCTAGACCAGTCCCTCACTCATAGCCCCGTGCAAGCCGCCCCTCACCTGTAAGGAGGGGGCGAAGCCAGGGCACCCCACCCTCCTGATCTGACGAGCCGCCGGGCTCGAACGGGAGACCCGCATTCAAGAGGCCGGCATGCGGCCAGACAGCGGAGGTGTGCCCAGAGATCCGACCAGAAATCGACATGGCCTTGAAAATAAATCCCGGTTTGGCCCCGGGCGACCAGATTCAGCGGTGTAGCTAACCAATAACCCGATAACTCACTTATCAGAACCAATAAGCAGGAAACATGAAAAACAAGCTCGTAGTAGTTCCCAATACCAAGAACGTTATCCAGCCCAGCAACTGGGCTAAGAAAGACCTGGCCGAATTTCACATTGAGATGACCGCCCTGTGTGGGTTCGGTTGCCGGTACTGCTCATCCAATACCAGTCGTTATCTTGTTACACGCAGCCCCGAAATCACCAGGCTTGTAATTGAACAGACAGGAGAAAGGTTAACTCCAAAAGACAACCCAGAGCTGGCCTACGTCTGGTCAGACCCGGTAGCCCCTCGACTGGCGGCGGAACTGGCCGGCAAACCGAAATCGTTCGGCAAGGGCAAGGTCCTGGCACTGAGCCAAATGACGGACGCCTTTGCCCCGGTAGTTGATCCCAATGATCTCGAAGCCGTCATCAAGCTTTTGATCGAGCGCACCTCGTTCCGAATCCGGATCTTGACCAAGTCCGTGACCGTCGCATCGCCGAAGTGGCTCAAGATTCTCAAGTCCTTGGGTGACCAAGTGGTGGTCTCGCTCTCAATCGGCAGCTTGGACAACGCTTGGTCGAGCGCGGTCGAGATCGGCACCTCAAATCCACGGGCTCGATTGAATGCGCTCCGCAAGCTGCAGGACGAGGGGATCCCCACGTTCGGAATGCTGTGCCCGGTTTTTCCGCAGATGATCGAGAGCGGCGAACTGGACGCTTTGATCGAAGAGATTCGGCCGCAGCTGTGCGAGTACGTCTGGGCAGAGCCGTACAACGACCGTGCCAATTGGCGTGCCGTCCGTGATGGCCATCCCGTTGGATCGAACGAGTACGAATGGTTCGAGCGTTGCTTCGGTGAAAACAAGGACAAAAACTTGTGGTCGAGCTACGCGACCAAGTTGTACACGATGCTCAGGGCGAGCGCCGAGGCCGACGGTTGGCTCGTGAAGCTCAAGTACATGCTGTACGAGTTGGACATTCGTCCGCAGCATGTGCCTGAGTTCGGCGGCTTGGAGGGCGTTCTTCTTCAAGCGCTCGACAAGGCCGGAAACTCCAAGAATCCGGCGTTTGCCGAACTTCAGGCAAACCAAGCGTCGAAGGCCCGCAAGATCAACGCAAAGGTCACCAAGCCCAAGAAGGGCTCGAAGAGCGAGCTCGCCCAGCAGCTCTTGGTGAACACGATCATGTCAGCTGCGACTAATGCCGGCCTGGAACAATCTCAGGACGACATCGAGCTCAGCACCGCAATGCTGATCGCATGTGAAGCCCTGCGCACCATGGCGATGGACACGATGCGGGGGCTGCCCAGTCAGCTGCTGAACGAACTGGATCGTATCTGCCTCCGAGACGGCCAGGGCATCGCTGAGCTGGCCCGCGCTGCTCAGCGATGATCCTGAGGCCTTGGGAGAAATCGACAAGGGCATGTCGATTTCTCCCAGACTGCGCCAAACCGCCTGATCCAGCGGTGTAACAACCCAATAAGTCACTTATCAGCAGGCATAAGCAAGAAAGGAAAAGCCACCATGGCCAAACCCAAGACAGACAGCAGACCAATCACCGTATCGCTGACCCCAGACATCTGGGACAGCCTCGACGCCGAAAAAGCCAAGCGCCCATTTGATTCCGTTGCGGAAATCATCAGGGATCGATTGCGAACAACCATCAAACCCAACACCAAGAAGTAACCCTAATTCAAGGAACCCCAAGAATATGCCTAACTTACACGTCAGCTCAAAAGAGCCCTACTACCCAGCCCTCCCCCCTCCGGCCGAAGCATTTTGGGCAGGGTATCAATACAGCTACATGTGGTCGCCCGAGACCGTCGAGACCGTCAAAGCTCAGTACTCAGCTTGGCTTGGTGAGCTTTCGGACCTGGTTCGATCGGGCCAGAAAATTACCGTCGCTAAGAAGCACCTGG
>Ga0164309_10001046_pt1 | contig 13830 bp, 11 predicted proteins | sample Whisoiple_247_MG_FD_109984 | JGI IMG/M metagenome (GOLD analysis project Ga0164309, IMG submission 109984) | Soil microbial communities amended with fresh organic matter from upstate New York, USA - Whitman soil sample_247_MG | ecosystem: Environmental > Terrestrial > Soil > Unclassified >...
AGCTCGCGACCGGAAAAGATCCGTGAACATCCGCCAGATCAGTCTGCACAGGTCCAACATCACGCAACAGCATCACCCGATTCTCAATCAACTACCAGCCGGATATGGTTTGCGGTAGGGACAGCTCTCCCTGCCCCATCATCGCCGTCTAAAAACGATCTGATTATCGATCTTGCGCGAGTGAAGCCCCGCCTCAATGCATCACAACGATGAAATCCGTGTCTTTCCGAGTCTCGTGACTGAATCCATTGTCTGAAATGATCAACGAGGCGGCAGGTGTCAACAATGCAGAGATCCTCTCGATAGCGTCCTGAGGGATTTCAATGCGTTCGAGAGCAGCGCTCGCCATGCCAGATGACGGCGCAGGCGGCGAGGCCTCGATCGCTTGCTTTACCGGCTTCTCGCGCTTTTTGGCGGAGCGCCCGGACACACGAGGAAGCTCGGACGGCATCGACACGACGATCCAGCGTACATCCGCTTCATCGTTCCGGGATTTAATCGCGGTAAACACGTGCGTTCCAATCGGCGCCTCCGGATTTTCAATTCTAACGGGAGTTTCGAACAAGGACGAGACACCCTGACGAACGAATAGCTTGCCCAACCTGCGACTAATGAAGACGGAGACAGGGGCAATCTTCCGTGCCACGGCTGAGGCGGAAGCTGTGCCCTGAATCCGGATAGCGGCGGTTTGCTCTGTCGGGGAGCCCGACGCGAGCGAATCATGCGTCACCTCGGCCGTGCTGGCGCCATTATCTGCATCGGCGATCAGAGAACTCGCCTGCATCCTGAAGAGATGCGGATTGGCTATTTCGACCGGCTGAACATCGTCGCGGGCGATGATCACGCGCGTGCCGCGCTTTGTGAGAGGCCAAAGACGAGTGGCAAAGTCGCTGGTCAAACGTATGCAACCGTGTGACGCGGGATGTCCAGGCACGACACCTGCGTGCAGTGCGATCCCCGACCAGGTAATGCGCTGCATATAGGGCATGGGAGCGCCGCTATAGATATTGGAACGGTGCCAACGTTGCTTTTCGAGTACGTTGAAAATGCCAACAGGTGTCGGATGACGCTTGGTCCCGGTGGATACCGGAGAGCGCGTAACCAGCGCGCCATTCTCATACAGCGACACCCGCTGGTCGGCGATCGAGACGATGATCTCCAGCGGATCGGTTGGAGGCGCCTCGGGTCGAGCTTCTTTGGTCAATTCAGGTTTTGTGTGCCGATGGTGGTGCTTGTGCCCGTGCCCCCCATATTGGCCTGGCCAGAACCCGCGTTGAGGCCAAAACGGAAATTGGGCGTATGCGAACGGTGGGGCAAGTAACCAAACGGCACATGCTGCTGCCAGAATTTTCGCTCGTGTATCACGCGATCTCGCGGATGATCCTCGCGTCCGTCCGCGGGCAAATCCTGGCACCATATGGGTCATCCCGCGAAGCCCAGTCAACCAAAGCTGTTTCGCCATCGGCACATCAAGCCTCTTAAAGTCTGGTGGCAGTGGGTCGAAAATTGGGCTGTATTCGATTGTTGTTGGGCTTCGGCTTAGACAAACGCCGAGCCGAGCAGGCGCGGCCGCCTCGCTCGCCGGTTCGATCCGCATTTAACCACCGTTTCCGACACATTCTCTCCAGCCTTCGCCTTGATTTTTGCACTATTCGAAGAGCAAATGATGTCGGGTCCCGCTTTTGGAGGGGCAGACGTGCCGAGGTCCGCACTCGCGTGGTTACTCGTTTGGCTGTTGGGTTTGGTTCTCGTCGGTTGCACGCAATCGACGCTGTCACCGACATCCGGCGCGAACTTCACTCCAAGAGATCGGCAGTTGCTAGCCAACCCGCCCTACGCGCAGGCGAGTATCCCCGAGCAATATCGTCGGCACATCGTTGATTACCCATACAGGGAGAGATCAGGAACGATCCTGGTCGATTCCGATGCGCGCTATCTCTATTACGTCCTGCCGCAAGGCAAGGCGATTCGCTACGGTGTGGCGGTCGGGGAGGAAGCAATGGCATGGTCCGGCACCGCGACCATCGGCCGTATGGCGGAATGGCCTGATTGGATTCCGACGGCTGAAATTCAGGCGCGGCTTGGTCCCTACCCCAGACGCGTACCGGGAGGTCCCGAAAATCCGCTCGGCGCGCGGGCGCTATACCTTTTCGAGGGCAACAAGGATACCTTGTATCGTATCCACGGCACCAACCAGCCCGAATATATCGGACAGGCCATTTCGTCCGGTTGCATACGCATGACGAATGAGGATGTGATCGATCTTTATGATCGGGTAAAGCAGGGTACGACTGTCGTCGTTCTCGCGCCTGGCCAGGGTAGCCAGATGGGGGTCTTCACTGGCAGGCACAGTTGATGAGAGGTCGCTGAAGAAATCCGGGGGGGCGATGCGATGAACGCGCACGTGCGTTGGCTGTCGTACTTACTGAGCTTGGGTGTATTCGTTCTATGCTTCGTCGACGCCGCACGCGCCAGCCATAAAGCACACCACGATAAGGCGGTCCACGAACCGACCGGGGTGCATCACCGCAATAGCGCCGATCGCAAAAGCGGCAGGCATCTAAAGCATGTCCGGGCCGAACGGCACGAGACGACCCGTCCCGGCGACGTGTCATTCCCGGTCGCGGACGCCCCTCCGCTGCCCGACGGCCTCGCCGCGGTCAAGAACGCAATCGACTTGACGCGCAAGGGCAAGATATCCGAGGCGACAGCCGTAGAGAAAACCATCACCGATCCGGCGGCGCAGCGGCTCATCGAATGGTTCATCCTGCGCCATTCGGAAGGCATGACGAACCTCGACCGCTACACGGCATTCATCGCCAAAAGCCCGGGCTGGCCAAGCATGTCCGTCATGCGCAAGCGGGCGGAGGCGGCACTGTGGCAGGACCGAAGCGACGCCACGACCATTCGCAATTTCATTGGCGACCACCCGATAAGCGCCAAAGGCCGCTTTGCACTGGCCCGCGTCCTGCTCGCCGAAGGTGACCGCGAAGGTGCCGCAACGCTGGTCCGACAGGCCTGGCGTTCGGATGAACTATCGGAGCGCGTCGAAACAGATGCATTCGAGCAGTTCCGCGAATTGCTCACCCGCGAGGACCATCATGCCCGCATGGACAAGCGGATCGGCGAGAAGGATTTTACGGGCGCCAAGCGCGCCGCACAACGGCTCGGCCCCGACGAGCTTTCGATTGTGAAGGCCTGTGCTGCGGGTAACACCGACAAGGCGCTCGATCTACGCAATGACGTTGCGATGGAAGCCCGCAACGATCTGGGATACGTGCTTTGCCGCATCCGCTGGATGGCGCGTCACGACCGGATTGAGGATGCGACTCGCCTGATGCTGGCAGCCGCAGCGGAGACGATGGAACTTCAGGATACCGACGAATGGTGGCGCGAGCGGCGCAGTCTCGCCCGCAAGCTGCTCGATCAGGGAAAATTCGAGACTGCCTACCAGGTGGTGCGCGATGCCGCCATGCCGGCGAACGACTACTATCGCGCTGACTTGCACTTCATGTGCGGATGGATCGCCCTGCGTTACCGCAACGATCCCGCAACGGCCCGGGCCCATTTCGTCCATATAGACGACGGTTCGATCAATCCGGTTGTGCTGGCACGGGCGAACTACTGGCGCGCCCGCGTCGCGGAAGCCACCGGTGAAAAGGATACGATGCTCGCGGGCTACGAGGCTGCCGCCCGATACCCGACCGCCTATTACGGACAACTCGCGCGCGCCAAACTTGGCTTCCGCAAGATTGAGCTACCGGCGCCGCAACCTGTGAATGACGAGGCCCTCAATGACGAACGCGTGCGGGCCGCCGAAATGCTCTACGCGATCGGCGAACGCGAGACCGCGCTGCGTTTTGTCGCTGAGTTCGCCGAACAAAGCAACGACGTAGCGGTGCTGGTGGCGCTCGCCGAGTTGACCGGCCGCCATAACGACGCGCGCGCCATGTTGCAGATTGGCAAGCCGGCGCTCGCCCGCGGGCTCGCGCTGGAACACTACGCTTTTCCGACGATCGGAATTCCACAACACAGCCCGATTGGTCCCCCGATCGAGCGCAGTATCCTCTATTCAGTGGCACGCATTGAGAGCGGGTTCGACCAGAAGGACAAATCGCTCGCCAACGCCGTCGGCCTGATGCAGGTCACGCCGGAGGCCGGGCGCGATACGGCCAAGCGATTCGGCGTCGCCTACGATTGGGAACGGCTCGTCTCCGATCCCGTCTATAATACGCAGATGGGGGCGGCCGAACTCAGCGCGTTGCTGAAGGAATATGCCGGCTCCCGGATCATGACGTTCGCCGGCTATAACGCCGGCCGGGGCCGCGTGCGAGACTGGGTCAAGCTGCATGGCGACCCGCGTGATCCCAATGTGGACGCGATTGATTGGGTTGAGCGCATTCCTCTTTCGGAAACGCGTAATTACGTGCAGCGCGTCATCGAAGACGTTCATGTCTATGACGCGCGATTTGAGTCCATCGCAACTGCAACGTCAAATCCGGATCACGCGTCAGCGAATTCGGAGGAAGTCAGTTCCGCCCAGCTTGCGGCACCCCCAACCTCTGCTTCGCGGTGACCTTCCGCCTGACCTCGCCAAGCGCACATCATTCTGAACGAGCGAGGGCGTTGCCTCGCCGCGAGGCGGCAAGTGGCAGGCGACCCAAGTGATCAGGTTGCTAAACTAGGCCGCCTTATTTTGTTACATGACGGCCTAAATTGCGCGAGCGGTCAATGTGGATACATCGACAGCGCAAAGTCACGAACGTAGCCCGTCAAATGGCGCTTTAGATCCCCCAGAGCGGCTACAGCCAGGTTTGATCCAAATCAAGGCAGCTATTGCACCACCATAACATCTCTTCGACTGTTGATGCGCGCCCGGCGTCGCTTTAACCGCTAGACCGCTCATGAAACCGGCAAGATCGGCTAATGAGGAAACACAATCTTAGAGGAGAGCTGCCCATGACTGATCTCGTCGTCATTGCATTCCCCACTGAGGCAAAGGCCGAGGAGGTCCGCCTGAAATTGCTGAAAATGCAAAAGGAATATCTGATTGAACTGGGCGACGCGGCAATCGCCGTGAAGGATGCTCAGGGTCAAATCAAACTAAACCAACTGATCAGCACCACCAAAGCAGGTGCCGTAGGTGGCACGTTTTGGGGTGCGCTGATTGGTTTGATCTTTTTGATGCCGCTCGCTGGTGCTGCCCTGGGCGCCGCCTCTGGCGCCCTTGCCGGCTATCTGACCGATGTCGGCATCGATGACAAATCCATGAAGGACATCGCAGCCGCCATCGAGCCTGGCACAGCGGCTCTATTTGTCCTCGTGCGCAAGGTTACAGCGGACAAGGTGCTCGAAGGTTTGAAGGGTGAAGGCGGTACCGTACTGAAGACATCGCTCGACCACACCAAGGAAGCCGCGCTGCAGGCGGCTCTCGCCGGTGTCCAAGCGGTGGTGCCAGCCTCGGCCGCCTGAGTCCGGCTGTTCAAGAGGTGCCATGGTGACTGCGAGGCGCGTTCGTGCCATAGCAAGATCATGACATGCCTGGACCATGCGCACCAACTGCGCTGGAACCCAATCAATGCGGCGGCCATCTTCATGGCCGCCTGCGCGCCCGCCCATAATAGAATTCCGCTTGGTGATTTTATTCCGAGGATAGAGGTGTTCTGAAATCACATTCATCCCGTCGGTGATCCCGCCAAGTTGATTACGCCGATGCTGGCAAGACCTCGCCGGGCAAAAGGCCATAGCGTGTGAAGTTGAACGCATCGATTTTGATCTCGGCCGGTTGTCCAACGCTGACGAGGCCGATGTCCCGGTCGGGGACCATAGCCTCCACTTCAAGGTGGCTTTCAGTGGCACGATAGCCATCAGTTGCTGCGCTGGCGTCACCACGCCGCCCAACGTATGAATAGCCAGTTGTTGAAACGTCCCGTCGATCGGCAGCGTAAGGTCTGCTGTTCGACCTTTTGCCTGGCCAAGGTCACACCGATTTGGCGCGCGCATTCTCCACGATGCAGAGCGCACGGCGCGCCGGCCCGACCACGATCGGTTGCCCGATATGCCTCAGAAGGTCATTTGATCCGGTCGGTTTATCGGCGATCTGAACGGGATGATCCCGCTGTACCAAGACACGCGCCGGAGAATGTGTGACGCGAGACGAGTAGCTCGAGCATTGCGCCGCCCGTGTTTGCGTTGGCGTTCGGAACGGGCTAATATGATGTGGTGCAGGCAAGCATTGCGATGTGGAATTCAGAAAGCATTGAAGTACTCAAGAAGCTTTGGTCTCACGGCCAGAGCGCCGGTCAGATTGCCGAACAGCTGAATTGCAGTCGAAGTGCGGTGTGTGCCAAGTTGCAACGGCTTGGATTGAGGCGAGCGCATAAGCCACCGACAAGCAAGCCGATGATCCTTCCGGCGCGCTCTGTGAAATCCTCCGATGCGAAGCGCTCGCGACCCCTGCGCCGGCCCCAAAAGCAGGCCAAGCGCGAGGAGTACAGCCAGCGTGAGCTCCACGAGATGTTGGCTCAGGCGGTTAAAAATACGGGCTAGGCCGACCTCGCAGGCGCGATGACTGAAATTGGCCAAAGCACCGCTGTCGCTACGCCATCTGGCTCGCCACCGCCGACGCGACCCGGAGCAGCCCCTATCTCCGAGGCAATAACACCTCGCTTCGCCAATCTCTCCAATCGCTGCTTTTCTTCCCCGGTCAACCCCTTGGGACGAGCACCGCGCTGGTCGTGCAGGCTATAGCCAATGTGGAAGACCGACTCCTGATCGCACGGCTCTTCCATTGATCACGGCGATCAGATCGTTCTCACTTTTGCTGATCTTCCTGCTCTCGCGTGCTTCGACGCTCTGCGATCGTCTCTGCTATTTCTTGGTTTCACAGTGGACGCCACCCGTCGAGCTTTCATGCCAGGATGATGATCGGCGTATTCTTTGCCGTCAATCGGTGCCACATGCGGTGGGTCCTTATCGAGATAGGGCCTGCCGATTCCAAACTCTTTGCCATGGGCATCGATCCAGTTCCAAAGAAGTTCGCTGGAGATCAAACGCTGCCCCCGGGTCGCGCCATTGATGCTCACGATATCCGCCGCAAGCCCGTGGCCATAGCCTCCACGGAGGCTACCTCCATGGTAGGATCTGTCGTCAGCGGCCTTCAGGCCGCTCGCGATCGACTGGCGGTAGTTATCGCGGAACGCGCTGGTTATGCCAGGCGACAGGCCCGCCTGCTCGGCGACATGAAGCATTTGAAAGAGCTTCCACTTGAAATCACGATCCATACCGCCGATTACGTAACCCTCTAGCGGCATGCCGGCGTGTTGTGCTGCCTTAGGATCCTTCCAGGAAAAATCCTCATCGGTAAGTTTCGTAAATGTCCTCGTGACCGTAACTCGCTTGCCTTTCTTCTTGAGCGTCATCTTTCTTTGTTCTTGGCTCTTGACAGAGTCCTCCTTTGGCGTGCGCTCGTAAAGCGCCCAAAGGTAACGATCGATGCACGTATCGCCGAGCAGACACTTGCTGGTTATATCAACTGCTCGATTGACGTCGTCCGGCTTCGGATTGACCGAGGTCATCGTAACTGCCGCTTCCGGTGATGTTTCCGACCTCAACTTTTCGGAGGAATCAGTGAGCCCGGGTGTGACGAATAGTTCACGCGAGACCGGCGTTGCGCTGGCCACTTGTACTTCCGCCATCGATCGGGGCGCCTCGACCCGGACGCCGTCTGAAGCGATTTCATCGGCGAACTGCGCGTTCGCGGCTAAAGGCGCGAGACGATCAACGGTGGGCCCGGCGTCGTTATTGTCAATCGCCAAAGAACCAAACACAACGATCGATGCGAGAGCCAAAGTCGGTATGGCGAGTTCTCGACATGACGTTGCGATTGCCAGCAATCGCGTGTTCATAGGCATCGTCTCCCACGGGACCGGTTGCAGATCCAAGCATGCGATGCCTCCGATTCTCGGTATGACGATGGAGACAACAATAGCGGAAGCGCCTGATATTCCCTTTTTCAAGCGAGCGTTGCCCAAATGCAACATCCGGACAGTTGGACTTCCGCAGCCTGAATCGGATGCTGCGAAAACGTTTGCTAAGTGCTGGCGTTTGCTGGAGCGGGTTGAGGGTGAATCGTTTCGGCCTGCCTTGTCCAGGCATGGCAGACCTATTCCTAGGATGTGAGGCCTAAGGGTCTTGGGCCGCTTGGCGAGGTTGTAGGCACTCGCGAAGTCGGCAAAATGGTTGCGCATGGGTCGGGCGTCTCGTCCTGGAAGCATTTGCTTGAGCAATGCAAGTACCCGGCCGAGCATCAGTTCATGCGGTCGATCAAAATTCGCTGCATCGATTCGGAAAGCTTTAATCCGGGAAAAATTCCCAGGTTCCCGAGAGCTTGATCCGCCTCCACCGCGAAGTGATGCCGATTGACACCTGAGCATCAGTCCACCTGGGGTACCCTGCGGTCGCGGTCAACACGACGTATTCGAGGAAGCTTTTCGAGGCGCTGATGTCCGGGTCGGCGCCTGGTCGTTCGACGCCACCGGCTCCGGCCTGCTTCGGGTCCGCCAATCCGGAGGAGATTCATGTGTAGCTGTTGCAGGAAAATGGCGGGTTGCGCCATCGCTAACCCGCCACGCTTCTCATGCAGCCTTGGCGACCGGCCCGGCCTGCTCCATGGCTCGCATGTAGAGATCGAGTAGACTCTCGCGCTCGTCGCGCTCTTCTTGATCTTGCCTTCGTAGTTTGATGATCTCCTTGAGGATTTTTACGTCAAACCCTTCGCCCTTGGCCTCCGCAAACACTTCCTTCTTCTGTTCGTTCAGTTCCTGCAGTTCCGTGTCGATATTTTCGATCCGTTCGACGAACGCGCGAATCTTGCCACCGGGAATGGTAACGTCAGACATGGTGCCTCCCTGATTAATGGAAGTCATGAAATGACCGTAAAGAAATAACCAATGCGTTAACCTCGGAAGCCAACCCAAAAAGTGATTAACAGCCGCCAGATTATGCGCCGACATGCTGGCTGAGTTTCATGTGCGGCGTTCGATGCCCTCGTCCGAAGAGGTGTCAGCCAAATTCGTGCAGACAACGCTTCAGTCAATTTGCAGTCATAAGCTCCGTCTGCGCGAGCTTAATAGTTGAAACCGGCCACTTGCCTTCGTGACCTCGAATCGAAATGCGCAAGCCATGTAGCTCATCGAGCCATACGTGCTCGACAGTTCCGGCTTTACCATCGGTAAGGACGACTGCTTTACCCACCAGCTCGGCTTCGGCCTGATGAAACGCGGCAAGGATGGTGGATGCTCGCACTTTGGCATTCGGCATGGCTTAACTCGCTTCGAGGGATGCGCGCGGTCTCGCGGGTGGCGGTCGAGCCAACGCCGCGTGCGCCTGCAGCTTTTGGAGTTCTCCGGTGCATCTACCGCGGATCCATGCAGCCTCTGAATGTGTCCTTAGGATTTTGAAGTTTTGATGGCTGTCAGCGCCATCGCAGAAGTACTTTGAAACTGAAAATCCGCGCATTCTGGCTAGGCCGTAAACCCATAAATCTGCCGTGCGGAGGACTTGCCAGCGTCAGTATGGCCCGATAGCGATCAAATTCCGCAGCGCAACGAAATGACGCGATGGGCCACAACCGGACTCAAGCACCGCACAATCGTTGCCGCACCTGCACCCCAGCTCATGTAGTCGGAGACGCTGTATGTCTCGCCACAGAAAACATCGCGAGGTTGGATTTACTCAAATCGGCGATTGCAATTTGCGAAGTAGGATTTTTTGTAATTGCCGCTGGCGGCTTTGGGTCCATATGTCTGCCAGCTCATCAAAGCATGGCGAATTCATCCATCCCGGCTACCTTAACCGTTGCATCACTCAGAGAATTGATTTGATCCACACAGCTAGCTTTGGGAAGCTGCCTTAGCTGTTTCGGGAATTTATGTGTTGGCGCGTCTTTACGCTGTCGACTGCCTTATTTGCCGATTGCGCGAAGCCCGCGAGCTGACTCGTCGAGCGTCCGCTCACCCGTGTCGGTTTCCTAGAAACGCCCAACCTTAGAGGAGAGTGCAATGCGCAATAAGCTATTGGCCGCTCTGGGTGGTATCGCCATCGCCAGTGCGGTGTTGACCTTGGTTCCAGACGATGCGTCGGCAAGGTTCGGCGGCGGTGGAGGCTTCCGGGGCGGAGGATTCGCCGGTGGCGGATTCCGAGGCGGCGGCTTTGCCGGTGGCGGGTTCCGAGGTGGCGGCTTTGCCGCTAGCGGGTTCCGAGGTGGCGGATTCAGAACCGCGGGAATCGTAGGACGACCCGGCTGGGGAGCGGCAGGCGCAATCGCAGGACGGCCCGGCTGGGGTCGCCCAGGTTGGGGAATAGCAGGTGGTCCCGGTTGGGGACGCTGGAACGGACGATGGGCTGGTCACCGTCCGGGCTGGGGATGGGGATGGCCGGTCGCGGCTGGCATCGTCGCCGCAGGCGCGTGGGGCTATCCGTATGACAGCTACGCGGGCTATGACAACTGCGTGATCTGGGACGGCTATCAGTACGTGAACAGCTGCTATCAGTCGTATGGTTACGCGTACTATTGAGGCCAGCTGGCCAGCACGTTTCGGAGCCGACCCGCGACTGGGGTCGGCTTCGCGTGGCGGTGGTGGACACCAACGGTCTGCCGGTTCATCTCGCGGTCGCGCCCGGTGAAGCGCATGACAATCGGCTGTGTTCGCCTCTCCTCAGCGCCTTGCTAGATAAATCATCCCGGCGCATCTTCGGAAGGAAGTCCTATCCCGGCGCGGGTTCACGATCTGTCGCGGAACCGCGGTTGGGCGTGACGAGACAACTTCCTCCTGCTGATCTCAATTTCGAGCAGAGCTGCGTGGCCCTTTCGCGCGACGGCGCACTGATCGTAACGAAGTACCAGGCAGAGGGCGTCCTGCCACCGATGGGCTTCTTGATAATGGTCGGTGTACGACCACCAAGCACGGAAGAAAATCGGCCCTGAAGAAGCGCGTATTCGGCGCGAGCCTTGACCTCCGACCCGTCTCCGGTCAACTGCAGGCCCCAGCCAGCCGGCTGGGCCCTTTCGACGTCTCGATTTGCCTCCATCTTGATCGACGGAAGCTTCAGGTGGGCCGTACATGGGCCAATCGGCCCATTGAAGTCGTCGGAGTCTTTCTCGCCACCATGGAGCCAATCATCGGCCGAACGGCCAGTTATGATCCGGACATAAGCGAGTGTTTCGCGGGGAAGATTGGCTCGCCCCGCAATCCAGTCTTTGACGCGTTGAGGACCGGCATTGTATGCGGCAGCAGCCAATCCAATATTCCCGAATGCCGCGCGAAGTTCCGTCAGCCAACGGGCCGATTCCTCCAGCGCTTGCTTCGGCTCGAACGGGTTGGCAACACCACGCCACCGGGCCGTGCCTGGCATGAATTGGGCAATACCCATCGCACCGGCGCGGCTGATTGCTTTCGGATCAAAATCGCTCTCCTGCCGAATAAGCCGCGTAAAGAAGCCAGCGGGAAGCCCGTATCTGCCGGCTGCGGTTTCAAGCATTCCACAATCGCTGGGCGATGGGTCGGGAGCTTTGGTCTCAACACTTCCCGGAGATTGGGAACTCAGTTCCTTCGCGTTCTGTTCCGAAGAGGAATCGTGTTCGGTTTGTTGCCGCTCGCTTTGATCAACCCCCGCACCGCTCGGTCCAGGGATCACCAGCATCAGGACGAGACCGGCCGCCGCCATGCGGCTGAGCGTGATGCGATGGGGCATTTGCCTGTTATGACTCTGGCTCGCTCCAGGGTCAAACAGCAGTGTGCGAATTCGATCTGTCGGTAATACGGATAAGGAACCGTGATCAGACCTGCAATCCACCTTAAGCTCAAATGGTTGAGGACGTTTCCTGAGGTCGGAACTCTGGGCCATTCTCTCGCGCAGTCTTCGCCAAATCGGAGTGAACTAAATTTTGAACCGCCTCCATAACAACTTTGAATGATCCAGCTACGACCTCAGCCCCCTCAACATCATCGGGCTGTTCGCCACTTTGATAATCGCCCAAAAGAGCCAGCATGACGTGCGATCCGCTGCCATTGCTGGTAACCCGGCGCACCGCGTAATGAATTTTTGCATCAGAAGGAAGGTCAACGTAGCAGATGCATATGAGTGCCGCTTCTGAGAGATCAAGCGAAAAGAACCTGGACATGGAGAGCGCGCCGGCCCCTTCCGTCGCCGTACCGAAACCTCTCCGCCCAAGCATCCGCGCAACGACGATCGCTGCGGCTTCATCCAATTTGCCAGAACCCGGAATGCAAATCACCGACCTGGGGGACGCCCATCTTTTGGATACCGGTCCGGCTGCTTCTGCATTTTCGACCGCCGTTAGAGCTGCCAGACCGCTTTTTTCGTCGTCATCCTGTCCTTCGGGCGGTGTAATGTCATTGTGGGAAGCTAGATCATCGCTAAGATCGGTGACCGTTTCCAGGATACGATCGAGCGTGCCCTCATCGAGCTGTTCCCGGCGCTGGTCCGAGGCCGCCAACCGAAGGCCATTAAGCAGGATCGTATCATAGTAATCCTCAAGCAATCCCTCCTTGAGGAACGCGCGCGCCTGTTCGGCAGCTTCGACGGCATCGCCCGCAAGCATGCGTTGATATACGATTTGCGCGGGCGTCAACGGCGGCTGATCTCCTAACATTATATCGAAAAACTGAAGACGATCCACGTGTCTCCCAACGACGACCAGGCAGACCGTGAGTGGCGTTGCGAGGACCAGGCCCACCGCTCCCCAAAGCCAGGTCCAGAAAGAGGCTGACACGATAATTGCCACGGGCGAAAGCCCGGTACTGCGACCATAGAGCAATGGCTCGATCACCTGCCCCGCGAGCAGCTCGAGGAGCGTGAAGAGGGCCGCCGTGAGCGCAAGCATTTCCCAACCCGTGCCGACGGCCGCGGCGAGGATTAGCGGGAAGACTGCTGAAATCAGCGCTCCAATGTACGGCACAAACCGCATGATCATGGCGAGGAGGCCCCAAAGCGGCGCCGAGGGCACGCCGATAAACTCCAGTCCCAACCCAATCGCCAATCCAAAAACAGCGTTAAAGGTGATCTGAGTCAGGAACAGCTTGCTCAGCCGCTTGCCAGCCTCGTCGAGCGCTGCTGTCGTGCGCTGGATATCCTGCGATCCAGCCAGTCTGATAAATCGATTGCGCAGGTCCTGCCATTGAAGAAGAATGAAGACGACAAAGACGATGACGATACCGGTCGTGGTCAACGGCGACAGAAGCGGCTCGATGATCGCGACTAACGTCGTAAGCGCGCCTGGGTCTGGCTGCTTCACTTCGACGGGGATCGGTGTGTCGATAGGTCGCCGCGAGAGGTTGCCGCTATTGGGAGGTTTTCCATCGTTGGAATTCTGGAGCTCGGTCTTGAGTTCTTTGAGGACCGACGATGCCCGCTCCAGGGTGCCCGAGCCGCCGGTGAGCCCGCGAATGCTGTCGATCTTGTCTTTGAGCGTTTGCTGATACCCGGGCAACTCGCCAGCGAGGCGCGTTGCCTGGGAGACCATCAGCCCTCCTAAACTGAAGATAACCGAAAATCCCAGAAAAACGACGACCAGCACGCTCAGGGTTCTGGGGATTCGCCACGATTGGAGCTTGATAGCGAACGGGGCGAGCACAAAGCTCAAAAGCACCGCAAGCGCTAACGGTACGAAAATCTCGCGACCGACATACAATGCTGCGATGATGAGCGTGGCTACGGCCAGATTTATCAGTGTCCTGCCGCGCTCTTGAGTCAGTTTTATTTGGGCCGGCATCAAATTTTTTCTCGAGACTCGGAAATGCATGTCGG
>Ga0164309_10001047_pt1 | contig 13827 bp, 12 predicted proteins | sample Whisoiple_247_MG_FD_109984 | JGI IMG/M metagenome (GOLD analysis project Ga0164309, IMG submission 109984) | Soil microbial communities amended with fresh organic matter from upstate New York, USA - Whitman soil sample_247_MG | ecosystem: Environmental > Terrestrial > Soil > Unclassified >...
ACCAGCAGCGAACCTTCGCACGCCGCCAGCGAGCGCGACACCTCGTAGGCGAAGTCGACATGTCCGGGGGTGTCGATCAGATTTAGGATGTAGGTCTTGCCGTCCTTGGCCGGATAGGTCATCCGCACCGTCTGCGCCTTGATGGTGATGCCGCGTTCCCGCTCGATATCCATGGAATCGAGGACCTGTTCCTTGCCCGCCATTTCGCGATCGCTCAGGCCGCCCGTCATCTGGATCAGGCGGTCGGCGAGCGTCGATTTGCCATGGTCGATATGCGCAACAATGGCGAAGTTGCGGATGTTGGAAATAGGTATCGATGTCATGGGCGCGGGATAGCATCAGCACTCAGACGCGGCAACCTTATTGCGCCGTTCGGACGATCTATCTTCACGCCAAGCTGATTCCACTTTGCGCGAAAACGCGCTAGGCAATCGGTCATGTCATTGGTCGCTTTCTCACCCACAAGATTGCGCGTTTCCGCATCCTCGAAAGTCCGACGGTTGACGGTGTGGCTTGCGGCGTCGGCTTCGGATCGCGCGGGCGGGATGACGCTGGTAATCTGGTTTGCGACCGCTCACGCGCTGCTCTGGACCGAGATCCTGACCAAACTCAAGGCAGCGCAGGATGTCCATTTCGACGTCGCCGAAGCCTTTGCCTGGGGACAGAAATTCCAGCTCGGCTATGGCAAGCACCCGCCACTGTCAGGATGGGTCGCGGGGCTGTGGTTTCAACTGTTCCCTGCTGCCAACTGGGCTACCTACGCGCTGGCTATGACCACCGTCAGTGTGGGGCTCGTGCTTTGCTGGCTGATCGCGCTACGCGTGGTGGATCGGCGCCGCGCGTTCTTCGTAGTGGTGATGCTCGCGCTCTATCCGATCTTCAATTTCAAGGGCTTCAAATACAATCCCGATCTGCTGCAACTCGTCACACTCCCGCTGGTGGTGCTGGCCTATCTGAATGCTTTCGAGAAGCGCACCGCGCTGGCCGGAGTCTGGCTCGGCCTCGCCGGAGCGCTGGCACTGCTGACGAAATACTGGGTGCTGACCATGATCGGGGCGATCGGCATCGCCGCGCTGATCCATCCCGAGCGGCTGGCTTTCCTGCGCTCGCCAGCGCCGTGGGTCGCGATCGCGACACTCGTCGTCGCCGTCTCCCCGCATCTGTGGTGGCTTAAGCAGGTCGATTTCGTCCCGCTGACCTACGCCGGCGATGTCTACGCGCTGACCGACCGGAGCGAATGTCTCAAGCTCGTGCTCGGCTATATCAGCCACAACCTCGCGCTGTTAGCTGCCCCCGTCATCCTGGCCGCCCTGGCGCTGTCATGGCGGCATCCGCTGACGCCTGCGCGGGTATGGGCGCGCGGGGCCAATCATGGCGTGAATGGATCGCAGGCGCTCAACGTCTGGATCGCCCAGATCGTGGTTGCAATCGGGCCGCCGCTCGGCGCGCTGGCTTTCGTGATCTACCTGAAAACCGACTGGGGAATCTCGCTGTTCTTCCTGGTGCCGCTGGCGCTGATCGCGATGCCTCGCCTCCGGATGCCGAAGATCGCGCTGTTCGATCTCACCACCATCTGGCTTGCGATCACGCTCGCCGTGCTGGCGGCCGCGCCCTATATCGCCTCGCGTGAAATGACCGACTATCCCAATAGCGCCTCGGGCTATAGCGCACGTTCCGAACTCGCCCGCGAACTGACGGAAGCCTGGCGCCAGCGCTTCGGTTCGCGCTGGTCCGTGGTCGCCGGCACCACCGAGATCGGCGAGCCGATGACGTTCTACAGTCCCGATCATCCCACGACCTACACGCCAAATGAAATATGGTCCTCGGGATTGACCTCGCTCGAGGAGGCAAAGCGGCTCGGCTTCATCGGCGTCTGCGATACGACAGACGAAAGATTGCCGGCGTGCGAGAAGTGGATGGCGGCCAACACGACCGGCGCCGAGAATCTCGTGATGACGACGCAGCGCTTCTTCGACGGGCATGCCGGCCCGTCAACGACCTGGAAAGTCTACATAGTGCCGCCGGGGAAGTAACTGCCTGATGCCACATCGCCGGCGACGGCGGCAGATTCAGGCGCTTTCTTCGTTGAATTTACCAGCCACCAGTTCGCTGATCGCGAGGATGGCTGCTTCGGCCTCGGGCCCCGCCGCGGAGACGATGATGGTTGTTCCCGGGCCCGCCGATAGCATCATCAAACCCATGATCGAGGTGCCGCCGACCGTCTCGTTGCCGCGGGTCACCCAGACCTCCGCATTGAAGCGCTCGACCATCTGGACGAATTTCGCCGAAGCGCGCGCGTGCAGGCCGCGCTTGTTGATGATCGGCATTTCACGGGATATCGCGCCAGGCGGAACCGCCGGCCCGGTGGTGTTTTCGGGCAAGGCTCCGTCTTCGCTCATTTGCCTGCGAGAACGCGACTGGCAATGGTGACGTATTTGCGGCCCGCCTCCTGCGCCATCGAGATGGCATCGGGAAGCGAGCGTTCTTCACGAACCTTGGCAAGCTTCACCAGCATAGGAAGATTGATACCTGCGAGCACTTCCACTTTCGGACGGCTCATGCAGGAGATCGCAAGATTGGACGTCGTCCCGCCGAACATATCGGTCAGGATCGCGACGCCATCACCGCTGTCAACGCGGTTGACCGCTTCAATGATGTCGCTTCGGCACAAATCCGAGTCGTCTTCGGCTCCGATCGTGACAGCTTCGATTTGCTTTTGTGGACCCATCACGTGCTCAAGCGCCGCCTTGAACTCGTCGGCAAGGCGCCCATGGGTCACAAGCACTAGACCAATCATCGGAAACTCCTCGTGGGTGCTTTGGTGCACCGCACGAACGCGCCACTTTGACCATCCGAGCCCCCCGCGCAAGAGGGGACCTTTGCGATTCTCCCGGAATTTGAACGTAAAGGGGGAGTCTGCGCCGGTCTATTCGGTCGCGATACTGGGCCTCATATGGTTACCAATTCCCTTCGCACAATCGGCCGAAATCGGGCGCTGTCCATCACCTTCGGTTGTTGTAAAAATAGCTGCAACCAAAGGGAGCGCAGAAATCCCTGATTCCACGGGAATCCGCGGTAGCTGCACGCCATGAATGCGGATTTGCAGCTTCTCCGGCGCCGGAAGGCGCTCGGCATCCGATGCCGCCAGATCGACCACCAGCCCGAGAATGGCCTCAGCAGCGAATTCGCAGCGGCGAATGCCGAGTCCTCTGATCTCGATCAGGCCTGAAAGCAATGGCGCCGGGCGGACCATCAGTTGGCCGCCGCTGATCCACAAATGCACGCGGTCGTCGCCGACCAGCACGGCGGGGGGAATCTGCCCTGTGCGCCCGGCCAGGATGAGATCGAACGCGAGTCGTGATTTGCCTGCACCGGACGGCCCGCGGATCAGCACAGCGCGTGTTCCCACCAGCACCGCCGAGGCGTGGACGCTCGCCTCCGCGACATCCGTCATGGTCATGACGCGGGCAGCCGGACTACAAAGCGGGCGCCCGTGATGGTAGCCTCGCCATCGGCGTTGGCCGGGCCGGGCCGGTTTTCTGCCCAGATCTGGCCGCCATGGGCCTCGATGATCTGTTTCGAGATCGACAGCCCGAGCCCGGAATTCTGCCCGAATCCCTGATGAGGCCGGTCGGTATAGAACCGCTCGAAGATGCGCTCCAGCGCCTCATCGCGAATTCCTGGCCCGTCATCATCGACGACGATCTCGATTCCCGATTTCACGCGACGGCAGGCGATCCGCACCTTCCCGCCGGCATTGGAAAACGACTGGGCGTTGACCAGCAGATTCGAGATCACCTGGCCGAGCCGGGAGTCGTGGCCCGGCACCGAGAATGTATCGTTGGCGGTCCGGCCCTCGAAGCGAACCTGGACGGCCACATCATGGCCGAGTTTGGTTTCGTTGGCGACCGAGGTCAGCGTGGAGAGCAGCCGCCGCACATCGACCGGCGCCATGTCCTGCCGCTGCAGTTCGGCATCGAGGCGGCTCGCATCCGAGATGTCGGAAATCAGCCGATCGAGCCGCTTGACGTCGTGCTCGATCACCGCGAGCAGCCGCGAGCGGCTGTTCTCGCTACGCGCCAGCGGCAGCGTTTCGACCGCCGAGCGCAGCGACGTGAGCGGGTTCTTCAATTCATGGGCGACGTCGGCAGCGAACATCTCGATCGCCTCCATGCGGTTATAAAGCGCATCCGTCATGTCGCGCAGCGCGCCGGAGAGGTGACCGATCTCGTCGCGACGGCGGGTGAAATCGGGAATCTCGACGCGGGTGCGGATGCGGCGGCGCACCCGCTCGGCGCTATCGGCGAGCCGACGTACCGGTCCGGCGATGGTGCTGGCGAGCAGCAGCGACAGCACGATCATCACAGCCGCAGCGACACCGCCGACTTTCAGGATCGCGAGCCGCTCGGCCGTGACCATCTGGTCGATATCGCCGCCCTGGGTCGAAAGCATCAGCGCGCCGTACACTTCGCGGAAGCGCTGCACCGGCACCGCGACCGAAACGATGACCTCGCCGCGCTCGTTGATGCGCACCATGCTGCCCTTCTGGCCGCCGAGGGCCTGCGAGACCTCCCGATAGCCCTTGCCGTTTCCGAGGCCGAGTTCACGGTAGAGCGGAAGGTCGCCGCGATTGAGCCAGGTGCGGATCGCGATCATCGAGCGTTCAAAAAGGCCGGGCTTCTCCTCGGAGGGCGGCGGCAGCTCGAAGCGCAGCACGTCGCCCTTGCCGTAGAGACTGCGGCTGTCGAGAATTAGGCCGCCATCGCGGTCATAGATACGGGCGCGGGTATTGGTCGGCGAAATCAGTCGCCGCAGCACCGGCGCGACGCGTTCCGGATTGATCGGAAAATCCAGGCCCGAATATTCGTCCGGAGCGCCGTAACTCTCGCCGGGCTTCAGGTCGGACAACCGGTCGGGGTCGATGGTGATGGTGTTGGTCTCGACGGTTGCGGAGGCCGCGATCGCTCCGGCAATGATCTCGGCGGATACCTGCAGGCTCTGCGCGCGGGCGTCGATCAGGCCGGCGCGGAACTGCGAGAGATAGAGAATGCACGCCACCAGGGCTACCAACCCGGCGAGATTGAGCGAGACGATCCGGCGTGTCAGGCTTGAGAACGACAGCGCGAAGAAAAACTGGCCGGCGCGGCGCAGCCATTCCAGCAGTGCCTGCCAGCCTTTGGGGCGCGGGCTTTCGATGACAACGGCATCCGCCGCGACGGATGAAGGTTCGTCCGCGTCGTTCAGATTCGAATCAGGCTGCGTTCGATCGAGCAATGGCCAGAACTGCCGGTTGTTTCGAAACGTATTGTGATGCGCCCCACGCGCGTGCCAATGCACGCGCCAGAACCCCCACAAACGGAGTTCGGTCAGGTTTCCTTGAAACGGTAGCCGACCCCATACAGGGTTTCGATCATCTCGAAATCGTCGTCCACCACCTTGAATTTCTTGCGTAGCCGCTTGATGTGGCTGTCGATGGTACGATCGTCGACATAGACCTGGTCATCATAGGCCGCATCCATCAACGCGTTGCGGCTTTTCACCACGCCAGGCCGCGTCGCCAGCGCCTGCAGGATCAGGAATTCCGTCACCGTCAGTGTCACCGGCTCGTTCTTCCAGGTGCAGGTGTGGCGCTCGGGATCCATCCGCAGCAGCCCGCGATCGAGAGCCTTGGCGTCGGTCTCCTTGGGCACCGCGGTCGGATCCTTTGGCGCGGCCCGGCGCAGCACAGCCTTGACACGCTCGACCAGAAGGCGTTGCGAGAACGGCTTGCGGATGAAATCGTCGGCGCCCATTTTGAGGCCGAACAGTTCATCGATCTCCTCGTCCTTCGAGGTCAGGAAGATCACCGGCAGATCCGATTTCTGTCGCAGCCGCCGCAGCGTCTCCATGCCGTCCATGCGCGGCATCTTGATATCGAGGATCGCAAGATCGGGCTGGCTGGTGCGAAAGCCGTCGAGCGCCGACGCGCCATCGGTATAAGTCATGATGCGATAGCCTTCGGCTTCCAGCGCGATCGAGACCGATGTAAGAATGTTGCGGTCGTCGTCGACCAAGGCGATTGTGGGCATGAGCCTGCTTTCGAAAACGTGTGGCTGGTGCGGCGGGCTATCCAGCAATGCGCCGCGCAAGTGGTTACAAACCAGGTCAACGAGCAGTGCAAGCTGGGCTGAAGTGTGGCCGAGTTTTCGCAAAACGTCGGATGCGGCGCAATAGTTCCGCCTTATATAGGGAGTAGTTTAGCTGAAAAGAGCTCGTCTTGCAATGAAATGCCGGGAAGGGATCAATGCAACCCACCGCGGATTTTAGCGCCTCCAGGCTGGCGCGTTCCCTGCTGCGGCGAAGCCGCCAGGGTGCGCTGGCGACCTTGATGGCCGATAGCGGCAGCCCCTATTGCTCGCTGGTCAATCTCGCAAGCTACCCCGATGGCTCGCCCATCCTGCTGATTTCGCGTCTGGCGCTGCATACCAAGAACATCCTTGAGGATTCCAGGGTCTCGCTGATGTTGGACGAGCGTGTCGCAGGCGACCCGCTGGAGGGGGCTCGGATCATGCTGGCAGGCCGCGCGGAGCCAGCCTGCGACGACGACAAACCGGTTTTGCGCCGGCGTTACCTCAACGCCCATCCCTCGGCGGAAGCCTTTGTAGAGTTTAACGATTTTTCGTTCTTCCGAATTCGGCCCTCCGGCGCTCACCTGGTGGCGGGATTTGGCCGGATTGTGGATCTGGCGCCCGCCCGATTTCTGACCGACCTGACGGATGCCGCCTCGCTGCTGCAGGCCGAACAGGACGCGATCGACCATATGAACGCCGACCATCGCGAAGCCATGAATCTCTACGCGACGCGACTATTGGGGGCGGAACCTGCCGACTGGCGCTGCACCGGCTGCGACCCCGACGGTGTCGACATGCAGGCCGGCAATGTGACATTGCGACTGGATTTCCCGAAGCGGATCGCGACCCCTGCCGCGCTGCGGCAAACCCTGAAGCAGCTCGCCGATCAGGCCCGGCTGGCGCCTGAATAAAACCCGAACGTTCCCGAATAAACCAAATATCACGGGATCGGCTTGGCAGGGTCCGGCGTTCATCAATAGCAGTCGCCGGACCAGCGCCGGAAGGCTATATTGACAGTCACCGCGACAACAGGCGCGCTTGCTCGCGCCGCAGAAACGCGGGTTCGAGGAGGTTCTTGGTGCAAAAGAACGGCGTACACAACGGTGCCTTCGGCGCCGATAAATTCGGCTTGAGAAATCTCAAGGGCGTCAACTGGAATTTCGGCGCGCCGCAACTCTGCGAGCATTCGCTGCAGTCAGGCGAAGCGGTGTTGTCTTCCGACGGCGCACTGTGCGCGGACACCGGTGTGTTCACCGGCCGCAGTCCGAAGGACAAGTTCACGGTTCGCGACGCCACCACCGAGAAGAACGTGTGGTGGGGTGGCAACCAGTCGATCACGTCGGATCAGTTCGCGGCGCTTCACGCCGATTTTCTCAAGCATGCCGAAGGCAAGTTGCTGTTCGCGCAGGATCTATATGGCGGCGCCGATCCGACCCATCGGATCAAGACCCGGGTCTTTACCGAGCTTGCCTGGCACTCGCTGTTCATCCGCACGCTCTTGATCCGCCCCGAGGCTTCCGAGCTTGCGAGCTTCGTGCCGGAATTGACCGTCATCGATTTGCCGAGCTTCCGCGCCGATCCCAAACGCCACGGCTGCAAGTCCGAGAATGTGGTCGCCATCGATTTCGCCCGCAAGATCGTCCTGATCGGCGGGTCTTATTATGCCGGCGAGATGAAGAAGTCGGTATTCACGATGCTGAACTACTATTTGCCCGAGAAGGGCGTGATGCCGATGCACTGCTCGGCCAATGTCGGACCCGCCGGCGATACCGCGATCTTCTTCGGCCTGTCCGGTACCGGCAAAACCACGCTCTCGGCCGATCCTGAGCGAACGCTGATTGGCGATGACGAGCATGGCTGGAGCGAGAATGGCGTCTTCAACTTTGAAGGCGGCTGCTACGCCAAATGCATCAAGCTGTCCGAAGAGGCCGAACCTGAGATCTATGCCGCCAGCAAGCGCTTCGGCGCGGTGCTGGAAAATGTGGTGCTGGATCCGAACACCCATTCGCCTGATTTCGACGACGGCTCGAAGACCGAAAATACCCGTTCGGCCTATCCGCTCGACTTCATCCCCAACGCGTCGCGCACCGGTCGTGCCGGCCATCCGAAGAATCTGGTGATGCTCGCCGCCGATGCCTTTGGCGTGATGCCGCCGATCGCCAAACTGACACCGGCGCAGGCGATGTATCATTTCCTGTCCGGCTATACCGCCAAGGTCGCGGGCACCGAACGTGGCCTCGGCAACGAGCCGCAGCCGGAGTTTTCCACCTGTTTCGCTTCGCCTTTCCTGCCGCGCGATCCCTCGGTCTACGGCAATCTGCTGCGCGACCTGATCGCCAGGCATGAGGTCGATTGCTGGCTGGTCAACACCGGCTGGACCGGTGGCAAATACGGCACCGGCCGGCGCATGCCGATCAAGGTGACACGGGCGCTGTTGGCGGCAGCGCTGAACGGTTCGCTGCGCGACGCCGATTTTCGCACCGATCGCTATTTCGGCTTTGCCGTGCCGACCTCGGTGCCCGGCGTCGAGCCCCACATCCTCGATCCGATCAAGACCTGGGCCGACAAGGCGGAGTTCGAAAAGACCGCGCGTGCGCTGGTCGGCATGTTCCAGAAAAACTTTGCCAAGTTCGAAGCGCAGGTCGATGCCGATGTTCGCGCCGCCGCGCCCGAAGTGAAACTCGCGGCGGAGTGAAGCGAGCGAATGGCGAATAGGAAGTAGCGAATAGGGGTTGCAGCCATGATCTCCATCGCTACTCGCTACTCGTTTCATCCCGCAGCACCGCATTGCTGGGCGTTGCCCGGTCGGTAATCTGCAAGCCGAACAGGCTGCCGATCAGTTCCATCGCGACGCGCGCGGTGCGTCCGCGTTCGTCGAGGAACGGGTTGAGCTCCACGATGTCGGCCGATCGCACCAGGCCTGAATCGTGCAGTAGCTCCATGATCAGATGCGCCTCGCGATAGGTTGCGCCTCCCTGCACCGTGGTGCCGACGCCGGGCGCGATCGCGGGGTCCAGGAAATCGATGTCGAAGCTGAGATGCAGCACGCCGTTGCGCGCTCTGACCCGTTCGATCACCCGGCGGATCAGCACGCCGACGCCGAATTCGTCGATCGCGCGCATATCGGCGATTGCGATGCGGCGATCGCGCACGAGAATCTTTTCCAGCGGATCAATCGAGCGAATGCCGAACAGATCAAGCTGGTCTGGCGCGATGGAAACGCGTGGCAGGCCGCCGAGCAGGCCGTCAAGGCCGGGTTCGCCGCAGAGGAAGGCCGCCGACATGCCGTGCATGTTGCCGGTCAGCGTGGTTGCGGGCGTGTTGTAGTCGGCATGGGCGTCTAGCCAGAGCACGAACAGCGGTCGCTTCTGTTCCTGCTGCCAGTAGCGCGCGATGCCATTCACCGATCCCATCGAGAGGGAGTGATCGCCACCCATGAAGATCGGGGTCGCACCGCTGCGGGCGATCGAGAAGGCGCGTTCGCCGAGCGCGCAGACCCATGCCTTGACCTCATCATAATATCTGGCATTCGCAGGCGAGACATCCGTTGCCACAATCGCGGGCCTCGCCATGTCGCCGTGATCTTCGACGGCATGCCCCAATTGCTCCAGCACCCGCGCGATTCCGGCGGTGCGCAGCGCCGCTGGTCCCATCGACGTGCCGGGCTGCGAGGCGCCGATTTCGATCGGAACGCCGAGCAGTGCGATTTTCGCGCGGTGCGGGTTTTCCGTATCAGGCATCCGCTGCCTTACGCCTTGCAGCCGCCGGCGGTGATCCGGGTGGCGTCGTCGAAACGTGTGGGGCTTTGGTCTGCATGACATTTTCTCAGATTGATAAGGAAAGCAGCTTAGCGCATCTTTTCTTCATTGCGGTGAGAGCGACGAGCAATCCAGGACTGTGCGCGCGGGATTGCTTCGCAGAACCTGTCACCGCACCGGCATTCGTCGACCCGCGGGGTCGCTGAAATTGTCTAACGCGTCGCGCCGAACTGCGCGGCTGGTTCCTGCAGCGCGCCCGACGGCGTTCCGCATACCGGCACGTTCCAGATATCCTCCGCATATTCCCGGATGGTGCGATCGGACGAGAACCACGGCATCCTTGCGACATTGAGAATGCTGGCGCGGGTCCAGGCCGATACCACCTGCCAGCGCGCGTCGATGCCGCGCTGAGCCTCATAATAGGAATCGAAATCCGCACTCACCATGTAATGGTCGAGATAGCGCAGCGCGTGTGCGATCGATTCGAACCGGCCGGGATCGTCAGGCGAGAATTCGCCGCCGCCAATGGCATTGATGGCGCGCGACAGCCGCGGCGAGCGCCGGATCACGTCGGTGGCGTCAAGGCCCTGCTCACGCCGCTTCACCACGTCGATCGCCTCCATGCCGAAGATCGCGATATTTTCAGCGCCGACATGGTCACGGATCTCGATATTGGCGCCGTCTAGCGTGCCGATGGTCAATGCGCCATTGAGCGCGAGCTTCATATTGCCGGTGCCGGAAGCTTCCATGCCCGCGGTCGAGATCTGCTCGGATATATCGGCGGCGGGAATGATCACCTCAGCAAGGCTGACGTTGTAATCAGCGAGGAATGCGATCTTCAGCCGGCCTGCCACAACCGGATCGTTGTTGACGACCGCGGCGACATCGTTGATCAGCTTGATGATCAGCTTGGCGTAGCGGTAGCTCGCCGCCGCCTTGCCGGCGAAGATCTTTACTCGCGGTACCCAGTCGCGCTGTGGTTCGTCCTTGATCGCCTGGTATAGCGCGATCGTTTCCAGGATGTTGAGCAGCTGGCGCTTGTATTCGTGAATCCGCTTGATCTGGACGTCGAACAGCGCCGCCGGATCGACCGTGACGTGAAGGCGTTCGCCAATCAACCGCGCCAATGCGATCTTGTTTTGATATTTCACGTTGCGGAACTGCTGCTGGAACGCATTGTCGCTGGCCAACGCCTCGAGGCGCTTGAGACGCGAGGGATTGTCGAGTACGGCGTCGCCGCAAACCCGGCGCAGCAGATCGGTTAGCCTCGGATTGGCCAGCATCAGCCAGCGGCGGAAGGTGATGCCGTTGGTCTTGTTGGTGATGCGCTGCGGATAAAGATGATTGAGATCGCGGAACACGGTCTCCTTCATCAGTTCGGAATGCATCGCCGAGACGCCGTTGATCCGATGCGATCCGACAAAGGCGAGCTGTCCCATTCGAACCCTGCGGCCGGACCTCTCGTCGATCAGGGATACCGAGGCGCGGAAATCGAGGTCGCCGGGGCGGCGCGCCTCCGCCAGCGCGAGATGCGCGACGTTGATGCGGTAAATGATTTCGAGATGCCGCGGCAGCAGCCGCTCGAACAGCTCGACCGGCCAGGTCTCCAGCGCCTCCGGCAGCAGCGTGTGGTTGGTATAGGACAGCGTATCGACCGTGATCTTCCAGGCTTCGTCCCAGCCGAAATTATGCAGGTCGACCAGGATGCGCATCAATTCGGTGACAGCAAGGCTGGGATGGGTGTCATTAAGCTGCACCGCCGCCTTCGATGCCAGGTTGCGCAACTGGCCGTCGGAAGCGAGATGACGATTGACCAGATCCTGCAGCGAGGCCGAGACGAAGAAATATTCCTGGCGCAGCCGCAGCTCGCGTCCCGCCGGGCTTTCGTCGTTCGGGTAGAGGAATTTGCAGATCGATTCGGCGCGGGCTTCCTCGGCCACGGCGCCGAGATAATCCCCGGTGTTAAAGACATCGAGTTTGAGCGGGTCCGGCGAGCGCGCCGACCACAGCCGCAACGCATTGACGTGCTGGCCGCGCCAGCCGACGATCGGCGTATCATAGGCAACCGCCTGGATGGTTTCCGCCGGATGCCAGGTGATGCGTTCACCACGCCTGGCGTCGACAATACGTTCGAGGCTGCCGCCGAAATGCACATGGTAGACCACGGCCGGCCGCTGGAATTCCCAGGGGTTGCCGAAGCCTAGCCATTCGTCCGGATATTCCTGCTGCCAGCCTTGCGCGATGATCTGGCGGAACAGGCCGAAATCGTATCGGATGCCGTAGCCGATGGCGGGGATCGCAAGCGTTGCCATGCTCTCCATGAAGCACGCGGCGAGCCGTCCGAGGCCGCCATTGCCGAGCGCGGCGTCAGGTTCGCATTTGCGCAAATCCGCCAAGGAGACGCCGAGATCGCCCAGCGCCGCCTCGAACACCGGGAGCAGGCCCATATTGTTCAAGGCATCGGTAAACAGCCGGCCGATCAGGAATTCCAGGCTGAGATAGTAGACCCGTTTGCGCCCCGCGTCATAGCTGTGCTTATCGACCGTGAGCCAGTGGTGCACGATGCGGTCGCGCAACGCCAGCGCTGCCGCCTTGTACCAGTCGTGCCGGGTCGCCATGCCGGCGTCCTTGCCGATCGCAAGCCGGAGCTTGGCAAGGATCGCGCTCTTGATCTCGGCCAGGGCCAGCTCGTCGACAGGCTGGTCGAGCGCGGGAAAATTGGCCGGGAAAGATGGATTGGGCAACCGTTCAACCTCACAACATGAGTTTCGACCGAATGATACCCGCCTTGCCCCGGGATCGAAAGCCGCCGAAAGTTCCGTTTGTGCAGGCTATGCATGGTTTTAGGCAAGGAATGGGCCGATTCGCCACCCACCGGCAGGTGCGGCTTTGGTGATATAAGCAGCTATTCACGCTCCGCCATTGCGTGGCTACAGGAAGGGAACCGGGCCATGAGATTGCTGATCGAAATCGCTGTCACCGCACTTCTGTTGTTCTGCATCAGCGCGTCCAGCGCAGCTTTCGCCGCAGGAAGGGTGGGTCACAGCGTCGATGGATTGAGCTGTTCGTTTAGCGCGCCGGCGAATGCGTCGCCTGCGGCCCGCTGCGCCGCGATCCGTCACCAATGCGGCGGCAAATTCTACGCCAATTATTGCGGCGACAAGCTGCTGTCGGCGATGTGAGTGCCTAAGAACGCGGGTAATTTTATCTCGTCGTCCCGACCTGAGCCGGGACCATACTGCGCCTAAAGGCGATGGGACAGCTCGCCCATTCGCAATTGTTGTTGGGCCTTTACGAAAACTCTGACGACTGATGATCCCGGCTAGGAGGCCGGGACGACGAACGGGAAGGTCAGCCTTTCAGGGCTATCTCGCTGTAGCGCCATTTGCGGAGGTCGCCGAAGCTCTCGATCCGGCCGACGTCGGCGAGCCAGCGGATTCGAGCGCCGACGATCTTTTCGCCGATCGGTAATCCCCGTTCGTCAAAGGCCGTCATCACGTTGCCGATGATCTTCGCGACCTTCGGGGAGTGTGATTTAAGCTTCGAAAGAATAACGACATCGAGATCAGCCTCCGAAATAGCGTTCGGTAGCGTCACGTCTTTCCATTGCAGGTCACTGCTTATCTCGTCGAAGTCATCAGGGGTTGGCCGCAACTCTGGATATCGCGCATAAATGACCCGCAAAGCCTTGCCATGCAGAAGCCCCCATAGGTCGGCCATCGGCTCGGAGAACACCGCGCGATCTTCTTTGTTTAGTTCGGATATCGCCTCATCGACCTTGGTGAGGGCCTGGTTGACCGAAAGCAGGCGCCTATGAATCTTGGTGGCTTGGGCCTTGTTCATCGTCCCCTCCGCCCGTTGTCGGAAACAACTTCATTGGAACAAATTAAGAACACTTTAGCAAGCCTTTGATATATCATAGTGATTCGGCACCATGCCGACACAACATCTATGGTCTA
>Ga0164309_10001049_pt1 | contig 13803 bp, 15 predicted proteins | sample Whisoiple_247_MG_FD_109984 | JGI IMG/M metagenome (GOLD analysis project Ga0164309, IMG submission 109984) | Soil microbial communities amended with fresh organic matter from upstate New York, USA - Whitman soil sample_247_MG | ecosystem: Environmental > Terrestrial > Soil > Unclassified >...
GAACACCGGCTTGAGCGCCCCCAGGGTCTGCATCGTGGAACCGCGGCGAGGCCCCTCGTCGGTGCCGACCTCGATGGTCTGCTTGCGGGCCCGCACGGTGACCGGGACGATCTCCTTCTCGAATCGACCGGCGTCCTGGGCGGCGACGGCCCGTTCGTGGCTGCGCAGCGCGAAGGCGTCGCACTCGTCGCGGGTCAGCCCGTCGAGTGTGTCGATCTCCTCGGCGGTCTCGCCCATCGACAGGGTGAGCTTGCGGGTTCGTGGGTCCTTCGGGTGTTCCACGGCCTTGTCGTGGGCGGCGAAGGCGGGGTTGGTGAACCGCCAACCCAGTGAGGTGTCGGCGATCTCGCCGGGCCGTGCCCACGGCGTGCCGGGCTTGGCCATCACCCACGGCGCCCGGGTCATGGACTCGACGCCGCCGGCGATGGCCAGGTCGATCTCGCCCGTCCGTATGGTGGCCGCAGCCGATGCGGTGGCCGTGAGCCCGGACGCGCAGAGCCGGTTGGTGGTGTAGCCGGGCACGCCGTCGGGCAGACCGGCCAGCAGCACCGCCATCCGGGCAACGTCCCGGTTGTCCTCGCCGGCCTGGTTGGCGGCGCCGAGCACGACTTCCTCGACCGCATCGGCCGGTGCACCGGAGCGGCGCAACGCCTCGGCGACGACCAGCGCGGCCAGGTCGTCCGGCCGGACGTCGGCGAGCACCCCGCCGTAGCGGCCCTGAGGTGTCCGGACACCGGCGACGATGAACACGTCACGGGAACTGGTGGGCATGGTGAACACTCCTTGATCTGGAACGCGGGGAGGATCTGCGTGGGACACGCGGCTCGCAGTTCAGTGGTCCTGCCGGCGCAGGCCGTCCAGGGCCAGGCTCACCGCGCCGTCCACGATGCTCTGTCGCGAATTGGTCCGGCTGCCGGGCCGGTACCACTCGTGGATGGAGTTGATCATCCCGAACAGCAGTCGGCTGACCAGCCGGGGGTTGATGTCGTTGCGGATCTCGCCGGCCTCGGCGGCGGCGCCCACCAGGGCGGCCAGCCGGGCGTCGATCCTGCGGCGCCGGGCCAGCGCGTCCCGCTCGATGTCGGTGTTGCCCCTGATTCGCAGCAGCAGGGTGACGTAGGGCAGCTCGTCGATCAGGGTTTCCGCGGTCAACCGGATCGCCTGCTCCAGCCGGTCCACCGGCCGCCGCGTCGGGGCGGCCGTCGCCCGGTCCAGCGCGACGGACAGCCGGCTCAGCGCGCGGTCCACCGCCATCGACAGCAGCTCCTCCTTGCTGGTGAAGTGGTGGTAGAAGGCGGATTTCGTCAGCCCGGTGGCGGTGGCCAGGTCGGCCATGCTGGCCGCCTCGTAGCCGCGTTCGTTGAACACCGCGGCGATCAGACCGAGCAGCTCCTCGCGACTGTACCGGGCGGGACGGCCCCGACCGGCCCGGCGGGGAACGGACTCGGCCGGATCGCCACCGGACGCGGGAACGGTTGACATGCAAGGAGTATGCCTGACCGGCTGACCGATCGTTCGGTTACCCGGGGCCCGCGTCCGGACGGCACCGCTCATCTGCGGACCACCGGTCAGCCCTTGGGCCGGTTGTCGATGATGCGCCGCATCTTGCCGACCGAGCGCTCGATCCCGCCGGGCGCGACGACCTCGACCGCGACGGTGACCCCGATCTGGTTCTTGATCAGCTTGGCCAGCTTGACGCCGTCCTCGCGGGCCGCCACCGGGTCGGCATCGACTCGGTGCTCGACCCGCACCGTCATCTGGTCCATCCGACCCGGTCGCGCCAGCTGACACTGGAAGTGCGGGGACAGTGCCGGGATCCGCAGGATCAGCTCCTCGATCTGCGTGGGGAACAGGTTGACCCCGCGCAGGATGATCATGTCGTCGCTGCGGCCGGTGATCTTCTGGATCCGCCGCATGGGCCGGGCCGTGCCGGGCAGCAGCCGGGTCAGGTCCCGGGTGCGGTAGCGGACGACCGGCATCGCCTCCTTGGTCAGCGAGGTGAACACCAGCTCGCCGTACTCACCGTCGGGCAGCACCTCACCGGTGACGGGATCGATGATCTCCGGGTAGAAGTGGTCCTCCCAGATGTGCAGGCCGCCCTTGCTCTCGATGCACTCGATCCCGACACCCGGACCGATCACCTCGGACAACCCGTAGATGTCCATGGCGTGCATGTCCAGTCGTTGCTCCATCTCCCGGCGCATGTCCTCGGTCCACGGTTCGGCGCCGAAGATGCCCAGCTTCAACGACGTCTTGGTCGGGTCGATGCCCTGCCGCTGCATCTCGTCGATGATCGAGAGCATGTAGGACGGGGTGACCATGATGAAGTCCGGTTCGAAGTCCCGGATCAGCGTGACCTGCCGTTCGGTCATCCCGCCGGAGATGGGAATCACCGCGCAGCCGAGCTTCTCGGCACCGTAGTGCGCGCCCAGACCGCCGGTGAAAAGGCCGTACCCATAGGCGATGTGCGCGCGATCGCCGGGGCGGCCGCCGGCCGCACGGATGGAGCGCGCCATCACCGACGCCCACATCCGGATGTCCGCGTCGGTATAGCCGACGACGGTCGGTTGGCCGGTGGTGCCGGACGAGGCGTGGATGCGGGAAATCCGCTCCCGCGGAACGGCGAACATGCCGAACGGATAGTTGGCGCGCAGATCGGCCTTTGCGGTGGTGGGGAATTTCGCCAGGTCGGCGAGTTCCCGGCAGTCGTCCGGGTGGACGCCGGCCGCGTCGAAGGCGGCCCGGTAGTGGGGCACGTTGTCGTAGGCGTGCCGGAGCGAGGACTGCAGCCGTTGCAGCTGCAGGGCCCGCAGCTCGTCGACCGAGGCCCGCTCGATCGCATCGAGCGACGCAGGGTCCGGAGTGCGGTCGTGCATGGTGGGCGTTCTCCTCGTCGAGAAGCGGGTCCGAGTCGGGTGGCGGGATGATCTATCCGGCGGATCGTGGGTCAGGTCAATGCGTCCGGGTCAGTGGCCGGTGAACACCGGTGGGCGGCGTTGTTGGAAGGCGGCGAATCCCTCCAGGTAGTCGGCGGTGGCCGAAGCCTCGCCCTGGGCGGTCGCCTCGGCGGCCAGCATCTCCTCGGACAGACCCCGTTGGATCCGCAAGGCCTCGATGATCTGCTTGGACTGCCGGAACGCGGCGGTGGGGCCCCGGGCGATCGACGCCACCAGGTCGCGGACCGCGGTGATCAACTGGTCGTCGGGCAGTACCCGGCTGACCAGGCCGGTGCAGGCCGCCTCGGTTCCGTCCAGCAGTTCACCGGTGACGATCAGCTCCATCGCGCGATGCACACCCAACCGATCGACGAGCAGGGCATGCCCGCCGGAGTCCAGCACCGCACCGAGCCGCGCGAACGGGGACCCGATCCGGGCGTTCTCGGCGGCGTAGATGATGTCCGCGGCGGCGGCCAGGCCCAGCCCGACGCCCAGACATGCGCCGTGCACGGCGGCGACCACCGGAACCGGCACGTTCCGGATGGCCCGCAGGATGGGGTGCACCCTGTCGGCCAGGATCGCATGCGCGTCGTCGACGGCCGGGTCGACCCCGCTCACGTCGCGCCCGGCGCAAAATGCGCGGCCCTCGCCCCGCAGCAGCACCGCGCGCACATCGTCGCGCGCGGCGAGCGCTTCGAACACCTCGCGGGCCAGGTCCATCGCCGGCTCGTCGAGGGCGTTGAGCCGGTCCGGCCGGTTCAACACCACCTCGGCCACCTGGCCGGTCACCTCGACCAGGACCGGCGCCGACGCCGGGGACGTCATGCCGGGGGCCAGGTCTTGGCCACGGAGGTGAGCACGTCGTAGGTGGCCACGGTCTCGCCGTTCTGGTTGGTGATGACGGCATCCCAGGTGACGTCGCCGTAATCGGCGTCCACCCGTGGGGAGATCGCCTTCGCGGTGAGCGCGACTGTCAGCGCGTCACCCGGATACACCGGGGTGCTGAAGGTCAGGTTCTGCAGGCCGACGTTGGCCAGCACCGGCCCAGGTTCGGGGGACACGAACAGCCCGGCGGCCATCGACACCACGAAGTAGCCGTGGGCGACGCGTCCTTCGAAGAACGGGTTGGCCGCGGCCGCCTCCTGGTCCATGTGGGCGTAGAAGGTGTCGCCGGACAGCGCGGCGAACGCGTCGATGTCGTCCAGGGTGATGACCCGCGGTCCGGCGACCACGGCGTCGCCGATCCGCAGCTCGGCCAGACTCTTGCGGAACGGGTGGCCGCCGTCGGTCAGCCGCGGGGCACCGGTCACCCAGGTGCCGGTGACGGCCGAGACCGCCCGGGGCGAGCCCTGAATCGCGGTACGCTGCATGTAGTGCTTCATGCCGCGGATGCCGCCGAGTTCCTCCCCGTCGCCGGCGCGGCCGGGCCCGCCGTGCACCAGGGTCGGCAGCGGGGAGCCGTGACCGGTCGACTCGGGCGCGGATTCGCTGTCCAGGACCAGGACCCGGCCGTGCCAGGGCGCCACCCCCAGGACCATGTCCCGCACCACCGCCGGGTCGGCGGAGACCAGGGAGCCGACCAGGCTGCCCCTTCCGCGAGCGGCGAGCTCGACGGCGTGCGCGGTGTCCCGGTATCCGAGAACGGTGCTGACCGGGCCGAAGACCTCGATGTCGTGCGGCTCGCTGCGCGAGGAATCCGCCGCGTGCAGCAGGATCGGCGGCAGGAACGCGCCGCGCCGCGGGTCGGCGTCCACCAGGTCGAACCGGTCGGGGTCGCCGACGACGATCCGCGCGGCGCCGGCCAGCGACTCGAGGCTCCTGCGGACCTCGTCCCGCTGGGCCAGACCGACCAACGCGCCCATGGTGACGTCCTTGGAGGCCGGGTTGCCGACCCGCACCTTGTCCGTGATGCGGGCCTGCACCGCGTCGATCACCGCGCCCACCAACGGTTCCGGCACCAGAGCCCGGCGGATCGCGGTGCATTTCTGCCCGGCCTTGGAGGTCATCTCGGTGACCAGTTGCCGCACGTACAGGTCGAACTCCGCACTGCCCGGCCGCACGTCGGCGCCGAGCACGGAGAAGTTCAGCGAGTCGGCCTCGGAACTGAACCGGACTCCGCCGGTGAGCACCCGGGGGTGTGAGCGCAGGATCGCGGCGGTGGACGCCGACCCGGTGAAGGCGACGGTGTCCTGCTCGTCGAGCAGGTCGAGCAGGCCGCGCGACCCGCCGGCGACCAGCTGCAGGCTGCCCTCGGGAATCAGCCCGGACGCGACGATCTCGCCGACCACGGCCTTGGTCAGATAGGAGGTCTGCGATGCCGGCTTGACGACGGTGGGCACGCCGGCCAGGAACGCCGGGCCGAGCTTCTCCAGCATGCCCCAGACCGGGAAGTTGAAGGCGTTGATCTGCAGGGCGATGCCCCGGCGCGGCGTGTAGATGTGCTGGCCGACGAAATGACCGCCACGGCCCAACTTTTCCACAGCGCCGTCGACCAGCACGGTGGAGTTGGGCAGTTCCCGGCGGCCTTTGCTGCCGTAGGTGAACAGCACGCCGATGCCGCCGTCCACGTCGACCAGCGAGTCACGCCCGGTGGCCCCGGTCCAGGTGGACAGGGCGTATAACTCGTCGCGTTTGCCGTTCAGGTGCAGCGCGAGTTGCTTGAGCGCCAGCGCCCTCTCGTGGAAGGTCAGCTCGCGCAGCGCCGGTCCGCCGACCGACCGGGCATGGTCGATCACCGGCACCATGTCGATGGGCGCGGTCCCGATCTCGGCGACCGGTTCGGATGTCGCGGCGTCCAGCAGGGCGACCCGGTCGCCGGCCGGTTCCCGCCAACGTCCGGCCACGTAACTGGCAACAGCCATGGTCATGGCGGAACTCCTTCTCTGGGAATGGATGTCGGCGGTGGCGGCCGACTCAGATGGGCTGCTCGAAGATGTCGTAGCGCTGCTGGTGGTACACCCGGGTGTCCTGTCTGACGAACCCGGCCTGCCGCGCGGCGCGCTGGCCGAGGTCGTTCCAGTCGGGCACGGTGGTCCGCACCCGCCGGTCCAGCGCCACCGACCGGGCGTAGGCAACCGCGGCGCGACCGAGGTCGCCACCCCAGCCCCGGCCCGCCAGCTGCGGCCGGATCCCGATGGCCACGTCCAGCACCCATTCGTCGTCGGGCTGGCCGGGCACCCGGGCGGCCGCACCCAGGCAGCAGAAGCCGAGCAGGTGGTCGTTGGAATCGACCACCGCCCAGTAGCCCTCGTCGGGTTCCGGCGCCTCCAGGGCGTCCTCGATGCGCCAGGCGCCCGGCCGGCTCCAGCTCGCGACCGCCAGGCCGTCCTCGATCGTCAGCTGCCGAACATGGAACGGGGGCACCGGGTCCGCAACGGTCGGGCCGGCCGACGCGGGCACCGACGGCTTCGCCTCGGCCGGGTCACGGCCATCGGCAGCGGCCCGCGCGACCCGACGGGCGGCCCGCTCGTCCAGGAACCGGCCCATCCGCTCGCGCTTGTCCTGGCTGTCGAACAGCACCGCCTGCGAGACGATGTCCAGTGATGTGGTGGCCGGGCGGTGGGCCCGCAGCGCCAGCTTGGTCAGCTCGAGGGCCCGCCAGGAGCGTGATGCGATCGACTCGGCCAGGGCGATCGCCCGGTCGAGCAGTTCGTCCGGCGCATGCACGCTGTCGATCAGCCCGGCCGCCAGGGCCGCGTCCGCATCGAGAACTTCTCCGGTGTAGAGCATCCGACGGGCCATGGGCAGCCCGACCGCCTGCGGCAGCCGCCAGTTCGCGCCCGCACCGGCCAGGATGCCCAGGCCGAGTTCGGGTTGCGCGAACCGGGCGTGGGAGCTGGCCACCCGCAGATCGCAGGCCAGCGCGAGCTCGCAGCCGCCGCCGAAGGCGGGGCCGTCGATGACGGCGATCGTTGGCCAGCGGTGGGCCTCGATCCGGTCGAACAGGCCGGCGTTGATGCCGCGCAGGGCGGCGTCGGCGTCCCGTTCGACGAGTTCGGCGATGTCCGCGCCGGCGGCGAAAATCCTCGGGGTGGTGGAGTGCACGAGAAGGATGGCCGGTTCGCGGCGAACCTGGATCAGGGCCCGGTCGATCTGGTCGACCATGGACTCGTCCAGTGCGTTGTACTTGTCCGGGCGGTTCAGGCCGAGCAGGACCACCGGTCCGACGCGTTCCAGCCGGATCAGCGCGTCGGAACTCGATCCCTCGGTGGGTTCCGCCTGTCGCCGGGTGGCGGCGGTCACTGGTCGAAGTCCACGACGACGCGGTCGGTGACCGGGTGCGACTGGCAGGTCAGGACGAAGCCGCGTTGCAGTTCGTCGGGTTCGAGGGCGTAGTTGGCGTCCATCTCCACTTTTCCTTCGGTGACCCGGGCCCGGCAGGTACCGCACACCGCGTTCTTGCAGGCGAAGGGGGCGTCGGAGCGCACCCGCAGGGTGGCGTCCAGAATGGAGTCGCCGTCCGGCGGCACGGTCAGGTCGACCGAGCGGCCGTCCAGGATCACGGTCACGCTCGCCCCGGTGGCCGGCATCTCGTCCGTCGTCACGCTTCGGCGGCGGGGCGGGGTACCGACATGGAACAGCTCGCGGTGCACATGGCCGCCGGCCACGCCGCGGTCCAGCAGCACCCCGCGGACGGTGTCGGTCATCGCCAGCGGACCGCACAGGAACCAGTCGTCGACGTCGTCGACGGGCAGGATGGTGTCCAGAATCCGGTCGAACCGCTCGACGTCCAGTCGCCCGGACAGCAGTTCCACCTCGGTCATCTCGTGGCCGAGCACGTGAATCAGCTGGAATCGGGCGGGGAACCGGTTCTTCAGGTCCTCCAGCTCCTCCAGGAACATGATCGTCGACGTGCGCCGGTTGACGAAGACCAGGGCTGCGGTGCTGTTCGGTTCCACCTCCAGCGCGGTGGCCAGAATGGACAGCACCGGGGTGATGCCCGATCCCGCGGCGACCGCCACGTATCGCTTGGCCTGACCGGGGTTCAGCCGGGTGGAGAACGTCCCGGTCGGCGTCATCACGTCCAGAACGTCGCCCGGCTTGAGGGTGTCCGCCACGAACGCCGAGAACACCCCCTCCGGAATGCGTTTCACCCCGATCCGCAACGGTCCGCCGGTGGCCGGCGCGCAGATGGAGTAGTTGCGGCGGACATCGTCGCCGAGCGCGGCGGCCTTGACCGACAGGTGCTGGCCGGGATTGAACCGGAATTCGTCGCGCAGGTGGTCGGGCACGTCGAAGGTGACCGCGACCGAGTCCTCGGTCAGTCGCTCAAGGGCGGCGACGCGCAGAGGGTGGAAAACGGCGTGCCGGCGGCCGGGGGCGGCGGACGAACCGCCCCCCGGCCGGTCCCGGTCGGTGATCTCGGGGGTGACGGTCATCAGATCGCCTTGAAGTTGTCGAAGGGTTCCAGGCAGGCCAGGCAGGTCCAGTGGGACTTGCAGGGGGTGGAGCCGAAGCGGCTGACCTCGCGGGTGCGGCCGGAGCCGCAGCGGGGGCAGCGCACCGACAGGGTCAGTCCGACACTGCCCGGAGTGGATTTCGTTGGTTGGCAGCGGCCCGGCGGGGCGATGCCGTACTCGCGCAGTTTGCGGCGGCCGTCCTCGCTGATCCAGTCGGTGCTCCAGGCCGGGGACAGGACGGTGCGGACCCGCACCCGGTCGGCGCCGGCGGCCCGCAGCGCGGCCTCGACGTCACCCGCGATGACGGCGGTGGCCGGGCAGCCGGTGTAGGTGGGGGTGAGGGTGACCAACAGGGTGTCGGCGCCCTCGTCGCTGCCGTCGCCGGTGTCCCAGCGGATGTCGCGCAGGATGCCCAGGTCCTGCAGCGTGAGCACCGGGATCTCGGGGTCGCTGACGTTGCCGGCGATCGTCCGCCACCGACCCAGGTCGGCCTCCCGGTCCGCGGCTGCGACCACCGGAGCGGTCAGGGTGCCCATCACCATGTCACCCCCGGGTGCGAGCGGTGCAGGGACTGCATCTCGGCGAGCATATGACCCAGGGCCTCGGTGTGCAGGCCCCGACGACCGCCGCGAGTGCGGCGGTTCGGTTGTGGTTCAACCAGTGTCGCCTCGACCAGGACCGGACGCAGATAGTCCGACCAGGCCGGCCGCAGGGTGGCCGGGTCCACCGCGATCCTCGGCAGGGCGGCGAGCTGGTCTGCGATGTCGGTCGGGTCGAACAGTTCCTCGACGTACGGCCACGTCGCCTCCAGCGCGGCCTGCATCCGGGCGTGCGACTGTTCGGTACCGTCACCGAGCCGCAGCGTCCACTGGCTTGCGTGGTCGCGGTGGTAGTCGACCTCCTTCACCGCCTTGGCGGCCAGCGCCGCCAAGGTTTCGTCGGCCGAGGACAGCAGCGCGGTGTACAGCTCGAACTGATACGCGGAGAAGATCAGCTGGCGGGCGATGGTGACCGCGAAGTCCCCGTTCGGGATCTCCACGATCTGCACGTTGCGGAACTCGCGTTCGCTGCGCAGATAGGCCAGGTCGTCCTCGTCCCGGCCGTCACCGGCCACCTCGCCGGCGTAGGACAGCAGGGTACGTGCCTGACCGAGCAGATCGAGGGAGATGTTGGCCAGCGCAATGTCCTCCTCGAGTTGCGGGGCGCGGGTGACCCATTCGGCCAACCGGTGGGACAGCACCAGCGCGTCGTCGCCCAGGCCGATCAGGTAGTCGGCAAGGACGGACGTACCCGTTGCGGCAGGCGTGGATGCGGCGGTCACGACGCCGCTCCCCGCACGGCGACCTCGCACGCTCGGTCGCCCTGTCCGGGGCGCCGTCGCCTGTTCTGATGGTTCGCTCGGCAAGCCTTGCTCACAGGTGCGATACTCCCTCGGGCACGTCATAGAAGGTCGGGTGGCGGTACGCCTTGTCCAGGGCCGGATCGAAGAACGGGTCCTTCTCGTCCGGGCTGGACGCGGTGATCGCGGCGGCAGGCACCACCCAGATCGAGACGCCTTCACCCCGGCGGGTGTAGACGTCGCGGGCGTTGCGCAGCGCCATCGCCGCGTCCGGGGCGTGCAGGCTGCCGACGTGCTGGTGCGACAGTCCACGCCGGGCCCGGACGAACACCTCCCAGAGCGGCCACCCCTTGCTCCCGGCGGTGGGTACATTCGGTTCGCTGACCGGTTCCCCGGTTCCGCGCTGCGCGGGCCCGGTCATGCGGCTACCTCAGCGGCACGAGAGTGCTTGGCGGCGTAGGCATTGGCGGCCTCCCGCACCCAGGCACCCTCCTCGTGGGCCTCGACCCGGCGCGCCATCCGGTCGGCGTTGCACGGGCCGTCGCCCTTGATGACCCGGTTCAACTCGGACCAGTCGATCGCCCCGAAGTCGTAGTGCTCGCGTTCGGCGTTCCAGCGCAGGTCGGGATCCGGCAACTGCAGGCCGAGCACCCGCGCCTGGTCCACGCACATGTCCACGAACCGCTGGCGCAATTCGTCGTTGCTGAACCGCTTGATCCCCCACGCAGTCGACTGTGCCGAGTGCGGGGAGTCGGCGTCCGGCGGGCCGAACATCATCAGCGCCGGCCACCAGAATCGGTTCACCGCGTCCTGCGCCATGTCGTGCTGGGCCGCACTGCCGTGCGAGATGGTGTGCAGGATCTCGAAGCCCTGCCGCTGGTGGAAGGACTCCTCCTTGCAGATGCGGACCATGGCCCGGCCGTAGGGGCCGTACGAGCAGCGGCACAGCGGCACCTGGTTCATGATCGCCGCGCCGTCCACAAGCCAGCCGATCGCGCCCATGTCGGCCCAGGTCAGGGTCGGATAGTTGAAGATCGACGAGTACTTCTGGCGGCCCGAGTGCAGCTGGTCCAGCAGGTCCTCCCGATCGACACCGAGGGTCTCGGCGGCGGAGTACAGGTACAGCCCGTGACCGGCCTCGTCCTGCACCTTGGCGATCAGGATGGCCTTGCGCCGCAGGCTCGGCGCGCGGGTGATCCAATTGCCCTCCGGCTGCATGCCGATGATCTCCGAGTGCGCGTGCTGGGCGATCTGCCGGATGAGCGTCTTGCGGTAGCCCTCGGGCATCCAGTCCCGTGGCTCGATGCGCTGCTCGTCGGCGACCAGCCGGTCGAACTCCTCGCGCAGAGCCCCCGTCTCTGCTTCCTTCGACTCTTCGATCCTGTCGACGTTGCCGTACACACGGCCTCCCTGCCAAGGTTGTGGACCGTCCAACTGTCCGGGCCGATCTCCAGTTTCTGACCGATCGGTCTGTTAATATTTTGCTGGTTGGCCGGCGTCCTGTCAACCGGTGTGACGGTGAGCACGGAGCATGCTCCATCCATCCCGGCAGACCGCGCACCATCACCATCCGTGCCCGGGCGGTGTGTTGGCGGTGTGACGGGTACGGCCGCGCTCGAACAGCACCGTGGCGAGCCCCTGCGACAGATCCGCAGGTGGCCCTTTGCACGCTGGGAACTGCCCGCCGTAGTACCTCGCACGGGCGGCTGCTCTCCGTGTTCGGAAAGACCGGAGTCGCCCGGGCGGCATACGTCCGCCGAACTCCGCTCCACAAAGGTGGTCCCCCCAGGCGTTCAGCGCGGACTTCGGAGTAACCGGGAGGGTGATGCAGCGCACGGGTTCTCGCACGGCGAACCGTGGGATGGGCGACGCTCGGTGGGGACCCTGCCGACCCTACGGTCGGTTGGCACGCCTCGGGTGTCCTTCGGCCCGGTCGCCTTTCCACCGCGGCCCTTGCGGGCCGGCGACGCCGGCGGCGTGCCTTTCCTGGTGTTACCGCTTGTCGCCCACCTGGGGTCCGCCGGGCCGGCGCAATCACCTGGATCGCGGTGACCTGGCAGCGGTGGTTGGACGTGCGCGAGCGGTGGTCGAGATCGTCTGAGCCGTATGACCGTCCGCCGCCCGATCCGGTACCAGTTGACCACCGCGGAGCGCGCCGGGCAGCCCCTTTTCGACCACAGATTTCCGCCAGTGGTGACGCTGGCGTGTGGCACGATTGCGCCTGTGCCGAACGGCCCGGAAGCGCAGCGCCTGCGCGACCTCGCGCGGCTGCGGCGGGTACGCGACCGGATCGATCGGGAGTACGCACAGCCGCTCGATGTCGAGGCACTCGCCCGCGGCGCGAACATGTCGGCCGGGCACCTGAGCCGCCAGTTCAAGCTCGCCTACGGCGAGTCGCCCTACAGCTACCTGATGACCCGACGAATCGAACGCGCGATGGCCCTGCTACGGCGCGGCGATCTGAGCGTCACCGACGTCTGTTTCACGGTCGGCTGCTCCTCCCTGGGTACGTTCAGCACCCGCTTCACCGAACTGGTCGGCGAGCCGCCCAGCGCCTACCGGGCCCGGCACGTTCCGGACACTCCGGAGATGCCGTCCTGCCACGCCAAGCAGGTAACCAGACCGATCAGGAATCGAGAAGCGAGCCAGGGTGCGCCGGATCTAGCGTGAGCGGCATGGACATCATCATTCACTGCGCGTTCCTCCCGCAGACCGACCCGGACGCCGCCCTGGCTTTCTACCGCGACACGCTCGGCTTCGAGCTGCGCAACGACGTCGCCTACAACGGGATGCGGTGGCTCACCGTCGGTCCCACCAACCAGCCGGAGACATCCATCTTGCTGCACCCGCCGGCCGCCGATCCCGGCATCACCGACGACGAGCGCCGCACCGTTCTCGAGCTGATCGCCAAGGGCAGCTACGGCGCGCTCACGCTGGCCACCAAGGATCTCGACGGACTGTTCGACAAGCTGCAGGCCAGCGGCGCCGATGTGGTCCAGGAGCCGATGGATCAGCCCTGGGGTGTCCGGGACTGCGCCTTTCGCGACCCGTCCGGCAACATGATCCGCATCAACCAACTCGGCTGAGGCGCGGACGTGATGTGCACCGATCCGCGCTCGATGATTTGGCGCCGCCGGGACACCGAACGTCGACTCGCCCAGGACGTGGACGTCCGGGTGGCCAGTGCGTCCGTGGACGGTGCGCCCTACCTGGTCCGACTGTCCTTCGACCGGGACGATCGATCCAGGTCGCCGGCCAACGGCGAACAGCCCGTCGGCCGTTGACCCCGCTTTCCGGTGTATCTGTCAGATCAGTACCGCGGTCGCCACGGTGGCGACCGTCCGACGCAAAGGAGTCGAACATGAGTACCGCCATCCGCAGCCTGGTGATCCCGGTGTCCGACCTGGATTCCGCCAAGGCCATCTACACCGCGCTGCTCGGTGCGCCGCACACCGACCAGTCCTATTACGTCGGTTACAACGTCGACGGCTTCGAGGTCGCGCTGGCGCCGAGGGAGAAGACCGCGGGACCGGTGGCCTACGCGGACGTCGACGACCTGGACGGCGCGCGCGAGACGCTGCTCGCCGCCGGGGCGACCGAGCAATCCGCGCCGCGCAAGGTCGCGCCGGAGGCCCGGGTCTGCGTGCTCGCCGACGCCGACGGCAACCCGATCGGCCTGCGGGGTAAGTGACCGCCGGGTCAACCGGGATTGCGCAACGCCGGGGTCGGATGCGCAACCCCGGTTTGGCGCGCGGTGGGCTACGTGGGGCATACATCGCGAAGGACGGCATGCCCCGGGTGGTCACGGTCGGCTTCTACCGGACCGCGAGCATTTCGTGATCTCCGCGGCCTCCACGGCGCACAAGGTCGCGGCGCTGTCGGCCCGTCCGGATGTCGCCCTGGCCATCGACGCCGGCGGCACGCCGGAGTTCCTGCAGCACCTCGCCAGCGCAGCGGGCGGTGAACTGGTCGTCAGCCCTTCCACCTGACTCAACTGCGCCGTCTTGGCCGTGGTCAGGTCCTGGGGGCGTATCGGGGCGGCCGGACTTCGGGAAGCCGACGGCGATCAGTTTCACCGTGGTCTCCGGTCAGTCGTCATACACCCGATCACCGCACGAGGAGAGCATGA
>Ga0164309_10001051_pt1 | contig 13790 bp, 11 predicted proteins | sample Whisoiple_247_MG_FD_109984 | JGI IMG/M metagenome (GOLD analysis project Ga0164309, IMG submission 109984) | Soil microbial communities amended with fresh organic matter from upstate New York, USA - Whitman soil sample_247_MG | ecosystem: Environmental > Terrestrial > Soil > Unclassified >...
ACGCCGTCGGGGTGCTTCCTCAGAAAGCGATCCGCGCGACCGCCTTCACCCAGCGGCGTCGAACAAACCACGACGTAATCGCCAGCGCGAAACGCGCGTGAGCGTTGATGCCCGCCTTCGCTGAGCGCTGCGCCGCTCTCGGCGATCTCTGCGAAGTCCATGCGATCGACGTAGAAGCGCGTGCTGCGCTCTAAGTCGCGGACGTAGTAGTGCACACCTTCCAGGCCGACGATCCCGAGCGGCTCTAGGTCTGCCATTCACTCAAAATACGCCTATTTTCAGGCAGCGCCAGCCCAGTGAAGCACGCTACTCGCGGTCCGGCTGTCGGTCTGGGTGCGCCGAGGCGAATCCGTCCAGCTTCAAGCACTCGGCCTCGACGCGAAGCAACGTTGGGTACCCGTCGAATGACAGGTTCAAACGACGCGCCGCGTAAAGCTGCGGCACGAGCAAGACATCGGCGATCGAAATTGCGTCGCCAACCAAGTAGCGCCCGGAGAGTTTTTGCGCGCGGCCTTCCAGAACCTGTAGACCACCCGCGATGAACTTTTCGAACCAACGCTGCTTGTCGAGCTCTGGCGCTAGTTCGCTGAGGAACTTGGTGGTGGATAGGTTTTGGAAGGGCTGAATGCCGGAGTTGATCAATTCGGCCATTTCGCGCACGCGAGCGCGCATCAGCAAATCCTTGGGCAGCAGTGCTGGAGTCGGATAGCGCTCTTCGAGGTATTCGATGATGGCCAGAGATTGGCTGAGAAACACCGAGCCTCCGCCCTCCCCCTCGACTTCGAGCACCGGAATTTGGCTGAGGGGGTTCTTCTCACGAAAAACGGGGGTGTGTTGGTCTCCCTGGCCGTCTCGGTTCAGATGCACGAACGCTGGTTCATAGGCGAGCCCCTTCATCGCCAGTGCGATGCGCACACGATATGCCGAAGAGCTCCGCCAATACGTGAATAGCCTCATGCCGCGCAGTGTATCAGCGCGAGTCGTGTAGAAACAGGTGCGAGCTCAGGCGATCACGCGTTCGGCGATCGAGCCGAATACGCTCTTGCCCGCAGCGTCGACCATGCTGATCTCGACTCGGTCACCGATCTGCAAGTAGGGCGTCGTTGCGTTGCCGCTGCTGATCATTTCGCGTGCACGTAGCTCCGCGAGACACGAGATGCCCCGCGCCGGATCGGCGTTCGAGACCGTACCGCTGCCGAGGATCGTGCCAGCGGTCAGCGCGCGGGTCTGCGTCACATGGGCGACCAAATCGAAGAACGAAAAGTGCATTTCGCCCGCGTCGGGATCACCGACGAGTTGGCCGTTGAGCCGCGTTTCTAGCTTCAAATGCACTCTTCCCTCGCGGTAAGACTCGCCCAATTCATCGGGCGTCACCACGAAGGGTGAGAATGCAGTTGCTGGCTTGGAGACGAAAAAACCGAAGCCCTTGGCCAGCTCGGGTGAAACCAGATTGCGGAAGGTCCAGTCGTTGGCGAGCATGAACAATCGCACAGCGGAGGCTGCGTCCGCGGCCTGGGTGCCGCGCGGCGTGTCGCCCAGCACGGCGCAAAGTTCGGCTTCGAAATCCAAACCGAAGCGCGGGTCACCGAGGCTGAAGTCGTCATTCGGGCCGAGCAAGCAACCAGACGCGCCTTGGTACACTAGGGGTTCCGTGTACAAGGTCTGCGGCGGTTGCACGCCGCGCGCTTTGCGCACGAGCAGGATGTGATTGGTGAAGGCAGAGCCGTCAATCCACTCGTACGCGCGCGGCAACGGCGCGGTGAGCTCGACCTCGGCGATCGGCTGACCCGGCAGTAGCCCACTGTCGAGTGCCTCGAAGCGACGCCGCAATTCGGGTTCGACGCGCGTCCAGTCGTCCAAGGCGGCCTGCAAATGCGGCGCAATGTGGTTCGCAGAGGCCACTCTCCGGCCGTCACGACTGACCACCATCAGCGATCCATCGCGTCCGTGTCGCCGACTTGCGAGCTTCATGACGATCCGCGAGCTCCGCGCCCGCTATCCAAAAAACCAGTTTGGATCAGTCGCTGCCGAGCGCCAGGGAACTGTCGAGGAGTTCCATGAACGTCTTCGGGCGGGGCGCTTCGGTGCGGATGAATTTGGCGACTGGGCTTGGGCCCAGCTCGGGGCGCGCGAGGAGCTCGGGGGCGAACTCGGCGTTCGGCGGTGCGTCGACCGTGACGGTCGAGACGCTCTCGCTGTACGAGTCGGTGCTGACCGTCGCGGGAACGATCACCGGTGCGAACGCGCTCGACTGCGCTTCACCGCGTTGCGACGGATATTGCGCGAGCGATTCGGGAGGCGGAGGTACGGAATCCTCACCCTGGCGTTGCCGATGTGCGTCGAGGTCTTCGCGCGCTTCGGGCGGCGGCATCAAGTCTGCTTGATAGTCGCCGGCGTACTTGCGACCTGGGAGCGTGATCTCGAGTTCCTCGGCGGGCGCCTCGGGCTCCAAAGGCTCTGCGCTTGCGGCAGCGGGCTGATCGAGTTCGAGCGACGGGCCGCGTGCCTCGTCCAATTCGATGGTTTGGCCGAGTTGTTCAGCCGTCGGCACCGCCACGCGCACGCCCGTGTTGGGCAGAATATCGGCTTCGAGCAGCTCGTCGATGTCCGGCGCGTTCGGCGCCTGCATGCCCTGGGGCATGGCCACGGCTGCTTGCGGACCCGACTCCGGAGGCGGGGTCTTGAGCGGGACCTCGCGGTCTTCTTCGAGGTCAATCTGCTCGGCGGCACGCGCCAAAGCTTCGTCCATCGTGCCAGCGATCTTGCTGCGCGAGGAGGACGCGGGCGGCTCTTCTTCGCTGGACGGCGGAGCGCGCTTTTCGTCGGCGTCCACATCCTCGAAGCTGAGCTCGTCGAGCGTGTGGGTCACCGCGGGTAGCGATGCCGCTTCGCTCGCGGTCATCTCGACGATGTCGTCTTCGAGCAACTCCTCGGGTTGCTCGTCCGCGAACTCGGAGATCGCGACGACACCCGAGACGTCCTCCTCGTGATCGAGGGGACTCGGTGAACCGGGCGATACATGCATCGGATCCGGCAATGCCTCGCCGTAGGCAGGCGGCGGATGCGACGGAAACGGATCCTCGAGCAACAGCTCATCGACCGAATCGTCGAGGGTTGCGCGGGGCTGCACGACCGGAGGCTCGGGAATTGCCGTCGGTGTCGACGCAACCGCTGGTGGGGGCGGCGGCGGTTCTGACTGGAAAAACATGTCCTCCGCCGTCAATTCGGTGGGCGGCGGGACATACTTGGGCGCCGAGAAAGCGACTGGCGGCGCTTCGTTGCGCGGTGCGGAGGGCTCGGGCGCGCGCCCCGATACGATCGTCCGCGGCAAAGCCGCGTTGCGCTTCACGCGCGCCAATAACTCCTGAAGCTTATTGACCTCTTGGTTCACGACGCACCTCGCGTGGCCAAACGGCTCAAGACGTCGCCCCAGGGCACGCCTTCCGACAGCCAATTGCCCGCCTTCCGCGCGCCCGCGTGACCGGCGAGCAGAAAGCGCACCTTCTGATCGTCTCGCATCAACTTGATGGCCACGGTGTCGCGGCCGAAGCTGCGTTGCATGGCACCTTCGAGCACCGAACCGAGCAGCAGATCGCCGGCTCCGCCGAGCGGACAATGACTGAACGAGAGCACCAGGGCTTGCCCCCAGCGTTCCAGGCCAAGCGAGCCCAGACCCATCAAGGCCAGCTCTCCACCCAGGTGCTCGAGCACGGTTTCGAGCGAGGCCTGCCAAGCTTCACCCAGGCGGTCGTTCATCACGCGACCGGCTTCCGTGCCCAAGCGACGCCCGAAGTCGCGCACCGCTTCCTCGCTCGCGCCGCGACACAGGGCGAGCAGCGCGTCACAAGGAATGACCACTCGCTCACTGGCGTTGGCCATGCGGATCTGACCGCGGCCGAAATCGAACTCCAGCGCGTACGACGGATCGAAGTTGAGGCTCATGGGTGGCTCACCGCCGGCACAGGAGCCAGGGGCATTGCGCGAGTATAGGGTCGCCTAGGTAAATTCTGTCAATTCCCCTGCCAATCCGAGGATCTCCACACCACACGCTGGGCCTGCACTAGGCCGCGCGTTCCGAGCTAAAGTGGCCGAGGCAATGCGCAGCAGGACCAGAATCGGCCTCGCTCTTGGCTGGGCGGTGTGCGCACTGCTCACTACAAAGGGCGCTCTTGCCGATAATCGAATCCGTCGGGATCCACCCCTGCTGTTCGGTGGCGGCCCGCACACGATCCGCCCGCCGGTCGAGATCGATCCCCTACTGCCGAAGGGCGCGCCGTTCGCGACCATGCATGAACGCCCGCACAGCGGTGCGGCGGCGTGCTCGGCGACGAAACCCGTGTGCGTTCACCCGCACGGCAGCGGTTCGGAAACGCACGCGCTGATCGCGCTGCAGGCCCTCGAGCTCGCCTATGAGCGCCTCGTGCAGGTGTTGAGATTGCCGGCACCGCTTTCGGATGACGGTCACGGCGGCAGCGACGCGCTCGATTGGTACCTGACCGATGATGGGCGTGAGTTGCTGAGCGAACACGACGTCGTGGCGTTGGGCGCGAGCGACCGCGCTGCCGCGTTCTGCATCGCCGGCGGTAGCGAAGACGCTCTCTCGCTCGAACGCAGCGCGACGCTGTGCGTTGCTGAAGCCATCGCCAAGCGCTTGGATCCGGGCGAGGTGCCCGCGATTCAACGCGCGTTTGCCAATGAGCTCTGGTGGTCGACGGGGCACATCGCTTCACTCGACGTGCAATCAGTCGACGACGCGCAGGCGCACCCCGAGCGCGCTCTCGCTGCCCGCTCCGACACGACGAGCACGGCGGGCACGCTGCTGTTCGACTATCTGGAGAGCGCGCGCTCTTCTCAGCCCTCCGCGGCGCTCGTGACGTCGTTGCTCTCGGCCGCGACCAGCAGCACGAAGGGTGCTGCATTCGAGTGGAACAACGAGCCCGATGTGTTCGACGTGCTCCGTCACAGCGCGGACGAAGACTCGGCAAAGACAGCGTCGCTGTTCGGCGACTACGCCGTTTCGCGGGCGTTTTTGGGCGATCGCGACGACGGCACGCACCCGCCGTTTTTGGAGTGGGCGGGGGCGTTCGCGCGACCGCGCTACGACTGGGTGATCAAGTTCTCTTCACTGCCTCGGCGCGTGCGCGCTTCGCGGCCGATCGAGCCGACGGGCATCGAGCTGATTTGGATCGATCTGGATGAAGTGCCGATCGGGGTCTCGCTAGGCTTCGAAAGCGAATGGGAAGCGCCGGTGAGCTTCAAGTGGCGTCTGATCAGCGTCGACGATCAGGGGCGAGAGATGGCGCGCGTGGACGTGCCGTTTCAAGAGCGCGGACGATCTTCCGAAGGTCGCGTGGTCAATCTGACCGGCGTGCGCGCGGTGTTGGCGATCGGCATCAACATGGGCGGCGTCGACCTCGCGCACCCGTTCGACCCCGATCAAGATCCGTTCGAAGCTCAGTCTTGCACGGCGTATTTTGCGCGCATGTGACGGCGTGCGCAAATCCCAACCAACAGCACGAGGCCCAACCAGCCCGTGCCCGTGCCCGTGCCTGTGCCCGTGCCCGTGCTGCAGCCACCGCGGGCCGACACGCCGTCACTCGCGACCCAGCGATCCACGGCAATGCGCAGCGTTTTCGAGGCAATCGGCAGATTGTCGAAGTTTACCGCAAGGCGCAAGTCGTCACCGCCCGTGCCTTCCGGTGCGCTCAGCACGAAGCGGTAGTACCCGGGCGCGATTCGCGTGAGCCCTTCGTGAATCAGCGCGGGCGTGGCTGACAGGGTGAGGCGTTGCGGGTCGAAGCCATCGGCGATCTGATCGCTGTCGTCGCGCAAATCGACGAAGCCGGTCAAGAGCCAGGCGGGATCCGGGTGCGCGAACGAAGCGGACAGCGTGAGCCAACTGCGCTCGGTCGGCGTGCGCAGTGCGGGTGATTCACCCGCGGTCGCGACGCGCAGCGCGCCCGCGAGATCGAGCGCGCCCGGTCCGATCTGACGCGGATCGAGCACGACGCCTTGCAGCGGACGAGCGCCAGCTTGCAAGATCGCGCGCACGCCGTCTTGCGTGAGCTTCGGATCGAGCTCGAAAAGCAGCGCAATCGCGCCGGCGACGATGGGCGCGGCCATCGACGTGCCGCTGGTGATGGCGTGTTTGTCGTCGACCACGAAGCATTCGTCTTTGGTCGGACAGCGTCCGAGACTGGCGAACAGCTCGTTGTCCGTGAGCCGCGGGTCCGCCGCGGGTGCCATGGCACCCGCGAGGTTCACACCCGGCGCGACGATGTCCGGCTTCACCGTGCCGATCGCGTTGGGCCCGGCCGCGCTGAAGTAAGCGATGCTGTCGAGCGGCGCGTTGTCGAGTGAGCCCAAGTCCGGCATCTCGATGGCGTTGCCAGCGACGTCCGTCCAAGTCGTGCGATTGAGCGTGGCGCCGACCGCGATCAGTCCGGGCGCGCTTGCCGGCACGTTGATCGTGCCCTCCTTCTCGCCGCGCGGAAACAGGGCCCCTAGCGCGATCGAAGGATCCAAATCGCCCGTGGATTGCAGCCAAAGTTGCGCGCTGCCGTGGCCCTCGAGGTGGAGCACGAAGTCGCTGTCGGCGGGCCAGCTGCCATCGACATACACGACCGCGTTGTGCTTGCCCGGACCGACTCCCGCTTCGTCTTCAGCGCTGTCCGTGTCATTGAGCACACCGACTCGGTATTTTCCGAGATCGGCTTCGTTGCCAGCGCCGACTCGAACCGGCTCGAGCAACACCTTACCCTGACGCTCGACGCCGACGCTGACTTCGTCGCCTTCGCGAAATCCGAGCCAGACGAACGCGGTGCCATTCACGGTGCTGCCACTGAGCGCAGGCGTGATCAACGGCACGCGCGAGACCGATTCGCGCGGGACGTGCACCTCGGTGTGGATACCGAACGGCCCAGGATAGGGGCCACCGAGCCCATCGAACAAGCCCGCGCTGTTGCCCGCAGCGACCACGATCGCGCGCCCCGGGAACGCCGCACCGACCATGCTGCTCAAGCCGACTTCCAGCGCCGAGCTGCCGTCATGCGCGCCGAAGTCACTGCCCAAGCTGAGGTTCACGACCGCGGGCATCCCCAGAGCGTCGGCGCGATCGAACACGAATTTGACGGCTTTGAGCACGTCCGCGTCTTGGATGCCGCCATTGTCTTGCGCGACACGCGCGACGACGTATGTGGCCTCGGGAGCGACGCCGATGTAGCGCGGAGTTGCACTCGCGAGGCCGTTGCCAGCAGCGAGCGAAGCGACGTGCGTGCCGTGTCCGAAGGAATCCGTCGGTTCATCACCGGCAATGCCGTTTGTTCTGAGCGCGTCGAGATCGGCAGCGGCGTACACGGCGCAGCCGGGCTTGAGGTTACAGCCGTAGGCGGCTTCCAGCTCGTCGTGAAAGTGCTGCGGGCTGCGCGAGACGTCGAGCAACCAGGCAACTCGCGTCGCGTTCGCCGCGGTACGCAGATCGCCGTGATTGAGATCGACGCCGGTGTCGACGATGCCTACGACCACGCCTTTGCCGGACGTCTGAGTTTGCTCGCGCACACTGGCCGCGTGCACCCAACCCTCGATGCGATCGAGCAGTACGTGGCGCGGGGGTGCCCAATCGAATTTCCAACTCGGGTGAGCCTGGGACAGCTCGAGCAAGCGCGCCGCCGGCAATTCGCCGACCGCGAAGTCACCCACCGACGTGAGGTCGGGCACGCTGACGCCGCCCGGGGCATGCACGATGATCGGCACCCCTCCAGCGCGACCCCGCGACAACACTTGCGGAAGGCGGAGCCCTGTTGGCGCCACGCTCGGATCGAGCTTTCGCGCAAAGGCCCGACTCATTGCGCCGAGATCGACTTGAGCGGAGGCCCTCGCGCTGAGCAGCCCACAGCCCAACGCGAAAACGCTGGCCCCCACGTGGCGCCACTTTCTGATCGCGCTCATCGCTCTCGACTCAAACGGGTGGCACCAGGTGGCGCTTGTTCGTCCGCGGGCGTTGCTTGTCGCGATACTGCTCGAAGCGCTGCACGAGCTCGCGGCGCAAGTCGGCGAAGGGCACGATGCCGTCGATCACGAGCTCACTCGCGAGCTTTTCCAAATCGACGTCGGCTCGATACTCATCACGCAACTTGGCGACGAATTCGTCGCGCTCGGGCCCCGCGGGTTTTTCTTGGATCTTGTTGAAGTACACGGCATTGACCGCCGCTTGCGGCCCCATCACGGCGATCGACGCGCTGGGCAAGGCCAAACAAACGTCCGGCTCGAAAGCAGGCCCGCACATCGCGTACAAGCCCGCGCCGTAGGCCTTGCGCACGATCACGCTGATTTTCGGCACCGTCGCCTCGCTGACGGCGGCAATCATCTTGGCGCCCGCGCGGATGATGCCCTGCCGCTCCACTTTGGTGCCGATCATGAAACCCGGCACGTCCGCCAGAAAGAGCAACGGCACGTTGAACGCATCACACAACCAAATGAAGCGCGCCGCCTTGTCCGCGCTGTCGACGAACAGCACGCCACCCAAATACTTCGGCTGATTGGCGACGATGCCAACCACGCGCCCGTCGATGCGCGCGAACGCCGTGATCATCTCTTTGGCGAAGCGCGCTTTGATCTCGAGCAAGCTCCCTTCATCCACGATGTGCTCGATCACGAGTCGCATGTCGAAGGCCTTGTTCTCGTCGGCCACGATGATTTCGCTCAGCGGCTTCAGGCCGGCTTTGGGCGCTCGCGGTTCCGTGCGCGGCGCGAACTGCTCGTGGTTCGAGGGCAAAAGAGCAAGGTACGACTTGGCAAACGCGATCGCCTCGAGCTCGCTTGCGACCAGCACATCGCCGCAGCCGGAGACGGAGGTGTGCATCTTGGCGCCGCCCATTTCTTCGAGCGTGACCTGCTCACCGATCACCATCTCGGCCATACGCGGCGAGCCCAAATACATGCTGGCATTGCCGTCGACCATCACCACCACGTCGCAAAAAGCCGGGATATAGGCGCCACCCGCCGCTGACGGCCCAAACAACAAACAAACTTGGGGGATCAAGCCGCTCAGCCCGACCTGATTGTAGAAGATGCGCCCCGCACCGCGACGCCCGGGGAACATCTCGACTTGATCGGTGATGCGCGCGCCCGCCGAGTCGACCAAGTACAAGAGCGGGCACAGCAAGCGCTGCGCGGTCTCCTGAATGCGCAAGATCTTCTCCACCGTGCGCTTGCCCCAGGAGCCCGCTTTGACGGTCGAATCATTGGCCATGATCGCAACCAGGCGTCCGCCTACGCGCGCTGTGCCCGTGATCACGCCATCGGCAGGAAGCTCGGTTGCGGTGCTGTTGGCGAGCAGCGCGTCTTCGCAGAACGAGTCCGCGTCCACCAAGTGAGCGATGCGCTCACGGGCAAACAGCTTGCCCTGCTCGGCATTCTTCTCGTGATACTTCGGCGCGCCACCCGCTAGCGCGCGAGCACGTGCGCGCTCGAGGTCTCGTTCATCCATTCCGATCAGTATAGGAGCAGGCGGAAGGCTTGGCTCAAGACTCTTCGATCAGCCGCTTTACCAGGGATTCCAGGCGCGCGAGGCCCGGCGACGAATAGCCGACCATCACGTCCCGCACGCGCCCACCCTTGTCGAGCACGAACACCGTGGGCAGCGCCATGGCGCGATACGCCTTGGTGGTCGCGCCGCTCGGATCGGCGAACAACGGATAAGCGATGCCCATCTGCGACGCCGAGCGCGTCACCACCGGCATCGTCTCGGCCGCGACGCCTGCCACCACGACACCCTGCGGGGTGAAACGCTCGTGCCAGCCTTCCAGCACTGGACTCAGCAAGTGACAGGGACCGCACCAGGAAGCCCAGAACTCGAGCACCACGACTTTGCCGCGCAGCTTGGCCAAGCGCGGCTCGACGCTACCCTGCGCCGTCTCCAGCGCATCGAACTCGGGCGCCTGCATGCCCACGTACTGGCGGCGCATGATTTCGTCGTTGTTCGGGAAGCGCTCGAGCTCGATCGCGAGCAAGCGCGTCTCCCTGCCGCGCACGAAGCCGAGACGCAAACGCTGACCCGCGCCGCGCACTGCCACGAGACGGCTCACGTCGTCTGGACGGGCTACATTTTCGCCGTCCACGCTGATGATCACGTCACCCGCGGCGACTCCCGCGCTCGCCGCAGGTGAGCCGCGTACCACGTCGCGCACGAGCACCCCTGGCTCATCCGCCTGACGCATCGCCAGCTCCACGCCGAGCCAACCACGCTCAGCCGCAGGACGTGGCGCGAACGCGCGGGGCGCGGACTCCGCGCCAGAAGCCGACGCAGCATCGAGCTCTGCGCTGACGCGCGCGTCGCTGGTCGGCGATGGCTCTGGCGTTGGGGCGGGAGATGGCGCGTGCGCGGCGAGCTGCGCGGGGGGCGCGTGCGCGGCTTCTGCGCCTGCACGCGCACGGCTACAGGCTGCACCACTCGCTGCGAATGCCAGCAGCAGCAGTGCTCCCCGGTCACGAGCATTGAAGCGCACCGTGTCGTGGTACCATGCCCGTCCTTTGCGCGCAGCCCGTGCTCTCCTGTTCGCCATCGGTCTCGCTGGCGGTGTGGCATGCGCCGAGACTGTGCAAGGCCCGCTCGCGGGCGCGTCGGATGCATGGGCAAGCGCACCCGAACCGACATTGGCACCGACTCCGACGCAGCCGCGCCCCGAATGGGAGGGCTACCGTGACGTGTTACGCATGCCGGTCGTCACACCGACGCCAATCACGAGCCGCGGCCACCTCCCAGAGCAGTCCGTCGAGGTGCGTGCCAACGAGGTCGCCCGCACGCGCTATGGGTCGCTCGTGACCGACACCGTGTTCCCGGACGGCTCGGTGTTGGCAGAGCTGTCGCGGAGCGGGGGCAACGGCTACGTCATGCGCAAGACCGGGGGCGCATGGAACTACTTCGAGCTGGATTCGCGTGGGCAAACGCTTGCGGGTGGCGCCCCGGCGCTGTGCGCCGGCTGCCACGCTCAGGCGCAGTCAGACGGTGTGTTCGGTCTACCGCGCACGCCTTAAGTTGTGCGTGCTTCGTCCCGCTTGGCTGAAATGAGGCCGCGGGAATCATTCCAAGCGACCCCGCGTTCTGGATTCAGCGAGTCCGAAAAGAAAGACGCGAAATGCGCGTGCACTTCGCAAAATCGGACCCAAAATGAGCAAAGACCCGAGCGAAGTCACCTTCGTCGGGCCTCGTGCCTCTAGAAGTTAGAAGCAAGCGTAAGAAAAATCTAAGGAAGCGGAAGCGAAGCTACGGTCTCGAAGCGCCGGCGGGCGGCTAAAGAAGAAGCAAAGCAACCTAAGGAAACGTCTCGAGGCTTGTACCCTCGGGGCGTTTCGAGGGTTCCTAAAAGCAGCTTCTATGCCAGCCGAGAATGAGCCGAGAAAAGCCTAGCGATCCTGGTCAGATAAGCATCTTTCCAGTGCCACGAGCCGCCGCTCAAACTGGTTTGACCTGGCTTCGCTGTCATGGTGGTCGCCCGGCCCTGCAATCTTTTCAGACCCGGCCCACATGTACCGCCAGGTGCGCACCCCCACCCTGCGCATTTTTCGCTATACGTTCCAAAAACCCGTGCTATGCACTCGCCCCCTACGCACCCGTAGCTCAGCTGGATAGAGCATCGGACTACGAATCCGAGGGTCGGAAGTTCGAATCTTCCCGGGTGCGCAAAAGAGACCAAAAAGCCAACGAGAGTTGGCTTTTTTGCTTTGGGGCGGAAGCGACGAAGCGTGCCGTTTGCGCCCACTCGAGTGCTTGATCGCGCCGGGCCCGCCGCATCATTCGAGCTAGGTGCTCGAGCCACCAACCCCACCGGAAACGGCGGGCGCACTCAAACCGCTGCCCAAGCCACCAGCAGCCGCAGCGCGCAATCTCCCTTGCGCAGGGGAAGCGTCATCGACTTGACAGTCAGTTAGCAATCGCTAACTTTCGATGGTGAGCGTTGAGCCCTTCTTCGTCCGGGAAGATGACCCCCCTGCCAAACGCGAGATCCTCAAGGCCGCGCTCAGTGCGTTCGTGCGAGATGGCGTCGCCTCGACGAGCATTCGCACCATTGCGGCTGAGTCGGGCTACACCAACCCCGCGCTTTTCAAACACTTCGCGGGCAAAGACGAGTTGGCCCTGTACCTGTTCGAACGCTGCTTCGAGCAGCTGAGCCGGCACGTCGAGCGGGCGCTGCGCGGCGAGCGGCCGTTCCGGCACAAGGTCCACACGCTCCTCGACGAATTCGCGAGCTTCCTCGACCAGGATTTGGAGGCGTTTCTGTACGTCCAGGAAGAGTTGCGTCGGCTGTGGCCCAAGGTGAGCCCGGCCATACGGCGTCGGTCGATTGTTCGCATGCTGCGTGTGCTGCTCGAACAAGGCCGGCTCGAGGGTTCGGTCGCGCGCGAGCAGTCGCTCGAGCTGCAGCTCCACGCCTTCCTTGGGATGGTGGCGCAGCTCGGGCGGGCGCTCTATTTCGGTGAGCTGCCGTCGAGTGCGCGCGACGTTTTGCCAGAGTTCGAAGTGCTGTGCCTCAAGATGTTGACACGTTAACCCCCCTTTTTGAGCGCGAGGTTAGCATTTGCTAACTTCAAGGACCGTGGAAAATGCATCGAATTCTCGTATTGGGTGCGGCCGGTTTCGTCGGTCGCGAGGTCGTGAAGGAAGCCCTGGCGCGTGGCGACGAGGTGCTGGCGCTTTGCCGCAACGAAGTGCAGGCAGAGGCGCTGCGCACACTGGGTGCGACGGCCGTCGTGGGTGACGTGCGCGAAAGTGGGCGCTGGGCAACGCAGCTTGCCGGTACGACCCATGTCTTCGATCTCATCCAGCCACCGCTACCACCGCGCCTGGGTGGCGTGGCGATTGGTCGCGCCAGTGCCGAACGGGTGCTGGCGATGCGCTCATTGGTCGGCGCCATTGCCAACTTGCCGACGGGGCAGCGCCCGGTGCTGATCTCGGTGAGCGGCGTTGCCGACCTGGCGCGCGACAGCCGCGGGATGCTGAGCGCGTCGTCGCGGCCACAGTCGAATCCGCGCGGCTTCGCTCGCATCGGCCTTCCGGTGCGGGAGGTGGTGGAGCGCTCGGGTTTGGAGGCAGCGTTCGTGCATTTGGGAACCGTGTACGGTCCTGGGAAAGCCTTCGCTGCGCGCTTGTTGCCGAATCTGGCGCGCGGCAAGGCGCCGATCATCGGCGACGGCAGGAACCGCATGGCACTGATCCACGTCACCGACGCGGCGAGGGCTCTCGTGCACCTGACGACCCTCGAACTGGCAGAGATCATCGCCAAAACCTGGCTCGTGGCGGACGGCGCCGGCAGCACGCAGCGCGACCTGTTCGAACACGGCGCAAGGCTGATGGGTGGCCCGGCGCCACATCGCGTGCCGCGCTGGCTGGCGTCGCTCGTCGGTGGCTCGGCCGTCGCAAGCACCCTCGCCGCCGATTCCCCGGTCGACAATTCGGCGCTGCTCGCGACCGGATTCCGCTTCCTTTATCCCTCGCATCGGACCGGCTTGCGGGCGACGGTTCAGGCTTTCCTCGAACAGAGGCGAGAAGCAACAACGCTTGTCAGCGAGGCGGTGCGGCCGTGAGCCGCGCTGCTCGCGCGCTGTGGACGGTTGCTACCCCAGCGCGAACTTGGCTTTCACTGATCGCACTCACGTTGCTCATTAGCGGGGAGAACTTGCTGCCATTCCCGCCGGGGGTCGTGTACATGCGCCGCGTCACCGGCGGCATGACGTTCTTGGATTTTGGATTCGAACCGGCGACGCAGGCGCACGCCTTGCTCGTCGCCTTCGGC
>Ga0164309_10001052_pt1 | contig 13790 bp, 20 predicted proteins | sample Whisoiple_247_MG_FD_109984 | JGI IMG/M metagenome (GOLD analysis project Ga0164309, IMG submission 109984) | Soil microbial communities amended with fresh organic matter from upstate New York, USA - Whitman soil sample_247_MG | ecosystem: Environmental > Terrestrial > Soil > Unclassified >...
CAGGACGAACTGCACCCGACGGTCGTGGATGATGAAGCCGACCATGGCCCGGTCCCCCTCCCAGCCGTAGGCGAAGGACGTGGCACCGTAGCGCTGCAGCGTGCGCTCGATCTCCGAACGGGAGCGGTCCGAAGAGACGTCGGTGTTGCTGGCGTAGGTGGGCATCAGTGACCTCCGACGTGCTGGACGACCGTGGAGATGAGCACCCCGAGGACGAAGAGCCCCGTGAGGATGCCGGCGAGGGCGACCATGAAGGCCGACTGCCACCTCATGGGCACGTCACCACCAAGGTGGTCTGGCAGTCCTCGAACCCGCCGCCGAGCCAGTACAGCCCGAGGCAGATGGCCCCGAAGACGATGAAGAGCGGGATCATCATGACGAGGAACGCGCGCATCACGGCTGACACCCCGGACGGATCGCCTTCACGTCCTCGCGGTACGTGTAGACGCACGTCGCCGCACTGAGGGCGACGGATGCCGGATGTCCGGTGATCTCCGTCGGCGCGAGCAGCGTGGTCACCTTGTGGCAGTGCTGGCACACCCCGCCGTCGACGAGACCCTCGAGGAGCACCCAAAGCGCCTCCGGCAAGGACAGGCCAGAGCCGGTCTTGTGGCCCCGGTCGAAGGTGGCCATCGCCACCCACGCGGTCGGCTTGATCTCGTCGAGGTAGCCGATCTGCAGGTTCTTCGCCCCGGTGCGGCCGATCATGTCGACAGTGGCAGTCTGCACGTCGATCTCGCTCACGGCGCCACCTGCCCGACGACGACCTGCCGGAACATGCCCTCCATGATGTCGATCTGGCTGTCGGCCGTGGCCATCTCGGCGTGCGCACGGCGCTGCCACTCGAGGACGTTCTCCCGGCTGATGTAGAGCGAGGACATCTGCTCGTCGGTGGGCGCCTGCCCCGACTCGTTGATCCTGCCCATGATGGTGACGAGACCCTGCACCGCCTGGTCGAGCCGACCGAAGTCGACCACCTCCCGGGTGCGGGTCGGGATGACGTTCTCTCCCACGAAGAACCACTCTCTCTGGACGATGCCGTTGCCATACAGGGTCTCGACGAGCCGCTGCCCGTCGAGGTAGAGCGAGACCCGCTCGTAGTAGGGAAGGCCCTGGTGGAGGCCGACGACGCTGAGCACGGTGCCGATCCGGATGCGGGTCTGGTTGTCGACGCACAACGCGATGGCCGTCATGGTCGAGACGACCGGCGCGTCCGTCTTGCGGGCCTCGAACTGGCGCCGCACCTGCGCATAGCCGGGCGGCGGGGTCTTGCTGCTGTAACGCCGCGAGGGCTTGGCCTCGATGCCGCTGAACTTGGTCTTCATCAGTCCTCCTCTCGGATGTTCTTGGCCTGGTGGCGCTCACGACGCCGGGCGACGCGCTTCCACGAGAGCCGGGCCTGCATACGGCGGACGTTCTGCGAGAAGTGCCGGTCGCTGCCCTCGGTGATGTACGGCATACGGCGGCTGGTCTGGAACTGCGGCTCACGCCGGTCGGTGTGCCCCATCAGCGAAGCTTCTCGTTGTCGGGGTCCTTCCGCGTCCTGCGGAGGGTGCGACCGATCTTGCCGTCCTCGAAGGTGACGTAGCCCTCGTCACGCAGGATGCGCAGGTGCCACTGCATGCGGCTGAACGAGCCGCCGATGACCCGTTGGAGTTCTGCGCCGGAGGGCGGGTAGCCGTTCTCCTCGGACAGCTCCTTGATGGCGCTGAGGATCTGCCTGCGTACGAGGAGACCGGCTGGGGCGTACGTGCCCTTGGGTCGACCAGGCTTGCCGGTCTGCTCCACGGTGGGTCCTTTCGTTGTGATCTATCACTAGGATATTAGATCGGTCGGGGACCCTCGAGCAAGGGCACCCCAGAACTATTTTTCTGACAACGTGCGTTACGGACTGGAAGTTTGCCGAACCGCTTGCATTCGAGCCTCGCGCGCGTCAGAGTCCTCAGTACACTCTCTCTTCACCAGATGACTCTCTTCTCAGCAAGGGGGCCGGAGGCCCCCAACTTGCTTCTCTCTAGTGACTCTCCTCGCGCGGGCGGGCGCGCGTGTGCGCGTGGGTGCGTGCGTGCGCGGAGACAAGATGAGGCCCCCGTCCTCCGCGTCAGGATGGGGGCCTCTTCGGTGGCGACTTGCGCCTTGACGGTCCCGTACTACAACGAGCCGACCGACAGGTTCTGATCAGGAGCCCTTCTGGCGCTCCTCCTCCTCAGCCTTGGCAGCAGCCTTCTCCGAGCGCTGCTCCTTGGCGGCACACTTCGGGCAGACGCTCGTGACGAAGGACCCGTAGGGCGTGTCCGTCGCCTGCAGCTTCGTGTCCGGGTGCACCGGGCAGGCGCCGTCGGCCTTGAGCTCTCCGGTCTCCCGGGGAACCTCCTGGTCCTCGAAGGGGACGTCGACGGGCTCGGTCTCCTCCGCCTTGACCTCAGCCATCACTTGCCCTCGGCCGGCGGGGTGTAGGCCTCGTGCTCCGGCGTGCCCTCGGGCGCCTCGACGGGGTCGGCCGTCTTGGCGAGCTGGTTCATCGTGTCGGTGTACTGCTGGGCGAACTCGTCGGTGCCCGGCTTGGGACCGGCCTCGACGGTGGCGTCCTCGGCAGCCTTGGCCTGGGCCTCGCGGCCCTGGGCGCTGGTGTCGTTGCCGTCACCCGGGGTGGGCTGGTCGGCAGTGTTGGCCGGGGCGCTCGGGTCGGGCGTGCCGGCGGTGTTGTCGGCGGCGGGGGAGGTCGTGGCCGGCTTGGCCTCGGCCTTCTTCGCGGCGCTGCTGTTGTTGGCCATCTCGGGCGGTCCTTCCATGGGGTACTGCGGACATCATGTCCATCGGCACCGCGTGGAGGAATGTGCCTATCCGCTTGAAAGATAACCCGGCAACGAGCGTTGTCGGGTGCAAACCGAGAAGCTCGAGATTCTCTCCTTGCCATCTCACGGGATCTGCGTATTCTAGTGACATGTCGCAGATAACACAGGTGCCGGTCGTATTCACCGGGGACGAGCTCAAGGACATCCTCGACTTCGTCGTCGAGGGCCCGGAACTCTCTCGAGGCAGCTTCGCCTTGCGGTTCGAGAGCTCGGCCGAAGTGGCGATGAACGGCTTTCTCCGACACATCTACGACGCGCATGGAGTCTGGGTGTCCAACGAGTGCCTCGCAATCAGCGCCACCTACCCGGTCGACGTACGGCTGCTGCGCACGGGCATCTGGTGCAGCAATGGTGCACCGTGGGACTGGGGCGAGTTCATCGAGGAGTCGGACCGACTCTTCCCGTACCGGGACAACGCCGGAGAGGCCTACGCGACACTCGCGCTCCTGGTCAATGCCGACGACCACCCGCGCAACCTGCACGGGATGGTCTGGGGACCACGACAGACGATCGAACAGATCGCTTATGAGCAGCGCGGCCGAGCCAACCTGGCGATGTCCGGGTATCCCCCGTTCACACCCAAGATCGACACACCCAAGCCCGCCTTCGATTGGAGACAAACGGGAGGATGGGCATGAGCAACGTGAAGAGCCTCTGGGACGGCATACCCACCCCAGTCTTCGATGAGGTGAGCCAGGTCGTCTACGACACCATCATGAGCCGACGCGGCGCCGGGATCCCGGACAGCGCTCCGCTTGCGTTCCTGACGAACGTCAAGAAACTCGACGGAACCCGGTGCTACAACAGGGTCCTGCACTGGTCGCCGGGCGCCAAGGCCGTGGTCGTGCCGGTCCAGCCGGCCATCCATGGTGGACGCCTCGAGTTGCTCGTGAGTACCCGCGCGCGAGTGCCGGTGGACGGCAGCGACCTCGACCTCTGGCACCGTCAGGTCGAGAGTGCGGTCGAGGATTTCCGGTGGCACCTGGCAGAGGACGGCCTGATCGACCTGATGCCGGACGCCGAGGACATCGCCATCGAAACCCGAGGACCAGATCTGGTCCTCCTCCGCTGGGAGCCGAGGCGTGCAGTGGTTGGCGACGTGTCACCCAGGGATAGGCTCCTGCAGGGCTACCAGTGGGACTGGAAACGCCCCTCGGTGGTCGGCGGCTGCTGGACGCTACCCTCGGGAGTCGAGCTGATAGACCCGCTCCGGCTCCCCGCATCTTTCCGTTCCGCGTAAGTCGGTCCCCGCACCGGCCGAACCACCCAGAGGGGTGGAGCCGACTCGAGTGGCCCGCGTGTCATGCGAGGAACGGAAGCACGGCCCGCCCCTCTGGGTCCACGGTCCTAGGGAACCGTGGATGGACAGAGAGGGCGGGCCGACCCCTCCACGAATCGACCCGCCCTCGGACCCTGCGCCACTCCCGTTGCGCAGGGGGCTTGCTACCCGGTCGCGAGCTGTTCCTCGGCGCCGGGCTCGGTGTTGACAGGCGGCAGGGGAGACTCCGTGACCTGTGCGGGGGAGGGGTCGACTGGCGCAGCGACGGGTGATGTCTGAGTGCGCTGCCAGATGCCGACGAGAAGTGGGATGAGGGCGATGACGGCACCGGTCTGCTGGTCGCTGAGCGCCAGGCCATAGACCGCGAGCCAGGCGATGAACGCCTTGCCGAGACCCGTGAGGGCTCCCAGCATGGTGTCCTTCGTCAGGTATGCCGTGACGACGCCGGCGATCGCGCTGACGAGGATGACCCACGGGCCATAGCTCTCCTGCGTGATGCCGAGGCCGAACGCGAGGAGCGTGGCCAGCACGCCCTCGATGAGACCGACCCAGACGGCCGGCTCACGACCGAAGATGGCTACCTTCGGCCCTTCCTGCAGAGCTCTGAACATGGTGCTCCTGTCCTAGATGGGGATGCCGCCGACGTTCTTGACGACGTTGTCACCGGGCCACACGCCGCCCGTCTTGCTGACCGGCGCCCAGCCCTTGGAGACCGTGAGCCAGTGGTACAAGTCGAAGAGCACCTGCTGGCCGGCCGGACCCCAGTAGCCACGCGCCTCGGCGTTCCAGGCCGCCCAGTGCTTGTCCCGGTAGGCCGGGCTCATCCGGCGCCACAGGAGCGCCTTGAAGCGGGCGATGTCGGTCGTCGAGGCCGTGTCGCGCTTGCCCGGCCGGATGTCGCTGACGTCGATCCGCAGGTTGGAGGGCTTGGCCGGGACGGGTGCGTGCCAGACGGCCTGCAGTCCCGGGATCGGGTCACCGCAGAGGTCTCGCGACCATCCCCGGTAGTTGGCCGTCGTGCCGTACCACTCACGGCAGAGGTCGTTGATCGTCGTCGTGCCGACGTGCCCCTTGGTGGGGAAGTCCGTCGAGCGGATGAACCCACCGCCGATGGAGATGGCGATGTGGCCGTAGGTGCCGCCTCGGAAGTAGACCGGGGCACCGGCGGGCGGCGTGCCGGTGGAGACCTTCTGGGCCGCGCGGGTCCACGCCTCGTTGGCCGAGCCGCAGTTGTAGGACTTGCCCGCGCTGATGCAGGTCCAGACGAAGTTGAGGCAGTAGCCGACCCGCCACGAGGAGACCGCCTTGGAGCGCTGGGCCGCCTGGGACGCCGTGTAGACGGTGCTCACGGGTCGACCTGGTCGTTGACGTCGGAGTCGAAGTCCTCGGGGTCCTCGACGACGGTGTCGCGGTCGTCGACGTTGACGTTGCTGCCGAGGGTGATCTCGACGTCGTTCGGCTCGGTCTCCTCGACGTCCACGTCGGGGTCGAGCGCGTGGGAGGTGACGGGCAGGCCCGGAAGCTCAGGCAGATCGGGCTGGTCAGGCTGGTCGGACATGGAGGTTCCTTTCGGGAGGGTGATGCTGCATTGTCGGCACGGCAACGGGCGTTCTCAGTCCGGCTCGGTCACCACGGCATACCGTCGGTCGCTCGGGCGGACGTTGACGTGCATCGCCGGCTGGTCGAGCACGACGACGTGACGCTGGCCGACGGTCTTGATGACGACGTGGCGTACCGGCATGGGCGCCACCGCGACGTGCATCCCGGGCTGGCCCAGGGTCTCGACGTGCATTCCGGGCTGGGGGACCGTGACGACGTGCATCGAGCCGGGGTTGCTGATGACCACCCCGATGTGGAGGCTGGCCAGCACCTCGTCGGCGATGCCCACCCCGTCGTCGACGAGGGCTGCCTCGAGGTAGTCGTATGCCGTCGCGTCGCTCGCCGTGACCAGCTCGGCGATGTCGACCACGCGGGTCATCACCACCATCACCTCGTCGGTGACGGCAACCTGGTCATCCCGAGAACGGACGTTGCCGGCCGCGAACTGGGCCCGGTCAGTTGCGCCGATCGGGTCCGAGAGGCTGCCGGCGGCCGCCGTCGCAAGGTCGGCCTGCACCGCGTCGCTGACCGGGACCGGGTCGGTGACCGAGGTGGACCGCGCCAGCGCGACGGCGTCGGCCGCCATGACAGCGTCGGACAGCGTCGTGACGGCGTCGTGCAGCGTCGTGACGACGTCGGAGACGCCCACCGGCTCGTCGAGAGTTGCGCGCAGATTGCGCGCGGCGGTGACGGAGTCGCTGACCCCCACCTGATCCGCGAGGACGCTCGAGGCGTCCGGGTTGGCGAAGTCGGTGACCGGGACGGCGTCGGCGACCGTGCGCTGGACGCCGGCGGCCGAGGACATCTGGTCGGTGACGCCCGCCTGCTCGGCCAGCACCGTGGAGCGGTCGAGGGCCAGTGCGTCCGTGGCTCCGACAACGTCCGCTGGCGCCCTGACCAGGAGCTGGGCGTATGCCGTCTGGTCCGTCGCGCCGACGGGGTCCGCGACGCTCGAGACCCGGTCGAGCACCACGCTGACGAGGTCGGTCAGGCCGACGGGGTCCGCCGTGGTGCGCGCCTGCCCGAGCGCGGTCGCATCGCTGATCCCCACGGGGTCCGACGCCGACCGGACGAGGGACTGCTGGGTGACCGCATTGTCGGTCAGCCCGAGCGGCTCGGAGATCGACTGGCTGCTCGCGCCGGCGAGCTGCGCCGAGATGGAGTCGGTGACGTCGACCGTGTCGCCAGCCGCCGTGAACGCGGTGACGACCTGGCTCGTGGCGTCCGTGATGCCGACTGGATCGCTGGCTGCCGTGGAGCGGCTCGAGGACAGGGCGTCCGTGACCCCGACGGCATCGCTCTGCGCCCGCGTGAGCGCCTGAACCGCCGAGGACGAGTCGGTGGCCCCCACCGGGTCCGCGAGGCTGCTGGCGCGGCTCAGCGTGGTGGAGTCGGTGACTCCCACGGGGTCGCTGACGGGCCGGTCGGTGGACAGGAGCGCCGTGCTCGCGTCGGTGACGGCCACCGGGTCCGCGACGGCGCGGGAGAAGTCCGTGCCAGCGGTCGCCGTGTCGGTGACGGAGACCGGGTCGCCGATGGTCTGGGATGCGACGGAGACGGTCGTTGCCGTGTCCGTGATGCCGACCGGGTCGTCGACCGGGCGCACCGCGTCGAGCGCGTCGAGAGCCGAGTCGGTGACTCCGACGGCGTCGTCCTGCGAGCGCGGGTATGCCGTCGAGCTGCTGGCCGAGTCGGTGACCGCGACCGCGTCCGCGCTCGTGCGCGCGGCGTCCATGGTGTCCGTCGCGGCATCGGTGACTCCGACCGGGTCGGACTGGCTGCGCGTCTGGTCGAGCGCCGTGGCGTCCGTGACTCCGATGGCGTCTGCGACAGTGCGGGCCAGCGCGGCCGAGGCGGAGGTGGAGTCCGTGGCACCGATCGGGTCCGCGACCGCGCGCGCCGCGTCCACAGTGCGCGCGGCGGCGTCCGTGATCCCCACCGGGTCCGCACTGGTGCGCGCGAGGGCCTGCAGGGTGGTGGCCGCATCGGTGACGCCGACGGGGTCCGCGACCGTCCGGGCGAAGTCAGTGGCGGCCGAAGCCGCGTCGCTCACGCCAACGGGGTCGGCCGGGCTCTGGGTGTAGTCGATCGCACCGATGACCAGGACCGGGGTTGCGGTGTCGGTGACACCGACGGGGTCTGCAACCGCGACGACGGAGTTGAGCACGTCGAGCACGGCGTCGGTGATGCCGACCGGCTCGTCCTGGGTGCGGGCGTTGGCCTGGACCTGCGTGGCGGAATCCGTGGCGCCCACAGCGTCGGCCTGGGTACGCGCGCGGTCCATCTGGTATGCCGCCGCGTCCGTCACCCCGACGGCATCGGCCTGGGTGCGGGAGCCCGCCTGGACGTCGCTCGCCGAGTCGGTGATGCCGACTGCGTCCGCCTGGGTCCTGGTGGCCGCGACAACGTCCGTTGCCGAGTCGGTGATACCGACGGGATCCGCCGGGGAGCGCTGGTAGCCGGCGCTCGAGGAGACCGAGTCCGTGATGCCCACCGGGTCGGGCGCGGTGCGGCTCACCGTTCCGTAGACGTCGCCGTAGGTGTCGTTGTAGGTGTCGGTCGACTGCCCTGCGGTGAGCACGGCGCTCGCGAGGTCGGTGACACCCACGGCATCGGTCGCGGCCTTGGAGGTCGTGAGCACGTCCGTGACCGAGTCGGTGACACCCACCGGGTCGTTGGGCGTGAGGACCGAGGCGAGCACGTCGGACACCGAGTCCGTGACACCCACGGGATCAGCCGGCGCCCGGGACATCCCCATCTGGTCGGCCGCAGAGTCCGTGACGCCGACAGCTTCCGGCAGCGTCCGGCCGCGAACGAGCGATGCCGCGTCAGTGACCCCGACAGGGTCAGCGGGGGTGCCGGTGTATGCCGTGCCGCTGCCCGGGACGAAGTCCACCGTGACCGAGTCGGTGACGTCCATGTAGTCGGTCGACCCGGGGACGCTCCCGAAGAAGCCGACGCCTGCGTAGGAACCGTCGAGGGTCCAGTCCGAGCGGGTGGCGAACTGGTCGTACTCCGTGGCCACCGCCATGGCCTTGATGTTGGTGTCGACCAGGGCCGTCCAGTTGCTGAACTGGGTCGGGATGGCCGCCGGGCCGCCGACGATCGTGGCGAGGCCGACCACGGCGAAGGAGTCGAAGTCTCGACCCGAGGCGTAGCCCGAGATCGGGAAGGGGTTGACGGGCGCGTCGGCTACGTCCTGGTTGTACAGCGGCGCGCCAGGGGGTTGGGCGCCCTCGTAGGCCCACGAGATCCATACGCTCGCGAAGGTGCCACCCGGCGAGTTGACGACGACCGTCGCAGGGTCGGCGAAGGGCCTGACCTTCGAGAAGACGTAGAGGTACGAGCCGCCGGCGGTGGTGTTCCACACCTCGAGCGACCAGCCGGACGGGGTGTTGAGCGACTTGGTGGAGGTCACGGCGACGAAGACTCGGTCGCCGGGGCCTCCGGCGAGCGTGACGTTGAGGTTCGTGACGTTGGTGACCTGCACGCCCCACTTGTTCACCCCGACGCGCTTCGGCGGGCCGAGCACGACGTCGAACGGCAGGAGGATGGCACCGATCGCCGAGTCGGTGGCGCCTACGGCATCGCCCAGCGAGTAGGCGTTGGGGGCGAGTTGGACGAAGACCACGTCGTCACCGGTGGCCGGGTTGGCCGAGGCGGCGATAGATCCCACGCTGTATGCCGTGGAGAGCGAGACGTTGGTGGCCGACGAGCCGCCGGTCGTGGCCGCCGTCGGTCCGGTGGTGCCACTCGAGTAGGTCGGCATCGTCGCGCTGCCGGCCGAGACCGCCGAGAAGAGCATCCCGCCGGTGGTGCTGGCGCTGGCGGTGATGACGCTGTTGGCCAGCCAGTCACGCGGGGCGCCCGTGCCCGACAGCACGGGCATCATGGCGCCCGTGAACGCCTGGACCGTGCCGGCGCGCGCGGTGACCGAGCCGCTGATCGTGGCGGTGATCGTCGACGCCGAGGTGAAGTTCGTCGTGACGCGGGCGAAGGCGAGACCGATCCTCGAGGCGACACCGGCCGTTACCGACGAGCTCGCCTGGTTCCAGAAGACGGGCGTGCCGATCGCACCGGCGCCCGCGACGGCAACGGCGGTCAGCGTCGGGGTGGTGCTGTTGATGTTGTCGGCGGTGACGGCGACGGCGATGATGTCGCCGACCTGCGGGTAGTCCGTACCCGTCACCGTGGCGATGGAGAGGGAGGTTCCTGCGACCTTGTTGTTGCCGGCGAGCTGCCACGTCCGACGAGTGACGGCCATGGCGCCTAGCCGCTCAGTCGGCCAGCAGCGAGACGGGCGAGGTAGATGGTCGCGTCATCGGTGGTGACGGCGTTCTGGTCGACGGCGATCCGGTAGGTGTAGAAGTCGACGAGCGCCTGGACGATGCTCTCCTGCCGGGCGAGCACGTCGCGGATCGAGTCCCGGATGGCGGTGATGTCGGCCTGCGAGTACGTCGCGCTGGGGTTGAAGGCGATGACCCCGGCCTTCTGGGCGCTCGCGGCGTCCTTGACCGCCTGCGCGCTCGTGCGCAGGGCCGTGGCCACGGCGATGTCGTTGGTCGCACCGTCCTTGGCCGCGACCAGCCCAGCGATGCCGTTGTAGAGCTCGAGGAGGATGGCGTCCCGCTGGCTGGCCTGCTGCGCAGCGCTGGCGGCCGCGTCGGCGACCGCGTTCTCCTGGGCGGTGTAGGGCCGCTGCGAGGTCTGGACGTGGCTCTGGTTCCACGACGTGTAGAGGCGCGTCGCGTCGTTCCACTCCTCGCGCAGGACGCCGTCAAAGAACTTCTGGACGCTCATGGGAACCCCACTGCCACGGTAGGTGCCGAGAGGACGAACGCCGAGACGGTCGGGTTGGTGGTGAAGCCGGTCTGCAGGGCGTCGGTGGCCAGGCATCGACCGACATTGCCGTCCACACGGATGGCGTTCTCGATGGTCGGCGGGTCGAAGGCGACACCGATCGGGCCAGTGGAGTGGACGTCCATGCCTCCCGTGCCCAGGCTGAGGCAGGCGTGCCAGTACCAGCCGGCGGCCAAGCCTGACACCGTCGTGAAGCTGCCCTGCTTCCAGCCGCTGGTGTCGGCGGTCACCGTCGTGCTCGCGACCGGGGCGCCGGGCCGCCACATGTCGGTGCGGGTGGTGAAGAGGCCCAGGGTCAGGGTCGCACCCGTGGGCCCCGGGTTGCGGACGTGGACGGCGAGGGCGTTGATGCTGAACGCCGTCCCGTAGAACACCGGGTAGAAGTAGGCGCGGCCCGGGTCGGTGAACGTCCAGATCGAGCCGCTGCGTGCCGGGGCGCCGTTGCGGCCGTTCCCCGAGACGATCAGGTCGTTGGGTATGGCGGCGTCCCTGACCTCGGCCAGCGCGGCCACGATCAGGTTGTGATCCGATACGTGCCCCGCATCCCCGACGCTTGCGCCGTCGGGGAGCGGGGCGTTCGGGAACGCCACGGTGACTCCTCAGCCCAGGATGCTCAGGCGCCGAGGATCGTGTGCGTCCAGGTGATCGTCAGGGTGTCCGACGCGCCCTTGGAGCCGATGCCGGTGAGCAGCGCGCGGCTGACCGTGTTGGCAGCGGTCGCCGTGGTGGCGTTGTCGTTGGCGATCGTGTCGGTGTTGATGACCACCTCGGTGATCGGGGAGGCCGTCGTGGCCTCACCGGCGGCGTAGGTGCGCTTGTAGGTCACGACCCCGGCCGCCTCGGACGGGAACGTGGCGTCGAACGCCTTGTTGCTGCCCGAGAGGTAGGTGACGATCGCGGCGCCGGCGCCCGACTTGGCCACGGCCGTGCCGCCGGTGCCCAGGCGCATGCCGGTGGGCAGGGCCGAGGTGGACAGACCGGCCCCACGGCTGGCGTAGAGGCGGTCACCGACCGAGGTGACGAGGTTCTTGACGACCTCGCGGGCCTTGAGGACGCCGTGCTCGTCGAAGAGCTCGGCGGTGACCTGCCCGACGATCGCGACACCGCTCTCGGTGCCACGTCCCCGGTCCATGCTCGCAGTGACCGCGTCGCGGATTCGGCTGCTCTCGTTCATGTGCTTCTCTCCTGATTCGTGGTCACTTGACCTTGGGTTCCCCGGCCATCTGGGTGATGTTCGGGCTCACGGTGACGTCGCCTTCCACAGCGCGGAAGACGTCTCCACCGGGGAGCTCGATCTCGAGGTCGTACTTGGGCTGCGCCACGGAGAGCTTGTTCGTCTCCGAGGCGGGCAGCTTGAGGGTGACCGTGCCGCCGACACCGTTGTGGCTGATGTAGGGGTTGAGGCCCTCGGTGGTGGCCTCGACGAGCACGGTGGTCTGCTGGGCCTTGCGGATCTGCATCCGGATGATGGCTCCGGTCAGGTCGACGAGGTCACCAGGAGTGCCCGGCTGCACCTCCGAGTCGTACCTCCACTCGAAGGCGAAGACGTACGTCGCGCCCTGCTCGATGAAGAGCGGCTGCAGTTGAGCGGTCACCGGCCCTCCTTCGCTGTCAACGGCCGTCGGCGTGATGTCGGCAGCCGGCAGGCGGATCCAACTACGGGACGCGGGCGCGCAGGAGCAGCGCGAGGATGGCGATGAGGCAGACCATCACGATGATGAAGGTCACCCGGACGGTGAGGACGTCGACCAGTCCGAGGATGGACGCGATCAGGCCCATGGCGGCGAAGAAGAGCATCATGTGCAGTTGTCGGGCGCCCGGGGGCAGAACGAGGGCCCCGGCGCTCGAAGCGTCCCGGGGCCCTCGTAGGTCTCTCTCACCTGGGAGAGAGCGTAGCAGCGTCAGCCGCCCCATCCCCAGATCATGGACATGCTCTCTCACCTCCCGCGTCGATGTCCTACTTCTACGTCGAGAAGCGAGCGCGTCCTCCGGTTAGGTTCATAACGAAACGATAACGGTGGAGATCCTGTGGATAACACCGCCCACGTCCGTTATGCGTAGATATGCAACGACATCACGGTCGGCAACGCTCGTTGTCGGCTGCACCATCACTTGTTGATGGGCCCAAGGCGCCGGAAAAGAAAACCAGCCCTTGACGCCGTGAGGCGACAGCGGGGCTGGTGTTGATCCTGACAGGCTACCTCGTCGATGCACGCAGAAGGCCCGGTCCCCTCCGAGGGAACCGGGCCAACGCGGACGGTCGGCTGCAGCCTTCCGTGACCTCGAGGCTACAGCGTGAGGATCTTCCCGTCCCATGCCGTGAAGCGCGGGATCTTGAGGGTCTGCCCGACCGAGAGCTTGTTCGGGTCGGGGAGGGTCGCCTTGTTGTACTCGGCGATCCGCTGCCAGGACACCTCGGAGTACTTGCTGGCGATCCCGGACAGGGTGTCGCCGGCCTGCACGCGGTAGGGCCAGTCCGGCAGGAGGATGACCTGCCCCGGGAAGATCGTGTAGGGGCTGCGGAGGTTGTTGAGCGCGGCGACGAGCTGCCACTCGAAGCCCGTCCGTCGACCGATCGTGGAGAGGGTGTCGCCACCGGTGACCATGTAGGTGCCGGCGGGGATCTGCGGGATCGGGTTGAACTTCGCCTTCTGCATGTAGCCGAGGTAGGCGCCCGAGGTGTAGGTGCTCCACGGCGTGAACTTGCCGCCGGCCTCCTTGAAGCGCGCCATCGCGGCCTTGGCGTTGAAGCTCGGCTCGGGCAGCCGGCTCGCGTCGAACATCCGGCCGGTGTTGAGGTCGGCCTTGAGGGAGCGCACCTGCCAGCCGCCGTACGACGGGCCCCACTTGTCGTCCTGGATCGAGATGTCCCCGACCTTGTCGAAGTCGGCGTACTGCTTGCCGTCCTTGAAGGTCAGGGTCTCGGCGATGGCGATGGCGGCCATGACCTCTGCCTGCTGGTCGGTGAAGCCGGCGGCCTTCGCGAGGTCGAACGCGTCCGCCTGGGTCTTGAGGTTCATCGAGAGTCCTTCCGACGGGAGTTGATGCTCCAATCATCGGCCCGACGTGCCGCTAACCCGTGTCATGACGCCTAAACCCGCCAACGGGCGTTTCCAGGGCCAGCCGACAACGCCCGTTGACAGCCCCAGAATGGACTCATTCCATTTTCATCGTGAGCCCCAGCTAGCCGTATTAAG
>Ga0164309_10001053_pt1 | contig 13789 bp, 13 predicted proteins | sample Whisoiple_247_MG_FD_109984 | JGI IMG/M metagenome (GOLD analysis project Ga0164309, IMG submission 109984) | Soil microbial communities amended with fresh organic matter from upstate New York, USA - Whitman soil sample_247_MG | ecosystem: Environmental > Terrestrial > Soil > Unclassified >...
GACGGCGGCTGGCTGCTCGACGGGACCAAGCCCTGGTGCTCGCTGGCCGGCGACCTCGACGCCGCCCTCGTCACCGCGCGGCTGTCCGACGACGACGCCCGCCGCGGCCTGTTCGCGGTCGACCTGCGCGCGCCGGAGGTCCGGCCGGTCGACGCCCCCTGGTCCGCGCGCGGCCTGGCGGAGATCCCGAGCACGCCGGTCCGGTTCGACCGGGCGCGCGCGACGCTCGTCGCGGAGGGCGCGTGGTACCTGGACCGCCCCGGGTTCTGGTGGGGCGCGATCGGGGTCGCCGCGTGCTGGTTCGGCGGCGCCGTCGGCGTCGCGCGCCGCCTGCACGCCCACGCCGCCGCCCGGCCGGACGACCGGCTGCTCGCCATGCACCTGGGCGCCGTCGACGAGCGGCTGACCGCCGCGCGGGTGGTCCTCGCGGACGCCGCGGCCCGCGTCGACGCCTCCGGCGCGGCGACCCGCGGCGGTGTCGACCCGGAGCCGGAGGACGTCCGCGCCGCGGGCCGGGTGCTCGCCAAGCGGGTCCGCGCGACCGTCGCCCGGACCTGCGAGGACGTGCTGCGGCTCGCCGGGCACGCGCTCGGCCCCGGCCCGCTGACCCAGGAGCCCGCGCACGCCAAGCGCGTCGCCGACCTGGAGGTGTACGTCCGGCAGCAGCACGCCGAGCGGGACGACGCGTCCCTCGGCGGCCTGCTCGCGGGAGGGCCGGCGCCGTGGTGATCTTCGACGGACGCGCGGGCGGGACGCCCGCCGGGATCTGGGAGGCCGCCGCGCGGTTCGTCGCGCTGCCGGGGCTCGCGCTGCCGGTCGGCCGCACGGTCGTCGTCGCCGCGCACCCCGACGACGAGACGCTCGGCGCGGGCGGGCTGCTGCACCGGCTCGCCGAGGCCGGGCGCCCCGCCGACGTCGTGGTCGTCACCGACGGGGCCGGCTCGCACGCCGGCTCCGCCACCCTCGCACCGGAGGACCTGGTGCCGATGCGCGCCCGGGAGCTGGCCGCGGGCCTGGCCGTGCTGTCCCCGGGCTCGGCGGTCACCACCCTCGGGTTCCCCGACGGCGGGACGCGCGAGCACCGCGAGGCGGTCGCCGCGGCGCTGCGCGCGGCGGTGGGCGACGGCCCGCTCGCCACCCTGGTCGCCCCCTGGCGCGGCGACGGGCACCGGGACCACCGGGTCGTCGGGGAGGTGTGCGCCGAGCTGGCGGCCGAGCGGGGCGCCCGCCTGCTCGAGTACCCGGTGTGGCTGTGGCACTGGGCGACCCCGGAGCACGCCGACGTGCCGTGGGACCACCTGCGGGCGCTGCCGCTCGACGACCGGGACCTCACCGCGAAGCGCCGCGCGCTCGCCCAGCACGCGACGCAGACCCAGCCGTGGTCGCCCGCGCCCGAGGACGCCGCGCCGCTGCACCCGGAGTTCCTCCGGAACTTCGACCGGGACGTCGAGCCGTTCGTGGTCGCCGACGACCGCGCGGAGGGCATACCCGCGGAGTATTTCGCCGGCAAGTACGAGCGGCGCGACGACCCCTGGGGCCTGGCGACGCGGTGGTACGAGGAGCGCAAGCGCGCGCTCACGCTCGCGGCGCTGCCCGCCCGGCGGTACGGGTCGGTGCTGGAGGTCGGCTGCTCGGTCGGCACGCTGACCGCGGAGCTGGCCGGGCGGAGCGACCGGCTGCTCGCGACCGACGTCGTGCCGGCCGCGGTGGAGCAGGCCCGCGCGCGCGTCGCCGACCAGCCGCACGTGACGGTCCGCCGGCACGACGCCCGCGCGGGGGTCCCCACGGGCCCGTACGACCTGGTCGTGCTGTCGGAGGTCGCCTACTACCTCACCCGGCCCGAGCTGCTGGACCTGGTGGACCGGCTGCGGCCGGAGCTCGCGCCGGGCGCGACCGTCCTCGGCTGCCACTGGCGGCACCCGGTCGCGGAGCACGCGCAGACCGGCGACGACGTCCAGGCGACGCTCGACCGGGCGCTCGGCCTGGCCCGGGTGGCGTCGTACCGGGACGCCGACGTGGCGCTCGACGTGTGGTCCGCCGACCCCGCGTCGGTGGCGGAGCGCGAGGGCCTGCTCCCGTGACCCCCGGGCCGCCCGGCGCGCGCCCGGCGCGCCCGTACCCGGCGCCCCCGCGCCCGGCCGTCGCCCGGCTGCTGGTCGTCGTCCCCGTGCACGACGAGGAGGAGCTGCTGGCCGCGTGCCTGGCGTCGCTCGCGGCGGCCGCGGACGCGGCGGGCGCCCCGGTGGACACGGTGGTCGTGCTCGACGACTGCCGCGACCGGTCGGCCGCGGTGGCCCGGTCGGCCGGCGTGCGGACCCTCGCCGTGCGGGCGGGCGCCGTCGGGGCGGCCCGCGCGGCCGGGGTCGACGCCGGGCTCGCGCTGCGCGGCGACGACCCGCGGGCCGTGTGGATCGCCTGCACCGATGCCGACACCGTGGTGCCGCCGCACTGGCTGCGCGCGCACCGGTCGCTCGCCGACGCCGGCGCCGACGTGGTGGTCGGCACCGTCCGGCCCGACCCGCGCGACCTCACGCCGCGGCAGGTCGCCGCCTGGCGCGCGACCCGGGTCCCCGGCCGCCCGAACGGGCACGTGCACGGCGCGAACCTCGGGATGCGGGCGGACGCCTACCGGCGCGCCGGCGGGTTCGCCCCGCTCGTCGAGCACGAGGACGTCGACCTGGTCGCCCGGCTGCGGGCCGAGCCGGGCGTCGTGGTGCGGGCGTCCGACGAGGTCGACGTCGTCACCTCGGGCCGCACGGTCGGGCGCACCCCCGGCGGCTACGCGGGCTACCTGCGCGACGCGTTCCCGGCCTGACCGGCCCCGCGCCTCACCCCTCGCCCGGGTCGATCGGCAGCGGGTCGCCGTCCAGCAGCAGCTGCCCGGCTCGGGCCTTCGCCTCGCCGACGTCCACCTGCCACAGCTCGGCGAGCCGGGCCGCGTCCTCGAAGTCGTACCCGGAGTCCCAGAACGTCGACATCGGGTCGCCGGCGGACCCGTCGCCGGGGCCGGCCTCGCCGGGCGCGACCGGCACGGCCGCCCCGTCGAGCAGCAGCTGGCCGGCGCGCGCCTTGGCGGTCGTCGCGTCGGTCTGCCACAGGTCCTCGAGCGCGGCGACGTCGTCCGTCGTGTACCCCTGGTCCCAGAACGCCTGGTACTGCTCGCGGGTGTAGCCGGCCGGCATCGCGGACCAGTCGACGCCCACCGCCCGCACCGCGTCCTCGACCGCGACGGCGAACCCGGAGTACGGGTTGGCGGCCGCGGCGGCGCCCGCCCCGACGACGGCGAGGGTGCCGGTGACGACGCCCGCGGCGGCGATGCGGCCCGCGCGGGAGACCGGGAGCGCGCGCACGACGCCGCGCGGGGCGGCCCCGGGCGCGGCGGCGACGGACGCGGCGATCCGGTCGGCGGCGGCGGCGGTGGCGGCGGTGGCCGGCTCGCGCGAGCGGAGCGCGGCGGCCACGCGCGCGGCGATGTCGTCCTCGGTCGGGCGGTGCTCGGTCATGACGGCTCCGGGGTGGTCGGGTCGGCGCGGCGCAGGGTGACGAGCGCGCGCGAGGCGTGGGAGCGGACGGTGGCGGCGGAGGTGCCGAGGACGCTCGCGATCTCGGCGTCGGCCAGGCCCTCGTAGTAGCGGAGCACCAGGACGGTGCGCTGCCGGGGCGGCAGGTCGGCGAGGCGGCGCCACATGGCGTCCTCCTCGGCCAGCCCGTGCGCGTGGTCCCCGGCGCTGCCCGCGTGCGCGGCGAGCACCTCGTCGGCGGCGGGGCGGATGGTCCGGACGTGCCAGCGGCGCCGCCAGGACAGGTGCTCGTTCGTCACCATGCGGCGCAGGTACAGGTCGGGGCGCTCCATCAGCGCGATCCGGTGCCACCGCACGTGGGCCCGCAGCAGCACCTCCTGCACCAGGTCGGCGGCCGTGTGCTCCTCGCCGACCAGGACCGTCGCGTAGCGCAGCAGGCCGGGCAGGTGCGCGCGCACCAGGTCGTCGAGCGAGCCGGGCGCACCGGCGGCCGCGCGCGCGTCGCCGCCCCCGCGGGCGGGCAGCGGCACCACGCGCGGCGTCGGCGCGCTCTCGGGGCCCGGCACGGGCAGGTACGTCGTCACGCGGGGACCCCCGCGAGCGCGGCGAGCGCGCCGGCCGGGTCGCGGGCGGCGTCGGCCCCGGGCGCGGGCACAGGCCGGTCGTCCAGGCAGCGCAGCAGCAGCCGCTCCACCAGCGCGGCCCGGGCGACGATCTCCGCGGCGTCGGCGGACCCCGGGAGGATCCGCACCTCCACGGTGTCCCGGACGGGCCGGGCGGCGACGAGCTGGGTGAGGTTCACGTCCGCGTACTTGGTGAGCCCGGTCCCGCGGGCGGCGGCGGCGAGCGCCGGCCAGTCCGCGGCGTCGCCGCGCTCGACCAGCGCGACCAGGTCGGCCGGCAGCGGCGCGAGCCGCCGGCACGCCGGGTTGGTCCCGAGCGCCGCCCACAGCGGCTCGCGCCACCGGCCGAACAGCCGGACCAGGTTCGCGAACGACGCGGGCGTCCGGAACGGCGCGCCGTCGACGTGCAGGTGCACGGCGGCCTCCACCGGCACGGTGAACCCGAGGGCGCGGGCCGGGGCGAGCAGCGCGTCGAGCGCGGCGCGGTGGTCCCGGGTCAGCGGCGGCGTGATCACCTCGCACGGGCGCTCGCGGCCCCCGGGCAGCGGCATCGCCACCGCCACGGTCGCGCCGGTGGCGTCGTTGACCCGCGCCGCGCCCCCGACCAGCTCGACCACGGTGCCGAACAGCGCCGCGACCGGCGCCAGCACGTCCGGCAGGGCCGCGCCGGGGTCGACGTGCCGCTCGACCAGGCGCAGCAGGCGGGCGTCGTCGCACAGCACCCGGTACCAGCCGCGGTGCCCGGGCGGCGTGCGCGGGCCGGCCGCGAGGTCGGCCTCGAGCGTGATGTCGTCGACCAGCCGCGCGACGGGCGCGCCGTCCGGCCCGACGACGTCGAACGCCGGCGACAGGTGCCGGAACAGCCCGACGCCCGGCACCGCGGACGGCTCGGAGTCCGTGTGGGACGACCGCCGGACCGACCCGCCGCACCGGTCGGCGAGGTCGTCCGCGAGCACCCGCCGGTCGGAGCCGGCGGGCGCGAGCAGCTCGACCTCGAACCCGGTGCGCAGGGTCAGCGTGGCGATGGTGGTCTCCTGGGCCGTCCGCGGTGCCGGGATCACGTCAGGCGCCGGCCGGGGTGCCGGACGGGGCCACCGGGACAGTCTGCCCGTCGAGCAGCAGCTGCCCGGCACGCGCCTTGGTCTCGACCGTGTCGGTGTTCCACAGCGCGGCAAGCTCCGCGACGTCCTCGCCGTCGTAGCCGGCGGCGAAGAACGCGTCGATCGCGGCCACGGTCTCGGCCGACGGCTCCTCGTACTGGTGCGTGCCCGGCGCGAACGGCAGCGCCGCGCCGTCCAGGACAGCCTGCCCGGCGCGCGCCTTCGCCTCCATCTCGTCGACGGACCACAGCTCCTGCAGCGCGGTCAGGTCCTCCAGCGTGTATCCGGAGGTCCAGAACGCGCGGTACTGCTCCTCCGAGTAGCCGGCGGGCATCTCGCCGAAGTCGGTGCCCTCGTTCGCGGCGTCGAACTCCGCGACGAGCTCGGGGCGGGGCTCGACGGTGAAGGCGCCCGCCGCGGCGGCGAGGCCGGCGCCGGCGAGGCACAGGCCGGACGCGGCGGCGCCGATGGTCAGCAGGCGGATCGACCGCGTGCGGGCGGGTCGGGTGGTGCGGGTCACGGGGACCTCCAGGTGGGTGGGACGCGCTTGCCCCCCTAGAACGCGGCCCGGCCCCCGGATGTGGAGTCGCCGTCGGCACGGATCCCGCCGGGGTCGCCGGCCTCGGTCGCCGCGCACCCTGCAGCCGAGGTCACGCCCCGCGGTCGAGCGCCGCGAGCCACCGGCGGAGCAGCCGCTCGAGCTCCGCGGCGTCCTCCTCGGGGCCGAGCAGGTCGAGCAGCCGCCGCTCGTTCGCCATGTGCGCGGTGAACGCCGCGTCGATCGCCTCGCGGCCGCGCGGCGTCAGCGCGACGACCCGCCCGCGGCCGTCCTCCGCGCTCGGTCGCCGGGTCACCAGGCCCGCGCGCTCCAGCCGGTCGACCCGCTTCGTCATCGCCCCGGTCGTCACCATCGTGTGCGCGGCCAGGTCGCCCGGCGCCCGCTCGTACGGCGCCCCGGCCCGGCGCAACGCCGCCAGCACGTCGAACTCCCCCTCACCGAGGCCGTGCTCCCGGTAGACCTCGGCGATCTCGCCGGTCAGGGCCAGCGCGAGCCGGTGCAGCCGGCCGATGACGCCCTGCGGGCGCACGTCGACGTCGGGCCGCTCGCGGGCCCACTCCTGCTGGATGCGGTCGACGTGGTCGGGTGCCATGCCGCCATCATATCTTCCGCGGAAGGTATAGTGCCTTCCGTGGAAGACAACCGCCGCTGGCTGCCGATCGCCGCGATCGCTCCCGTCCTGTGGGGCAGCACCTACTACGTCACCCGGCACACCCTGCCCGCCGACAGCCCGCTGTGGGGCGGCGTGCTGCGGGCGCTGCCCGCCGGGATCGTGCTGCTCGTCCTGGCCCGCCGGCTGCCGCGCGGGTCGTGGTGGTGGCGGTCGGCCGTGCTGGGGACGCTCACCGTCGGGGCGTTCTTCGCGCTGGTCTACGTCGCCGCGCAGGCGCTGCCGAGCAGCATCGCGTCGACCGTGATGGCGGTGGGCCCGGTCGCGATGATGCTCGCCGCCTGGGTGCTGCTCGGCCAGCGGCCCCGGCTCCGGGCGGTGGTCGGCGGCGTCCTGGGCGTCGTCGGCGTGGCGGTCATGCTGCTGGGCGGCGGGGACGGCGCCGCGCTCGACCCCCGCGGGATCCTCGCCTCGGTCGCCGCGATGCTGATGTCGTCGGTCGGCTACGTGCTCGCGAACCGCTGGCAGGGCGAGGTCGAGGTGCTGCCGCTGACCGCCTGGCAGCTCGTCGCGGGGGCGCTCGTGCTGCTGCCCGTCGCGGTCGTGGTCGAGGGCGCACCGCCGGCGCTCGACGGCACGGCGCTGCTCGGGTTCGCGTACGTCTCGCTGGTCGCGACGGCCGTGGCCAACGTGGCGTGGTTCGCGGCGCTGCGGCACCTCGGCCCGTCGACGGTCGGGCTCGTGGGGCTGCTCAACCCGGTCACGGGCGTGCTGCTCGGGACGGTGCTGGCGGCGGAGGTGCTGTCGTGGCGCCAGGTGGTGGGCATCGCGGTGGTGCTCGGGGCGATGACGCTGGGGGCGACCCGCGCGCGGCCGCGGGCGGCCCCGCCGGCCCTCGCCGCCGCGCCCGGCGAGGCTGTCGGCGGGCACCGCTAGCGTCACGGCGATGGACACCGACGACTGGGTCGACCGGAACCGCGCCTCCTACGACGCCGTCGCCGAGGCGTACGTCGACCTCGTCGCGCGCGGCTACCCGGCCCGCGACCCGCACGACCGGGCGCTGCTCGACCTCGTCGGCGAGCTCGCCTCGGCGGTCGGCGGCGGGCCGGTGGCCGACATCGGGTGCGGGCCGGGCCAGGTCGCGGGCCACCTCCACGGCCGGGGCGTCGACGTGCGCGGGATCGACCTGTCGCCCCGGATGGTCGCGATCGCCCGGGCCGCCCACCCCGGCGTGCGGTTCGACGTCGGCGACATGACCCGGCTCGACCTCCCGGAGCAGTCGCTCGCCGGCGCGCTGCTCTGGTACTCGCTCATCCACGTGCCCGACGCGGCCGCGCCCGGGGTGGTCGCGCGCGTGGCGCGGGCGCTGCGCCCGGGCGGCGTGCTGCTGCTCGGGTTCCAGGTGGGCGACGAGATCCGCTCCCCCACCCGCGGCTACGGCGGCATCCCGGTCACGCTGCGCGCGCAGCGCCGGCCGGTGGCCCGGGTCGCCGGGTGGGTGCGGGAGGCCGGGCTCGTCGTCGACCTGGAGGCGGTGCGGGACCCGGACGCGGACCCGCCCGAGGGCCGGGTCCTGGCGCACCGCCCCGGGTAGCGGCACCGGGTCCGGGGCTGCCGGCCCGCCGCCGTCAGGCCGACGCCCGGTCCAGCGCCAGGTTCAGCTCCAGGACGTCCACGCCCGGCTCGCCCAGGAAGCCCAGCGCCCGCCCCGTCGTCGCCCCGGCCACCAGCGCGCGCACCTCCGGCTCCGGCATGCCCCGCTCCCGCGCGACCCGCGGCACCTGCAGCTCCGCGTACGCCGGGCTGATGTGCGGGTCCAGCCCCGAGCCGGACGCGGTGACGGCGTCCGCGGGCACCGCCGCCACGTCGACCCCCTCCAGCGCCGCCACGGCCGCGCGGCGCGCCTCGATCGCCGCGACCAGGTCCGGGTTGTCCGGGCCGAGGTTCGACCCCGACGACGCGGCGCCGTCGTAGCCGTCGCCCGCCGCGGACGGCCGGGACTGGAAGTACCGGGGCAGCGGGCGCCCGTCGGCGTCGGTGAACGACTGCCCGAGGAGCGAGGACCCGACGGCCGCGCCGTCGGCGCCGGTGACGAGCGACCCGTCGGCGCGGCCCGGCATCAGCCGGCCCAGGCCGGTGACGACCAGCGGGTAGCCGACGCCGAGGATCACGGTGAGGACCAGCATCGCCCGCAGCGAGACGACGAGGTGCGACCAGGTGGTGCGAGGGGAGCTCACGGCTCTCTCCTTAGTCCGAGGGGGTCAGAAGCCGGGCAGCAGGCTGACGACGAGGTCGATCAGCTTGATGCCGAGGAAGGGCGCGACCACGCCGCCGAGGCCGTAGATCAGCAGGTTCCGGCCGAGCAGCTGCGAGGCGGCGACCGCGCGGTACCGCACCCCGCGCAGCGACAGCGGGATCAGCGCGACGATGACCAGCGCGTTGAACACGATCGCCGAGAGGATCGCGGACGCCGGGGACGACAGCTGCATGAGGTTGAGCGCCGCGAGGCCCGGGAACACCCCGGCGAACAGCGCCGGGATGATCGCGAAGTACTTCGCCACGTCGTTCGCGATGGAGAACGTCGTCAGGGCGCCGCGGGTGATGAGCAGCTGCTTGCCGATCCGGACGATGTCGATGAGCTTGGTCGGGTCCGAGTCGAGGTCGACCATGTTCCCGGCCTCCTTGGCGGCCGAGGTGCCGGTGTTCATCGCGACGCCGACGTCGGCCTGGGCGAGCGCCGGGGCGTCGTTGGTGCCGTCGCCGGTCATCGCCACGAGGTGGCCGCCCTCCTGCTCCCGCTTGATGAGCGCGAGCTTGTCCTCGGGCGTGGCCTCGGCGAGGAAGTCGTCCACCCCCGCCTCCGCGGCGATGGCCCTCGCGGTGAGCGGGTTGTCGCCGGTGATCATCACCGTGCGGATGCCCATGGCGCGCAGCTCGGCGAACCGCTCGGCCAGGCCGTCCTTGACCACGTCCTTGAGGTGCACGACCCCGAGCACCCGGCCGCGGCCGGACGCGTGCCGCGCGGCGACGACCAGGGGGGTGCCGCCGTCCGACGAGATGCCCTCGACGACCCCGTCCAGCTCCTGCCGCACGGGCGCGGGCAGCGGCCCGTCCGCCTCGAGCCACGCGACGACCGCGGAGCCGGCGCCCTTGCGGATCAGGCCGCCGTCCGGCAGGTCGACGCCGCTCATCCGGGTCTGCGCCGTGAACGGCACGATCCCGGTGCCGGCCGCGAGGGTCGCGGCGTCGCCCGCCACGCCCCGGCCGGCCGCGAGGTCGACGATCGACTTCCCCTCCGGGGTCGGGTCGGCGGCGGACGCCCGGGCGGCGGCCTGCACCAGGTCGTGCGCGTCGACCCCGGCCAGCGGCAGGAACGCCACAGCGCGCCGGTTGCCGTAGGTGATGGTGCCGGTCTTGTCGAGCAGCAGGGTCGTCACGTCGCCGGCCGCCTCGACGGCGCGCCCGGACATCGCGAGCACGTTCCGCTGCACCAGCCGGTCCATGCCCGCGATGCCGATGGCCGACAGCAGCGCGCCGATCGTCGTCGGGATCAGGCAGACCAGCAGGGCGACCAGCACCGGCACGCTCACCGACGCCCCGGAGTAGCCCGCGATCGGGTTCAGCGTCAGGGCGACGACCACGAACACGACGGACAGCGACGCCAGCAGGATGTTCAGCGCGATCTCGTTCGGCGTCCGCTGCCGGGCCGCGCCCTCGACCAGGGCGATCATCCGGTCGACGAACGTCTCGCCGGGCTTCGAGGTGATCCGCACGACGATCCGGTCGGACAGCACCCGGGTGCCGCCGGTGACCGCCGACCGGTCGCCGCCCGACTCGCGGACGACGGGGGCGGACTCGCCGGTGATGGCCGACTCGTCCACCGACGCGATGCCCCAGACGATGTCGCCGTCGCCCGGGACGAGCTCGCCGGCGGACACGACCACGAGGTCACCGAGCGCCAGCTCGGGCGAGGCCACCGACCGGGTGCGGGCGCGCTCGGCGCCGGGGTCGCGGGCGGCGTCGTAGCCCTCGACCAGCGTCGCGAGGGTGCTCGACCGGGTGCGCCGCAGGCTGTCGGCCTGCGCCTTGCCGCGGCCCTCCGCCACGGCCTCGGCGAAGGTCGCGAACAGGACGGTCAGCCAGAGCCAGACGGCGATGGCCGGGGTGAACGAGCCGGGCGTGGCCGTCCCGCCGGACCGCTCGGGGCCGCCGACGAACGGCTCGACGACCGCCAGGACGGTGGTGAGCGCGGCGCCGACCTCGACGACGAGCATCACCGGGTTGTGCCACATCAGGCGCGGGTCCAGCTTGCGGAACGTGTCCGGCAGCGCCTGCCGCACCTGGACGGCGGTCAGCCCGCGGGACCGCCGCGGGGCGGGGTCGTGCTCGGGGGCCGGCCCGGTCGCGGGCGCGGCGTCGTGCTGCAGTGCGGTGCTCATCGAAGTCACAGACCTTCCGCCAGGGGACCCAGCGCGAGAACGGGGAAGTACGTCAGGGCGGTCACGATCACCGCGACGCCGGCGAGCAGGCCGACGAACTGCGGCCGCGCGGTGGGCAGCGTGCCGACCGTGGCCGGGACCTTGTCCTGCGCGGCGAGCGAGCCCGCGAGCGCCAGCACCAGCACGATCGGGACGAACCGGCCCAGCAGCATCGCGACGCCGAGGGCGGAGTTCAGCCACGGGGTGTTCGCGGTGAGGCCGGCGAACGCGGAGCCGTTGTTGTTCGCGGCCGAGGTGAACGCGTACAGCACCTCGGAGAAGCCGTGCACGCCGGGGTTCCAGATGGACGTCGACTCGACGGAGGCCCGCGCACCGGGGATCGCGAACGACAGCGCGGTGCCCGCCAGCACGAGCGTGGGCGTCACGAGGATGGACAGCGAGGCCAGCTTGATCTCCCGCGGGCCGAGCTTCTTGCCCAGGTACTCCGGGGTCCGCCCGACCATGAGGCCGCCGACGAACACCGCGATCACCGCGAGCACGAGCATCCCGTACAGGCCCGACCCGACGCCCCCGGGGGCGATCTCGCCCAGCATCATGTTGAGCATCGGGAACAGCCCGCCGAGCGCGGTGAACGAGTCGTGCATGCCGTTGACCGCGCCGGTCGACGTCAGCGTGCTGACGCTGCCGAACAGCGCGGTCCCGGCGACGCCGAACCGCTGCTCCTTGCCCTCCATCGCGGCGCCCGCCAGCTGCGGGGCGGCGCCGGCGCCGTGGCTCTCCACGACCGTCAGCAGCACCGTGCTGACCAGGAAGATCGCGCCCATCGCGGCGAGGACCGCGTAGCCCTGCCGGTGCGAGCCGACCATCCGGCCGAACGCGCGCGGCAGCGCGAACGGGATCGCGAGCATGAGCACGATCTCGAACGCCGAGGTCCAGGACGTCGGGTTCTCGAACGGGTGGGCCGAGTTCGCGTTGAAGAACCCGCCGCCGTTGGTGCCGAACAGCTTGATGACCTCCTGGGAGGCGACCGGCCCGCCCGGGATCGACTGCACCCCGCCGGCCAGCGTCGTGACGTCCGTCGGGGCGGCCCAGTTCTGGATCACGCCCCCGGCGATCAGCACGACGGCGCCGAGCACCGAGACCGGCAGCAGCACCCGCAGCGTGCCGCGGGTGAGGTCGACCCAGAAGTTGCCGATCGTGCCCGTGCGGCGCCGGGCGAACCCGCGCACCAGGGCGATCGCCACGGCGATGCCGACCGCGGCGGACACGAAGTTCTGCACCGCCAGCCCGAGCGCCTGCACCGCGTACCCGAGGGTCTGCTCCGGCGAGTACGACTGCCAGTTGGTGTTCGTCACGAAGGACACGGCGGTGTTGAACGCGAGGTCGGGCCGGACCGCCGGCAGGCCGAGGTCCCACGGCAGCCAGGCCTGCGCCCGCTGCAGCACGTAGACGAGCAGGACGCCGACCAGGGAGAACGCCAGCACGCTGCGCACGTACGAGCGCCACGACTGCTCGGACCGGGAGTCGACCCCGATCAGCCGGTACAGGCCGCGCTCCACCCGCAGGTCGCGGGGCGACGTGTACACGTGGGCCAGGTAGTCGCCCAGCGGCCGGTACAGCGCGGCGACCACGGCGACGACCAGCAGCAGCTGGGCGGCGGCCAGCCAGCCGGCCATCAGAACCGCTCCGGCTTCACGAGCGCCCACACCAGGTAGACGACCGCCGCGACGCCGAGCGCCGCCGCGGCCAGGTCGAGGACGATCACAGCCTCTCGACCCCCGCGGCGACGGCGCTCACGAGCGCGAACAGGGCGACCACGGCCGCCACGAGCACCAGGTCCAGCACGAGGGGACTCCCGACATCGGTCCTCGTCGACCGGGCCGGGTCGGCGCGGGTCGACGGCCCGGTCAGGTGCCGGGCCGTCTCCCATCCGACGCCCGCCGGGGCGCGCCGGCGGCCATCCTCACGGCTTCCATACGGGCGCCGGGGGATTCCTGACGGATCGCGTGCGGGCGGCCGCCGGCGACGCCGGGGTCAGCCGACGTCGAGCCCCACCGCGCGCGAGCACCGCTCCACCTCGTCGGCGGTGAGCACCAGGTCCGCCGCCCGCGCGGAGTCGCTGATGGACGCCGGGCGCCGCGCGCCGGGGATCGCCACCAGCACCTCGCTGAGCGCGAGCTCCCACGCGAGCACCGCCTGCTGCGGGCTCACCCCGTGCGCCTCGCCGATCTCGCGGAACACGGAGAACCGGTCCCCCACGCCCCGGCCGCCGCCGCCGGTGCCGCCGAGCGGGCTCCACGGCAGGAACGCGATCCCGTGCCGCTCGCAGTACCGCAGCTCGTCGTAGCTGCCGGGGTGCCGCGGGGAGAACTCGTTCTGCACGCTGACCAGGCCGCCCTCGCCGAGCACCTGCCGGGCGATCTCGATCTCCTCGACGCTGGCGTTCGAGATGCCGATCTCGCGGATCTTGCCCTCGCGCTTCAGCGTCGCCAGGTTCTCGATGATCTCGCCGTAGACGATCCACCGGTCGGGCCGGTGGTACTGGTACAGGTCGATGGCCTCGACGCCGAGCTCGCGCAGGGACTTCTCGACCGCCGACCGCAGGTACGGCAGCGAGCCGTCGCGGCCCCACTGCTCGCCCTCGCTGCGGGTGATGCCGCCCTTGGTGGTGATCAGCAGCCCGTCGGTGTCGCCGCCCCAGGTGCGGACGGCCTCGGCGACCAGGCGCTCGTTGTGGCCCATCTGGTCCCACGTCGGCGCGTAGACGTCGGCGGTGTCGATCAGCGTGACCCCGGCGTCGAGCGCCGCGTGGATCGTCGCGATCGCCTCGTCGTGGTCCGGGTAGACCTTGTCGTTGTTCATCGACATCGGCATGGCGCCGAGGCCGATCGCGGAGACGGTGTACGGGCCGATGCTGCGGTGCTGCACGGGTGCTCC
>Ga0164309_10001054_pt1 | contig 13778 bp, 13 predicted proteins | sample Whisoiple_247_MG_FD_109984 | JGI IMG/M metagenome (GOLD analysis project Ga0164309, IMG submission 109984) | Soil microbial communities amended with fresh organic matter from upstate New York, USA - Whitman soil sample_247_MG | ecosystem: Environmental > Terrestrial > Soil > Unclassified >...
ACGATGCCGAGTTGCACGATCGCAAACAGCAGCGTCAGATAGACCGCCATGATCGCGATCATCATGGCCTCGTCTCCGCTTCACGCCGGGGAACATCGACATAGGCCCAGATCAGCGCGACCGGCCACAATGCGAAACCGCAGATCAGCGTCACCCAGCCGGCGACGGTGACGGCCTGTGCCCAGGGATGACCGCGGCTTTTGGCAATGTGCCCGGGAAGCGAACCGGCGATGAAAAAGATCGCGATCACGCTCGCCACGAGAATGAGAAGAACTATCCAGGCAAAGATGTCGATCATCGCTGCCTCACAAATTCATCAATTCATCGGCCGTTATGCGTGCGGCGGGCGTCACCGCCCGCCGCGGTTACCAAAGAAGGGCAGCCTTACTTCTCGGTATCGACGACCTTCCTCCAGGTGTGATCGGGATTGAAGGAGGTCATTTGCGAGGCGATGCGGGCCGTGCCTTCGCCAAGATCCTTTTCGTAGATGTCGCCTTCGTGGTTGATGATGAACGTCATGATGCCGGAATTGCCGTATTCGGCCGGATAGGCAACGGCCGCAAAGCCGCCGATCATGTCGCCCTTGACGATGTAATCAACGGCGCCGCCAGGCGCAGTGGGGCCCTGGCGCAGCAGGATTTTGTAGTGATAGCCGTGGTAAGGTTCGCCGGCGCCCGGGCGATTGCCGCGTTGCGTTGCCTCGGCGACCGCCTCACCCAGCGGGCTCGGTGGTTCGTTGCCGCTCGTCGGCCAATAGAGCCCGTCTTTCTTGCCGGGCGAGCTGATGATCCGTTGCGCATAGATCGCCTGGCCACTCTTGCTCTTGTTCATGTCGGCATAATCTTGCTGCGCGTCCCAGTACGCGAGCATCGCCTTCATGGTCGAGAGCTCGTTGCGGCCGATGCGCCGCGCCAGGACTTCCTCGCGGCCGGCGGGAACATCGAAAATCCACTGGCCGTCGCGCTGCACCATCGGAATCGGGAACGGCCAGTTGTCTGGCCCCATGACCAGTACAGACGGCTTGCCGGGTTCTGAAACGATGCGGTGCCCGGCGTCATAGGTGGCGAGATATTCCTTCCGGACTTCCGCATCCTCGACCGGATCACCGGATGAAACAAGTTCCTGCGAGCCTGGCCCGAGAATGCTGACGACCGATTTGCTGTCACCGCTTCTCGCCGCCTTGACAAGCGCCTCGACGGCTTCTTCGGGCGTCTTGAAACGCTGCTGCGCCTGCGCCAGCGAGGACAGCGCGAGGATAAGCATCGCCGCGCCGGCCACGATCGTGATCTTGCTCAAGAGGCGTAGGTGATGTGCGTTCATCATAGCGTTCACCTCTCAATGCAGCTGCGGAGCGGCGGATGGAATCCGCGCCCCCGTGGCAAGCCATTGGTCGTAGGTTTGGAATGGCAGCCCAAGCTTTTCGTAGTAGACACGCAGGTAGCCGTCGTGACCGCGGATGACAGCATCCGGCCGCACGGTCTGAACTTCCTGCGCCATTACGCCGACATAACCCTTGTCGCTGCCGTTGTAGCTGAAGCGATAGAAGCCGAGGCCATTGTCGAGATGCCCGAGCAAGATGACATGGTGCTTGAGCGCGATGTCGGAACGTCGTCCGCCACCGCCGCCGCGGCCACCGCCGCCACCACCGCGGCCGCCACCGCCGCCGCCTGCGCGCGCGCCACCACCACCGCGGCCGCCGCCGCCCGCGCGTGCCATGCTCGCTTGACCGCGTCCAGCAGAAGCCCTCGCGGCTCCGCCGCCACCGCGGGCGCCGGCGAATGCGTTTCCGCCGCCGCGGCCGCCGCCACTCGGACGCTGGCCGGCGCTGGGCCTGCTGCCGCCGCCGCTGGGCCGCTGACCGGCGCTGGGCCGATTGCCGCCGCCTGGACGATTGCCTGCACCTGCACCGCCACCCGGACGATTGCCTGCACCTGCGCCGCCACCGGGACGGTTGCCTCCGGCGCCGTCGCGCCCCCGGAAGTCCGCGCGGTTACCTGCACCGCCGCGGTTCTGGTTGCCCCTGCCCATTCTGTCGGCGACGCCTTTGTTGTTGTAACGGACGCCCTGCCGGTGCTCGGGCCTGTGGTTCCAAGTCCCACCGCCGCCAGCGCCTGGCCGATTGATGTTGATGTTGTTGTTATTCCAGTTGATGTTGGCGTTACCGCCCCAATAACCTCCGCCGCCGGCCCAGCCGGCCCAGCGCCCAACCGCATAGCCCGCGCCAAATGCCAGGCCCGCGCCCAAAACTGCGCCGCCATACGGCCAGTAGCTGGCGCCCCAGTAGTAAGGCGGGTACGCCGGGTAAGACCATGCACCATAAACGACCGCCGGGTCGTAATACGGCACATACATCGTCTCCGGGTTTGTCGGCTCGATGACGATGACCTGCTTGCCGCCTTCGGACCGCTTTGAAACTTTTTGTTGCGGAGTCGACTGCAGTTTGTTGTTTGCCTCGGCCTTGACGCGCAGACGCTGGACGCCGTCCATCACATCGTTCTGTTGCGCGAGCATGGCGTCGCCGAGCTTCTGCGTCCAATCGAGCTTGTCCGCCATCATGTCGAGCACCGAAGGTGTCGCAGCGAGCGACTTCACACTTTCGTCCCAGCCCTGCTTGTCGAGCGCGGCCCTCAAGGCATCGTCCTTGAGCCCCTTATTCTCTTTCAGCCACCGGCTCGCCTGTATAACCTCGAGCGGATACGTCGCCGCCATCAGCACCTGGGCCATCAGTGCGTCCGGATAAAGCGCGATCGGCGAGAGCAGCGCATCGATCTCTCCGGGCTGGAGCAATTGATCTTGTGCGGGCGCGCTCGCCGGCGCGGGTGCCGGCTGGGTCTGCGCGTTCGCCACCGGGGCAAAGGCAATAAGCAGAATAAGTGCTAGCGCCTGCGCGAGGAATTTCGACATGACCACTCCCCTCGGTTCGCCGTGTGGAGGCGACGTCAATACATCAGGATATCAGCAATGCTGGCAGCATTTTGACTTAGGTCAATCCCGGTGATCGAGTTGGACCGAGGTCCAATAGCCCGCCGCTACCGGAACTACGGCGACGGGAGGCCTGTGCGAACGCTTGCCGGAAAGCCTGCAAATATCGCCGCAAAAAACGTGCGGCGGCCGACGGGAACTCTCATCGTGAGAGATCTTTGGTTGCGGCGGCAGTCTCCGGCTTGGCGCGATCGCTGCGCCTGAAATGATCGAGCACAAAGACCCGGATCGCAGACGAAAGATTGTTCGTGGTGCGGCCGTGATCGATCGTGGCGACCAGCGCCGAGATCGCCATATGCTCGTGGTCGGCAATCTCGCGCAGTGCGTCCCAGAACTGATCCTCCAGTGAAATGCTCGATTTGTGTCCGTTGCGTATGACCGAACGCTTGACCACGGACGAATTCTTGCGGCCCTGCGGCGGGTGAACGCGGCCAGCGGCTTCTACGGACGCGGCGTGATGCATAAGTGTCTCCGTCATTTCTGCGGACTCCGGCAAATTCCCATATGACGAGATTAAACGTGGACGCGCACCATGATCGAGTTGGACCATGGGCCAACGTCGAGGTTCGGCACGCGGCTGTTCAGCGTTCTTTGCGCAAAATCTGCCGGGCTTTTTCCAGGTCGCCGCGCGCCGCGCCGGCCACTTTGGGATATTTGAGGCCAAGCCGGTCCAGCGCATCGACCACTTCGGCCGCAACGACGAGCCGTGTGAACCACTTGTTGTCCGCCGGCACGACGTGCCACGGGGCTTCCGGCCTGCTGGTGTGGCGGATCATGTCCTCGTAGGCATCCATGTATTTGTCCCAGAGCTTTCGCTCCTCGACGTCGCCCATTGCGAACTTCCAGTTTTTCGAAGGCTCTTCGATACGCTCCAGAAACCGCCGTTTCTGCTCGTCCTTCGACACATGCAGAAAGAATTTCAGGATCAACGTGCCGTTGCGCGCAAGATAACGCTCGAACGCCCGAATATCCTTGAACCTTTCCTTCCAGATATCCTTGGTCACGAGCTTGTCGGGCATCTTCTCTTTCGCGAGAATCTCCGGGTGCACCCGCACCACCAGCACTTCTTCGTAGTACGAGCGGTTGAAGATCCCGATCCGTCCGCGCTCGGGAAGGCAACGCGCGCTACGCCACATGAAGTCATGGTCGAGCTCTTCGTGGCTCGGCTGCTTGAAGGAATGCACCTCGCAGCCTTGCGGATTGATGCCTTTCATGACGTGCTCGATCACGCTGTCCTTGCCGGCCGCGTCCATGGCCTGGAAAATCAGCAGTACCGCCCAGCGATCCTGCGCATAGAGCCGTTCCTGCAATTCGGACAGCCGATCGACACCCTCGGCCAATAATTCCTTGGCCTCTTTCTTTTCGATGTCGAGGTGGTTGGTATCGCCGGGATCCCAATCCTTGAGATTGAATTTGTCGGGATCGTCCACGCGGTAGAGTTCGGCGAATTTGGCGAGGCTCATGCGAAGTCGATTCCTTCGATCATCTCGCCACAGGATGTGGCATAAGCGATGCCCTCGCGCGTCCGCGCTGAGCGGCCTGTCACGACGTTATGCAATTGAAAATCACCGCGCAATTGGGATCGATGCGCCGGCCGGCGTCGCTGCCAGCCGGCCTTTCAGCACATTGTTAATGCGGTGGCTCAAGGCTCCTCTGCATATTTTCGACAAGTTGGTCGATGCTGAAGCTCGATGGGCGCTGGCTCGGCGGAAACTCCTTGAAGGTGGCCAGAAAGGGCTCCACGATGGCTTGCGAGGCGATGAACGGACCCGCTCCGTCGGACAAGAAGAAGTCGTAGAAGGTGTTCGACGTGACATCCGCGCGCTCATACGGGTCCGAGCGCAGGTCGAAAAGTTTCGGGACACGCAGCTTGGTGAACGGCTCGGCCCAGATTCGCATGGTGCCTGGCGCTCGCTGCTCCTCGAACACGAATTTCCAATTTTCGTACCGCAAGGCGACGAGGTCGCCGTCGTCGTTGAAATAGATGAACTCCTTGCGCGCGCTGTTCGGCTGCTGGCGTGTGAGGTAGGACAATTGATTATAGCCGTCGAGATGGACCTTGGCGGTCTTGCTTCCGACTTGATAGCCCTTGAGCAGCTTGTCCTTGATGTCGGGATCACCCGCGGCCGCCATCAGCGTCGGGAGCCAGTCGAGCCCGCTGACAATGTCATTCGAGACCGAACCCGGCTGTATTCGGCCCGGCCAGCGGATCAGGCACGGCACGCGAAACGCGCCTTCCCAGTTGGTATTCTTCTCGCTGCGAAACGGCGTGGTCCCGGCATCCGGCCAGGAGTTCTGATGCGGACCGTTGTCGGTCGTGTAGATGACAATTGTGTTGTTGCCGATGCCGAGATCGTCCACCGCCTTGAGAACCGTTCCGATCACCGCGTCGTGTTCCATCATGCCGTCGTTGTACTCGGTTCTTGATGTCAGGCCCGGTTTGTCGCGGTGAGCTTCCCGCACATGCGTGCGGAAGTGCATTCGGGTGGAATTGAACCAGCAGAAGAACGGCCGGTTCGCCTGCGTCTGACGCTTGATGAAGTCGATGGCTGCGGCCGAGGTCTCGTCGTCGATCGTCTCCATGCGCTTTTTCGTGAGCGGCCCGGTGTCCTCGATGGTCTGCTTGCCAACCTTGCCCCAGCGCGGGTGATGGGTCGGGTCGTCGCGATCGGAGGCCTTGCAGCGCAGCACACCGCGTGGACCGAGGGCTTCCCGGAACCTGGGGTCGCGCGGATAGGTGCGCGACTCCGGATCTTCCTCGGCATTAAGGTGATAGAGATTGCCGTAGAATTCATCGAAGCCATGGACGGTCGGCAGAAATTCGTTGCGGTCGCCGAGGTGGTTTTTGCCGAACTGGCCGGTCGCATAGCCAAGCGGCTTCAGCAACTCGGCCAGCGTCACATCTCGCGCTTGCAGACCCACGGTTGCGCCGGGAATACCTACCTTCGAGAGCCCGGTGCGCAGCGTGCATTGGCCGGTGATGAACGACGACCGCCCCGCTGTGCAGCTCTGCTCGGCATAATAGTCGGTAAACATCATGCCTTCACGCGCGATGCGGTCGATGTTGGGCGTGCGGTAGCCCATCAGCCCGAACGAGTAGGCGCTGATGTTGGTCTGCCCGATGTCGTCACCGAATATGACAAGGATGTTCGGCCTTTGACCCGACGGGGCCGGCGCTGGCGCCGGTCGTTGCTGGGCTTGCGCCGTTTGGACCGGCGCACTCACTGCCAGGGCCGACGCCGCCGCCAATGTCGTTCCAGCGAGCAGAATATTCCGACGACTGACGTCGGCGGCGCGTTGCTGGTCGATTTTTTTGGACATAACTCTCTCCCTGCGAAAACTGGTGTCGCCCCGACGCGTCCCGCCCCACTTTAGTGACACGCGCGGCAACCAGCCGCGCGCGTATCAATCGAAATTGCAGCTTCCGCGCGCCGGCTGGCCCGCCATCAAGTTCTTGATCAGGCCAACGATGAACGTAAGGACCGCACCCGCCACGCCGCCGCCCACGGCTTGTCCGAGCAGTGCGCCGACATCCACGCCGCCTGCCGAACCTGCCAGCATCGGAATGAGTGACTGCAGGACTGTGCCGCCGGCAACACCGCCGATCGCGCCAGAAATCGAGTTGCCGAGCGTGCCGAGATCATAGTCCTTGAGGGCATTGCCCGCGGCATTGCCGCCGATCGCGCCCGCGATGAGCTGGATGATCAGATTGATCAGTGTGCCTGACATGAGCGTCTCCATCTGAACCGGTTAAGTTTGAACGCGAACGCACACCTCCCCGTTTGCCCCAAATTGAAATGTTCACGCGTCTTTCCGCGCCCGCACAACGCAGCGAAACCCGACATGGCTGGTTGAAGTGTCAATCGGCTGCGCATGACGCGCGGCCGGGCGATAGCGTCGGCAATAGTTCGGCGCGCAAAGATGCGAACCGCCCTTGAGAACCTTGCGCGGGATCTTAATGGTCGGTTGGCACTGGTCGTAGCTGCCGCACTCCGGGCCGCCACGCGGATTTTCAGGAATGCAGCAGGCTTTCGGCGCGTCTACCTGGTGCTTGGGCGAGAACCAGTCGCTGGTCCATTCCCAAACATTGCCGATCATGTCGTGCACCCCATAGCCGTTTGGCGGAAACGCCGTTACCGGCGATGTGCGCCGGAAGCCGGGCTTGCGCTGGTGCGGAAAGTCGCCATGCCAGGTGTTCGCCATCGGGCAGCCCTTGGGCATGAACTCATCGCCCCAGGCGAACTCTGTATCCTCCAGCCCGCCGCGCGCGGCGAATTCCCATTCGGCTTCGGTCGGAAGATCCTTTCCGGCCCAGCGCGCGTACAAAAATGCATCCGAATAAGCGACGTGCACCACCGGATGGTCGTCGAGGCCCTTGATATTACTGTCAGGGCCGTAGGGATGCTGCCAGTTTGCCCCCTTGAGAAATGTCCACCACTGGCTCCAGTCACGCAGATCGACCGAATGCTTTGATGGCGTGAACACCAGCGAGCCCGCGAACAGCATATCCGGGCGCGCGCCCGGATAGTCCTTCGGGTCGGGAGGAATTTCCGCGAAGGTCACGTGTCTCGTTGCCTTCACGAATTCCCTGAACTGACGATTGGTGATCGGCGTGCGATCGATCTGGAAATCGCCGACGGTCACGCGGTGGACCGGCGCTTCTTCCGGATAATGCTTGTCCGACCCCATGCGGAACGTGGCGCCGGGAATCCGGATCATGTCGGCGGCAGTAACCCCGGGCGCACGAAAGCGCAGCTCGCTTTGCAGCCATGCGTGCTCGCTCATGGGCCAATTGTTACGCGCAGGCGCAGTACAATCGAGTTGGACCGAGGTCCAATGACTTCCCCTGGCGGGGAGGCCAAAACGCGCGAGGCGGCAGGGGGACGGGGAGGTGGGGGGATTGCCGCCTCGCGCATCATGAGGCCGACATCACAATGGATGTCTTAACGTGGGAATTTCTACCGATAAAATGTTCCTGTCGATTGGACCGTGGTCCAATATCCGGCGCAGTTGCATAGCTCCCAAGCATTTTCGTGGAGCACACGCATGGCTCCTGGGCATTTTCGTAAAGTTGCCACGGCCTCGTTTGGCCCAAAGACGGATGCTATAAATACCGTTCCACGCCGGCGGACGGACGACGATGGATCAAGTGGCGTCTCATATTTCCGTGCAATCGCCGCAGGAACGCGGTGCGCGCTTTGGCGGCACGCGCACGATCCGGAACGTCTTCATTGTCGCGATCGCCTACTACCTTGGCGCTGAAATTGCCTTTCTGATCGGAACGCTGTCGGACAGAATTTTTGCACCCTTCTGGCCGCCAAACGTCGTCCTGTTTTGCGCGCTTCTGCTCGCACCGCCGCGGCAGTGGTGGATCTACATCGCCGCCACCCTGCCCGCCCATATGCTCGCCGAGTTGGGCGTCGGCATGCCGATCCCGCAATTGATCGTGGCCTTCGCGACAAATTGTCTCGTTGCGATCGCAAACGCATTTGCCGTGCGACAACTGATGGTCGAGCCGCCGTGGTTCGGCACTATCCGCAAGACGATCATCTACGTCCTGGTTACCGCTTTTCTGAGTCCGGCCTTTTGCGCGCTCGGCGGCGCTTTTGTCCAGGTGCTCGGCAGCGGATCTCTGCACGACTACGGACTTTATTGGGCGCGCTGGTACGCTTCCAATGCCCTCGGCAGCTTGACGCTCGGGCCCATCGCCATGATCTGCCTGGAGCGCACGACGCGGCCGACTCTCGCACCGACTGGGCGTGCGGTAGAAGCTGCCATCATCGCGGCATTTCTGATTGCGGCCTGCATCATTGCGTTTGAAGATCTGCCATCCATTGCGAGCGGTTATCTGCCGCTGCTTTTGTATCTTCCTCTTCCGATCATTATCTGGGCCGCGGTGCGCTTCGGCGCCAAAGGCGCCAGCGGCGCGATATTCGTGATTAGCATCGTGCTGATCTGGCGCACGCTCAACGGCCCGAGCCTGTTCGACATCGGCTCGCCCGAAGCAAACGTCTTCGGCATGCAGTTGTTTCTGATCGGCCTGTCGCCGCCGATCCTGCTGCTTGGTTCCGCCATCGAGGAAACGCGCCGGGCCGAACGGACCACGCGGGAGAGCGAGGAGCGAATTTCATTCGCAGCGGCGTCTTCGAACGTTGGACTTTGGCAGTACGAATTTGCAACGGGCGCTTTCTGGGCGACGGACTACTGCCGGACATTGTTCGGGCTGTCTCCGAACGAGCCTCTGAACCTTGACCGGTTGGTGAGCCGGATTCACCCAAACGACTCGCCGACAGCAAGCGCAGCGTTAGCATCGGCAATTTCACGCGCCACGCCGCTCGACGTCGAGTTTCGGGTGCAGGACGGCGAGCAGGTTTGGTGGATCGCGGTGCGGGCACGGCCGGTCGCCGGCAACGACGGCAGGCCGACGGCGATGGCGGGCGCATTTGGCGATATCACATCCCGCAAGTTGGCAGAAGCCGAAGCCGATGTGCAGCGACAGGAAATCGCACACCTGATGCGGGTGTCGATGCTGGGCGAGCTTTCCGGCGGGTTGGCGCACGAACTGACCCAGCCGTTGACGGCAATTCTCTCCAACGCTCAGGCCGGAAATTTGCTGCTCGCGAAAGGCAACAAATCTCTGTCAGAAATCGGCAACATACTTGATGACATAATCGCCGAAGATGAGCGTGCTGGAGAGGTGATCCATCGTCTCCGCGGCATGCTTAAAAAGGGCGAAGTCAGACACGAGCCGATCGATATGAACGACCTCATTGCCTCAACGTTGCGGCTCCTGCACAGCGAGTTGATCGACCGGCGGATGTCTGCGAGCTTCGATAACGCCGCCGATCTGCCGGCAACGCACGGTGACCCCGTGCAACTGCAGCAAACATTGCTCAATCTTTTGGTGAATGCGATGGACGCGACGGAAACTGTGCCGCCGGCCCGGCGCACCATCTCAATCAGCACCGCAGCGACCGACGATGGCGGGATCCAGGTGCAGATCTATGACCGCGGTAGCGGGCTGCCTCCATCGCGGGAGCACGAGGTTTTTCAGCCGTTTTTCACAACAAAGAAGCGAGGTCTCGGCCTCGGCCTATCGATATGCACGTCGATCATAAAGCTCCATGGCGGCACGCTTTCGCTTCAAAATAATGTGAGAGAAGGCGCGAGCGCAGTTTTTCGGCTTCCGCCGCCACTGGATTGAGGTAACCTTTGCCGTCGTGAGGTGAGTGCGTGATGGGCGACGTGGGCTTTACAACCTATCTTGTGGACGACGATCCGGCCGTACTTCGGTCGATTACGCGGCTTTTGAAAGCCGGCGGCTACAAGACAAAGTCCTTCTCGTCTCCGCAGAAATTTCTCTCCGCGCACGATCCGTCCGTTCCCGGTTGCGCGATCATCGACCTCGTAATGTCGGAGCTCGATGGCCTGCGTCTGCAGGAAGCCTTGGCCCAATCGGGCTCCCAACGTCCCATCATTTTTTTGACCGGACGCGGCGACGTCTCGACCAGTGTCAGGGCCATGAAGGCCGGCGCCGTCGACTTTTTGACCAAGCCGGTCAAGCGTGACGCCCTTTTTTCCGCTGTCGTGCATGCGGCCGAGCTGGATGCGGCTTCACGCCAGAAACGGCAGGAATTCAAATCGATCGACAACCGGCTCGCCACCCTCACCCACCGAGAGCGCGAGGTGCTTGAGCACGTGATCGCGGGGCGACTCAACAAGCAGATTGCCGCCAGCCTGGGTACGGTGGAAAAGACGATCAAAGTGCACCGCGGACGCATGATGGCGAAGCTGGGGGTGCGAAGCGTCGCCGAGCTCGTTCGGCTCGCCGACCGGGCCGGAATCGCGCCGGCGGGCAGTGGGCAGTAGTCCACTGTAGGACTTTGGGTCAACTCGACGACGCATACCGTTTCGCACGACAATACGGCGATATGTCAAAAGCCCCCATCCGGGTCGCGATCGTGGACGACGAGGCATCCGTGCGCACCGCGCTGGCACGCCTCCTGTCCGCCTCGTCATTTGAGCCGACAACCTACAGTTCGGCGCGCGAGTTCATCGATTCGATCCGTACCGACGTACCAGAGTGCCTCGTCGTCGACGTGCACATGCCTGATTTCACGGGATTGGACCTGCAGCGCTATCTCAATCGCATCGACAAAAAGATTCCGACCGTCGTCATTACCGCTTTCGACGATGCCGGCGTGCGTGAGCGGAGCACAGCGTCGGGTGCAAAGGCATTCCTCACCAAGCCGCTACACGGCCCGACCCTCGTCGAGGCGATCCTGAGCGCAACAGGGAGGGCGTTGCCGGCTGCGTCGCCTGCGCGGGCGGCGAATGCGGCGAATCTGAGGAAAAGGAGATCCTAGGCGTTCTTGCAGCGGGCCACTCGTGTACAATTTGGGTGGAGCAAATAAGGGGGACGAACGATGAGGCAGATCGGTTCTGCAGGCTTCGTAACGGAGAATCCATCAGCCCGATTGAAGAGATGTTTGCGATCCGCCGGGTTTACCGCAGCGCTTCTGAGCCTCTGCTTTTCCAACAGCGCGCGAGCAGACGAAGGCGGCGTCAGCTTCTGGATACCTGGATTTTTCGGAAGCCTTGCGGCAGTACCGCAACAGCCGGGATTTTCGTACGCATCAATTTATTATCACACGACCGTATCGGCAGGAGGCAATGTGGCGTTCGCGCGCCAGGTCACCGCCGGCCGCCTCACCGCGAATTTCAACGCGAATGTGAATGCAAATCTCGATGCGAGCGCCGATATTTATATGGGCATACCGCAATACGTGTTTGCGACTCCGGTGCTCGGCGGCCAAGCGGCCATTGCGGCTGCAGTGCCCTACGGACGCAGTCGGGCTTCGGTCGATGCCACACTGACAGGATCGCTCGGTCCTCTGGGCTTCACTGTTTCGGGTAGCCGGGAGGATGCAACCACCGGGTGGGGCGACATAGCACCGATGTTTACGCTGCGCTGGAATCAGGGCGTCCACAACTTCATGACGTACCTGACCGGCAACCTGACAACGGGCCGCTACGACCCCTCCCGGCTTGCCAATCTGGGCATCGGCCACAATGCGATCGATGCCGGCGGTGCCTACACCTACTTCGACCCACAAAAGGGACACGAATTCTCCGCCACGCTCGGCTTCACTTATAATTTCGAGAACGTGCACACCGATTACAAGAACGGCATCGACATGCATCTCGACTGGGGTGCTTCGCAGTTCCTGACCAAGCAATTGCAGATCGGGCTTGTTGGCTATTGGTACAACCAACTGTCTTGCGACAGCGGCACAGGCGACAGGGTCGGCTGCTTCGAGTCGCGCGTCGCAGGCATCGGGCCGCAGATCGGCTACATCATTCCCATCAGCAGCGACTACCAGGGCTACGTGAACCTGAAGGGTTACAAGGAATTCGCAGCGGAAAATCGCCCCGACGGGTGGAACCTCTGGTTGACGTTTGCAATCGCCCCGGCGGAGAAACGGCCGCCAGCGGCAGCAAGGCCCATGATCACGAAGTAAGCGTGCCGCTTTGCGGGGGGCTGTGTTGCGTAGATGAGTTTGAAATCTCCGAGGGCTGACACCAGGCGAGGCTTGCGGACCGGCGCCCTGCTCGGTCTCTGCACTTTAATGTCTGCCGCATTCGGTGGCTGCGCAACGCTCGAACGCCTTCCCGCTGTGACCTATGCGGAGGCGCGGCAGATCGACATTCTCGATATTCCCGACGCGCGCTTTTACGTGAGCGACACCAACCGGATCTACGATGTCGCGACAAAGGCCTACCAGCGCATCAACCGCACGCGACCGGCACAGACCCGTCATTTCCTCGCGCTGTCCGGCGGCGGCGACGATGGCGCTTTCGGCGCCGGACTTCTGGTCGGATGGAGCGCGCGCGGCAACCGCCCCGAATTCGACATGGTGACCGGTGTCAGCACCGGGGCCCTTTCGGCGCCGTTCGCTTACCTGGGCCGCGCCTATGACCAGAATCTCACCCAGCTTTACACGGAAACAAGCGCCGCAGACATTTTCAACAGGCGCCCGCTCCTGATCGCCGCCGTCGCCTCCGATTCGCTCGTCGACAACGCGCCGTTACGCACAATGATCGAACACTACGTCGATGCAACGATGGTTCAGAAAATTGCCGAAGAATACGCCAAGGGCCGGCTGTTGTTCGTTCTGACGACGAACCTCGACCAGAGCCGCCCCGTCATCTGGAATATCGGGGCAATTGCTGCAAGCAATAATCCGAAGGCCCGCGATCTCATCGTCGATGTGCTGCTGGCATCGGCGTCGATCCCTGCCGTGTTTCCGCCGGTCATGCTGGATGTCACGGTCGACGGTCAGAAGCGCCAGGAGATGCATGTCGACGGCGGTACCGTAGCGCAGGTGTTTTTCTACCCCCCGTCCTTCTCCATCCGGCGCGCTGCCGCACGCTTTGGCGTCGACGAGCAGAGCCTACGCTCGCGCAAGCGCGTTGCCTACGTGATCCGCAACGGCCGGTTCTTCCGCCAGGACGAAAGCGTGCAGCTGCGCACCATAGCGATTGCCAAAGAAGCGCTGTCGACGATGACCATGTCGAACGGTATCAATGACACCTATCGCATGTATACACTTGCCAGACGCGACGGCGTCGATTTCAATCTTGCTTCGATCGGCGAAGATTTCACCGAGCCTTACAAAGGGCCCTTTGATCCTGGTTACATGCAGGCGCTTTTCGCTTACGGTTACGAAAAAGGCCGCGCCGGCTACTCTTGGAGAAAAGTGCCACCCGGCTACACCAACTGAAGCACAGTCAGG
>Ga0164309_10001064_pt1 | contig 13701 bp, 11 predicted proteins | sample Whisoiple_247_MG_FD_109984 | JGI IMG/M metagenome (GOLD analysis project Ga0164309, IMG submission 109984) | Soil microbial communities amended with fresh organic matter from upstate New York, USA - Whitman soil sample_247_MG | ecosystem: Environmental > Terrestrial > Soil > Unclassified >...
AAATTAGCAATCGTAGGTTTACCTTCTCAAAGCGAAATTCCACTCGATGTACCATTTATTGCTGATAATGAGATTGATATATATGGTATTTTCCGTTATGCCAACACTTATCCTAAAGGAATTAAATTTCTCACTTCTGGTGTAACTGATACTAAGAACCTTGTAACAGATAGATATCCATTAGCTGACACACGTGAAGCGATGGAGAGAGCACTAAATTTTAAAAACGAATGTTTAAAAATTATAGTGTATCCAAACCAATAAAAAACATTATACTTGAAAGCTAAGTTCTAGTTGGTATTTACAACAAAATTCTTGAACTTCTAATTTTCAGATGCGGATTTAAAAATAGAACAATTGCAACTAAACCGCATCTGTTTTTTCTTTAAGATTAATGTTGATAATACGGACATTCTACTATTTTTCTTAGCATATTTTTGAAAACGCATTCTGGGGGTATTACCTATGTTAAACGCAGAACAATCACAAATATTAGAGGCTGAAAATAAAGATAACTCTAATTCTATTACTAGGTTATCCTGGTTAGAACGGTTTGGATATGGATCAGGAGACATGGCATATAATATTGTTTTTCAATTCGTTAATGCCTATCTACTTTTTTATTATACTGATGTTGGAGGTATCCATCCTGCAGTTGTTGCGACATTATTTTTAGTAGTACGAGTTCTGGATGCTATTTGCGACCCTATAATGGGAGTTATTTTAGATAAAACTAATACACGTTGGGGAAAAGCAAGACCATATTTGTTATGGGTCTCACTTCCTTTTGCGTTATTCACTATCCTATGTTTTACCAACCCTCACTTAGGGTCAACCGGAAATATTATATATATGTATATTACCTACATCTTACTAGGGATGACGTTTAGTATGCAAACGATTCCAGTTAATAGCTTAACAGGACGAATTACTAACAATGTTCAGGAGCGTACAGTTTTAACAACTATTCGTATGATATTGGTTTATGTAGGAATACTTCTCTCCATTTCATGCGCAACCCCTCTTGTAACAGCTATTGGAGGAGAAAATCAAGAATTTGGATTTCAGATGACTGCGCTAGTCTATGCTGTTGTAAGTATAATTTTAAATTTATTTAGCTTCTTTACAGTACGAGAGCGTATTGCTCCTAAAAAGATTAAAAAGCATGGACTTAAAGTAACTTTATCTGTTTTGGTTAAAAACAAGCCACTATTAGTATTAGTTTCATCTTTCTTGGCATTTGCTATTGGTTTTAATATTAAACTTAGTACAATGGTTTACTATTTTACTTACAATGTTCATCAAAAGGAATTAGTATTTTGGGGCACTGTTTTATTTTTTGGAGCTGCACTAATTAGTAACTTATTTATTCCTTTATTCTCTGATAAATGGGGTAGAAAGAGTGTGATGATTGTATCAGCTACCATATCTCTTATTTCATATATAGGACTCCAATTTACTTCTTTTAATTCAGTTTCTTTAATTTTATTTTGGCTATTTGTTTCGGGATTCTTTACCACTCCACTAAACACACTAGCTTGGGGGATGGTTGCCGATTGTGTAGATTATGCTGAATGGAAAACTGGAGTTCGAGCAGATGGCGTTGTTATTTCCTTAATGAGTTTTACTAATAAGTTAGGGGTTGCACTTGCTGGATCATTCTCAGCCATCTATTTGGGCATAGCAGGTTATGTAGCTAATGCGGAACAAACCGCAGCTTCGCTAAATGCTATTAAAAATATGAATGCTTTAGTGCCAGGAATTTTTATTTTACTTTCTGTATTAATAATATGCTTTTATCCTTTAACTGAAAAAACATACAATAAAATAATTTTGGATTTAGAGAAAAAATCCAGGTAAAAATTGATTCAATTTTAAAATTAAGTAAATGAGTGTGATATAAGTGCAAAATAGCATAAGTGAAAATGCTCCAGTTGTTTGTGTAGGAGAATTATTAATTGATTTCTTTTGTAGCAATATTAATTCCAATTTAATAGAGGGACGCCAATTTTTAAAAAGTGCCGGCGGAGCACCAGCAAATGTATGCGCGACCATAGCCAAACTAGGGGGTAATGCATCATTTAGTGGTAAAGTAGGTAAGGACCCATTCGGTTACTTTTTAGAAGAAACCTTAAATTCATTAAACGTAGATACTTCCATGCTTGCTTGGGATGAGAAAACAGCAACTACTCTAGCCTTTGTGTCACTACAAGAAAATGGTGAGCGAGACTTTGTGTTTCATAGAGGAGCTGACGCTTTAATGACAATGGATGACATTGACCTAAATGAAATAAATAAAGCTGAAATCCTTCATTTTGGTTCAGCCACGGCTATGTTAACTTCTCCATTCCGTGAAACTTATTTAAGCCTTATATCTAATGCTAGAGAAAAAGAGAAATTTATTTCTTTTGATCCTAATTATCGAGGGGATTTATGGAAGGAAAGATTGATTGATTTCATCTCAATTGCTAAGAAGGCTATTTCTTTAAGTGATTTTGTGAAAGTAAGTGATGAGGAATTAGAGATTATCACAGGCATTAAGAATCATGAATTAGGTGTTGATACCCTACATAAAATGGGAGCTAAAATTGTAGCAGTTACTCTTGGAAAAAGGGGAACATTGATATCTAATAGCAGAAAAAAAGAACTAGTGAAGAGTATTCCTATTAAGTCGATTGACTCTACAGGAGCCGGGGATGCTTTTGTAGGTGCAACTTTATTCAAATTAGCGAACACACAGAATATCAAATCCATTGAATATGATTTTGAGCAGTTACTCGACATTATTACATTTGCAAACCGGGTTGGAGCACTGGTATGTACAAAGATAGGAGCAATTGAAGCACTGCCAAATATTGAAGAAATAGAAATTACTAGCGTATAAACAGCCTAGCAGTATTAATACAATAACTAGACATCATTTTATATTGGCCCTATAGCAAAGGCATTTTGTGGAGCAGATATTGCCTGGCTAATTGGAATAATAGTTCCAGCAATTTTATATTATTTTCCAATGAAGCAAAAGCTAAATAAAGAAATTTATTTAACAGAGGAAAAAGAAACTACTTTGTAGTATTGAAAAGATTATATCAATAAAAAAGGGAAGAGAGCTCTCTTCTCTTCAAATTAATTAGTTCCTAGAATCAAACTTATGTAAACTCAAAAAGAAGAAGCCTGTATCTAAGGAGATGCAGGCTTCTTCCCATACTGTTTAGGAATTTGTTCGTTTGCCCTTGTGAGGCCCTTTCGTTACGTATATCGGTTCATAACCAAAGTGCCTTGTGTAAGATACGAATATCTACTTTCAATTTGAGGTAATACGTTTGTCGAAGTCGCTGTTAATTCTTTCAAAACTAATCAGTCCCTTCATAAATTGAGTATTTACCTTTTCGCAACAATCAATAATAATATTGACGTTGTACTGTATATGTACCACATGTTTTAGAGTTAAAACGTTAATCAGACAAACTTTTATAGATTTCTTATTACTAATAAAACGGCTCTTTTATATTAGAAGATGAATAACAGAATGAAGATCGAAAAGAGCTCGTTTATTGGGAGATTCTTTCTATAAAGGTATATGATTGTGTTATGTTTGATGAAAAAAGAAAACAGTAAATAAACTATTGTACATAATCTGTTTAATATTGCACCATGATTTAAGTTTGGACAGAGCCTGCAAGGTCTATGTTCCTATATTACTTTAACAAGGTAACCTTGATACCTTTACGTAATATATTCTCATAATCAATAAATTCATAAATATCTTCCTCTATAATCGAACTCAAACTTCTTAATTCTTCTAAAGTTAATTCTTCAATTGCTTTTTTATGATCCTCACAATAGATTACAATGGAACCCACGATACTATGCGCATCTCTAAAGGCAACACCTTTACTCACTAAATAGTCAGCGACCTCAGTTGCATTGAGAAATCCCTCTTTCACAGCTTTCTTCATATTCTCACTATTTACTTCTATTGTGGAAATCATATTGGACATAATTTGTAAACAAGCTAATGTTGTATCTAGAGAGTCAAAAAAGACTTCTTTATCTTCTTGTAAATCTTTATTATAAGCTAATGGTAACCCCTTCATTGTTGTTAAAAGTGATATAAGGGATCCATATACTCTTCCTGTTTTTCCTCTTGTTAGTTCTGCTGCATCAGGATTCTTCTTTTGAGGCATGATACTACTCCCAGTTGAGTAAGCATCATCAATCGTGATAAATTTAAATTCTTGACTACTCCAAAGAATTAATTCTTCACTTAATCTACTTAAATGCATCATGATAATAGAGAAAGCAGACATTAATTCAATAAGGTAATCTCGATCACTAACACCATCTAAAAAATTATCAACTGGTTTAGAAAAACCTAAGTCTTTTGCTGTTAATTCTCTGTCAATGGTATGCGTTGTACCTGCTAGAGCTCCGCATCCAAGTGGACTTTCATCCATAATTTCAAGAGCATTAAAGATTCTCTTTTTATCTCGGTTCAGCATGTTATAATACGCCATTAGATGATGTTGAAAAGTGACTACTTGAGCTCTTTGTAAATGAGTATATCCTGGCATAATAACATTGTTTTCTTCTGCCTTTTTTTCTATATTGCCTTGAAGTTCATTAATGTATTTGAGAACTTCTCCAGCCTTGTTTTTAGCGTATAATCTAACATCTAATGCTACTTGATCATTCCTACTTCTCGCTGTATGGAGTTTCTTCGCTGTTTCACCAATCCGTTCAGTCAAGTTAGTTTCTACAAAACTATGAATATCTTCAAACTCGCCTTCAACTATTAACTTTTCATTTTCAATATCTTCTAGAATAGAGATGAGACCTTCTGTAATATTTTCTCCTTCTTCATCAGTCAATAACTGGCACTTCATAAGCATTTTCACATGTGCAATGCTGCCTTTAATATCTTCAGCATAAAGTCGCTTATCAACTTGAAGAGAGCTATTAAAGTCTTCCATAAGTTTGTTTTCTTCTTTTCTAAAGCGTCCTCCCCAGAGTTTCATAATAATTCTCCTTTTACATAGTTTTTGAATTGCGTATTGTTTTTCAGATAAATAGGAATGTTCTTATGATGCATTTGTTATCTCATCTTGTAATTCTTTAATGTTCCCTTTTTTTCGCATATACCATACACCGTTGTATACTGCAAAGTAGTAAAAACATCCACCTAAAGCAGCTACTATTAAGGACATAAATGGTTCAGGAATAAGACCTCTACCTCCGAAATTACCAATTGATGATATTAAGACAAGCATAAGAATATAAATAACTAGGTATATGCCACCTATAATTTCTATCGAACTATTTTTATTAATCATATGAACAACTAAGTACCATGCAACTCCGATAACTAATCCCCAAATAGCAAGGTGAACTCTACTCCAGTTTGTCCAGTAAATCAGTAATGTAGCGAATACAAACGCTAATGGAGCTATAATTTGCATTCCGGGAATTCCTTTATTTTGCGACAAACCAACTCTGCGGAAAACCATCACTGTTACACAAGCCGAAGCATATTTGAAGATACCGATGGCTCCTACAATTGCTACAATCGCAGACCAACTCTTTAATGGAAATAAGAAAAGTAACCCAATAACAAAATTAAGGGTCAAAGCGCGTGTGGGAACGCCAAATCGTTTATTCACTGTTGCAAAATAAGATGGTATGAAACCACTTTTCGCCATTCCAAAGACATGTCTTGATGTTCCAGCTGTATAAGTAAGGGCAGAACCTGTTGGAGAAATCATAGCATCAGCTGTGATAATCCAAGAAAGCCATACCATATTTGCCATAAGAGCTAAATTAGCAAATGGAGAGTCAAATTTAATACCACTCCAACCATTACTTAACATTTCTGCAGGAACAGCTCCAATAAAGACAATTTGAAGTAATGTATATAATATTGTTGATGCAACTAATGATGTAATTAAAGCTAGGGGGATATTACGCTTTGGTTTAACTACTTCACCACTCATCATGACTACATTACCAAACCCTGTATAAGCAAAGAATATACCACTGGTTAATATAGCGCTTAGTCCCGCGCTAAAACCATTAGGAGCAAAACCATGACTCGTATAATTTTCCGAATGAAATCCAGTCATAAAAAAAGCAATAATTGTTAGGACAGGAACTACAAACTTAATGGCAGTAATAATTGTATTAGTAACTGCAAATAATTTGACCCCAAAATAATTAACGACAACAAAAAATATCATTAAGACAGTTGAAGCTACTATCCCCATTGTAGTTAACTGTTCTTTAGCTCCGTCATATAGACCTGGCCAAAACTGGTTTGCATATTGAATGACTCCTGCAGATTCTACAGGTGCGGTAGCGCAATATCCCAACCAAATGGAGAAACTAGTCACGGTAGCGAGCATCTTTCCATGAGAATAAAGAGGATAGCGTCCTAAACCTCCGGATTCAGGTTTTACACTACCTAGTTCAGCGTAAACAAGGGCTATTAATGTAATCACAAATCCTCCTATAACCCAGGATGTAATAGCCGCCGGACCGGCTAGCTTTGCAGTCTGCCAAGCACCAAAAAGCCAACTGGATCCTATAATTCCTCCTAAAGATAGTGCAGTAAGTGACCAAAAACCTATTTTCTTTTTTAGATACTGTTCCTCATTCATAAAATTCCCTCTTTCTTAAAGGTGTTTATAGATAGTTATTTGTTAAAAACCCGTACTACAAATTAATAGTTTGTTATTCATAATTAAATATTGCTATTTTAAGGTTAATAACAGGTAATTACCTTAAAATGATTCTATTCTAATTATTGAAAATTTTCAATATATTTTTAGAGAATAAAAAATAACCATCACATAGTGAATGGTTATTTTAGTCGGTAAATTTTACTTGGCCTGCCCCGAGAAGTATAAGATTCTTCTCCTATACACTCTGCTAGGTCTACCTCGCATAAACTGACGACAATGCGTCTTGCATTACTTTCATCCCAATAAAGGTGGCTTGATAAGTCTTTAATAGTAAAATCACTTGAACTCATTCTTTTAACTAAGGCGTATAGTTTATTATAATTTTTCACACTAATTTTAGCTTTTTTTAATTTACTTAAAAGATCTGTGTCATTAATACGATAAGAAAAGCTTAACTCATCTTCTTCACCGACAGATTGAACGACTTTTCCATCTTCTTGGATAATAATTATTCCATATTCGGATTTCTCTTTTGACAACTGAATGGCTTTTTGAGCATTTATTTCTGCAGAGTGAACGGTCTCCCCATACCCTATGCCTACACTAACAGTAGTATTAGACTCATTCGTAAGCTGAAAGACAGTATCTTGCAACATTCCAATTTCCCTTTCAATCGTCCCACGTGAACTAAAGATTATATACCGGCCATTTCCTTTTTCTAATAAAGAACCATCTAATCGCTCACAAAATCTAAGTAAAATCTCCTTTAAATTGATTTCTAAATACTGCAAGCTATAAGAACTCTTAGCTTTCTCTGATAGTTTTTCAAAATTATCTATTTCAAGAATTTGCACACCAATTTGTGTATCTTTAAAATAAAAAGTTTTTGTCTTTTCTGCAAGAATTCTCAAGGACTGTTTAATTTCCATCTCTGTGGTAGAGATTCGATAGGCAGGAATTCCTCTTTCTTTTAAACCTAAATATACAGCTTCAAAACAAGTTAAAGCCCCTTTTGTTTTTTTACTTTCCCATAAATCAGTATGAAAAGCTATTAATTCTTTAGTAGTAGAGTCTACGTCAAAGGTTTTGACGTAGATATCTTTAGGCTTAAAGTTTATCTGTTGCAACGCTTGTTGCAAATGAGAGGTTGTCAGCTCATCAATACTTATTTGGTTTAAAAATTCTCCTTGATCGTGGGCGACGTGTAAAAGACTTTTATAAATTCCCGATTCAGTATGTTGAATATATATTAACTTTTCTGCAGGAATGGTGGTATTTTCAGCAATCATATATGAAATTTGGCTAGAAAAAAGCCATACATCCACATATTGATCATATTTTAAAATGATACTTTCAGTATCCTTAAAATCTTTATAAGAGTAACCAATAAAATTTATAATCAGCTCATATTCCTTACCTAAATTAATAATTTGTTCTACAGATGAAGTAGGTCCTATAACCCCGACTTTATACATTATGCCCTCCATTTTACAATCTGTATTTTTAATTCTTATTTTGGATGTAAAAACTTAAACTGTAAAGCTAGAAAGCTTTTACGGATCTAAATAAATAACGGGCGGTTTTTAAAGTATTTATTTTTAATATCTTAGCGTTATAAAAATAAAAAAAGCACGACTAGAATTATATTTTATTATCTTGAATCACTAATTGCATTTGAAATATCAGATATTTTACATGTCCTTTGTTTCCAAAGTTTGTATAAATCTCCTTTAACTCTTCATACTAACAAGGTATAAAAAACGTTCAATGGATAACAAACTAGAAAACCTGACTATGGTGACAGATATAGAAATAGTGTGGCGGTGAATAATGTGATGAAACAGATAAAGAAAAAAACAAAGACATTATCTATAAAAAAACAACCATTGAATAGTCTATCTGACTTATTTAATACCTTGTCGTCTTCTGAAGATTTTAGTCGCTTTCAATTTGATTCTCAAGGAACGTCTTGTTGGATTTCTTATTTAAAAACAATGGTAAATCCAGACTTTATCCATCAAAGTGTGTTATCTCCATTAAGCCAACATTCTTTTACCTTATTGCAAGAAATGAAAGGGATTCTACCTATTGAAAATATAATCATCACAAGTAACGTTCAGGAAATTCAGGATAGTCTTATGACTGGTTATATTTTCATTCAACTATATGAACAGGATTCCGAAGGAATTCTTTTATCGGGTGTAGCAAATGAAACAAGACAAGTATCACCTCCTGAAGTAGAGTTCAGTGTGGTAGGACCTAAAGAATCATTTGTGGAGACACTAGATACGAATATTAATTTAATTCGTAAAAGATTGCCTATTCCTCAACTAACAGTGAAAGAAATAAAAGTAGGTAAATTATCAAAAACACGTGTTTCCATCCTCTATATAGACGGAATTGCTGATCAAGAGAATATCAACACTGCCATTCAGCGTATTCAAGATATTGAATATGATCAAATTCCAGATAGTTCATTCATTACTCAAATGATGGCTGATAATAGCAATTCGCCTTTCCCTCAAGTAGTGGATACCGAAAGACCTGATCGAATTGCAAGTATACTTGCGGAAGGGAAACTGGCTATTTTAGTGGACGGATCTCCTATGGTTCTAACAATGCCCGTTACCTTAGTTGAATTTTTTTCTGCATTTGAGGATTATTTTTTACCTTGGCATATTGCATCAATCTTTAGGCTTATTCGTTTGGGCGCTGTTACATTTTCAGTGACAATTACACCTTTATATGTGGCAGTTTTAACCTATCATTATCAAATGATTCCGACAGACTTGTTGGCAACTCTTATTTCTTCAAGGACGGATATCCCCTTTCCTCCTATTATCGAAGTAGTTATTTTAGAATTGTCTATTGAATTATTACGAGAAGCTGGAGCTCGCCTTCCTACAAAAATTGGTCAAACAATCGGTATCGTAGGTGGGATCGTGATTGGTACAGCCTCAGTTGAGGCGGGATTAACAAGTAATGTTCTTCTTATTCTCGTAGCATTAGCCGCATTAGCTTCATTTACTACACCTATTTATCAAATGGGTAATACTATTCGTCTCATTCGCTTTCCTTTTCTTTTTTTCGCTCAATTATGGGGAATTATAGGGGTGTCCACTTGTTTTCTTTTCTTTCTGGCTCATTTGTTACAGTTAACATCTTTGGGACGCCCTTACTTAACACCTGTTTATCCGTTGCGTTTAATGGATTTAAAGGATGCTTTGTTCCGCCTTCCTTTTAATTGGCAAGGAAAACGACCTGTTCAACTACGAACAGAGGATCCTGAACGCTTTTACTCCGAAAAAGTCAAAGAAAAAAAAGATAATGAAAAATAACAATAAAAAGAAAGGAGATTGAATATGGACATCACGATAAAGGACACAGAGAAAGTATCCCCTTTTTTTGCATTTTTTCTTATTCATAGTGTACAAATTGGCGTTGGTATTTTAGGTTTCCAACGTGCGATTGTTAAAAGTGCTGGATATGATGCATGGATGTCCATTATTCTGGCCGGAATAGCTAATCAAGTGATTTTATGGTTGATGTACGAACTATTAAAGAGAGGAAATGGAGATCTAATTTATATCCACCGAAAAATCTTCGGGAAATGGATAGGAGGCTTTTTATCTACTTTATTTATATTATATGTACTTCTAGCAGCCACTGTATTTCTTCGATCTTTTACACAGGTGGTGCAGGTTTGGGTTTTCCCTCAACTCTCTACCTGGATTTTTTGTGCAGTTCTTCTTTTGTTAGCTTGCTATTATATTGTAGGAGGCTTTCGTACTGTGGCAGGGCTTTGTTTTTTAAGTGTCATTTATAGCCTCCCCCTCTTAATAGTGCTGTACTTCCCTTTACACTATGCACATTTTTATAACTTTTTTCCCCTTATGACTCACTCTCCTATGCAGATACTACAGTCAGCTAAGGCGACCACTATGGAGTTCTTAGGGGTTGAGTTGTTATTGTTATTTTATCCGTTTCTTAAAGAACCGGATAAATCCAGAAGGTGGGGACATTATGCTTTACTCTACACGACTATATTTTATATAGCCTTTGCCATTGTTGCATTTGTGTATTTTACTGAAGAACAATTAAAAAGCACTATTTGGGCTACATTATCATTATGGAAAATCGTTGAATTCCCAATTGTCGAGCGCTTTGAGTATATAGGAATTGCGATTTGGGTTGCTGTGGTTGTTCCTAATTTGTGTATATGTTTATGGGGGGCTAATTATGGGATGAAAAGGATATTTTCTTTTAAAAGACGCAGAGTTCTTCTAATTTTAGCCTTAATAGTTTTTCTTAGTTGTAGTTTATTAACAAGCCATCCTCATATTGAGAAATTAAATGTGGTTTTCTCTGAAATAGGATTTTATTTCCTTTATATCTATATCCCGTTCCTTTTTTTGGTTCAACTTATTCTCTACAAGGTTAGGGGGCAACAAGGATGAGAAAAAAGGGGCTATCCTTACTATTATGTATTATTACATTAGCAGCTTGTGTTCCCCCTCATATTATTGAAGACATTCAAATGGTAGAGGTAATTGGGTATGACTATGTTAATCCACATATTGTTCAAGTAACGGCTTCTGCTAGTACGTATCAAGGGAGCGAAGCTGGAACAACCGTTCATAATGAAACACTTACAACTCAAGCTCATACAAGTAAAGATAATCGGAGGGCTATGCAAGGGCTATCCCCTAAACCTATTCAAAGTGGAAAAATTAAAACAGTTTTATACGAGGATAAATTGGCTAAGCGTGGGATTTTTTCTTATATGGATTCTTTAAACCGTGATGCTACAGTAGGAAAACTACTATATCTTGCCGTGACAGATGGAAAAACACAAAACTTATTAGCCGGAAACTATCCCATTAGTACATCTGTCTCTAAATATCTGTCCGATTTGTTTGAACAAAATATGAAAGGGAATTTTCCAGAAGTCAATTTACATAGTTTTCTCTACGCTTATCATGCTAAAGGGATGGATCCCTTTCTCCCTTTCATCGAACAAAAAGGAGATAAAATTCAAATAAAGGGATTGGCGTTATTTAAAAATGATCATTATGTTGATTCTCTTTCTTTTAAGGATTGTTTTATTTTTAAAATTCTAAATGAGAAGGTGAAATTAGGGCTATATGAATTGAGAGTTAAGCCTAATCAATTTCTAGATATTGAAGCGATTGGTTCAAAAGTTGCTTATCACATAACAGGGGGGTCCACTCATCCAACTATATGGATTCGAATTAAGCTACAAGGAATGGTGAATGAGGCTCCTAAATTTAATTTACAAAGTGAGGATAGCTATAAGCGAATAGAAAAGAAGTTAACTCAGGATCTCGAGAAAAAAACACAACAGATGATTAAAAGGTTCCAAAGAGAAGGGATTGACCCTCTGGGACTAGGAGATCAAGCAAAAAGTCAAAATAGACATTGGAATGAACAACAATGGAAAGATAATTATCCTCACGCAGAAGTTCATGTGAATATTGATACGCAGATAAAGGAAACCGGAATTAAAGAATAAAAATAATATCAACATTTTTCTTTTTCATTTATTAATAAAGCTATTAAAGGGGCGACTACAATCCATCCTATTAATATTAATATCATTCCTGTTGCTAATGTATCTAAATGAAAATAGGCAATGACCATAAATAAACCAAAAAGAAGGAACGGACTAAAAAAAATAAAAGTAATCATGTATTCTTCTCCTTTGTTAAGCCTATATAAGCTTGATTTGTTTAAAAGTTATATTCCTTGGACACCCAAAATTGAGATGTTCGCCTTTGAGTAAAGAGTTAGAATAAACCCAGTTAGTCGTAAAATACAGCTTAATGAACAAAAAGAAAGTCTATATTTAGATTGGAATGACTTATGTAAAGTTATCTTGTAGAAAAAGACAGGTTTTTGCACACTTTTCTTTACTATTAATGAAACTGGATAATTAAGCTGACCCAGTTTTGAAAGCTGGGTTTTATTTTTTGATTTGGTTCCGCGAATCACTATTATATAAACTAAAACAGCTATCTTAAAAACAGAAAAAACTCCTGGTGCTTGGGCAGAAGTTTTTTCTAATGTACATACCAAAAAAAAAGGATGTGATTCAAAAATGGAGTAGTCACGCTTCTTTTGTAGTTTACTTAATATATATAAATTCATTCATTAAAAAAGAAAAAACTACCGTCCCTCATTAACTTTAGTCGTTGGAACATCGTTCATTTCTCGTCCATTTCATGAAAAGAATAAGCCTCTAGGCAATCCCTAGCCTATAAAAACCCATCACTTCTTACATAACCATCTACCCCTTACCTACTGCAGTAAGGGCTATTTTTTATTTTTCGATTGGACAGGCAAGCTTACTACAGTAGCTACATAGTATCTAAAGAATCACGACTCTGTTACCTAAACAGTATCTAGTTCAGTATCGCTACCGCGTTAATACAAGCTGTATTGCTACTCTGCTATTAATAGTTATGTTCATAATATCTCTCATAAGTCTGCTAAAACCTCCCCATAGAAACCTATTTTCAGCTAATGATAACATTTATAACCTGGGATTTGGTTCCCTTCATATGGGCTTTTCTTTAATAAAAGTGATAAAAACTCCAAACTTACTTAAAAGAATTAACCTCGTTTCAATCAATCTTTATTTAAGAGCTACAAATAGCAGTAATCGGGAAAAGATTCCATTGAATAAAGAACATTTGTTCGTATATAATAAAGAACAAATGTTCTTTATTGAGGGGTACTTTCAATGGATTATGGGCAGCTACCAAACAGGGTCATTATTTGCATAGACATGAAGAGTTTTTTTGCTTCGGTTTCCTCCGTCATACGAGGGTTAGATCCGTTAAAAACTAAGCTTGCTGTTGTAGGAGATATCAAACGCTCTGGATCTGTTGTGTTAGCTGCCACACCTTTATTAAAGAAAGAAGGGATCAAAACAGGAAGTCGCCTCTTTGAAATTCCTAAAAGGAAAGATATCCATGTGGTGAATCCATCCATGGAGAGATAT
>Ga0164309_10001067_pt1 | contig 13687 bp, 17 predicted proteins | sample Whisoiple_247_MG_FD_109984 | JGI IMG/M metagenome (GOLD analysis project Ga0164309, IMG submission 109984) | Soil microbial communities amended with fresh organic matter from upstate New York, USA - Whitman soil sample_247_MG | ecosystem: Environmental > Terrestrial > Soil > Unclassified >...
GCGATGGACGTCCACATCGGCGAGCGCGCCGCCAAGGGTGTGTTCCTCGACGGAGGCGGTCTGTACGGAACCGAGGACGCGGTGAACTTCGTGGTCCGCCAGGGCGAGATCACCCGGGTCGACGGGCCGTACGCCGAGGCCAAGGAGGTCGTCGGCGGCTGGTCGATCCTGCAGTACGACAGCCTCGAGGAGGCCGTGGCCGACCAGCAGGAGTTCGCCGAGCTCCACGCGAAGCACTGGCCCGAGGTCACGGTCATCTCGACCCTGCGCCAGATCTCCACCGGGCCGGAGGCCCCCGGCGACTGAACGGGACTCACTACGCTGGCAGCGTGCCGGCAGAGACCAGTGCGGATGACGCGCACGAGGCCATCGTCGCGGCGTGGCGGGCCGAATCGGCCCGCCTCGTCGGCGCCCTCACCCGGATGACCCGTGACCTGGAGCTCGCCGAGGACCTGGCGCAGGACGCACTCGTGGCCGCGCTGGAGCAGTGGCCCACCACCGGTGTCCCGGAGAACCCGACCGCGTGGCTGATGACCATCGCGAAGCGGCGCGGTGTCGACCACTTCCGGCGTGCCGACACCCTGCGCCGCAAGACCGCCGAGCTCGAACGCGCCCACGGTGGAGAGGAGGCGGTGATGCCCGACCTCGACGGCCAGGTCGACTACATCGAGGATGACGTCCTGCGTCTCATCTTCCTGTCCTGCCATCCCGCCCTGACGGCCGAGTCCCGGGCCGCCCTGACGCTGCGGCTGGTCGGCGGCCTCACCACCGCCGAGATCGCGCGGGGATTCCTGGTCACCGAGTCGTCCATGGGTCAGCGCATCTCGCGGGCGAAGAAGACGCTGTCCACGGCTCACGCCGAGTTCGAGCTTCCCACGGGGCAGGAGCGGACCCGACGGCTCGACGACGTGATGGCCGTGATCTACCTGATCTTCAACGAGGGCTACACCGCCACCGCCGGCCAGGACTGGATGCGCCCGGACCTGGCGAACGAGGCGATGAGGCTCGCACGGATGCTGGTCGCGTTCGCCCCCGACGAGGTCGAGGTGCTCGGCCTCCAGGCCCTGCTGGAGATCCAGGGCTCGAGGATGGCCGCCCGGCTCGACGAGCGCGGTGTGCCGGTCCTGCTGGAGGCGCAGGACCGGACCCGGTGGGACAAGATGCTGATCCGCCGCGGACTGGCTGCCCTGCAGCAGGCCGAGCTGCTCGCCGCGCGCGGCAAGCCGGTCGGGAAGTACTTCCTGCAGGCCTCGATCGCCGCCCAGCACGCCCGCGCCGGGCGTGCCGACGAGACGAACTGGCGTCGGATCGCGGCTCTGTATGACGTCCTGGCCGGAGCCGCTCCGGGTCCGGTCGTCGAGGTGAACCGGGCGGTGGCACACGGGCGGGCGTTCGGCCCGGACGCGGGGCTCGCCGTGCTGGCGGAACTGGACGCAGATGACCTCGGCGACTCGCCGCTCCTGCCAAGTGTGCGCGGGGACCTGCTCGAACGGGCCGGGCTGAATGCGCAGGCAGGCCAGGCGTTCACCGAGGCGGCCGCGCGGACGAGCAACGAGAGTGAGCGTGCCGTGCTGCAACGTCGGGCCAATGAGAACCTGACGTTCGGGTCGTCATCGAGGTGATCCGCCCGCGGCCTCGTCAGGTCAGAGCGCCGGATGGGCCGCTGTTGACGGCGACCTCGTGCCCGGTCAGGCGATGGTGGCGTGCATCTCCCAGACGAGGATCTCGGCGGGTTCGGTGGCGGTGACCTTCTGGCCGCCGGTGGCGGTGAACCGGACGGCGTCTCCGGTGGCGAGGTCGCCGGCGCCTTCAAGCGTGACGGTGCCGCGCGGCACGAAGAGGTGCAGGAAGGGTGCCTCGGGCAGCTCGACACTCTGGCCGGGCTGGAGGCGGGCGGCGTGCAGGGCGGCGTACTTGTTGTTGATCCGGATAGCGGACTCGCCGTCGTGCTTGCTCATCCCGGAGGCGACCGGGACCAGGCCGCCGGTGAGCAGCTCGTTGTCGATCTCCAGCTGCTCGTAGCCGGGGGCGATGTTGTTCTCGTCCGGCACGACCCACATCTGCACGAAGTGCACCGGGTCGCGGTGTGCGTCCCCGGCGATGCGCCAGGAGTCGTTCTTCTCGGAGTGCTGGATGCCGGCGCCGGCGCTCATCCGCTGCGCGAGGCCGGGGTAGATCACGCCGTTGTGGCCGGTGGAGTCCTGGTGCACCAGGGAGCCCTCGAGCACCCAGGTGACGATCTCCATGTCCTGGTGGGGGTGGGTGTCGAAGCCGGTTCCTGCGTCGACGACATCGTCGTTGTTGACCAGCAGCAGACCGTGGTGCGTGTTGGTCCTGCTGAAGTGGCGGCCGAAGGAGAAGGAGTGCTTGGAGTCCAGCCAGCCGAAGTTGCTCTTGAACCGGTCTGCGGCGCGGCGGACGTCGACGGTGGCGGAGGGGTTCACGGCATTCATGGTGTGAGGTCCTTTCGGGGCTTCAGGCAGATCGGTGCCGGGCAGAAACCGAGGGTGTCGGGTGGCACCATTGCGGGCCGACCCACACGTTGCAGTGGGGGCCGGCCGCAGTATGGGGGCGAGCGCCCGGCCCACCGTGGGTGGAGGGTCAGGCGTTCCTGATGGCGGAGACCTCGAACTCGAGCACGATCTTGTCGCTGACCAGCACGCCGCCGGTCTCGAGTGCGGCGTTCCAGGTGATGCCGTAGTCCTTGCGGCTGATCGACACCGAGCCCTCGAAGCCGATGCGCTCGTTGCCGAACGGGTCGGTCGCGCCACCCTCGAAGTCGAACGGGACGGTCACCGAGTTGGTGACGCCCTTGATGGTCAGGTCGCCGGAGAGCTCCAGGGTGGTGGCGCCGGTCTGCCTCACGCCGGTGGAGACGAAGGCGATCTGCGGGAACTCCTCCATCCCGAGGAAGTCGTTGCTGCGCAGGTGGCCGTCACGGTCAGCGTTGCGGGTGTCGATGCTGGCCGCGTCGATGGTCAGTGCGGCCCGGGACGCGGCCAGGTCGGCGCCGTCGATGACGAGGTAGCCCTCGAACTCGTTGAACCCGCCGCGGACCTTGGTCACCATCGCGTGCCGGGCCACGAACCCGATCCGGGTGTGCGTGCTGTCCACGCTGTAGCTGCCGGACAGCTCGTTCAGCGTCGTAGGGGTGCTGACGGGGACGGTTGCGATGGTCGTCATGGGGTTCTCCTGAAGGTCCTGGACCGGTGGTCTGTCACCCGATCGGCGAATGTCACGTATATAGGAACCTAGTTGATCATTCAACTATTCCCTCCCTGCCCGGCCACGTGGCTCCTCGCCCGCGCGCGGAGGCGTGACGGGTGGCAGAGGTACAGCGCGTGCGGCATAGCATCGGCGCATGATTCGGAGCGGTCTGGCGCGTGTCGGACAGGCCCGCCTCCGAGGCCCCGACGGGCGACGTGCGCAGTGGTGGTGGCTGGGTCTGCCCCTGGTGCCGATCCAGGGATAGCGGCTCGCCCGCACGCTCCCACGATTCGCTGATGCTGACGGCGTCACGGGACAGGTCGGCTCGGGCGCTCGCCGCATGAAGGTCGTCGCGCTCGGGGACAGCGTCACCGCGGGATACGCCGTCGAACATCACCGATCCTCCGTCGCAGGCCAGCTCGCCGTCCGGCTTGCCGACCGTTACGGCGCGACGGTGGACTGGCAGGCCTGCGCACGGACCGGCGCCACCGCGGGGCAGGCATTGAGTCTCGTCTCCGGCGATGCCCTCCTCGACGCTGACCTCGTGTTCGTCTCGATCGGTGTCAACGACCTCAAGAACCTGCACAGCACGGCCCGGTTCCGCCGCGAGCTCGCGGCGCTCCTCGACGGGATCCTCGCCGCGGCTCCACGGGCTCAGGTCTGCCTCCTCGGCATCCCGCCGCTTGACCACTTCCCGGCGTTCCCGCGGCCCCTCGCCGACGCCCTCGGCTGGCGCGGGCGGGTCTTCGACGCGATCGGGGTCGCGGCGGTCCGAGCCCGCGAGCGAGCCTTCCGGATCCAGACCGCCGAACCGCTCGGGTCCGAGATGTTCGCCGGCGACGGATTCCATCCGAGCCCGACCCTTCACGCCGCGTTCGCGGATGCCGTCATGGCGGGTCTGCCATCCCCGAAGACCCTCTGAAAACGTCCGACCATGCTCGGCCGACGGGAACCCGGTGGGCGAAGGTCCGCACGGAGCGCTGGGTGGCGTAGCGTCCGAGAATGCGCAGCTTCCCGGTAACGGATGTGGTTCGCTCCTACGCCGTCGCTCACGGCTCGTGGCACCCCGACGGTGTGGTCCGTGAGCTCCAGGCTGAGACGGCCAAGCTCGGGGACGTGGCAGGGATGCAGATCGGCGACGACCAGGGACAGCTGCTGACCATGCTCGCGCGGCTCACTGGCGCACGCCGGGCCGTCGAGGTGGGCACGTTCACCGGCTACTCGAGCATGTGCATCGCCCGGGGCCTGGCCGAGGGAGGTTCCCTGCTCTGCTGCGACGTCAGCGAAGAGTGGACCGATATCGGCCGGCGTGCCTGGGCTGCCGCCGGGATGACCGACCGGATCGAGCTGCGTATCGGCCCGGCGCTGGACACCTTGCAGTCGCTGCCCACGACGGCAGACATCGACCTGGTCTTCATCGATGCGGACAAGCCCGGCTATGCCGCCTACTGGGCCGAGCTGGTGCCACGGGTCCGCCCCGGCGGTTTGTTGCTCGTGGACAACGTCCTGTGGAGCGGCCGGATCACCGATCAGGAGGTCACCGACGCGAACACCACCGCGTTGCGCGCCTTCAACGACCTGGTGGCCTCCGACGATCGTGTCGAGGCCGTGGTCCTGACCGCCTTCGACGGACTGACCATCGCCCGACGGCGGTGACCCGGGAGCTGCCGACTGGCCCCCAGCGAGCCGAACTCGCTTTGATCCTGGTGATGTCGAGTTGCCGCCGGTCATGGCACCCCGGCACCCATCCGCCGCCCTCGCCCATGCCCTGGTGGCCTGGCGAATCTCGTTCTGGCCGCGTGGATCTCGGCCGCCCAGGCCCTCGCCACAGTCCGACGCTACTTCGGTCGGATGTTAATTCCGTCGACAGGACGCGGAGGTAGGGAGGAGGCTCGAGGAAGCGCCGTGGACCTCGTGGCGTGGCTGTTCCCGCCTAGGAAGGGTCCACCCATGAAGTCCCTCCGACTCACTGCAGTACTCGCGGTGTCCGCCTGCTCAGTCCTGGCTGCGGGGAGCGCCTCGGCGAGCCCGCCCGACCATTTCGTCCAGGCGTCGAACGAGAGCTTCGAGTTCACCGTTGACTGCGGGACGTTCGAGGCGCACGTTGCGGGCACGGTCTCTGACCGGTTCACCGTGTTCCTCGACCCCGAAGGAAACGTCACCCGCTTCACCGAGTTCGTCTCGGCACCGCGCGACGTGTGGACCAACACGACGACCGGTGAGTCGATCGTCGTGCGAGCCCATTTCGTGCAGGTCCACAACCGCATCCCGGGGACCGATGAGTTCGACCGCACGGTCACCGGCTTCCGGTACATGGTCAATGAGCCCGGCCCCGGCGTGACCATCAAGGATGCCGGTCGGATCGTCTACGAGGACCTGAACGAGTCGACGTGGCGCGACCTCGCAGGACGGCACGACTTCGCGGATGGAGCGCTCATCGGGCCAACACTGTGCGCGGCCCTCGCGTAGCCATTGAGCAGCGCGTTGGGGCGAAGCTCAGGGCAGGTGGCGTGCAGGCCTGGCGAACCACGGCCCGTTCCCGGGCCGCCCACCTGGACCTGTGATCGCTCAGTACTCGTCGTCGGGATCACGGAAGTTCAGGTGGGACCCGAAGAGCTCGTCGCGGATGGGCGTGAAGGCGACTCCGTGCTGCTCGTACCGGAGGACGGCGTCGCTCATTCCCCTCCGCCGGCGCCCCCATCTCCCCATTCGTCGCCCAGGTCAGACCAGCTCCAGCCCCAGCCGGCGCGCCCATCACTCGCGCCGCCGTCGCCCTCACCGCTCGCGTTCCCGCTCCCACCGCCATCTTGGGCCCGGTGTCGAACCTCCCGGCGGCCTACTGACGTGGCGAGAAGGGCTACCACCAGGACGAAGGCCATCATCACAGCGATCCACATCCACATCGCAAGCTCCTTTGCTCAGACCACCTACGTCGGCGGCCCGCGGGGAGAACCTCTTGCCCGAATCGGACTATCCAGTTGTCCCGCACGAGATGAGGGCCGTATGTGCCCACCGGCACACAAGCCGCGCATCACTGCGCACAGAAGGGTGGAAGGTCCTGCGCAGAATCAGGCCGCCTCGGGCGGCTTGCGCCAGACGGAGACGTGGCTGGGGCTTTCGGAGGTGAAGGGGGATCGATCCCAGTCGGCCCATCGGCCGACGAACTCCAGTGCGGCCAGTTTGGCCATCAGGTCGCACTCGGCCGGCCAGATGTACCGGAAGTTACTGGTGGAGTAGCGGTAGCCGCCTTCGTCGAGCCGTGAGTAGTGGTGCGAGGTTCCCTGCTGGGTGGTCATGTCGTAGGTGTCGAGACCGGTGTGCCGCTCGCTGACGTCGAAGGGAACGGCTGACTGTCCTGGTGGAAAGCGGCGGATGGCTGGGACCCCGAGCTCGATGACGAAGTGCCCCTCGGGCGCCAGGTGGCGGGCGGCGTTCCGAAAGCACTCGACCTGCTCGTCCTGGGTACGCAGGTTCCCGATGGTGTTGAACACCAGGTAGACCAGCGCGAACTGACCCTCGACGCGGGCGGTGGCCATGTCACCGATGGCGACGGGGATCTCCTCGGGGGACGCCTTGTGGCGCAGCTGGTCGACCATCGGCTGGGACAGCTCGATGCCCTGGACGCGGACCCCGTGCCGGGCGAGCGGAACGGCGACGCGCCCCGTGCCGATGGCGAACTCCAGTGCTGGACCCGCTCCGGCCAAACCGGCGAGGAAGTCAACGGTCGGTTTCAACACCTCGGCGCTGAACATCGGCGAGGAGGGGTCGTCGTACCGGCGGGCGGTGTCGGCGTCCCAGAGATCACTTGACGTCACGAGGTCGACACTGCCCGCCGTGCCAAGGGACAAGCAAGCGACTTACGACGGCTCGGCCTCGTCGGGGGCGAACCACTCGACGAGGGCCGCCGCCACCGCGGCCGGGTCGCCGGTGGGGTTCGACCTGGGGTCGGCGTCCCAGGCCCCTCCGACTGCCGACGACGGGTGCACGGTTCGTGTCGTTCGCCGGATCGTGCGACGTGGTGGCGCTGGCCGTGCACGCCCTGGTCGCCTCGGGATGACATCTGCCTAGTCAGGTTCGATCGGCAGCCAGAGCTCGCAGGTGGCGGTACCGGCATCCGGGTCGAACGCGAGGGTCGCGACGATCTCGGGCCCAGGACGCCAGCGCCACGGCTGCGAGGGGAACCATTCCGTCGCGGTGGCGGCCCAAGCCTCCTGCAGGGCGCTCGGGTGCGGGCCCTGGGTGCGGAACACCGCCCAGGTTCCGGCGGGCACCTCGATGGTGTCGAGCCCCTCAGGTGCTGTGGTGGTGGCAACGCCGTGCAGGTAGGTCAGCTCAGTGCCTTCTGCGCGGTCAGGGTCCAGGTCGTCGCTGACGGCAAGAACCCCTGAGGGTTCGGTGTCGTTCAGGGTCTTGAGCCGACGGGTCTCCTCGACCGGGATGGCCGCGACGTGCTCGGCGATGAACGGGTTCACACCCTCGTGCACGAGCGGTACGCGGGTGGCGTGGCCGACGAGTCGAACAGCGGGCAGGTCGGTGATGCGGGTGTCCATCGGGATGCCTCCTTGTACGGTCAGGTGGAACCTGATCTGCGGTTGGGTGCGTAGTGGACCCCCATCGCGGCGCACCTCACCAGGTCCGGCGCCGTGGACGGCACGGAACGCACGGCCGAACGACTCGGTCGAGCCGTAGCCGTACCGGACCGCGACCGTGAGCAGGTCGTCGTCGCCGGCCACGAGATCGGCCGCGGCCAAGGACATGCGGCGCCGTCGCACATACTCCGAGAGCGGCATCGTCGCCAGCGACGAGAACATCCGCCGCAGGTGGTGCTCGGTCGTGCCCAACCGACTGGCCAGCGCCGACAGATCCAACGGGGCAGCCGGGTCGGTCGCCAAGTGAGTCTCAACGGCCTCGACGGCCGAGTTGAGCGCAGCAATCATGCGAGGTCCTCCTCTCACACCCAGTCTGCAAGGCCGGCAACGCTCGTCACCCGATCATCCGGGGCCGATCCGATCGTCCCCGCGGCCATGCCGCCCATGAACCTCCGACGCCGAGGAATGGTTGACCGCGGGCTCAGGTCCTGGCCGGTTGGGTCGTTCGGGCTCAGACCGAGACGCGGCGCAGCATCGCGTACGTCCCGGCCAGCGCCGCCACCGTCCCCATCAACAGCCAGCCGGTGAGGGTCTGGGGGGTGAGCCCGGTGATCCACCGCCCGATCGCGGCCCAGGCGTCGGCCGCCGTGAGGAGCAGGGCAGCCGCGGTGACGACGACGACGCCGACCAGCGTCGTGACGAGCACGCCGGTCTGGCCGAAGCGCGCGTACAGCGAGGACATCAGCGCCCCCAGAGCGAGCACGAGCAGCATCGGAACGGCGTAGACGGCGAGCAGCTGGTAGGTCGGTACGTCTGTGAGCCAGGGCACGCGGAAGAACCGGCCGCCCTGGCCGAACCCGTCGGTGACCTGCTCGAGGCGGTTCAGCAGGGTCAGCGCCAGACCGGTCCCGACCGCGGTACCGACGGCGTACAGGAGGCTGCCGCCCATGAACGCCCGGCGGGTGACGCCGAGTCCGAGCGCGAACGGCAGCTGGCGTGAGACGGCCACGGCCGCGACGAACAGCGCGGTGGCGTAGAGCGAGAGCAGCCCGCCCGTGGTCTTCTCGAAGCCGTCCAGGTCGGTCAGCGCCACCCAGAGAACGAGGTTCACGACGAAGGACGTGGCGAGGATGGCCCAGGGCCAGATGATCTGTTGCACGTCGAGGGCGTGCACGCGTGCGACGGCAACGGCACGGCTCATCGGTCTGCTCCTTCGGTGGGTCGCTGGGGGCCGTCGGGCCCGCCGCTGGTGGCGTGGGCGACCAGCTGCTGCAGCGAGACGGGGGACAGGTCGAGGCGCAGCTCGTCGGCGAGCCGTCGCTGCGGTTCGTCGATGCGGCCGCGGACGGTGGCCGAGGCGTACGTTCCGGCATCCTGGCGCGCCATGACCTCGCGCCGGCCGACGAACTGCGCGACGGTGCCGGCCGGGCCGACGACGGTGTAGGCCGTGCCCCGAACGTCCTCCGCCTCGGCGTCGATGACGACTCGCCCGTGGTCGACGACGACGACGCGCTCGAGCAGGTTGGCGACCTCGTCGATCAGGTGGGTCGACAGCACCACGGTGCGTGGGTGGTCGGCGAAGTCGGTGATCAGTCGGTCGTAGAAGAGAGCGCGGCTGGGGGCGTCGAGCCCCAGGTAGGGCTCGTCGAACAAGGTCAGCGGCGCACGCGACGCCAGTCCGATGACGATGCCGAGGGCCGAGCGCATGCCGCGCGACAGCTTCCGCACCCGCCGCCCGCGCGGGAGGTCGAAGTCCGCGACCAGGGCCTGGGCGAAGCCGTCGTCCCACCCGGGCTGCAGCAGCCGCGCCGAGGCGAGAATCCGGTCGACCGTCAGGTCGGGGTAGCTCTGCGACTCCTTGACGAAGCAGGTGCGGCTCAGCACTTCTTCGTTCTCGAACGGGTCGGAGCCGAAGACCTCGACGGCGCCGCTGGAGGGTCGGTCGAGCCCGGTGACCAGACGCATCACCGTGGTCTTGCCAGCACCGTTCCGGCCGAGCAGGCCGTGGATCCGGCCCGCCTCCAGCGTGAACGACGCGTCGTCGACGGCGACCACGCCGCGGAATCGGCGACTGACGTGGCTCACCTGCACTGCGGCAGTCATGCGGTCACCTCCTGCTCGGCGACGAGGCGAAGCAGCTCGTCGGGGCGGATCCCGAGACGCGCCGCCTCGCGCACCAACGGCTCGACGTACTCCGCAGCGAACCTGGCCCGCCGTTCGGCGAGGAGGCGATCCCGGGCGCCGGTGGCGACGAACATCCCGATCCCTCGTTTCTTGTAGAGCACCCCGGCGTCGACGAGCTCGTTGACGCCCTTGGCAGCCGTCGCCGGGTTGATCCGGTGGATCGCGGCGAAGTCGTTGGTCGAGGGCACCTGGGCCTCCTCGGCGAGGGTGCCGTCCAGGATCTGCGCGGCGATGCGCTCGGCGATCTGCCGGAAGATCGGACTGCCGTCGTCGATCACGGGCCCTCGTTCGTCTCGATGGGAAAGCTTGCATGGTTAGTTACTCAACTAATGAACCATTGAACCCAAGCTCTGTCAACCCGCCTCGGCACGCTGTGCCGTGACGCGTCCCCGCTGCGTGTTTGGCGTGCGTGTCCGGCCGCTGAAGTAGGTGGTCGGGACGCGGCATACTTGCGAGCCATGGGTTTCGAGCAGGACTGGCACGACCTGGTTGCGGACACCGATCCAACGCTCGGCATTGGTGTCGCAGTCGGTGGACTCGATGGGGAGGTCTGGACCGGCGGTCCGGACCTCCTGTTCCCGGCGTGCTCGATCAGCAAGCACGTGGCCGCGTTCGGCACGCTGCGGCTGGTGGCCGACGCGACGATCGACCTCGACGCCGACGTCAACGCGTACCTGACCTCGTGACAGCTGCCGGGCACCGGCACCGTAACCGTGCGCCAGCTGCTGGCTCACACGGCCGGACTGACCGAGAACTGGTTCCCCGGGTATGCCGAAGGTGAGCCAGTACCGTCGCTGCTGCAGATCCTGAAGGGTGAACCACCGGCCAACACGCCAGCAGTCCGGCGCGAGCTCTCGCCAGGCTCGCAGTTCCGCTACTCGGGCAGCCACTACGCAGTCCTCCAACAGCTCCTGACTGACGTCACGCAGACCCCGTTCGACGAGCTCATGGCGACCCTCGTACTGGAACCGGTCGGCATGGCACACAGCAGCTACGACCAGCACTTCCCGTACGAGCACCGAGCACGAGCCGCCCGCGGCCATTCCGGCGGCGCCCCGGTATTGGGCGGGTGGCACACGCAGCCGGAGATGGCCGGGGCCGGGCTGTGGAGCACCCCGCTCGACCTGGTGCGGCTGGAGCTGGAGATCAGCCGTGCCACCGATGGCGCATCGGCCTTGCTTTCACCGGATCTGGCCACAGTGATGCTGACGCCCCAGGTGCCTGACGGTTTCGGCCTGGGCACCGAGGTCGGGGACGGGCGCTTCGGTCACACCGGACAGAACACCGGCTACAGCTGCTTCTCATTCGCCTGGCCGGCGTCAGGCATGGCGGTCGCCGTGATGACGGACGCCGATGACTGCCGCGACACGTTGTTCGCCCTCAACGAGATGGCCCAGCGCCACTTCCGCTGAACTCGTAACGCGCAGTCCCACGGGCACAACGCGGCATCCCCATGACGCGCCCCGGCGGCCGGCAGGCGGCGATAGAACGCACCGCACGCTGCCCGCTGCACCAACAGTGCCCCGCCCTCCAAGGAGGACGGGGCACTGTTGAGGCGCGCGAGCTGGGTGGGCGTTCACCCTGTTGGATGTCGACGTCGCGCCCACCCGGGGTCGCCGATGGGCGCCTTGTTTCGTGCCTATGTCGAGGGCGCTCGAGGTGCTTCAGCTCTGCTTGCGCTGCTGCTTCTTGGCTTCGGCGAGCTGGCTGAGGCGATCGGCGTCGGCGCGGGTCTTGCTCGCGGCCTGCTTGGTCTTGCGGGCGTCATTGAGCTCGGCCTTCGCGGCACGTTGTGCGGTCTGCTTCTTCGCCTGGGCGGCGGAGTCGACGCGTGCCTTGGACTGCGCGACGGTGGCGGTGCGGGCGGCTGCGCGCTTGGTCGCGGCTGCCTTCTTCGCCGAGGCCGTCCTGGCGGCGTTGGTCTTGGCCTGTTCCTTGCCGTGCACCTCCGTGGCGTCGGCTTCCTTCAGGCCCGAGACGACTCGCTTCTGGGCGGCCTTGCGCTGCGCAGCGGCCTGTCGAGTGCCGGTGACGGCAGTGTCGCGGGCCTGCTCTCGTCGGGTAGCGGCCTGCTGCTCGAGGTGAGTTGCCAGCTGGAGCTTGTCGGAGCGCTCGATACGGTCAGCGCCGCGGTCGGCGATCTTGCCGTTGCGCAGCACGGCCCCGGCGAGCTTGTCGGACATGCCGATCGCCCGGTTCAGGGTCAGGCGCGGGGCGGAGTCTTCCGGCAGCGCGAACAGGCTGGTGTCGAGCACGACAAAGGGGAGGCGGGCGAGCTCGTAGGGAAGGGCGATGACGGTGCTGATCATGGCGGTCCTCACTTCTGGGTCTGGGCGCGCAGCTGCGCGGCCTGCTGGTCGGCGGCGGCGGCCTGCCGCTCGAGGCGCCGCTTCTCGGCGGCGGCCTCCTGCTCGGTGGAGTCCGCGTCGGCCGCGATGGCTTCGGCCTCGCGCAGTCGGGTCTGGGCGACCTCGTCTGCCCGCTGTTCGGCGGCCTTCCGATCGGCGGCCTCCTGCGCGCGGGCCTCGCTCGCGGCGGCCGCGTGCTCACCGTCGCGCTGGCGCTGCACGTGTGCCCTCTCGCGCTCGGCCTGGGCGCGCGCGTCGCCCTTCAGCTCGGCTGCCTCACGGCTGGCCTCGCGCATCTCCTGCGTGGCCTCGGCCCGCTTGGCGTCGGCGACCGCTTCGTCGGCCAGGGCTGCCTTGCGGTCACTGGCTGCTGCCTGCTGGAGCTGCCCTTCCTCCACGAGGTGGTCCTTGCCGCTCACGGCACCGGCCACCTCCTTGGCCTTGCCCTTGACGCTGTCGAGGAGGCCTTGGCGGGCCTGTGCTGCCTTGTCGTTGGTCATGGGCTACACCTGCCCGAAGACCTGGGGCTGAACCCGATCCGAGCCGTGACATGGGTCTCAGGCCGTCAACCTGCCGACGCGGCCTGGCCGACGAGCAAGCGCCGCTGGGGGCGGAGAGGGATCCACAGGTGAGCCAAGCCACAGGATTGGCCGTGGCCCTCGAGAATCGAAGGCTCTGGCGTGGGTAAAGGCTCTGTGGGAACCCCATTGGGTCCCCGGCGTGCGGCTAAAGCCGCGCGTCCAACGTGGGATCAGGGTCCTGGACCCGAAGAGGAGTGCCACACATGCTCACCACCATCATTGTCACCGTGATCCTGGGTGCGATCATCGGTGCCCTGGCACGGCTCGCGCTGCCCGGTAGGCAAGACATCTCCACCCTCATGACCGTGGTCCTCGGCATCGTCGGCGCCCTCATCGGCAGCTGGTTGTGGACTGGCGTGTTCAACAAGGGCGACACCTCCGGAATCGACTGGATCGCCTTGATCATGGGCGTGATCGTTGCCGCCGTACTGATCGTCCTCTACGAGCGTGTGGTGGCCGGTCGTCGTACGACCAACCGGGTCTGACGCCACCCCGCACCACGCGGCCCCCGTCCCTGTGGGACGGGGGCCGCGATGCGTGGGTGCCCGTCGCCCGCGATCCATCGATCCGACCATGAAGACCGAACGGCGGTAAGCCGTTGTCGTGAGGGTGGTCGGTGGTGGCGGCGTGACGCACCCTGCTCGTCGAGCTCAATGCGGAGGGAGCGAGTCCGACTCGTGCCGTGCCTGGTGCTTCGCGGAAACGCACTTGGTGGATGCCGGCGCCCGCTGCTAGTTTCCCGGAGAGCGAGATGTGGGAGGTGGTACCCGTGCACGTA
>Ga0164309_10001071_pt1 | contig 13680 bp, 10 predicted proteins | sample Whisoiple_247_MG_FD_109984 | JGI IMG/M metagenome (GOLD analysis project Ga0164309, IMG submission 109984) | Soil microbial communities amended with fresh organic matter from upstate New York, USA - Whitman soil sample_247_MG | ecosystem: Environmental > Terrestrial > Soil > Unclassified >...
ACACCGGGGGCCACCGCCGCGGCGATCGCCGAGTCGGAGAGCCGGGCTGTCGCATCGAAGCGGCGGAGCTGCACGGGGGCGGCGCCGTCTGCGGCGGGGAGGCGAAGCGTGGTGGCGTAGAGGGCGAGGGCCCAACGGTCGGCCGCGGTGAGCCGCGACTCGAACGCCGGCATCGCGGTCCCGGTGACGCCGATGCTGATGCGACGGTAGAAATCGAGCGGCGTGGTCCCGGCGAGCTCGACGTGGGCCGAGAGGTCGGCCGGGGGAGGGGTCAGGGTCGGTGCGGCGACGCCGTCGCCGTGGCCGGCCATGCCGTGACAGCTGGCGCACTCCTGGGCGTAGAGCTCCTTGCCGCGCGCCATCGACGGAGGGGTCGAGGGGATCTCGTCGAGGGAGATCTGCCAGGTCGCCGCGAGGCTCGCCATCAGCGTGCGGACCCGCGCGTCGACCGAGTCGGGAGAGGTGGTCCGGCCAACGAGAGCGAGGATCCCGTCGAGCGAGGCGACCGTCTCCTTGCCACCCGGATTCGGGAGGAGGAGGGCGGCGCGCCTAGCCTCGGTCAGGAAGAGCTTCGCCTCTTCGACCTCGGCGGGAGCGACGACCTTCCCGTTCTGGACGCCGATCCGGTATTCCTGCGCGGCAAGCGCCGTGGTCGCCGCGACCCGACGAACGGTCGCAGGGACATCATCCGCCGCTTCGCGGGGGACGACGAGCCCGGCACCGAGGAGGGCACCAGCAAGGATAAGGCGGCTTGCACCAATGAGAAGCATTATCAACCGGAAAGTGTGCGGACCGGAATAAAGTAGAGTGGGACGGTAGGGATTGCTAGCGCTAGGCGGCTAGGCGGCTAGGCGGCTAGGCGGCTAGGCGAAGGAAGCTCGGAACCTTCCTGAGCGGAGCGAAGGACCTACCCATCGCTGAGCAGGTCCTTCGTCGCCGGCGCGCCTCAGGAGGGTTCCGATCCTCCTATTCTCGTCGTCACCCTACGGCGCGACGAACTTCACGCTCGCGATCGACATCGCTCGGTTGGAGCAGGGATCATTGATCACGATCAACGTCAGTTCCTTCCCTTCGATCCGCCAGTGGTACTGCCCCGGGTCGGTGCAGTCGCCGCCGAACATGAACGTTTCCGCGATGTCCCCGGTGACGCTGAAGCCGTGGCTCTCGGCGACCTGCCCGCCGCGGATCAGGTTGAGGCTCGTGGGAGTGAACTCCACCACCAACCCGGGCGGGGGACCATTCGCGGTGTCGATCGCGACGAGGGAATACTTCCCGAAGGGGAAGGCGGGAGCAGCGACGGGCGCCGCCGCCGGCTTCGCCTGGCCCATCAGTGGGGCCGCGCCGAGGAGGGCGCCGAGTGCCAGAAGGGCGCGGTAGAACTTGGAGCGGGACATAGGGGCGTCCTGTTGAGGATGGCACCCCTACGTCCCGCGTTTCCGGGTGTTTCAGGTTGTTACGAGACTACCGCGCCGTCCCCACCACCGCCACCGCTCCCGCCGTCATCTCCGAGTGGCTGAGCGAAAGCTCGATGAGCAGCGGCCCATGCTGCTTGTCGAGCCGCTCCGCCACCCCGTGCAGCTTGATGCTCGGCCGCCCATGCTCGCTCCGGAGCACCTCCATGTCGTGCCAGGCGATCGCCCGCGCGTCGGGAAGGGCCTGCAGCGCCTTGTAGACGGCCTCTTTCGCCGCGATCCGCGCCGCGACGTGACGCGCCGGGACCGGCTGCGCCAGGACGAACTCCCGCTCCGCCGGAGTGAGGAGTTTCGTCAGCGCCTGCTCCTCGCGCCGGTCGAGCATCTCCACCACACGATGGATGTCCACCAGGTCGATCCCCACGCCGATGACGTTCATGGTGAGCGGTGAGCGGTGAGAGGTGAGCGGGAGGAGATGACGTCGAGGCTCATTCGTGGCTCCACCACCAAGAGGTGACCGCATTGCCGCCGGGGGGCACTGGGACGTAGCCGCCGAGGACGAGGCCGGTGTAGATGCAGATCGCGGCGAGCAATCCCGCGGCGACCCACCGGGGCCACCGGGCCGGACGCCAGGCGGCGATCCGCATCGCCTCGGCGCTCCACGCCTCCTCTTCCGCGAGCGCCCGCTGCTCGAGGTCGAGCCAGCAGCTCTCGAGGAGCCGCGCCGCGGCGAGGAGTGCCTCGGTCCAATCGTCGGAGCCATCCTCGGCGACGTCGAGGGTGGTGAGCCCGTCAACGAAGGGGACCCCGGCCCCCTGCAACCGAGCCGTGATCAACGCACGCTCGTCGGCGGTAGGGGCGAGGCGACGGAGCCGCCGAGCAGGGAGCCCCGCGCGCTCCGCCGCCGCCGCGAGCGACTCCTGGATCCGGAGGATCGTCCGGGTCGCGACCTGGGTCGCCCCGCGCTCCCACTCGGTCCGCAAGCGGTCGGAGGCGAGGATCGCAGAGACCTTCGCCGGGTCGCCCGCGTTCCGCGCGGTGCCAGCCAGTTCGAACACCCTGCCGACCAGCGCGAGACGGAGATCGGCGAGCTCCACCCGCGGGCGGGGCGGCGCACCGACCTTGGCACCCGGGAGTGCGGTGAGGCGGCCGAGGGCGGGGCCGAGTTCGGGGACGAGGGCGTCCGAGTGCGAAGTGCGGGGTGCGGAGTGCGAAGTCATCGGGCCGGACCCTCCCAACCATCCAGCGCCACCAGGCTGGGGGCGTGGGGGTGCGCAGCGTCGTAGCGGGCGGTGAACGCCGTCAGCGCCTCCGCGGTGAAGGAGTCGCGCGGGAGGCCCATTGCAGCGATGACCGTCTCGATCTGATCGGGTGTACCCTCGACCTCGACCAAGACGTCCATTCGTGGATACCACTCCAATCGCGCGGACCCCTTGAGGTCCTTCAGATAGTAGTACTCCACGTATCGGTCGATGGAGTGATTCGCCTCGAATCCCAACGCGGAGAGGAAAGACGACGGATCGCCTGCGTCAACGTCGAATTCCCTTTCTTCCCGCTGTTTGAGACCCTCTGGTGAGCGCTGAGTCGGACCCTTCCACCCGACCGTGAACTGGGTCGTCCCGTTCTCACGTGTAAAGGCGCGGACACGAACTACCTCGTCACGTGCAGTGAACTCACCCTGCCGATCGTACCGTCGGTCGCGGAGCATCCCCCGGGCTCCTTTGATGAGCCCGGAACTGAGGAGCTTCCCCCGCGTCGCCGCCGGATCGGGGACGACCCCCTTCAGCTCCAGTTCCATCACCCCCACAGGATCGCCTCGACAACGCTCTTGGTGTCGGAGAGATCGGCGAAGGTCGCTGCCGCACCGGCAGCCTGCAGGTCCTCGACCGAGTAGCTCCCGGTGGCGACCGCGACGGGGCGCGCCCCGATCCCGGCGCCGCAGGTCACATCGGCCGGGGTGTCGCCGATGATGACGACCTCGTTCCCGGTCGGGACCCGGTCCATGATGGCGCGGGCACGCTCCGCCGCGATGGCGGGGAGCTCGGGGCGGAAGTAGGCGTCGGAGCCATACGCGCCGACGACGAAACGCTCGTGGTCGATCCCCGCGCTCCGGAGCTTGAGCCGGGCGCCGCGGACCACGTTCCCGGTGAGGAGGCCGAGGACGACCGAGGGGTCTCCCTCGAGGGCGTCGATCAGTTCGACGACGCCGGGGAGGAGCCGCGTCTCGTGGGTCTCGCCGGAAAGCTCCGCTTCGAGATGCGTCACGTACCGTTCGCAGAGCCCGTCCACCACTCCCCGATCGCGGGGGGCGGGATGCCCGCATGCCTCGAGGAGTTCCATCACGATCAGCGGATCGGTCTTTCCGTCGAAGCGGACCGACTTCGCCGCCGAGTTGAGGGGGTGGATCTCTTCCACGGCGCGGAGCACCGCCCGCCGGCCTGCGCCGGCGGTGAGGAGGATGGTGCCGTCGATGTCGAAGAGGATCAGGCGACGCTTCACAGCGCGGGCCCCTCTCCGCGCGGGAGCCGACGGCCGCCGACCACCAGGTCGCGCAGGAATCCGGCCCGGCTGTCGGGAGACCAGACCTCCTGGAGGAAGCCGCCGGCCGAGAGGGTCGAATGCACGATCGTATCGTTGGCACCCACCACCGCGACGTGGGTCACCGAGCGGCCGTTCTCGCTGAAGAAGAGGAGGTCGCCGATCCGGGCCGTCTCGCGGGTCACCGGCTCGCCGACCTCCGCCTGTAGGTACGAGTCGCGCGGAAGGGCGATGCCGCGGGCGGCGAAGGCGACCTGCACCAGCCCCGAGCAGTCGACCCCCCACGGCGTCATCCCACCCCACTGGTACGGGGCGCCGGCGAAGAAGCGGACGAGCCACTTGTCGATCGGCATCGCGCGCGTCTCCTTGGCGAGGGTGTCCGCGGGAGGGACCCGGCCGTTGAGGAGCTTGCCGCGGCGGCCGCCGGGGAAGACGAGCCCACCGGCGGGGTCCACCTGCACGCGCCCCCCCGGGGGGATGCGGACGATGCGGTCCCGCACTTCCGCGACCGCCCCTTCGCTCCAGCCGTTGGCGGCCGCTTCCCAGGTGTCGGCCTCGGCAGTCGGCATCTCGCGGCAATACCCGCTGTGGACCCACCCTTCGTACTGGTCGAGCCGCATCTTGATGCGCCGCCATTCCCCCTGGGCGGCGATGACGTCCGCCACCCGGCCGAAGAGGAACTGCGACACCTGCTCTCCGCGCAGCGTCGGTTCGGCCTGGATGGGAGCGACCGGCGCGCTCGCGACGACCGCGGTGCTCATCGCTCGACCTGCGGCAGGGGCGGGACGTTCACCTTCTCCTGGCACGGCGCGCAGAGCACCACGCCCCGGTTGTTGCACATGACGCAGAGGAAGGTGCCGCACTCGCGGCAGGGATACCCTTCGGACGCCCGCTCCGGGTTGCCGCAGGAGCGGCACACCATCATGTCGACTTCCTCGATCTTGGTCATCGCCGCCTCGGTCAGCTGGGGATGGAGAATCGACGGATCTTGTTGATCAGGGTCGCGCGTGAGATGCCGAGCTCGTCGGCCGCCTTGGTGCGGTTCCCCGAGTAGTGCCTGAGGGTCCGCTCGATGTGCTGGCGCTCGAGGTCGTCGAGGCTGAGCGGGACGTGCTTCCGTTCATTGGCGCCGCCGCGGGCCTTGAAATCGCTGGGGAGGTGGTCGACCCCCACCGAAACATTGCCGCGCCCGAGGATGAGCGCCCGCTCGAGGACGTTCCGCATCTCACGCACGTTGCCGGGCCACGGGTGGGCGAGGAGCCGCTCCAGCGCCTCGGGGGCGATGAGGCTCGGCGCCCCCGGCACCGACGAGCGCAGGTCCTGGAAGAGCCGGGTGATGAGCGAGAGTCGGTCCTCGCGGGAACGCTCGCGGAGGGGAGGGAGCTCGAGCGGCATCACGTTGAGCCGGTAGTACAGGTCCTCGCGGAACCGGCCCGCCGCGACGTCACCGGGGAGGTCACGGTTGGTCGCCGCCACGAGGCGGACGTCGACGGTGATCTCGCGGGTGCCGCCGAGCCGACGGAAGGTCTTGGTCTCGAGGACCTTGAGGAGCTTGGGCTGGAGCTCGCCGGCAAGGTCGCCGATCTCATCGAGGAAGATGGTGCCCCGGTCGGCGATCTCGAAGAGACCCTGCTTCCGGTCTTTCGCGTCGGTGAAGGCCCCCTTCTCGTGCCCGAAGAGCTCGGAGTCGAGGAAGGTGGAGGAGAGTCCGGCGCAGTTCACCTCGACGAACGGCATCTTGGCGCGCGGCGACAGGTTGTGGATCATCCGCGCCACCCACCCCTTGCCGGTGCCGCTCTCGCCGACCAGGAGCACCGTGGTCCGGTCGCTCTGGGCGAGGAGGCTCACCTGCCGCGCGAACTCCTGCATCCGCGAGGAGTGCCCCAGCGACTCGAGCCCTTCCCCCGGCACCACCGAGGCGAGCAGCAGCTCGTTCACCCGGCGGAGCCGCACCTTGTCCGCCGCCTTGGCGGTGACCGCCACCAGGTGCGACATGTCGACCGGCTTGGGGAGGAAGTTCTCGGCCCCCAGCTGCATCGCGCGGACGGCGGTGGGGATGTCGGTCTGCCCCGTGAGGAGGATGACGCAGGCGTTCCGCTCGCGCAGCCGCTCGAGCACCTGCATCCCGTCCATCCCGGGGAGGCCGAGGTCGAGCAGGACGACGTCGGGACGCATCCGCTCGTGCGCCTCGAGCCCGGCCTCGCCGGTGAGCTCGCGGCCCACCTCGTAGCCGACCTGTTCGAAGTAGTTGCCGATCGACCGGAGGATATCCGGATCGTCGTCGATGAGCAGTACAGTGTCCGCCATGGTCATCCCCTCGCGCGCGCGGTGGTGCCGCGCGGCAGTTCGAACCAGAATCGTGCGCCCCCTTCGGGGCGGTTCTGGGCCCGGATCTCCCCGCCATGCGCCCGGACGATGCCATGGGAGATCGAGAGTCCAAGTCCGGTCCCTTCACCGGCCGTCTTGGTGGTGAAGAACGGCTCGAAGATGCGCCCCAGCACGTCAGGCGCAATACCGGGTCCTTCGTCCAGCACTTCGCAATACACCACGTCCCCTTCGGCCCAGGTGCGGATGGTGCCCGCCGCCTCCGGGAGACCTGCCATCGCCTGGCCGGCGTTCCGCACCAGGTTCCGCACCACCTGCACCACCTGGTCGGGGTCGGCGCCGACCGGCGGGAGGGCGGGATCGAGCGCGAGGCGCCACGGCGCCCCGCCCGCCGGCTCCATCACCAGCACTTCGCGCACCAGCTCGTTCAGGTCCACGTCACGGCGGACCAGCGGACGCTGCCGCGCGAAGAGGAGGAGGTCCTGCACGATGCGGGCGGCACGGCGCGCCTCGCGGCGGATGGTCTCGAGGATCCGCTCCGTCCCCTCGTCGTTGGCGTCGACCGCCAGCGCCTCCGCCAGCGCGTTGATCCCGGCGAGGGGGTTGTTGAGCTCGTGCGCGACGCCCGAGACCAGCTGACCCAACGCCGCCATCTTCTCGGCGTGCGCCACCCGCTCGCGGAGCGCCTGCTCGTCGGTCACGTCGCGCGCGATGACGAGGACGGTGCGGACCCCGCCCCGCTCCTCGAGCGGTACCGCGACGAGGTGCGCCTCGCGGATGGCGCCGTCAGGGCGCCGGAGGCGGGCGAGACATTCCCGCGGCTCCCCGGCGAAGGCGGCCGCGAAGTGGGACTCGACGTGAGCACGCTCACCGGGCACCAGGAGGTCGACAAGCGCCACCGCACTCCCGGCCGCCGGGACACCGAGGAGGCCGACCGCCGCGGCGTTCACCGCGGTGATCGAGTGGTCCCGCTCCACGGTGAGGATGGCGACCGGTGCCGCGGCGAGGAGGGCGCGGAAGCGCGACTCCGAGCGGCGGAGTGCCTCGAGCGCTTCCTGCTCGCGGGTCACGTCGTCGAGCACGGCGACCACGCGGCCGTCGCGCTCGGGCGCCAAGGTGAGCACCAGGAGCCGCCCCGCGCGCGCCGGCATCAGGCGGGAGACCGTCACTCCCGCGCGGGCCTGCAGGAGCGGATCCTCGGCGCCGCGCGGCCACTCGGGGAAGAGGGCGGAGAGCGGCTGACCGGCGAGCTCGGCGAGGGACACGTCGGTGAGTCGCGAGAGCGCGCGGTTGCCGCGGACCACCGTCCCCTGGGCGTCCACGACGGCAAGACCGCTCGGCGCCGCGTCGAACACCACCTGCCACTCGGTCTTGGCGCGGAGCACCGTGTCGAGGAGCCGCGCCTTGCCGATGGCGAGCGCCGCCTGGTCGGCGAAGGCGCGCCCCATCGTCACCTCGTCCTCCGACCAGGTCCGGGGTCGGTCGTGCCCGAAGGCGAGGATGCCGATCACCTCGTCGCCGAAGACGAGGGGGAGCGCGATCACCGAGAGGAACCCCGCGGCGCGGATGTGCTCCTCCATCCCCGGGATCTCGTACTCCCGGATGTCGGGGACCACGAGGGTCTCCCCGCCGAGCACCCGCTCGCCGAGGCGCCCCGACATCAGCGCTTCATCCATCGCGCGGGTGTAGCTCTCGGGGACGTTGATCGCGACCGCGTGCCGGGCGGTCCCCGCGGCGCGGTCGATCAACACCACGCCGCCGTGGGTGGCGTGGAAGAGCCGCATCCCCTCATCCGCCAGATACCGCATCGTGGAGTCGGCGTCGTCGGTGACGGCGAGCGCGTGCGCGGTGCGACGGAGCGCCTCCACCTCGCGGAGCCGCCGGTCGATCTCGCTGCGGAGCTCGTGGGTCGCGGCGCGCTCGAGCCCCGCGGCGGTCCGGTCGGCCTCGGCGGCGCGGGCCAGCCGCCCCACTTCGAGCGCGACCGCGGCGTGGGCCGCCAGCGCCTCGAGCGACTGCACCGCGTCGTCACCGAACTTCCCCGGGCGGTAGCTCTGCGCCGAGAGGACCCCGATGACGCGGTCGGCGAAGAGGAGGGGGACGTGCGCCCCCGAGGCGGAGCGGCGCTCGGCACCGAAGGGGACCGACGTGACCTGTGCGTCGAGCGAGCCGGGGCCGTCGAAGCGGAGGGTCCGCCGGTTCCGGATCACCCAGCTGGTGGGCCCGTCACCGAGTGCGTGATCGAACGAGGTCTCCATCACGCCGTCGTCGTAGTTGGCGACGAAGCGGAGCATCCCCGCCGGCTCATCCCAGAGCGCCAGGTAGAAGGCGTCGGAATCGACCAGGCGCTCGGTCTGGCGCCGGATCACCTCGAACAGGGTCTCCGGCGGCAGCAGCATCGCCGCCGCCTGCGCCACCGCGGCGATCACCTCGGCGGGGAGGACCCCGGCGGTGAGCGGGGTGGTCACGCGCCGTCCTTCCGGGGGGCGAGGACCCGCACCGCCGCGGGCACCACCTCGGCGACGAACGGGGTCGTTCCCGCGAGGTCGCCGTCGTACTGCATCGGCACCGGGGCGGCGGTCTCGACCTTGATCGACCGACCCTGCGCGTGGCCGACGAAGCCGGCGACCCCGGTGGCCCGGTCGCGCTCGCTGAAGAACTCCCAGAGCGCCCGCACGCTTTCGCCGAAGGTGTCGGCCCGGAGCGCCACCACGTCGAGGAGACCGTCATCGGGGGTGGCGCCCTGCCGGAACTTCACGAACGGCGGGATCACCTCGGCGCAGTTCGCCACCATGAGCACCGAAGCGCGCATCTCGTATTCACGGCCGTCAATGGTGATGTGGTAGAGCGTGCTCTGGATGTCCGACATGAGCCGGAGCCCTGTCGCGATGTACGCCCCCATCCCCCACTTCTGCTTGTCGACGGAGCGAGTCTCGGCCATGATGCGCGCGTCGACCCCCGCCCCGGCGGCAACGGCGAAGAAGTGGTCGCCGTCCTCCCGCGGGATCCGGCCCAGGTCGAAGGGGCGCGCCTCGCTCCGGAGCAGCGCCTCGGCGGCGCGGCGCGGATCGGTGGGGATGCGGAGGTTCCCCGCGAGGAGGTTGCCGGTGCCACCGGGGAGGATGCCGAGGGCGGTGCGGCTCCCCACCATCGCGGCGGCGGCCTGCATCGTGGTGCCGTCCCCGCCGAAGACCCCGACCACGTCCATCCCCTCGGCCACCGCTTCGGCCGAGAGGCGGCGCGCGTCGCCGGGGCCGCCGGTCGCGAGGACGTTCACGTCCCACCCGCCGCCCCGGAGGACGCGGACGACCGTCTCCACCGATTCGGGACGGGTGCGGGCGGCGGCGGGGTTGGTGATGATCAACGCACGCGTCACGTCAATACTCCCGATCCCAGAGGAGGTCGAGGCCGAGCTGGTAGATGCTCGAGGTGGCGAGCGTGGTGCCGCCGGGGGCGCTGCTGCAGGTGATGACCGGTTCCACGCTCAGCATCGCGCGCCAGTCCTTGTGGAGCCGCTGCTCCAGGCTCGCGCCGAAGTTGCGGTAGCTCAACTCGGAGACGTTGGTGCAGATCCCGGCGTTCAGGGCGACGAAGGTCTTCCGTCCCACCTGCCACCCGGCGGTGATGGTCGCGAGGCCGGTCTGGGAGCTCGAGATCGAGTTGGTCCCGAACCCGCCGGCGCGGATCTGGATGTAGTCGACCGGGACGCCGAGGTCGGAAATGAGGGTCCGCTCGATCTCGCTCGAGAGCATGGGGAGGACATAGTTGCTCACGCCGTCGGCGAGCTCGCTCCGCTGCTTCGCTCCTTCGGCGGAGTTGGCGCTCGCCAGGTTGGAGGTCCCGCGCCCGAACATCAGGTAGGAGACCATCTCGGTCTCGGTCATCTGCGGGTTGTCGGGGTTGCTCAGCGTGAGCTTCGGGACGAGGAGGGTTCCGGTGATGCGGGCCTGCAGGTCCATCGCGGCTGAGCCGTCCGTGGGACGCACGTGGTGCGTCGCTTCGAGGTCGAGCTCGGCGTTCAGGTCCGGGGTGCCGAGGAAGCGCACCGTCCCGCGCTGCACCTCGAAGTCGCGGGCGATGACCCCCATGCGGAGCACGTAGGAGCCACGCTCGGCGGTGAGGGTGCCGTCGAGACGGTAGGTGCGGCCGATCTTCCCGACCCGGGCGCGGCCGCCGAGCTTGACGTTGGCATCGGCGGAGCGGAGCCAGTAGCCGTCACCGACGACGATCTCGAACTCGTTGATGCGGAGCGAGTCGAGGAAGCGGTTCTGGAGCGAGGGCCCGAGCCGTCCCTCGCGCACCAACGCGGTGTCGATCAGGTCGGCGGTAGTGGGATCGTTCAGGTCGACGATCTGCTTGGTGATCAGGTCGGCGAAGTAGAGCGCCCCTTCGTCGGCGTTCATGGCACCCGTGAGGGTGGCGCCGTACAGCGGCCCCTTCACCGTGAGGCGTGAGCGCGGCGGCGCGGAGGCCACCAGGGTGAGGTAGTTCCGCACGTCCATCGCGCGGAAGCGGTCCATCACGATCCGCATGTCGAGCTGCGGCTGGGCGTTCTTCGGGAACTGCACCGAGCCGTTCACGCGGAGCGTCCCCTCGCCCCCCTTCATCGTGAGGGTGTCGATCACCACCGAGTCGCGGACCAGGCGGATCGCGGCGTTCATCTTCTCCCACCGCACCCCGATCCCCGGCAGCGTGGCCGCCGCATCGACCAGCCGCACCCGGCCATCGAGCCGCGTGGAGTCCCACGATCCCTTCACCGTCACGTCGGCGTCGAGCGAGCCGCGGACCCGGCGGAGGTTCTTGGTGAACGCTTCGAGCATCCCGAGGTCGGCGCTGTCGGCGGTGGCGCGGACGGAGACCGGCCCCGGGAGGAAGCGGTCCTTCACTCCCGTGAGCGCGAGGTCGATCGGAAGGGTGTCTGCCTCGATGTAGAGCGCCTGCCGCCCGGTGCGCCAGAGGATCGCGGTCGCCTGCAGCCGCTTCCCGGCGTAGTCCATCGCCCCCTGCAGGTACGGCGCGCGGAAGTCGCGGTACCCACCCTCGGCGAGGGAGAAGGTCCCGCGGAGGAGCGGCGCCTTGGCGAGGCCGGAGATCGCGAGGTCGGCGCCGAGCCGTCCCTGCACACCGATGGTGTCCTGCTGCAGGAGGCCGAAGAGGTCGCGCAGGTCGACGCCGAGCGCGGTGAGGGTCGCGTTCCCCGGCTCATCGCTCGGGAGCGCCCCCGCGAGGCGGAGCTCGCCGGAGCCGTCGGTCGCGAAGAGCGAGAGGGTGTCGACGCTCCACCGCTTCCCGATCCCGGTGAGGGTCGCCGGCCGCGAGGTCCGCCAGGTGTGCGCGCTCATCGCGGCGGAGAGGGAGTCGATCCCGAAGGTGAGCGTGTCACCCCGCTCGGACCAGCGACCGGAGGCGTCGATCGTGTCGGTGGGTCCCACCCGCCCCGCCACCGTCCAGTGCAGGACGTCCCGCCGCCCTTCGGCGCGGGCGTAGGTCTCGTTGACGGACCACCCCTGCCAGGTCGCGGAGTCGAAGGTGACCTGCGTGCTGAAGAGGCTCCGCGCCCCGCCCCCCCAGTCGAGCTCCCCGGTGGCGGCGTTCAGGTGCAGGTACTGCCATTCCAGGTCGCGCAGGTCGAGACGGCCGGCGAGGGCCACGGAGTCGAGGGCGCCGGTGATGAGCGCATAAAGCGTGGCGCGTCCGCCGAGCGGCTTGGTCTCGGGGAGGGTGTCGGGCTCGAGCCCCACCGTCTTCGCCAGCAGCGAATCGAAGACGCCAAGATCCTCGATCTCCGCCGCGAAGCCGAGGGAGCTCCGCCCCGGCGCGTGGCGTGCGAGCTGTCCCCCGGTGCGGATGGAGCCGCTCGGCCAGTAGGCGAAGCCGGTGTCGACCGTGACCCGCTCGGAGTCGGCGGAGATGCGGAGCGCCACCGAGTCGATCGGCACCTCGCGCACCCACCCGGCGCCGAGCGCGAGTTCGAGGGAGCCGGTGAAGACCCCGAGCGAATCGCGCTGGCCGCGCGCCGCGAAGGTGCCGAGGAGCTGGGTGCGCACCGGCATCGCGGGGACCGCGGTGAGGTCGAGCGAGTCGAACCGGAAGCTGAGCGAGTCGGAGACCAGCTGCTCTCCCGACATCCCGAGCCGCCCGCCGCCGGCGATGTGCCCCACGCTCCCGTCGAGGTCGGCGTCGAGGAGGAAGCTCTCCGCGGTCCCGCTGAGCTTCACCCGGCCGCGCAGGTTGTCGTTGATCGGGAGGTCGGGCCAGGTCCCGGCGATCCCCGCGAGGGCGAGGGGCATCAGCCCCACGTCGACGTCGAAGCGGGTGGAGGGGAGCCGCGCATCGATGGTCGCGGTGCCGCGGACCGCGCTCACGGGACGCTCGCCGTCACGGTGGCTCGCGTTGCCGCGCCAGGTGAAGGCGAGCCAGGGTCCGGTGAGCTCCCCGTCGATCGCGGCGCGTCCCACCAGCGGGTTGGTGGGGAGGAGCACCGTCACCGTCGCGAGATCGAGGTCGGACTCGCGGAGGGTGAGGGTGTCGAACACCAGGCCGTCCGGCCCGCCGACGCGGAGGCGACCGATGGCGCTGAGCCGGTTGGCGGGGCGGCCGGGGACGCGGTCATCGCGGTAGACGATGTCGAGGTCGACCATCAGCGCGCCGAGGGGACCGTCGGCGACCACGTGACCGTCGAGGCGGCCGTGGAGCGGGATCGACGGGAGCCACCCGGTGAAGACCTGCGGGTCGAGCTCCGCGACGACCACGTCGAGCTGCTCGAAGCTCAACCCCTGCGGACCGCCGGTGACAACGACGAGGTTCCCGGTGGCGCGCCCGCGACGTCCACCGCCGGCGAGGTCGCGGATATCGATCGCGAGCCGGCCGTCGGGGCGGGTGTGAAGGGTGGCACGCGCCGAGCCGGAGAGGTCGGGGATCCCGGGGACGATCCCTTCGAGGTCGCGGAGCGCCACCTTCGGCGCCACCACCGCGACATCGAAGCGGGGGCCGGTGGAGGTGAGGCGGATCGTCCCCTTCCCCGAGACGACGCTCCCGGGAAGGGTGACGTCCGTGAGGTCGAGGCGGAGGGTGTCGCCGGCGAGCGACGCGGTGCCGCGCGCGTTCCGGAGGTCGACCGCGGGCTCGCTGGCGCGGACCGCGAGCGAGTCGATGCGCGCGGAGATCGGCTCGTGCCCCGGCGAGGAGAGCTGCAGCCGCGGGAAGCGCCCGCCGAAGCGGTCGAGGGTGATGACCGACCGGTACCCTTCCGGCCCCATCTCGATGACCCGTCCCGGCTTCTGCCGCTCGGCGGCCAGCGCCCGCTCGGCGTCGCGCGGGGCGCGCATCGAATCGGGGGGATCCCAGGGCTGGAGGACCCGGAACCGACCGTCGGTGATCGTGAGCCCGTCGAAGCGGACCAGCG
>Ga0164309_10001072_pt1 | contig 13679 bp, 19 predicted proteins | sample Whisoiple_247_MG_FD_109984 | JGI IMG/M metagenome (GOLD analysis project Ga0164309, IMG submission 109984) | Soil microbial communities amended with fresh organic matter from upstate New York, USA - Whitman soil sample_247_MG | ecosystem: Environmental > Terrestrial > Soil > Unclassified >...
GGTTCGAGGCGGCGGGGCGGGGCTGCAAGCGGTTGCCATGAGTTGCCCCGATGCCGGCCGGCGTGGCTCGCGGTGGGTACGCGACCGACCCGCGCCGGGCACGCGGCGTCAGCCCGCGCGCGCCGCCACGGCCCCCGACGACTCCCGCACCACCAGCCGCGCGGGCACGACGACGGGCTCCCCGCGGGACCGCGCGCCGTTCACCAGCGCGAGCAGGTTCCGCAGCCCCGTGGCGCCCATCGCCTGCAGCGGCGACGACACCGTGGTCAGCGCGGGGGAGACGATCTGCCCGATCAGCACGTCGTCGAACCCGACCACGCTCACGTCCTCCGGCACCCGCAGCCCGGCCTGCTGCAGCCCGCGGATCACCCCGACCGCCATGAGCGCGTTGAACACGAGCACCCCGGACGCCCGCGAGCCGCCGAGCGCCAGCGCCGCCTCGAACCCGCCCGCGAACGTCGGCTCGAACGGCCCGATCCGCCGGCCGGTGATGTCCAGTTCCTGGCACGCGTCGCTGAACGCCCGCCACCGCGCGCCGTTCGGCCAGGACGCATCGGGGCCGGCGACGTAGACGAGGTCGCGGTGCCCGGCCTCGCCGAGGTGCTCGACGGCGCGCCGCGCACCCCGCTGCTCGTCCGCCACGACGCACGGCACGTCGGCGAGCCCGCGGTTCATCACGACCAGCGGCCGCTGCTTGGCGACGCCGCGGATCGCGGCGTCCGACATCCGCGACGACGTGAGCAGCACGCCCTCGACCATCGGCAGGATGCGCTCCGCGGTCTCCCGCTCTGTCGCCGCGTCCTCCCGGGTGTCCTCGACCAGCACCCCGTACCCGGCGGCGGACGCCGCGACCTGCGCGCCGCGCAGCAGCTCGGCGTAGATGGGGTTGGCCAGGTCGGACACCAGGACCGCGATCATCCGGGTCCGGGCGGTCGACAGCGCCTGGGCGACCGGGTTCGCCCGGTAGCCGATCGCCGCGGCGGCCGCCCGCACCCGCTCCGCGGTCTGCGAGTTGACCCGGCCCGGCCGCGCGAACGTCCGGGACACCGTCGAGGCCGCGACGCCGGCCGCCTGCGCGACGTCGTAGATCGTCGGCGCGCGGGTCGCCCGCGGCTCGCTGCCCCCGTCGGCCTCCACCATGCCGCGATCGTAGGGTGCGGCTACGCCGCCGGGAGCAGCGAGCGGACCGCCTGCTCGACCCCGCGCAGCTCCGCCAGCCCCTTGAGCCGGCCGATCAGCGAGTAGCCCGGGTACGTCTCGCGGAACTGGTCGTCGAGCATCCGCTGCCCGTGGTCCGGCCGCATCGGCAGCCGCGGGCCGCCCTCGCGCTCGCGGCGCCGCTCCTCCGCGACGAGCGCCGCGATCACCGCGACCATGTCGGCGTCGCCGGCGATGTGCGGGGCCTCGTAGAAGCTCCGGCCGCCGTCCTGGAGCCGCACCGACCGCAGGTGCGCGAAGTAGATGCGCTCGGCGAACCGCCGGGTCATCGCGACCACGTCGTTGTCCGCGCGCGACCCGTAGGAGCCGATGCACATCGTCAGCCCGTTCGCGGGGGAGGGCGCCGCGTCGAGCAGATGCTGCGCGTCGTCGGCGGTGGACACCACCCGCGGCAGCCCGAACAGCGGGCGCGGCGGGTCGTCCGGGTGGATCGCGAGCCGCAGGCCGACCTCCTCCGCGACCGGCGCCACCTCCCGGAGGAACGACGAGAGGTTGGCGCGGAGCGCGTCGGCGTCCACGTCGTCGTAGGTGGCGAGGGCGTCGCGGAACTCGTCGAGCATGTACCGCTCCTCCGACCCCGGCAGCCCGAGCAGGATCGTGTCGACCAGCCGCTCCCGGGCCGCCTCGTCCATCGCGTCCAGCACGGCGCGCGCGCGGGCGGTCTGCTCCGCGTCGTACTCGGCCGCTGCGCCGGGTCGGCGGAGCAGGAACAGGTCGAACGCGGCGAGCTGGTCCGCGTCGAACCGCAGCGCCCACGTCCCGTCCTCCAGCGGATAGCCGAGGTCCGTGCGGGACCAGTCGAGGACGGGCATGAAGTTGTAGCAGACCAGGTCGATCCCGCAGGCCGCGAGGTTGCGGATCGTCTGCTGGTACGCCGCGACCGCGCGGTCGCGCAGCGGGCCGCCGCGCTTGACGTCCTCGTGCACCGGGACGCTCTCGACGACCGACCACACCAGACCGGCCGCCTCGATCTGCGCGCGGCGCGCCTCGATCGCCTCGACCGGCCAGACCTCGCCGTTCGGGATGTCGTGCAGGGCCGTGACCACGCCCGTCGCGCCGGTCTGGCGGACCTGCGCCAGCGTGATCGGGTCGCGGTCGCCGAACCAGCGCCAGGTGTGCTCCATCGCCGTCCCTCCCGGGTCGGGGCGGCGCCGGTGCCGCCCGCGTGGTCAGCAGCGTCGCCTCGGCGGGCGTCGGGGGACAACCGGTTGCCAGAAGTTGCTCGGGACCCGGCGCGAGCCCCGGACCTGCGGGGCGGCCCTCGCGCGCAGGAAGTCGTTCTCGCGCCCCGGCGCCCGAGTCCCCCTAGAGTGACGCCGTGACCGACCCGCAGGACCCCCTCGCGCAGGCCCCGCTGCTGCGCGTCGTCCACGAGCGCCACCCCGACGTCGACGTCGTCGTGCTGCCGCCCGAGACTCCCGCGCCCGAGCCGGCCGACGCGCCGGTCCCCGTCACCGACGCCGCGCTGGACGCCGAGCGCTCGCGGGTGGAGGACGTCCTCGCCGGGCTGCTCGCGGCCGCCGACCCCGCGCCGGCCGCCGACCCCGCGCCGGCCGCCGCCCCCGCCCCTCGCGCCACCTGGCGCAGCGCCCCGGCGTCGCACGTCGTGCCCGTCGCCGAGGCGCGGCTGCCGATCGACGGCCAGGAGGCCGGCATCGCCGTCGGCCGGACCCTGTCCGCGCGGCTCCGCGCCGACGGTTGGGACGGCCACCTCGACCACGCCGGCGTGACGCCGCTGCTGCTCGCCGCCCTCGACGACCGCTCCGTGCGGATCGCGTGGCTCGACGACGCCGTCCTGGTGACCGTGCGCGGCCGGGACCTCCCCGTCGCGACCGCCACCGCCCGCGCGCTCGTCTCCGGGACGGAGGACGACCGGTGACCGGCGAGATCCAGGTCGACCCGTACACCCTCGGGCTGTCCGCCGACGACTGGACCGACCAGGGCTCGCGCGTCCGCACCGCACGCGACCGCGTCGCCGACGCCACCACGTCGGGCTTCACCCCGGCCGTGGCCGGCACCGCCGCGTCGTGGACGTCCGCGTGGGGGACCGTCCTCGGCGACGTCGCCGACCGCGCCGAGGAGATCGGCACCCGGCTCCGCGACGCCCAGCAGGCCTACGCCGTCACCGACGTCACGGCCCAGGAGACCTTCGAGTCCTGGCTGGGAGGGACCCCGTGACCACGGTGACCATCGAGATCCCGCCGGCGATCGACGCGATCCCGGCCGTGGAGGGCGACCCCGCCGTGGTCGCCGCGTTCGCGCAGGACCTGCTGGCGAGCGCCGTCAACCTGGACGACCTCGACACGTTCGCGCTCGACTCCTCGACCCTCGACGGCTGGACCGGCGAGGCCGCCACCGCGTACGGCCGGCACGTCCGGTCCGCCGGCGCGGACGCCCAGGCGATGGGCGTGGCGCTGCGCCAGGTCGCCCGCGCGGCCGACGACCACGCCGACGCGCTCACCGACCTGCTCCGGCGCCGCACCGACCTGGTCGAGGCCCGGTCGTCGTACCACGAGGCCCGCGAGGACCTCGATGCCGACATCCGGTCCGCCGGGGAGGTCGACGACGCCGCGGTCGCCGAGCTGCAGGCCCGGGCGGCGTCGCTCGCCACCCGCCGCGACGGCGTGGTCGCGGACGTCGACGCGCTGGTGCGCGACCTCGCGACCGCCGAGCAGGCGATGCTCGACGCGTTCTCCTCCTACTCGACGCTCGCGCAGGCGCGCGCCGCCGTCTCCGGGCAGATCGACCTCGCCGACGACGCCCTCGGCCGGCCGGGCTCACCGTCGCAGGGCGGCACCCCGGAGCAGGTCGCCGCGTGGTGGGCGTCGCTGACCGAGGAGGAGCAGTACGCCGTCCTCGCGGCCCGGCCCGAGCTCGTCGGGAACACCGACGGGATCCCGGCGCTGGCCCGCGACCAGGCCAACCGGCTGCTGCTCGAGACCGACCTCGAGGCGATGGAGCTTCGCGAGCAGCGCGGCGAGCAGCTGTTCGAGGACTACCAGGCGCTCGACAACGCCCGCGCGGCGCAGGCCGCCCTGGACGAGGGCGCGAACAAGGTCGACCCGGTCACGAACGAGCCGCTCGTCCCGCTGCTGCACCTGTACGACGCGACGGCGTTCGGCGGCGACGGGAAGGTCGCCATCGCGTTCGGGAACCCCGACACCGCGGACCACGTGTCGGTGATGGTCCCCGGCCTGACCAGCCGCGGCACCGAGGCCGGCGGCAACGCCGACGCGGCCTACAACATCTACGAGTCCGCGCGGCTCTCGGACCCGTACTCGACCGCCTCCTCGATCATGTGGATCGGCTACGACGCCCCCAGCGACTGGGACTCCGCCACGGTTGCCGGGGAAGGTCGGGCCGAGGAGGGCGGCGCGCTGCTGTCGCGGTACATCGACGGCCTGCGCGCGTCCCGCGAGGGCGAGCCCGCGCACCTGACCGTCATCGGCCACAGCTACGGCTCCACCACCACCGCGCACGGCGCGACCGACCACGGCCTCGCCGCCGACGACATCGTCCTGGTCGGCAGCCCGGGCGCGGGCGGCGGCGTCGAGCACGCCTCCGAGCTCGGCGTCGGCGCCGACCACGTCTGGGCGGGCAACAACAGCCGCGACCTCGTCGCCGCGCTCGCCGACGACGGCTGGGTCGGCGGCTGGATGCTCGGGGGCGCGGGCCTCGGCAACGACATCGTCGAGGACGACTTCGGCGCGAACCGGTTCCAGGCCGAGTCCACGACCCGCGCCGACGTGATGCGGAACTTCGGCGACCACACCAAGTACTTCGACCCGGGCACCGAGTCGCTGTACAACATCGGGCAGATCGTCGTCGGCGACTACGACGAGGTCATCGCGGCGGAGCACTCGTACGACCCCTGGTACGACGGCCCGGTGGACCCGGAGGCGACCCGCGACCCGCAGTCGTTCGAGGGCAGGAGGCCCGAGTGGTGAACCGTCACGTGCGCGCGGCCGCGGTGCTCGTCGCGCTGTCCGCGCTCGCCCTGTCGGGCTGCGGCAGCGGTGGCGGGGCGACCGCCGACGACCTGGACGCCAGCCGCGACGAGGTGCTCGACGCCGCGCGCCAGGTGCTCCCCGGTGTCGTCGACGCCCTCGGCGCGCAGGTCCAGGACGCCTACGGCGAGTTCGACATGGGCGGCGACGGCATCGTCGACCGCAGGCGGTACACCGTCACGGTGATCGCCACCGGCGCGCAGGCGGACACCGACGACCTGGTCGCCGCGTTGGAGGACGCCGGCGTCACCGACGTCCAGGTGAACCCGATCGGCGGGGCCGCCGGGCAGCGCGACGGGCTCGACGTCTCCGGGTCCGACCCCGGGGGTCGCGACATGAGCGTGAGCGTCAGCGGGCCGTACCTCGAGGTCGCGGACGAGGTGGCGCGGGAGGCCGCGCGCCAGGAGGTCGACCTGGGCTGAGCCGGGTGGCGACAGACTGGGGTCGCGTTCCTTCCAGACGAGCGGGGGAGTCTCGGGCGGCGACGCGCCCTATCCCTGAGGGTGCTGCTCGTTCTCCGCCTGGGATGCGACGGCCTGCGCGCGCGCGTCCTCCTCCTGACGCTGCTCGGGAGTGAGGTGCTGCCGCCGTTCCTCGTACTCGTTGAGACCGCGCATCGCGGTGCGCGCGAACGCGGGGGACGACGTGAGCTCGCGCGCCGAACGCCGCCCGCTCAGGATGTCGTCGTAGAGCCGCCGCGTCTCCGCGTCGGGTGCCGCGTCCCGGAGGGTGGTCAGCGAGTCCTGCAGCAGCCGGTGGGCGGCGGTGCCCGGTCGCAGCGTCGGGAGCAGCTGCGGCGTCTCGTCAGGCTGCGGGGTGGTCACGAGCGCACTCCGGGGTGGTCGTAGGTGGACGGGAGGGTGGCGCCGTGGAATCCACGGAGCGCACCCAGGTAGCCAGCGATGACGCCGACGGCACCGCTGGCCATCGACGCCGCGAGGGCATGGGCATTGATGATCTGCGTCGCGAGGTTGGCCGCGCGGGTGATGGCGCCTGCGGTGGCCGCGCCGCCTGCGATCCCGCCGATGACCGTCCACGAGCTCGCCGCCGCTGCCGCTGCCGAGGCCGCCGCGACGATGACCCAGTCGAACAACGAGTTCACGAGCCCGGCGAGGACGTCCGCGGTCTGGCTCATGCCGACGGCGACCGCCTGGAACTGGCCGGCGATGGCATCCAGCGCGGACTTCTGCTCATCGAGCGCGGTCACGAGCGTCGCGAAGTAGGTGTTCGCCGCCTCAGCCGCCTCGCCGTCCCAGTCCGCCGCCACCGCGCGGCGCGCGGCATCGATCTCCTCGGCGAGGCTTGCGTGGTACTCCCCGAGGTGGGTCAGTGCACGCGACGCTTGCATGACCCGGTTCCAGTCACCGGACACCCAGCGCGCGACGTCCTCGACGGGATCGAAGTCGCACACCTGGTCGAGGACCCACCGGATCCACGCGGTCGGGCTGATGAGGTCACCTGCAGAGAAGATCATCTGCACCGCGTCGGGCAGCGGGTCGGCGTCGGAGGGTGTGGTGAGCACGCTCGTCGGCGACGTCATCGCGGCTGCGCCGATCCGCTCGCGGCGGGGCGGTGCCCCACCTGCGCGGTCCGGGCGTCCATCTCGGCCGCCGTCGCGCTGTCCGTGTCTCGGTACATCGCAGCGGCCGCGTCCAGCTCCCGACCGGCGGAGGCGAGCAGCGAACGGAGGCGCGCCAGTCCGTCTGCGACGGCGGCCTCGGCGTCGTTGGCTGCTCCGATGAAGTTGCGGAAGATCTGCCCATCGGCGGTGTCGGGGACGTGCACCCATCTCGACGCGTAGGTCGACGCGACGTCCACCGCGGAGGCGTGCGTCGAGACCGCGGAGCCGAAGCGCCGGATCGCTTCGTGGTCGGCGTAGAACTGGGCCATGCGGTGCGTCCCCCCTGGTCTGACAGCGTGAGCCACCGGAGCGAACCCGGCACCAGCGACGATATCGTCGCGCGAGCACTCACCCGCGCGTCAGTCACCCGGAGGACGGAACCCGTGAAGTCACTGCTGACCAGTCGATGGCTCTGGCCCGTCGCGGCGAGCCCGTTGCTGCTCATCGGTGTCCTGGTGCTGGTCGGCGGTGGCGTGCACCGGGTCGTCGCGGGCGCCTCTCTCGTGCTGGGGTGGGCACTCACGATCCCGTTCGGTGCTGCGGAGCGCCGGTGGCGCGCGAACCCGACTCCGGCGCTCCAGCTGGCTGCTGCAGGGTGGGCGCTGCTGGTCCTCGCGGTGATGCTCGGCGGTCTGTGGTGGGGGATGTCGCTCGACCCCGAGGCGTGAACGGGCTGCCCCGCTCTGCCCCTTGATACCGTGACGCGGCAGGCCAGCCGCCGTCCCCCGGGAGAGTTCAACGTGAGCAGCACCGCACCGCTGGGCGGCGGCGTCGTCGCCGTCCGCGCGCTCGACCCGGCCGCCGGCGGCGCCGTCGTCGCCCGCCTCGACCGTGGCACGGGCGTCCTCGACCCGGAGCGCCGCACGCTGCGCACCAAGCCCGTGACGCTGGACCGCCGGGTCCTGCTGGCGCTCACGTCGAGCAAGAAGCGCACCGGCCTCATGGTCGAGCGCGGCTGGCGGCGGGTGTTCCTCCCGCTGATCGAGGTGCACGGCGGTGCGGCGCTGGGCGTCCCTGCCGCCGTCGCGCGCGCGCTCGCGGACGAGCTGGAGGCCCGCGGCACCCGCGAGACCACCGCCGTCATCGCCCCGCTGCGGGCGCACGCGGATCACCTGGATGCCGGTCTTCCGGTGGCGTCGTCGCCGCTGGGACGGTACATGGGACTCGGTGGCGGCGGAACGCTCACCTCGCTGGGCGACTTCTGAGTCGGCCGACGACCTTCTGACACGCGCACGACCGCAACACCCGGGGGTACGGAACGCATGAGTGTGGACGTCTCGATCGCGGCGCTGGACACCGCCGCATCCGAGCTGGAGACGGTGGCGTCGGAGCTGCAGGCGCTGGACGTCGCCGGCGCGTTCGCGGGGATCGAGGCGGCGCTGCCCGGCTCGGCCGTGCCGGACGCGGCCGTGTGGGTGTCGACCCGCGTGGGCGCCGCGGTGCAGGTGCTGGGGGAGAACATCCGCGGGATGTCGGCGAGCGCCTCCGGGTCGGCCGACGGCTACCGCGCGGCGGACGGGTCCGTGCAGACCCGGTTCGGCGCGATGGGGGCGTTCTGATGGCCGCGCTCACCCTGGAGGTCGTGCGGAGCTGGCGCCCCGAGGCGCTGTCGGAGGCCGCGACCGGTGTCGGCACGGCGCAGGAGGCGGTCGACGCGCAGGTGCGGGCGGCCAAGGCGGCGATGACCCGCCTCGGCGACCACTGGGACGGCGACGCCGCCCAGGCGGCCGCGCAGCGCATGGCGAGCGAGGCGACCACCGGGTTCGCGCTCGCGGACGCGCTGGAGGCGGCGCGCTCGGCGCTCGCCTCGGGTGCCACCGACCTCGGCCGGGCCAAGTCCGCCGTGCTCGCGACGGTGGACGCCGCGACCGCCGCCGGCTTCACCGTCGCGGGTGACGGCCGGGTCACCGCGCCCACGCTCCCGCCGGTGATGACCGCCGCGGGCGACCCCGACGGCGCCGGCGCGCAGCGGGACGCCCAGCAGCGCGCCCTGAACGCCGAGGCGCAGGAGCACGCCGACGCCATCGCGACGTCGCTCCAGGACGTGGCGACGACGGACCAGCAGGTGGCGGACACGCTGTCCGCGGTCGAGGTGCCGCAGACGCTGCAGTCGGCGGTCGACGCCTACCTGCAGCGCGCGTTCGCGAGCGGCGACGTCATCGGCGCGCTCGGCTCGGTCGGCGCCGGCGGCGTCGCGCTGGCGCAGGTGATCAAGGGCGTCATGAAGTCGGCGACCAAGGGCAAGGCGTTCCTGGACTTCCTCCGGGCCTCCGGCGCGCCGATCACGCACTACCAGGCGATGCTCGACAACTTCGCCAAGGCCGACGCGGCCATGGACGTGTTCAAGAACGGCAAGCCCACCGCCGAGTGGATGACCAAGCTGCTCGGAGCCCGGGGCGCGGGCCTGCTGCGCACCGCCGGCAAGGCGTTCCTGCCGCTGACCGTGCTGACCGGCCTCGCCGACACGGTGACCGGCGGCGGCTACGACGGTGCGCGTGGCTGGGCGACCCGCGGCTTCGGCCTCGCGGGCGCGGCCGGCGCCGGCACGCTCATCGCCGTCGGTACCGGCGCGCTCGCCCTCGGCCCGGTCGGACTGGCCGTCGCCGGCGGCGCGGTGCTCGCCTACGGCGCGTGGAGCGTCGGCAACCTGATCTGGGACAACCGCGAGGCGATCGGCGACTTCGTCTCGACGGCGGGCAAGGCCGTCTGGGACGGCGCGACGACCGCGTGGAACGCGACGACGGACGCGGTGTCGAACGCCGCCGACTGGGCAGGAGACCAGGTGGACAAGGCCAAGGACGCGGTGTCCGACTTCGGCAAGGGCGCGCTGAGCGTGCTCTCGGGCGGCCTGCTGTGACTGCCGCGCCCGAGGCGGCGGCCGCGCCGGAGACCCCCGGCGCCCCGGTGCCGGTCGAGGTGCTGACCGACGAGGAGCTGGCGATCCTGGCCGGCCCCGGCGGCCTCGTCGTCGCGCCCTACCTCGCCACGCTGCCGGACGCCGAGCGCGAGGTCGCCCTGCGCACCGCCTACCGGGGGCTGCTCGCGCGCGGCATCGTCGACCCGCCGACGCCCGCGGCGCTCGCGGCCGCCGTCGGCGAGCCGACCGTCGAGCTCCAGGTCCGCCAGGACGTGCTGTCGCTCGTCGCGCTGCGGCGCGGCGCGTCGGCGACCGTGTGCGTCGCCCGGTCGACCGTCCTCGGTCAGGACTACTGGTACGCGCACGTGGTCCGGGACGTCGTGCTGGTCGAGCAGGTCACGACCGAGGGGCAGCACCGGTTCGCGCTCGCGTCGGCCGGCACGCTCGGCGACCTGCTGCTCGACGCGGCGGTGCACCCCGAGACGGCCGACGGCGCCGGGCCGGAGATCGCGGTCGCCGACCCCGACGAGCCGCCCACCGAGGTCGTCGAGCAACTCGGGTCCGCGCTGGTCCGCGCCGACGTCGTCGTGCGGGTGCCGGACGACCGCGAGCCGGAGCTGCTCGGGCTGTTCACCGGGCCGGGCGGGGCGTGGGTGCTGTCGGCGCGGGAGGCGTCCGGGGGTCCCGTGGTCGCGCGGCCGCTCACCCGGGCGGCGCTGGAGGCGCAGGTGCGGGAGCTCGCGGAGCGGGCCGTGTCGACCGCGGCGGCGGTGGCGTCGGCGGCGGCCGGGGCGCGATGACCGAGACCCTGGTCCGGATCCCGCAGCTGACGTCGCGCTCGGGCTGGCGGTGGATCGTCGCGACGGTTGTCGCTTTGGTCGTCGTCGGTGCCTACGTCGGGGTGACGCAGCCGGACAACCGGATCTTCGTCGTGACGGTGCTGCCGGCGTTCCTGCTGCTCTTCGGTGCCTTGTCCTGGTTCTCGACGTGGCTCGACCCGGCCGCAGGCGTACTGGTCCGCATCCGTTGCCGGCTCTGGCGCACGAGGGTGCGGCTCGAGCCGTCGACGTCCGTCGCGCTGGTGTCGGACCGTGGCGGCACGCTGCTGCTGCGGGCGCGCCCGGCGCAGGGACGGGGGTTGCACGTCCCGGTCGTCGCGCGGACCGACTACGTCGAGAAGTCCCAGCCTTCTGCGCTTCTGCGTCAGCTGGCCGACACCGTCGAGCGGCATCGTGCCGGCGGCGCGCGCCCCGTCGCCGAGGCGCTGCGCAAGCAGGCCGACCACCTCGACGGCGGCGGGACCGTCGCGGGCTCGCCCCTCGCCGGGCTGATCACGACCGGCGTGCTCACCGCCGCGAAGGCCGGCGGTGCCGGCGCGATCGGCGGGCACCTGGGCTGACGGGCGCCACCCCGGTCAGGCCGCCGGCCCCCGGCGCGCCTCGATCAGGTGCCGCGTCGAGTGCGCCACGACCGGCCGCCCGGCCCGCATCTCGGCGTCGAGCGCCCGCAGCGTGTCCTCGTAGCGGTCCACCGAGAAGTCCGGCACCCACCACACGCACTTCCGCAGCACCCAGATGACGGCACCGACGTCGTGGAACGCCATCCGGCAGGTCGCCCGCCGCAGGTCCACGACGGTCAGTCCCGCCCGCTCGGCGTCCGCCGCCTCGTCGTCGGGGTCGCGCGCGACCGGCCCAGGCACCGGACCGACGAACCGCTCGATCAGCTCGAACGCCGACCGCGGGCCGACGTGCTGCCCCAGGTAGGTGCCGCGGGCTGCAGCACGCGGTGGATCTCCGCCCAGTCCGGCCGCACGGGGTGCCGGGAGGTGACCAGGTCGAACGAGGCGTCGGGCAGCCGCACCCCGTCGCCGGGCTCGACCACCTCGACCCCGCGGGGACCGAGCATCTCCCGCGCGCGGCGGGCGTTCGGCGGCCACCCCTCGGTGACGACCATCCGTCGTGGGAGCACCGGGGCCTCGGCGACGACCTCGCCGCCGCCGGTGTCGACGTCGAGCGCGGAGTCGACGCGCGCGAGGCGGTCGACGAGGAGGCGGGCGTAGCCCCACGGCGGGCGCTCCTCGGTGGCGCGGCCGTCGAGCCAGCCGAAGCCCCAGCCGGTGACGTCGGCGGCGACGGCCTCGGCGGCCAGGTCCTCGAACGGGCGCATCGCGGCATCGTCGCACCGCGGCGGGGGCGTGGTCGCGGTCTTTCCGCCGAGGTCGTGCGCGCAGCGAGATCGAGGGAGTCGGCGACCCTGCGCGGGGCACCCTCGACGTCGGCCGGATCGGCTCAGGCCCGGGCCGCCAGCAGTGCCGCCGCGACCTCCCGCGCCCGCGCGAACGGCCGGTCGAACGTCCCCATCCCGACCGTGACGATCGCCCCCTCGTAGACCAGCATCAGCGCCCGCGCGGTGTCCTCCGGCTCCCGTACGCCGGCCTCCCGGCACAGGTCGGCCAGCAGCCCGACCTGCCACGCCTTCTCCGCGGCGACCTCCGCGAGCACGGCGTCCGCGTCGCCCGCGGACGACTCCGCCCGGGCGTTGATCGCGCTGCAGCCGCGCGGGCTGTTCGCCGTCGACCAGGACTCCGCGGCGTCGAGCACCGCCAGGACCCGGTCCGGCCCTGGCGAAGGCACGCGGTCGAGCGTCGACAGCAGGTGCGCGCGCCACCGCGCGTCGCGCGCTCGCAGGTAGGCGACGACCAGGGCCTCCTTGGACCCGAACCGGTCGTAGAGCGTCTTCTTGGTGACCCCGGCGGCCTCGGCGATCGTGTCGACGCCGACGGCGTGGATGCCGCGTTCGTAGAACAGCGCCGAGGCGGCGTCGAGGACGCGGCGCGCGCCGGGGGTGAGCGGGGTGGAGTCGAGCGTTCCCATGGCGCCGAGTATACAGATCTGTATAGTCGTGACCATGAGTAAACAGGTCGGTCTACTCGCCCGCGTGCTCGTGGGTGTGGCCGTGGCCGGCTTCGTCGCGAGCTGGAGCTCCGGCTTCGTCATCGCGAAGGTCGCGACGGTCGACGCCCCGCCGCTGACCCTCCTGGTCTGGCGGTTCGTCCCGGTCGCGGTCGCCCTGGTGGCGGTGACGCTCGCGACCGGCGCCGCCCGTGACGTCCCGCGAGCGGACCTGCGCCGGCAGGCGGTGATCGGGCTGTTCGCCCAGCTCGGCTACGTGGTGCTCGTGTACGCGGCGATCGCCGCGGGCGTGGCGACGGGGACCACCGCGCTCATCGACGCGGTGCAGCCGCTGGTGGTCGCGACGCTCGTCGGGCCGCTGCTGGGGCTGCGGGTGCGCGGGGCGCAGTGGGCCGGCCTGGCCGTCGGCGCGGTCGGGGTGCTGCTCGTCGTGCGGTCGCAGCTCGGCGGGTCGCAGGCGCCCGCGGCGGCGTACCTGCTGCCGCTCGCCGCGATGGCGTGCCTCGTGGCGGCGACCTTCCTCGAGCGCCGGTCGCCCTCGCGGCCGCCGGTGCTGGTCGTGCTCACGGTGCAGGTGGTGGTGACGGCGGCGGCGCTGCTGGTCGCGGCGGCGGTCGCGGGTGAGCTCGCGCCGCCGGCCGACGGCGCGTTCTGGGTGGCCACGGCGCTGGCCGCGGTGTTCCCGACGCTCGTCGCCTACGGGCTGTACTGGTGGCTGCTGCGCCGGATCGGGGTGACGGCGCTCAACGCGCTGCTGTTCCTGGTCGCGCCGGCCACCGCGGCGGCGGGCGCCGTCGGGCTGGGGGAGTCGCTGACCGCGGTGACGGTCCTGGGGTTCGTGCTGTGCGCGGCCGGGGTGGCCGTGGTGCTGGCGGTCGAGGCGCGGACCGCGCGGGCGGCGGCGCCCGCGCCCGCGCCCGTCAACGCCGCCGCGCAGCCCGTCCCGCCCCGAACGGCCCCCCGAACACGATCGTGATGCCCAGGACGAACCCGAAGTCGTACCAGTTCCCCGAGTTGAACACCTCGTACGGCGAGACGGTCCGGGTGAACAGCGACACGATCCA
>Ga0164309_10001074_pt1 | contig 13676 bp, 7 predicted proteins | sample Whisoiple_247_MG_FD_109984 | JGI IMG/M metagenome (GOLD analysis project Ga0164309, IMG submission 109984) | Soil microbial communities amended with fresh organic matter from upstate New York, USA - Whitman soil sample_247_MG | ecosystem: Environmental > Terrestrial > Soil > Unclassified >...
CGCTCGACGACCTGTCGGACGTGGAGACGTCGGGTGCGACGGCGGGTCAGGTGCTGACGTTCGAAGACGGTAGCTGGAAGCCTAGCGACATCACGCTCGACGACCTGTCGGATGTGGAGACGTCGGGTGCGACCTCGGGTCAGGTGCTGACGTTCGCAAACGATCACTGGCACCCCGGCGATATCGTGCTCCCGCACCATACGCACACGGTCGAAGAGCTCTCGGACGTCAAAGTGGAGGATCCCAAACCGGGCTTCGTGTTGACGTACACGCTGGAGCGCCTGCCGATCCCGACCCCCGGCCCAATCCCGATCCCCGGCCCGATCCCGATCCCGATCCCCTCAGCCGTGCCGGGGATCGCTCATGCGGTATGGCGCGCGGCGGCCGTGCCACGAAACCTGGCCGATCTCGCAGACGTCAAGGCCGCGACCCCGGTAGCCGAGCAGTTTCTCAAGTTCGACGGCAGCGCGTGGGTTCCCGCAGCGGGAGCAAGCTCGCTGCCCGTGCGCAGCGGCGTCGTGGTGTTCGGTGGCATCAAGGCTGGTTCGGTAGGTTGGTTCGGCCCGTTCGAGCATGGCTTCAAGGAGCAGCTGGTCATGATCCGATTGAGCCTCGAGACGCCCGGCAAGGCGCCTTTCGACATCGCGGAAAACACCGACACTTGTCTTGGTGGGACTGCGGTGCGGATGGTGGTCGGCTACCAACCGCACACGGCAAGCTTTCTGATCATGATTCAGGATACGCGCGAGGGGGAGGACACGAGCGACTTCCGAGTTCGCTGGTATGCGGTGCCTGTCAGCGAAGAAGCCGACACGCGCGAGGCACGGCGGTTCGACATCGGCGGCGACGGGGGCCTCTTGAAAGGCGCGATCCTGGCGGAACTGACCGTGGGCACTCGACTCGTCGCCGACCTCGCCACGCACTTCGGTGTGAAGCCAGAAGCCCTCAATCCGCCGCTGAAAGACCTCGTAGCGGACAAGGTGATCGACGTGAACTTCGACAACGGGGTCATCACGCCTCGCTAGCTACGGCAAACGACAGGATTGCACGATGGCAAATGACCTCCGATATCTGGACGAGCCGCTGCTCGAGGACGGCCTCGAGGCTCCCTATTTCTTCAACGGCCGGCTGCTCACGCAAGAAGATCTGACGCAGGAACAAGCCGTGCAGCGGGCACGGCGCAAGCATCTCGGGCGCGCGCTCGGCAGCGGTATTGCCTATGGTTTGGAGGTGGCGGCGGACACGTCGGCTTCGAGCCCTGACGGCGTCGTGCTCGACGTGGCCCCGGGGCTCGGCATTGCCCCGGATGGAGACACGCTGCACCTGCCGGAGCTCGTGCGCTTGCAGTTCTCGCCGCGGCCCACGCCCTCGGGCGCGAGCAATGGTTCGACGCTCGACGCCTTCGTCGACTGCCAGACAGCGACCACGAGCGTTTCGATCGCGAACACTGGGTTGCACTTGCTGGTGATCCGCCCCGCGTCGGGCAAGCAAGGCCTCGCGCCGGTGAGTGGGCTCGGCAACGAGGCGGCCCCGTGCAACACCAAGTTTCGGACGGCTGGGGTGAGCTTCCGGGCCTTGCCGTTGAGCAGCAAAGTCTCGACCAGCAAGGAGCGATTCCGGAACGCTGTCGCGCTCGAATGCTTTGGTTTCTTTGACCCCGTGCTGACGGACGCGCTGCGCGATCCGTTCACGGGACCTTCGCCGCTGGAGATGGCCGTGGCATCGCCGCCGGGCGCGACCGCTACCGCGGGCTACGGCAGCATCGACGCGCTGCGCGCGAGCGGCGATCTGTGCGGTTGCGAACTCCCGCTCGCGATCATCAACCTGAACGACAACCACACGCTCGACTTCGTAGACATGTGGCCGGTTCGTCGCCCGCTCCTGCACCCGCCGCTTTCCCGTCGCTTTTGGCCTTTTGGTGGCAGCGATGATCGACGTCGCGCCGAGGGCGAAGCGGCGATGCTCTGCTTTCAGGATCAGGTTTCCGCGCAGGCGACAGTGTTCAAAGGCAAGGCGGCCAAGACCTACTTCGCGTTCCTTCCGGGCGGAGGATTTTTGCCATTTGCTAGCGATAGCGATGTGAAAGCGTTTCTGGGCGCGAGCGCAAGCCGCGTGTCCGATCTGGACTACGGCCGCCTGCGTGGGCTTGTCGAGGAATCCTGGCGCTGTGAGCCGATCAACCTCGACGCGCAGTCGCTCCCACCGATCACGTACTTCGTTTTCCCCGAGGCAAACAATTGGGTGTTCTTCTTGCGGCGTCGGACCGAGGTCGAGGCAGACGTCCAAGCTGCCCCGCTCCCCGCTGAGGTCGATGTCGCGCTCGCTGGCGGGTTGCTCGTGCTCGTGACCGAGGAATGGATGCATGCCAACGGAGAGCCGACGCCGTCATTGCTGCGCAACGGCCATACACTGGAATCAGGGTTCGACGAGGTCACCGATCTCGATGCGAAGCGCGCGGCGCTCGCCAAGGCCGGCCTCAGCAAAGCGCAGTCAGCCCCCAAATTCCAGGTGCTTCGCAGCAAAACGCCTGGTCAGAAGCAGGGCATCGATGCCGTCGAGATCTACGGCAAGGCGCGCTTCTTTCTGGCTGACCAGCTTTTTCCTGGCAACTATCGGGTCGTCGTTTCCAGGCCGGGGGCGAAGGAAGTATTTTCGCAGGAGGTCAGCGTGACCGCTGGCAACCTGCGGCCGGTTCGCGTGAGTTGAGCCGATGAGCGCCGACCTGCACACACGGCCCCGGATCTGCCGGCTCACCCTGCGCGAGCCGCGGGTAGAGAACGCCTGGCGCGTGCGCTGTGCGGTCGCGCCCTGCGTTGCAGGCTCGGAGCTCGAGCCTGTGGGATGGCCCGAGCGCTCTCTGTTGTTGGTGCGCGATCTCGGGCTGCGGGTGCGTGTTCCCTCGCTGGCGTTGGCACCGCAGCTGCTCGGTCCGGCACTCCGCGAACAGGTGACGAAGCTTTCGCGCGGTGCTGCGCGGCCCGAGGGCGGCCGTGTTCCGGTCGACGCGCGAGCCGTGTGCTTCACGGACATGGCCGAGGCGCTAGCCGCGTTCGCGCTGGCCTGTGTCGAGCGACGAGCACCCGGTCAATGGTGGTGGCGGCTGCTCTTCCCGCGCCTCGATCCCCATGACTGGCTGCCGACTTGGAAGGTCCATCCGACCGAGCTGCCGTCGGCGGTGGCGCGCCTTTCGGCCTGGCGCGCCCTTCCAAACGTGGCCGCGACCCTGTCAGAGCCTGGCGCGCAATGGCTCTTGCGAGAGACGGCGACGCAGTTCGCGCTCGGACGGCTCGCTTCGGTCCTCGACGCGGTGCGCGACCGTGGAGACATCGCCAGGCGATCGACGCCGAGTCGTGACGCCCGCTTCCACCCCGATTCGACTCTCTTGCCGCCGAACGGCGCGAGCGCGGCGGAGCGTGAGCTTGCCACGTGGCCCACGCTCGTTACAGAGCCAGCGCTGAGACCCGCAGTTCGCGCGTGGCTTGCGCTATCGCTCGGGATCGCGCTGGAACCGGCGCGCGTTCGCAGCGCTGGCTTCGCCGAGGCGATCTTGGAGCTGCTCGCACCAGCGCAGGCTCAGCGAGACGAGCTCGAGCTGGCAGCGCCGCGCGAGCTGCCCATCGAACCGGACCCGGATCACCACGTCGACGCCGGCAACGCGAGCACCGACCAAGACGGCGCGCCCGTATCGAGCACGCGCGAGGAGAGCGCCAGCGAGTCGAAGAGCCGATCGTCGGTCAGCACTGTCTTGCCCGAGGCGGGGGTGAGCGCACGAGGCGACCAGGGCCCAACTCGAGTCTCCACCGCCGAACGCCCGTTAACGAACGCGGCGAAGTCGCAAGCCCTTCAGACCAACGCGCCAGAGACGTGGCCGACCGACGAAGTCTTTCGGAGTTCGTGCGCGGGCGTCTTTTACCTCGCGAACGTGGCCCTCGCGCTCGAGCTCTACGCAGACTTTTCCGAGCCGGCGCGCCCTGGGCTCGAGCTGTCGTTCTGGGATTTTCTGGCGGGCGCGGGCTCGAGGTTGCTCGCGAATCAGGTCGCGCCGAGTGCTTTTGCCGCCGATCCGCTGTGGGCCTGGTTGGCGCGCATGGCGGGCCGAGCTGAGGACGAAGCGCCCGGGATTGGCAGCTCACCGCCGAGAGCGTGGTGTATTCCCCAAGCCTGGCGCGCATGGGCCACTCACGACCACACGCTGCCCGAGCCACCGATGCTACCCCGCGCCTGGGACGACTGGTTCGCGGGCATCGTGCCGTGGCTCGAGCTGCGCCTGCGCTTGGCGCTCGGAGCGCCGCCGGCGCGCTTTCTGGCACAGCAGGGAGTGGTCGTTCGCGCAGCGCAGCGCGTCGATGTTCACTTCGCGTTGGCGGAGCATCCTCTCGAAATTCGCCTTGCCGGGCTCGATCGCGATCCCGGCTGGGTCCCGGCGGCTGCTAGCGATTTGCGGTTCGTCTATGAATGACGCGCACGCCGAAGCTAGGCTCCCGCGCGAAGCTCGCGAGGCGCAAGCGGTCGCGCTGATCGATCTCTCTGATCTGCCCGTGATCGCGCGCGAGCACTTCAAACTGTGTTGGTTTGGCGCCTTGATCCAGGTCGTGCACGCCGCAACCGCCGCGCTCGGCGGCAGCCAGGAGTTGGCCCAAGAGTTTCCATTCCTCGACGAGTATCGCGTGCAGCTCGTGGACCGCGGGCTCGACTGGAGGGACGCGCGCGCCGCCCGTCGCTGGTGGGCGTCCATCGAGCGCTGGGAAGCCGGCGGAAAGAAGCATCTCCCGCTGCGCGCGCTGCGCCTCGGCATCGCTCAGGGGTGGAACGCGGTCGGTGCTCTGCTGACGCTGGGGCTCTCCGAGGACGATCCTCGTTTTGGAGCGCTGTTCTCTCGGATGCAGGGTGGCACGCTGCGCACGCCGACGGTCGGATTTCTCAATGCGTGTTGGAGTGACGGTCAGACGGCCCCGACGCGGCGGCTTCAGGAATGGGGGCTCTTGCAGGTCACCGCGGGTGACGGTGGTCGACACACCGCGACGGTACGAGTTCCGTCGTGGGTCTGGGACGCGATCGCCGAAGGTGAGACGCGCGCGTCGGGCCCGGGCTGGGTCTATGAACCCGCCGCGTCGTTCGGCAACGCGCGGCCCGCGCTCGTGCTCTCGGAAGAGACCGAGCGCGCAGTCTGCGCGTTGCCCGAGCTGGTTCGAGCTGGAACGCTAGATACCGTCGTCGTGCGCGGCCCGCGCGCGAGCGGTCGCAGCCGATTGCTCGGCGAATTGGCGCCGGCGCTGGGCCGAGGCCTGCTCACATTTTCGCCCGCGCTCAAGCCGGACGACGAACGTTGGTCGTTGCTCGGTCCGCTCGCGACGCTGCTCGGGGCCATGCCGGTGGTCGAGTTCGAGCTCAGCGCTGGGGAGACGTGGCGCGTCCCAGAGCTCGGCGACTATCCGCGGCCGCTCGCTGTGATCCTCGGACGGCGCGGCGGGCTCGCGGGAACAGGCGCTGCGCGTGCGGTCACGCTCGAGCTCGGCGTGCCCTCTCAGCAACATCGGCTGGCGCTCTGGAAAGCGCTCATGCCGGAAGCGGACGCTGAGCTGTGTGAAGCCCTGGCAGCGCGCTATCGCACCCCCGCGGGTAGACTGGTTCAGCTGGCCGGGCAGGCGACGGCGCGCGCTGCGCTCGCATGCGCGGCGCGGCCCGTGCTGGCAGACTTTGCCGCTGCGGCGCGCGCGTTGCACAGCGAAGAAATCGGCAGCCTAGCGACCCTGCTGCCGCGGGGCGGCTCCTGGGACGAGCTCGCTTTGCCTCCGGAGATGATGAATGAGCTGCGCGCGGTCGAGCTGCGCTGTCGCTATCGTGAGCGTCTCGCCAGTGAAGGAGATCGCTTTGCGCCGAACGCGGGCGTGCGGGCGCTCTTCACTGGTCCGAGCGGTACGGGCAAGACGCTCGCGGCGCGCGTGTTGGGGGAAGCGCTCGGCCGCGACGTGTATCGCGTCGATCTGGCTGCCGTCATCAACAAGTACATCGGCGAGACGGAGAAGAACCTCGACCGAGTGCTGTCGCTCGCCGAGAAGCTCGACGTCGTGTTGCTGTTCGACGAAGGAGACGCCCTGCTGGCGCGCCGCACGACTGTGCAGTCCGCGAATGATCGCTACGCGAACCTGGAAACCAATTTTCTCCTGCAACGCCTGGAGAGCTTCGATGGCATCGTGTTCATCACGACCAACGCCGGCGAGCGTATTGATTCCGCGTTTCAGCGGCGCATGGACGCGGTCGTCGAATTTCGCATGCCGGACATGGCCGAGCGCCGCCGGCTCTGGAAGCTACACCTGCCCGAGGAGAGCGAGGTCGACACGGCCTTGCTCGATCGTTTGGCTGGGCAATGCGTGCTCAATGGCGGCCAGATCCGCAACGTCGCCCTGCACGCACGGCTGCTCGCCATCGATTATGGGGGCGCGTTGAAGGACGAGCACCTGGCTGCCTCGTTACGTCGTGAATATCGCAGGCTCGGCGCGCAGTGCCCGGTGCGCTTGCCCTGAGCGAGAGCTGGTTGACCATGGCAGACCCCCTCGTTTCTTGTTTGATGCCGACGGCGAACCGACGGGCGTTCGTGCCCCAAGCCATCGCTTACTTCCAGCGTCAGGACTACCCGAACCGCGAGCTCGTGATCTTGGATGATGGGGCAGACGCGGTGGCCGATCTGGTTCCGCCGGATCCGCGTATTCGCTACGAGCGACTCTCGGCCAAGACCGTGCTTGGCAGGAAACGCAACCTTGCGTGTGCACGCGCGCGCGGCGAGGTCCTGATCAATTGGGACGATGATGACTGGTTCGCGCCCTGGCGGGTGCGCTATCAGGTAGAGGCGCTGAGCCGCTCCGGCGCTCACATCGCCGGGCTCGATCGGGTTTGGTTCTACGAGCCGCTGCGAGGACGAGCCTTTCGGTATGTGTTTCCGCCGAGCCGTCGCCGGTGGGTGTGTGGCGGCACCTGCGCTTTTGCTCGCGCATTCTGGCGCGAAAATCCCTTTCCCGAGGTCTCCGTGGGTGAAGATACCAGATTCATCTGGGCCAATCGCGCGGCTCGCATCCACGCTCTCGACGACCCTGATTTCTACGTCGCGCTGATTCACCCACGAAACACCAGCCGCAAGCACACGCGCGACGCGCGCTACACAGCCGTGGAAGTCGACGCCGTTCGCCAGCTGTTGGGCGACGACGAGCCGCGGACGCGCGCTGCGATCAGCGCACGACACTCGCCGTCGATTGCCCAGCAGGTCGAGCTCACAGCTCGCGTCGCGAGGAAGCAAGCATGACCGACGTATGCATTGGGATCCCAGTTCGCGAGCGCCCGGAGCTCCTGGCGCTCACGCTCGCGTCGCTCGAGAAGTTCTCGCCCGATGTGCCCATCGTGCTCTTGGGCGACGGCCCGGACGCGGCCGCGAGCTGCGCGCTGCGCGCCGCGAGCGGCGTGCGCGTACTGTCTTGGCCCCGCCCCTCGGGGGCTCCCCATTGCTTCAACCGGCTCGTCGCCGAGCGCCGCGCGGACTGCTATTTGCTGCTCGAAAACGGCGCGGAAGTGGCGCCCGGCTGGCTCTCGCACCTGCTGGCCGCGTTGGCTGCCGACGCGACATACGGCCTTGCCGGCCCATCGACGAATCGGGCTTGGAACGAGCAGTCTGTCTTCCGTGAGTGCGGGTCCTCGCAGGCGGACTTGGTTCGCGTAGCCGAAGAAGCGGCAGCGCGTTTCGGCGACGCTCACGCCTCGCTCGAGCCTCTGCACAGCCTGGCTGAGTTCTGTTACCTCGTGCGGCGCGAGGTGATCGAGCGCATCGGTGCGGCGGATGAGGGCTACGGTCGCGGCCCGTGTTGGGAAATGGCCTACAACATCCGCGCGGCGCGCGCGGGGTTTCGTGGCATCTGGGCAAAGGCCGCATTCGTACGGAGAGCACTGCCGAGCGAGAGTCAAGTGGCGCTCGAGGCGCGCCTCTTTCCCGCGAGCAAGCGTCGCTATCAGGACCAATATTGTGCGCTGCGCTTGCGCCGGCAGACGGCGGGTTACGACACGCACTGCACGGGGGATGCGTGTAGCCACTTCGCTCCGCCCGAACTCATCCGCTTGCGCCGAGAGTTTCCGGCATCATTGGCGCGGAACGCGCCCACCAGATCCGAGGGGCCGCCCCCGGAACCGCCCGCGAGCGAGTCACGAGAGAAGAGCCCTCGCGGAGCGCTTCCCGAGGACCATGCTTCAATCTGGGGGACCGAGCCTCCACTCGTCTCTTGCATCGTACCGACCCGCGATCGGCGGCAGTTCCTGGCCATGGCGGCGGCGCTCTTCATGCGTCAGTCGTACCCTCGCCGCGAATTGATCGTCATCGATGACGCCCGCGAAAGCGCCCAGGATGTCCTGCCGCCCGATCCGCGCATCCGCTACGTCCATGTCGCGCGTGAAATGACCCTCGGAGACAAACGAAATCTCGGCTGCGAGCTGGCGCAGGGGGACTTCGTGATGCATTGGGACGACGACGACTGGTACGGCGCGGAGCGGATCGCCGCGCAAGTCGCGCCGCTGGTGCGAGACGTCACAGACGTCAGCGCGCTCACGATGCCGCTGGTCATGGAGCTACCGGCGCTGCGTTTCTGGCGTTGCCGAACCTGGCACCACGCGCGCATCCACTACCGCGATCTATGCCCCGGAACGCTGACCTTCCGACGCAGCCTCTGGCTGCGGGGCGCGAGATATGCAGCGGTTCGCTGCGGGGAAGACGTCGAGTTCATGAAGTCCTTGCCTGCCGCTACTCGGGTCTTGCGACTGGCAGGGGAGCCGCATTTCGTGTGCGTCCGTCATGTCTCGAACACCTGGTCGCTGCCGGACTGGCGGAGTAAGCCTTCGGGCTGGCAGCGGTCGAGCAAGCCCCTGTTCATGTCGGCGGAGGACCTCTCGGCGTATGCGGCGATCAGCCGGCGTCTGAACCCGAGTCAGAAGATCAGCGAGGTGCCGTAGTGCTCCCCAAGATCTCCGCTTGTCTCTTGAGCTGGCGCCGACCGGAAAACGTACGACGCGTCGTCGAGCAGCTGCTGGCTCTCGACTGCGTCGGTGAGATTTTGATTTGGAACAACCAGCCAGCGTGCGAGCTGCGGTTACCAAAAGACCGCAACGTCCGAGTCATCGACTCGGATTCGAACCTGATCCGCTACGGCCGATACTCGTGTGCCGCACAGGCTGCATTCCCGTTGATTTACGTTCAGGACGACGACGTGCTGGTGCACGATATACCGGCCTTACTCGGCCAGTTCCTGAGCGATCCCACGCGCATTCATTTCAACCTGAGTGATTGGCACTTTGCGCGACGTGAGCGGCACCTGTACCAAGAGCACCACTCCGCGCTCCTAGGCTCCGGCGCCATCTTTCACAAGGATTGGTTGTCGGTGCTGGACCTGGTGCCCGAGGCCGCTCGAAAGGGCAGGTTGTTCCAGCGCGAAGCCGACCAATACTTCACCCTACTCCAGGGGCGGCACCATGCAGCGCGCCTCGGCGCGCTTACGCTCCTCGAAGGACACTCGGAGCCAGGACTTGCCTTATGGCTCGCGCCCGAGCATTGGCAAATGTCCTCGCTCGCCGTGCGTGATGCCCTGGGGCTCGCTCGCTGCGCTCTCGGGTTCGCGTTGCCTCCCCGGTGGCATGTCGTCGTCGTCTGCCACGACTACGGACACTACCTCACGGAAGCCGTCGAATCCGTGCTGTTGAACGACGCGGACTACGAGCTGACGATCGTCGACGACGCTTCGAGCGACGAGACGCCGAGAGTAGTCGCGGAGCTGTGCGACAAGTACCCGCACCTTCGCTCGATCCGCCACGAGCAACAGCGTGGCGTCAGCCGTGCCCGCAACACGGGCATCGCCAGTCTCGACAGCACCTTCGTCGTGCTGCTCGATGCGGACGACCGCCTGGGAGGCGACTACTTGTTCGAGGCGAATCGAGTGTTGGGCGCAGGCGCGGACGTAGCCAACCCAGATGCGATCCTGTTCGGCTCGGAGTCGGGTCGTTGGCCCACCCCGAAGGCCAGCACGTTGGGCATGATTCTGAAGCGCAATTCGATTCACTATTGCTCGGCTTTTCGGCGCAGCTGGTGGTCGGAGGTCGGAGGTTTCGATGAGCACGTCGAAAATTGGGAAGACTACGACTTTTGGATCCGAGTCTTGGCGCGCGGCGCGCGCACCCACCACGTTCCCGGTGACCACTTCTACTACCGCAGGCACGCTGGTTCTCGATCGCTGTGCGACGCCACCGTCGCCGACCGAGTGCAAGCGCGATTCGACGCGAAGTACGGGCACCTCTCTAGTCGGTAACGGTAACTTCACCCGAGTCAGGCGCACGACGAGATGCCCATTGCTCGAGCTGATGCGAGCCGGAGCTCGATGCAGTCTGTAAAGGAAGTGCACTAATTGGACGAGACGAGCATCGTCTGCTCACCGAGGTCCTTGGTTGTTCGCCCGGCCGCGCCAGCAATCATCTGTGTGGGCGTGCCGATTGTCTGATCGGCAAGGGCTGCACAGGCCATAGGATCACCAATGAATCGTCCCTGTCGTCTTGCGCATGCTTGCCTCTTCGCGCCGGTTTTGTGTCTAACTACGTTCGCTTGTGCGGGCCGCAGTGATGGCCATTCAATCTCTCTTGGTGGTCAGGGTGGCGCGCCGCCCACGACCTCTCAGGCTGGTGAAGGCGGCTTACTTGCCGAGATGGGTGGGGGAGGCGTGGGAGGGAACGCTGGCGGTGGTGGCGTTGCGGGACAGGCGGTCGACGGTCTGCTGGTGGATGATTTCGAAGATGGTGACGACAGTCCGCTCATCCCTGGGGGTTGGTACGGCTACACGGACACAGACAACGCTGGTCTGTCCACGCTGAGCTTTACGGGAGCGGCAGACGGCGCCGTGGCCATGAACGGTCCTGGCTTTCAGTCGCAAAAGTCGCTCGAGGTCAGCTTCGCGCTCGTCAAAGGGGCTTCCACGATCGATCCGTATGTCGGCTTTGGCGTGGGGATCGGCAGCGACGCCGCGCCCTACGATCTCACGAAATATACCGGTATCTCATACACGTACCAGGGCAGTGCGCACCGCGTGCAGGTTCAAGTGAGCGACGTGACGGACTACGATGACTTCGAGGTGAATCTGCCCGCGTCCCCGGTTTGGAAGACCGTCACTCTACCGTTCGAGACGTTTGCCCAAGAAGGATGGGGTGCCAAGGCGCCGTTCGATCTCAGCCACGTCAAGAACATCGCTTTTGCGATCAGGGGGACGACTGGTACCAGCGGCAAAGTCGACATCGACAACCTAGTGGTGACGCGATCGACTGGATCGACCGTCCCGGACATGATGATTCGCGAAGCCGCCCCACCAGCAGATGTCACGATCGACGCGATAGCGATCGACAATCCGCTGCAAGCCAAGGCCATGCGATACCTCACCCGTGGCTACAATCTGACCAATTGGCTGGAGCAAGATCGCTTCACGAGCTTTACGTACGACGAGAGCTTCGTGACGAAGCTGGCTGCGGCCGGCTTTCGCGGTCTGCGCTTACCGATCGATTTGGATCTTTACGTTGCTTCGACTACCGGCACCGGCAGCGCTCTCGCGATTACGGTGTCTGATGACCTATGGCAGGTGCTGGATGCGTTCGACGCCTGGACGCACGCACACGGGCTCTCACTCACGATCGACTACCACCAATACGGGACGTTGCCGGACGTGGCGGACCCAGACTCAGTGCAAAAAGCCGTGCTTTTGTGGGGCGAAGTCGCGGCGCACTTTGTGAATAATACGCGGGAAGATCTGTTCTTCGAGTTGATGAACGAGCCCGAGCTTTCCTTCGGCGGGACGGACCCCACGCAAGCGGAGTGGGGAGCCATTGCCGAACGCATGGTCTCTGCGATTCGCGCGCAGGACTCGGTGCATTCGATCATCTTTGGGGACGTTCAGTGGTACGGCATTGACAGGTTGGTGTCTCGAAATCCGCTCTCTGACGCGAACGTGATCTACGCCTTCCACGACTACGAACCGTTCATCTTTACTCACCAGGGGGCCTCGTGGGCCAATCTGGGCGCGGCTCACGATCTGCCGTACCCCTACGATCCGGCACGTTGGTCTCAGTACTATGCTGGCGTTGGGTTCAACGCGGGCATGGAGTCTTGGATGCTCGACGCGCTCAAGAGCTATTACCGAGATGGCAGCCGCGCAGCCATCCGAAATCACATCGTGAGCGCCAAGCGTTGGGCGGTTACACACAACGTGCCCGTGATCTGCAATGAGTTCGGCGCCTACGACGCGACCTCTCAGCTCGCCGATCGCGCTCGCTATTACACCGACTTGATTGGAGTCTTCGAAGAGCTGCAGATCCCGTGGCAACACTGGTTCATGATCATGTCCCCCGACGGCACGGTCATCCCAGAGTATCGCCAAGCATTCCGGCTCGACGACTGAGATTGCGGCGCACTGTGGCCTTCCCGGAAGCGGAACCTCGACGATTTGAATCGTGCGCTTGGCCTTGTGATTGGCGTTGGCCGTGTCGGTCACTAAGACCGTACGCGGCCCACTGGCGGCAGTTGGCGCAACGGTCAGCGTGATGTCGGCGCCTGCGCTCGCGGTGGTAATTCCGTCGGACGGTGTGACTTGTACGGCAAGGGCGGAACTGTTCCCTGCGGTAGGCTGAGTTCGACACCGCTCTGGTTGAATGCGGGGGCGCAGAAAGTGGTGATCGCTGGGAGGGTTATCGTAAACGTTCGTGCTGGCGACCGTGCGGTGCGCGTCCTCAAGTCGGATGCGAGTCGTGGCTTGCGGCAGTTGGCGCTCCGGAAATATGACTAAGTATCTATGGATCCCGGGGGCGAAAAAACGCGTACCCTCGTGCGCGCGTAGTGTCGGCTCACTCAATCAGGGTCTACCGCTGTTTGCTGATTTCACCTTCGGACGTGGGTGATGCGTGCTCGGCCGTGCGTCGCACCATTGTGGATTGGAATGCTCATGTCGCGCCGATATTTCAATGCCAGCTAGAGCTCGTTCACTGGCAGACATCCGCCCGATCCGAGCTGGGCGCGTCCGTCCAGGAGGTGCTCAACGACGCGATTGTCGACGATGCAGACTTCGCTTTGGCTTTGTTCTGGAATCGCGTGGGCACTCCAACCCGCACGCACGCTTCAGGTTCGGTGGAGGAAGTCGAACGGCTGCTCTCCACCAATCGCCGAGTGTTGATCTATTTTTGCACGGCCGCTCCGGATAGCTCACACACGGACCTGCAGCTCGAGCAAGTGGCACAACTACGGGCTCACTACGAAACCCGGGGCCCGGTTGCGAGCTTTCGAAACGTCGATGAGCTCGCACGGATGGTTCAGTCGCACATCACTAGTTTGATCAGCGAGCTGCGCTCGGTGCGCGCAAATGAGCTCAGGGACGAGGCGCTCGTCGATCTGGCGAGTCGTGTGGCAGCCTACGTGCTCGTGGCTAGGAATATGAAGAACGCGTTCGACTTGTTTGGCGAGGCAGCGCTGGCGGAAGATGCGGAAGCCAACCAGGTTTTGGGCCGAGCGATCACTGCCTACAACGAAAGGTACGATGCGCTTCGGATCGATCGGGACAAGATCCTTCAGCACATCTCCAGTCTGAGCGAAGGACCGGAGTGGCCGAACATGGCTCGCGAACTGC
>Ga0164309_10001075_pt1 | contig 13672 bp, 12 predicted proteins | sample Whisoiple_247_MG_FD_109984 | JGI IMG/M metagenome (GOLD analysis project Ga0164309, IMG submission 109984) | Soil microbial communities amended with fresh organic matter from upstate New York, USA - Whitman soil sample_247_MG | ecosystem: Environmental > Terrestrial > Soil > Unclassified >...
CGACTACCTGCGGCGCCGGCTGCCGGCGGAGCCGCCGTTGACCGCGATCCAGTTCGCCGGCGCGGTGACCGCGACCCACAACTACGAACTCCGGCGGCTGCTGCGCGCGGCCGAACCGGTGGACGAGCGTGAGCTGACCGCCGAGCTGGACAAGGTGCGCGCGTTGTTCGGCGTGGGTCCGGCCGTCGGCGAGCCCGGCCAGGCACCGGACGTGGTCGTCGCGGTGTTCCCGGCATCGACCTCGCCCGAGCGGATCGCGGCGTCGGTGCGCGAGCGGCTGGCCGGATCCGGGCGCCCGGCGGGGCGTCAGGGCAGGTAGATCTCCTGCAGGTCGGTCACCCGGCCGTCGGTCACCCTCAGCCGCCACGGGCTGTGCCCGGCGGTGCCGGCCATCTGTGCGGCGACGGCCGCCAGGTCGCCGGGCATGTCCCTGGTCCCCCCGTTCAGGGTGCTGATCGTCGCGTCCGGGGCCACCCCGACCACCCGCAGCGCCGGGTTGTTGTTGCGGTAGTACCAGCCGATGCAGCGGTTGTTGTCGGTGCTGGTGACACCGTCCTGCGCGCACGCCTGCCGGGCGGCGTCGCCGGTGAACCAGTCGATCTTGTCCAGGGTCAGCTCCGACCGGGCCGGATCCACGGCGGTGACGAACCCGTACACCTCGCCGGACAGGTCCGTCGCCGGCGCCGTGCCCGACGGCGGCGCTGCGGGTTGCGTCGTCGGAGCGACGGTGCTGGTGACGGTGAGCGTGGTGATGGACGGCGCCGGCCGGGTGCCGCTCGGGATCACCGTCGCCGGACCCGTTGCCGCCGAACTCGTCGACACGATCGCGGTCGTGTCGGCGGCCGGGTCGTCGTTCACGGTCGGGGTGCCGGCGGTGCCGATCGCCGCGCAGCCGGAACCGGCCAGTGCCAGCGTCACCGCCAGCGCCGGCGCCGCCAGCCGGGACCGCATGCCGCGACGATAAACCCCCGGGTCTCAGTGCCCCATGATCGGCCGGCCCGGCCCGATGTCGTTCGGGTCGTGCACCAGACCGAGCTGCTTCTCCATCTCCTCCAGCGGCACACCCTTGGTCTCCGGCATCACCTTGATCACCCAGATCAGCTGACCGATCATGCAGATCCCGAACAGTAGGAACGCGGTGCCACCGCCCAGCGCGCCGGCGATGCCGGGGAACGACCAGGACACGATCGCGGCGAACACCCAATGGGTGAGGCTGCCGAACGACTGGCCGCGGCCGCGGATGCGATTGGGGAAGATCTCCGAAATGAATACCCAGATCACCGCGCCCTGACCGAATGCATGGGCGGCGATGAACACCATCAGCCCGAAAAGTACCAGCACGCTGGAGAATCCGCTGAAATTCCCGCTGTACAGGTAGAAGATCAGCGCAAGTCCACCGAGGCTGACGAGATATCCGACGGATCCGACCAGCATCAGTTTGCGCCGGCCGAGCTTGTCGATGACCGTCAGCGCGGCCATGGTGGCGATGAGATTCACCCCGCCCACCGCGACACTCTCCAGGAATGCCGCGTTCTCTCCCGCACCCGCCATCCGGAACACCTCGGGCGCGTAGTACAGCACCGCGTTGATGCCGGACAATTGGTTGAAGGCGGCGATGGCGAAGGCCAGCAGGATGACCTTGCGATGCTCCCTGGTGAAGAACGGCACGCTTGGCGCGTTCTCGGCGGCCCGCAGGGACTCGGTGACCTCGTCGATCTCGAACCGTGCCTCTTCAGGAGAGGAGGTGAGGCGGCGGATGTTGGCCACCCCCTCGTCGGTCCGCCCGACGGACATCAGCCAGCGTGGACTTTCCGGCACGGTGACCAGTAGGGCCAGGAAGATCGCGGCGGGCACCGCCATCACCGCGAACATCCAACGCCAGCTATTCTCCGCCGAAACCAGTTGGGCGATCACGTAGTTCGACATGTAGGCGAGCAGGATGCCAAGCACGATGTTGAATTGCACCAGCCCGACGAGCCGGCCGCGCTGCGCGGGCGGGGAGACCTCCGCCGTGTAGATGGGTGCGGTGACCGAGGCCGCGCCGACGCCGATCCCGCCCAGGAAGCGGAAGATCATGAAGATCGTCAGATTGTCCGCGAGCGCACTGCCCAGGGCGCCGATCAGGTACAGCACCCCGATCGCGTACAGGACCTTCTTGCGGCCGAACCGGTCGACCGGTTTCGCGGCGCCGAGCGCACCGACGATCGTGCCGATCAGGGCGGTGGCCACGGTGAAACCGAGCATGAATCCGCTGATGCCGAATTTGTCCTCGAGCGCGCCCGTGGTGCCGGAAATGACGGCAGTGTCGAACCCGAAGATCAGGCCACCGATCGCGGCCACGACGGCGCTGCGAAGCACGAGTGCATTCATGATCGGCAAGCTACCGCCGGCGCATTGCGTCAGCGCGCGACGCGACACGCCGAAAGGCGGCGGGTGCTGCGGCCGAGTGGTCGGGCAAACGCAGGGTGAACGGCGGCGCCGCGCATCTGCGGCAAACAGCGGGCGACGGCAGCATTAGTGGCGCCCGACTACCCCGCGCACATGCAACGGGTTTGCCCGGCGCGCGATTCGCGGCCATCCGGGGGAAATCGTTCGTGCGGTGGCGATCACCGGCCGGTGCCTGCCGGTCGCCGGCCCGGGCGGATCACCGGTTCCGGGTGGCCAGCGCCTCCACGATCGCCGCGCAGAATGCCGGCAGGTCGTCGGGCCGGCGGCTGGTGATGAGATTGCCGTCCACGGCCACCTCCTTGTCGACCACGGTCGCCCCGGCGTTCGCCAGGTCGGTCCGGATGCTGGGGTAGGACGTCACCGTGCGACCCGGCAGGACGCCGGCCTCCACCAGGGTCCACGGGCCGTGGCAGATCGCGGCCACCGGCTTGCCCGATTCGACGAATTCCCGGACGAAGTCGACCGCGTCCGGGTCGGCCCGCAGCTTGTCCGGGTTGACGGTGCCACCCGGCAGCACCAGCCCGTCGTAATCGGCCACCGAGGCCGAGCCGACGAGCCCGTCGACGGGGTACTCACCGGCCGGCTCCAGGTCGTGATCGCGTGCCTTGACCCGACCCTGTTTGATCGACAGCAGGTCGGTGTCGGCGCCGGCGGATCGCAGCGCGTCGCGCGACTGCACGAGCTCGACGCGCTCGACGCCGTCGGCGGCCAGGATCGCCACGCGACGGCCGGAGAGTTGTTCGGACATGCGTCCCTCCTTGGGCATGATGTGTCGGGTGAGTGCATCGGGGACGTACCCGGCGCCGGGGTCGGGTCAAACGACCGCCGACCTGCCGGCGTGGGTGGTCGATGCGCTGCGCGGCGCCGGGTGTGTGTTCGCCGAGGACGAGGCGGCCATCCTGGTCGAGGCGGCCGGAGACCCGCTGCGGCTGGCCGCCATGGTGCGCCGACGGGGGGAAGGCACTCCGTTGGAATACATCGTGGGCTGGGTCGAGTTCTGCGGGCTGCGGGTCGGGGTGGACGAGGGTGTCTTCGTCCCCCGGCGACGCAGCGAGCTTCTGGTCCGCGCGGCCTGCGCGCGCCTCGCCGACCGACCGAATCCGGTGGTGGTCGACCTGTGCTGCGGCTGCGGGGCGATCGGCCTGGCGATCGCCGCCGCGGTCCCCGGTGTCGAACTGCACGCGGCCGACCTCGATCCGGCCGCGGTCCGCTGCGCCGGCCACAATCTCGCGCCGATCGCCGGCCGGGTCCACCTGGGCGACCTGTTCGATCCACTGCCGCGGCAACTGCGCGGGCGGGTGGACGTGCTGGTGTGCAACGCCCCGTACGTGCCGACCGGGGCGATCGCGTTGATGCCCCCGGAGGCCCGCGACCACGAGCCGGCCCTGGCCCTGGACGGGGGAGCGGACGGCACGGACGTTCTGCGCCGGGTGACCGGGGGCGCGATCGACTGGCTCGGGGTGGACGGGGTGGTGCTGGTCGAGGCCGGCGAGAGCCAGCTCCCGGTGGTCACCGCTGCGATGCGCTCCGCAGGCCTGGACCCGGACGTCGTCACGGATGACGACGTGGACGGCACCGTGGTCATCGGTCGACGATCCCGCATGCTCGGCAAACTTCCCCATTTCGGCACGTCACCACCACCCGTCCCGGGAGCCTCACCGCTGCATCCGGGAGCGCCCGGCGATGTCGCTCGACTACCGTGACCCCGGTGATCGCCCCGCAGGCGGCCGCGCCGGCGGCCGGTGAGACCCGCGGCATCGTCATGCCCATCGGTGGCGCCGAGGACAAGGTCGGCCGGATGACCGTGCTCCGCGAGGTCGTCCGGCTCGCCGGCGGTACCGACGCCCGGGTCGTGGTGATCTCCACGGCCTCGTCGCTGGGCGACGAGATCACCCACGCCTACCTGCAGATCTTCGCCTCGCTCGGGGTCACGGACGTGGTCGGCATCCGCCCGGAGAGCCGGGCCCAGGCGGCCTCGCCCGACCTGGTGGAGGCGGTGGTCGAGGGCACGGCGGTGTTCATGACGGGCGGCAACCAGATCAAGCTTGCCGCGATCGTGGTCGGCACCCCGCTGGGCCAGGCGATCGCGGCCGCACATGGCCGGGGCGCCCTGATCGCCGGCACCTCCGCCGGCGCCAGCATCATGTCCACCCACATGGTGTCGTTCGGCAGCGGCGGTGCGACGCCGAAGTTTCGGATGAGCCAGGTGTCCGAGGGCCTGGGGCTGCTCCCGCAGGCGATCATCGATCAGCACTTCACCCAGCGGAACCGGTTCGGCCGGCTGCTCGCCCTGGTCGCCGGGAACCCGGCGCAACTGGGTATCGGGGTGGACGAGGACACCGCGGCGATCATCCGGCCGGACGGCCGGATGGAGGTGATCGGCCGCGGCGTGGTCACCGTGATGGACGGCTCCGAGGCCCTCACCACCGCCTACACCGCCACCGGGACGCAGCCGCTGATGATCTCCGACGTGCGCCTGCACACCCTGCCGCGCGGCGTCGTGTTCGACCTGGCCGGCCGCCGGTTGGTGTCCGCGCCCGGCCTGCCGGACGTCGCCGGGCCGCCGTCGATCACCGGTCCGGGCGACGTGCCGGCGGGCACCCGGCCGGACAGCCGGCGGATCGCCGTCGAGGGCGCCCACGAAACCATCGCGGAACTGCGTCGGCGGCCCGCCTCCACCTGAAGGGAGCACCCATGCGGTTTATCGGAGTTCGGGACGGCCGCGCCGTCACGGTCGCCCGGTCGTTCGAGGACGGAACGGCGGCACCGGTCGCGGAAGTCACCGACTTCTACCGAGAGCTGGACGCCTCCCTCGCCGCAGCCGCGGCGCTCGCCGGCGGGGACCGGCCGCGCGCCGAGATCACCGAGGCGCCGGCGGTGCCACCTGCCGCCAGGGTGCTGTGCGTCGGCCTGAACTACCGGCTGCACGCCGACGAGGCGGGCCTGCAGTTGCCCGAGCATCCGGCGATCTTCGGCCGGTGGACCGCATCCCTGGCGCCGACCGGGACTCCCGCGCCCGTCCCGCCCGGTGAGCCCGGCTGGGACTGGGAGGTCGAGCTGGCCGTGGTGGTCGGCCGGCCGCTGAACCGGGTGAATGCGACGACCGCATCGGCCGGTGTGTTCGGCTACGCCGCGTTCAACGACCTGTCCGCGCGCGAGCACCAGCTGCACTCCCGGCTGTGGACGGTCGGCAAGAACGCCGACAACAGCGGACCCATCTCGGAGATCGTCACCGCCGACGAGGCCGGCGACCCGGCCGACGGCTGGCGGCTGACCACCGTCGTCAACGGCGAGACGGTGCAGGACGGGAGCACCGCGGACATGGTGTTCGGCGTCGGCGAGCTGATCGCCTACCTTTCCGAGGTGATGACCCTGCAGCCCGGCGACGTCATCGCCACCGGCACCCCGGACGGGGTCGGCTTCAAGCGCACCCCACCGCGGTACCTGACCGCCGGAGATTCGGTGACCGTGGCCGTCGAGGGTGTCGGGTCGGTGACGACGCCGATCACGTGAAGGGAGCCGGGCGTCGGGGCCCCTGCCTTTGAACTCGCTCGGCGCAGATGCCGCTGGTCCGTCTCGAACCGCGGATCGACCAGCTTGCCGGCGACGGTGAATAACAGATCTGTGTGCTGGATGTGTGCTGGGTGGCGATCTGATCCGTGAGGCCCGCAAACGCGCCGGTTTGACCCAGGCCGAGCTCGCGGTCCGTGCGGGCACCACGCAGTCGGGGATCGCCCGGTGGGAATCGGGCCGGACATCCCCGAGCCTGGACGACGTGCGGCGTCTGATCCGGCTGTGCGGCCTGGATCTCGAGGTGGCGATAGTGCCGTACGACGGCAGCGACATGGCCCAGGCCGAACGCCTCCTGGAGCTGACCCCGCAGCAACGCATCGATCGTCACCAACGGGTCGTCCGGCAGCTGGCTCGATTGCGGAAGGCCGGACGTGGAGCGTGAAGTCGACCTGGGCGGACTCCTGCGGGCGCTCGAGCGGCACCAGGTCGCCTACGTGATGATCGGCGGCCTCGCCGCCGTCACCCACGGGTCGCCGTTTCCGACCGAGGACCTGGACATCACCCCGGCTCTGGAGCCGGGCAACCTGACTCGGCTGTCGTCGGCTTTGACCGACCTACAGGCGAAGATCCGAGTGGATGGGGTGCCCGAGGGACTTCCCTTTGCGCATGATGCCGCATCCCTCGCGGCGGTTCAGACCTGGAACCTGACCACGAGGTGCGGCGACCTGGACATCAGCTTTGTTCCGTCCGGCACCAAAGGATTCGGCGATCTCAACGACTCGGCCGAGCCCGTCGAGCTCGACGGAGTTGCGGTCCGCGTGGCATCGCTCTCCGACATCATTCGCTCGAAACAGGCCGCGAACCGCCCCAAGGACCAGCGTGTCCTTCCGACCCTGCGTGAGCTGCTGGCCCGGCGCGCCCAGGGCTGATCGCTCAGCGCATGTGCTCCGAGCGCCGGCCCGGGTGCCCGGCCCGCTCGAGAACGCCGGGTTGAGCTCGATTGCCCGTCATCGGAACCGGCGGTCGATGACCCCCCGTGGGAGCTGTTCGGGCGTCGGATAGGTGATCAGCACGACGATCTCGTCCGGGTCGAGGCCCTGCACGAAGCTGATCCCGTTCAGCGTGCTGGAGTACGTGCTGGGGTAATGCACACGCAGCCGCTGCTCGACCCGTTGCAGTTCCTCGAGAGTGTCCGCGGACCAGATGATCTGCTCGACGCCGACGTCGTCGATGCCGCGTGCCCTGATCGCCTCGTGCGAGCGCAGATAGATCTGAAAGCCGCCCGATGACAGGAGCAACGCCGCATCGGGTTCCTGAATCGCAATCTCGCACTGGAAAACATCACGGTAGAACTGCACGGATCGATTCAGGTCGGTCACCCGCATCAAACACGACATGATCCTTGCCGTGGTGGCCATTCGTCGCTCCTTTGCACGCGTGGCGAAGCCCTGGGATGAGCCCCGGCCGGGGCGCAGCCGTCATCTTCATACCGCGTTCTCACCCTTCCACCGTCGCCGGGGCGTGGCGGAGCTGCCTCACCGTGCCTGGTCGCCGTCCCGCCGCAGGATCTGCGCGACGACCCGCAACAGCATCACCGACGACAGCACCAGACCGATGTAGCCGATGGCCGTCAGGGTGGCGGTCTCCCGGTCGGCGGCGGACACCGCGACGCCGACCAGCATCAGGGTGGACGCCAGCAGCCCCACCGCCGCCACGACCGCGAACAGCACCTGGTCGATCCAGCCGGTCAGGTGGGTCCGGCTCTCCCCGGTGAACGCCTCCACCTGCAGCCGCACCCGTCCGGCCCGCAGTTGCAGCGCGATGTCCTCGGTCAGCCCGGGTAACGCGCGGAACGAGGGCAGGTTGCGCAGCAGCTCCTTGCGGGCGATCTCCCGCGGCTCGGCCGTCTGCGAGCCGACCGTGGCGCCCACCTGCGCCTGCGCTGCCACCGCCAGGTCCATCTGCGGATCGATCACCCGCAGCGTGCCCTCCAGCGTGAGCAACGCCCGCGCCAGCAGGGTCAGCGTGGCCGGCACCGGCAGCTCGTGGGTGCGCATCACCCCGATGATCTGCTGCAGGCTGCGCGGGTCGAACCCGCCGGCGTGCATCTGCTCGGACAGCAGCCGGCTCAGCTCGGCCTCCAGCGCCTGACTGTCCATCGACTCGCCGACCGATCCGGAGATCGACCGCAGGCCCCGGGCGATCAGCGACGGCTGGTGGGTGGCCAGGCCGCCGACCATCAGCTGCAGGGACTCCATGGTGACCGGGTCGATCAGTCCAACAGCACCGAAGTCGATCAGCCACAGCGTGCCCTCGCGGTCGATCAGGATGTTCCCCGGGTGCGGGTCCGCGTGGAACACGCCGGACACCATCACCTGGGTCAGGAACGAGGACAGCAGCCGGTCGGCGAGCTCCGGACGGGGTACGCCGCACCGGTCCACCGCATCGGCGTCGGCGACCGAGACGCCGGCCACTCGGCTGATGACCAACACGCCCTCGGTGCTGAGCGCGGACACCACCGGCGGCACCTGCACGCCCGGGGTATGCACCGAACCCAGCGCCTTGGCGTTGGCCGCCTCGTGCACGTAGTTCAGTTCCTGCTCGACCGAGCGGATCAGTTCATCGGAGATCGGCACCAGGCCCAGCGAACGGGCGGCCTCCGAACGGCGGCTCAGCGTCCGCGCCGCCCAGCGCAGCACCGCCGAGTCCCGGGCGACGCCCACCTCGACACCGGGCCGGCGCACCTTGACCACCACCGGTCGACCGTCGGGCAGCACCGCTGTGTGGGTCTGCCCGATCGACGCCGCGGCCAGCGGCTCGTCGTCGAAATCGGTGAACAGCTCGCCGACCGGTGCGGACAGCTCGGACTCGATCGCCGCGCGGATCTGGTCCGTCGGCACCTTCTTCACGTTCGACTGCAGATCGGACAGCTCGACGATGACCGCCGGCGGAATCAGGTCCGAGCGGGTGGAGGCGATCTGGCCGAACTTGACGAACACCCCGCCGCAGTCCTCCAGGAACCCGCGGATGCGGCGGCCGCCCTCCGGGCTGGTCAGCGCGGACCGGGACACCAGCCGTCGCCCGACCAGGCCGTGTCGGCGAGCGATCCGGGTGACCTCGATGAGCCGGCCGCCGACGGTGGACAGGGCCCGGATCCGGGTGCGCCAGGAGGTCCGGCGGCCGTGTCGCCGTGGGCGCAGGATGGCCTCGAGCGTCACGCTCAGCACCATGGTGGCCAGCAGCGCGAATCCGAAGGCGAGCAGCAGCAGATCGCCGTCGTCCGGTTCGGTTTCGTGCTGGAGGATCAGGGCGGCCAGGATCAGGCCGATCAGCGAGCCGAGCACTCCGGCGGCGGTGGCCCGCAGGAAGCCACGGTGGATGCCCAGGATCCGGCCGGACACGAAGCCGACGCCGAGCACGAAGACGATGACCAGGACGATCTGCCAGAACGACAGGTCGAGGTCGATTTCGACGGACATCCGATCAGCTTGACCGCTGTCGGTCGGCGAATCCGAAGAGCCGCGCCGGTGTGGCCCACAGGATCTGCTCGCGCACCGCCCGGTCGGGCAGCAGCTGCTCGGTCAGCGTCAGGACGGTGCCATAATCGATGCGTTCCGGGGCGCGCAGGAACGGCCAGTCCGAGCCCCACAGACAGCGATCCGGGGTGAACGCGTCGACCAGCGCCTGCACGTAGGGCCAGGAGTCCGACCACGGGAACCGTTGCCGCGAGCACTTCACCAGCCCGGACAGCTTGACCCAGTACCGGCCGGTCCGGCCGGCGCGCAGCAGGGCGGCGAAGCCCGGTTGATCCAGTCCGGCCGTCGGGTCCGGCCGGCCGCAGTGGTCGATCAGCACGTGGGCGCCCGATGCGTCCAGCAGCGGGGCCAGCTCGACGAGCTGGTCGTTCTGCACCTGCACGTCGGCGAACATCCCCAGCTCGGCCAGGTTTCGCAGCAGCGGGACGGTGTCGGCGAAGTGCTCGACCCCGAGCAGGGCCGCCGGCATGGTGGTGCCGACGATGCCGGCCGCCTTCAGCCGTTCGAGATCCTCCCGTGCGATGTCGTTGTCGACCACCGCGACGCCCTTGAAGCGTCCCGCCCCCCGCTCGAGAAGGTCCAGCAGGCAACGGTTGTCGGTGTGGTAACCGGAGTTCGGACCGACGATCACCGCGTGTTCGGCATTGAACGCGTCGAACAGGGCGATCAGCTGCTCGGCAGAGCCTTGCTCGTCCTCCACGGGGTGGTACCAGGCCTGCGGGTGGTACGGGAAGCGCCGCGGATCCAGCAGGTGGTTGTGGCAGTCGATCTTGGGTTCGGTGAGGATTGACATGACGGTGAGTATCGCCGGGCGCCCTTGCCGGAGCCGACCCAAGCGTCGGATGGGCGGCTCGGCTCCGAGTTCGGGAACTGCGTGGTGCCAGATCCCACCGTGGGATGTCTGTCGGGGTGTCCAGGAGGAGCGCGCGCGGCGTTGCGCATCCACTGCTGCGGTCAGTATCAGCGGCCGCCTCCCGTTTCTCCCCAAGTGCATGACTTCAGGTGGGAGGGCTCGGTGAGCGAGCCTGACATCGCAGGGATCCGCGAGAACTTCGACTTCGTCCGCACCGGTCGGATCGTCACCAACAACGGCGCCAGCACGCAGCCGCCGCGGCAACTGCTGGACCTGTACCGGAACCTGATCCCGTGCTACGAGAACGTTCACCGCGGACAGTCGGACGCCTCGATGTGGACGACGGAGCGCTTCGAGTCCGCCTACGACACCATCGCCGCCTGGCTGAACGCGCCGAACCGGCGGACCGTCGCCACGTACCGCAATACCACCGAGGCGATCAACGCGGTGATGTATTCGCTGCTCACCGAATTCCGGGACGGCGACAATGTGGTGACCACGATGTTGGAGCACAATTCCAACTACGTCCCCTGGCACGCGTTGTGCCGGGAGATCCTGCCCCGGTTCGGGGTTCGGGTGCAGTGCCGGATCGCCCGGTTCGACCAGCGCACCGGGGAACTCGACCTGGATCACCTCGCGTCCCTGGTGGACTCGCGCACGAAGCTGGTGTGCTGCACCGGCGCGTCGAACTTCCTGGGCACCAGGCCGCCGCTGCCGGCGGTCCGGGCCATTGCCGATTCCAGCGGATACCTGCAGCCCACCGGGGAGCGGCGGTCCAGGCTGCTGGTCGACGGCGCGCAGCTGGTGCCGAGTTCGTTCGTCGACGTCCAGGCGCTGGACCTGGACTACCTGACGTTCTCGTTCCACAAGTTCCTGGCGCCGTTCGGGGTCGGCGTGTTGTACTCCAAGGAGCACCTGCTGGAATCGTCGCTGCCATTCCTGTACGGCGGGGACATGATCGCGCAGGGCATGGTCTTCCCCGACCGGGTCGAGTACGGCGCGCTGCCGTGGAAGTTCTCGGCGGGCACCCCGAACATTCTGGGCGTCATCGTCTCCGCGCAGGCCCTGCGGCTGGCGGCAGACCTGATGGGCGCCGGCGACCGGCCGTCCTTCCGCACCGAGGACCCGCTGCCCCGGACGCTGGTCGCGACGACGATGGACCGGATCGGCCGGCACACCGCGATGCTGACCCAGCGGGCGATGCGGGGGCTGTCGAGCGTGCCGGGACTGCGCATCCTCGGTGTGCCGCCGGGCGCGTCCAGGGCGCCGCTGGTGGCATTCACCGTGGCCGGCCGCGACCCGTTCCAGCTGGCCGACGCGCTGAACGCGTGGGATGTGGAGTCCCGGGCCGGCTGCCACTGCGCGACCCTGGCCCATCACGACCTGGGTCTGGACCCGCCGGCCAGCTGCCGGCTCAGCTTCTACCTGTACAACTCGGTCGAGGACGTGGACCGGGCCGTCGATGCCGTCCGTCAGGTGGTCGCCGGCGCCCGTCAACCGCCCGCGGGATCGGCGTCGTGTTCGTACGGGCGGCACCGGCGCGCCGCCGCCTGATTCAGGCTTGCCGTCCCCCGCCCGGATGACCAAGCCCGGCGCCGCGCCCCGGGCGGCCATCGGCGGCGCCTGACAGAATGCGCAGCAAACAGGTCGGCGGAAGGGGCTGCGATGGCCGGGTCGACAGCAGAGCGGACGTACGTGCCGGGCAACGGCGAACCGGACATCACCATCCGGGAGACCCGGGTGTACCGGGGGCCGAACTTCTGGTCCTACGAGCCGGCGGTGCACCTGGTGGTGGACATCGGCCGGCTGGAGCAGCGGCCCACCGACACATTGCCCGGGTTCACCGAGACCCTGATCGACCTGCTGCCCGGGCTGAACGACCACCAGTGCTCCCGCGGCCGGGACGGCGGTTTCGTCGAGCGGCTGGTGGAGGGCACTTGGGCCGGTCACGTCGTCGAGCACGTCGCCCTCGAACTCCAACGCACTGCCGGTCACGAGATCACCCGGGGCAAGACCCGGTCGACCGGCGAGGACGGTGTCTACAACGTCATCTTCGGCTACCTGGACGACACGGTCGGCACCCTGGCCGGCCGGCTGGCGGTCCGGCTGGTCAACCACCTGATTCCCGACAATGACCTGTCCGCCGACGGTTTCGACTTCGCCGCCGAGCACGACAGTTTCCTGCGAACCTGTCAGCGGGTGGCCTTCGGGCCGTCCACCCAGGCCATTCTGGAGGAGGCCATCTCACGGGACATTCCTTGGCAGCGGCTAAATTCCGGGTCGCTGGTGCAACTGGGCCACGGGGTGAACCAGCAGCGGATCCGGGCCACCATGACGTCGCTGACATCGTCGCTGGCGGTGGACATCGCCTCCGACAAGGAGTTGACCAACCGGCTGCTGGCCGCCGCCGGGCTGCCGGTGCCGGCCTCCGAGGTGGTGCGTCGGGTGGACGACGCGGTGCGGATCGCCCGGCGGATCGGCTATCCGGTGGTGGTCAAGCCGCTGGACGGCAACCACGGGCGGGGTGTCGCGATCAACCTGCAAGATGATGCCGCCATCAGTGCTGCATTCCAGGAGGCGTACGACCAGTCCCGGCGCGGGTACGTGCTGGTCGAGTCGTACATCGCCGGCAAGGACTACCGGGTGCTGGTGGTCGGCGGCCAGATGATCGCGATCGCCGAGCGGGTGCCGGCGCACGTCATCGGCGACGGGGTCAAGTCGGTGGCCGCGCTGGTCGAGGCGACCAATGCGGACCCGCGGCGCGGCGTCGGCCACGAGAAGGTGCTCACCCGTATCGAGGTGACCGACGCGGCGATCGAACTGGTCCGGGCGCAGGGCTACGAGATGACCGACGTGCCGTCGCGCGGCGAGATGGTCAAGCTCGCGCTGACCGGCAACATGTCCACCGGCGGCATCTCCATCGACCGCACCTTCGAGGCGCACCCGGACAACATCGACATCGCCGAGGAGGCCGCCCGGGTGGTCGGCCTGGACATCGCCGGCATCGACTTCCTCTGCCCGGACATCACCCAGCCGGTGCGCGAGACCGGCGGCGCGATCTGCGAGGTCAACGCGGCCCCGGGCTTCCGGATGCACACCCACCCGACGATCGGTGAGCCGCAGTTCATCGCCAAGCCCGTGATCGACATGCTCTTCCCGCCGGGGGCGGCCTCCCGGATCCCGATCGTCGCCGTCACCGGCACGAACGGGAAGACGACGACGTCGCGGATGATCTCCCACGTGTTCAAGGGCATGGGCCGCAAGGTCGGGATGACCTCGACCGACGGCGTCGTGATCGACGAGCGGCTGCTGATCCGGGCCG
>Ga0164309_10001078_pt1 | contig 13661 bp, 13 predicted proteins | sample Whisoiple_247_MG_FD_109984 | JGI IMG/M metagenome (GOLD analysis project Ga0164309, IMG submission 109984) | Soil microbial communities amended with fresh organic matter from upstate New York, USA - Whitman soil sample_247_MG | ecosystem: Environmental > Terrestrial > Soil > Unclassified >...
ACACTGCGCGCGGCGACCGATCCGGGCGTGCTCGGCGGGCAGTATTTCGGGCCCGACGGATTCGGCGAGCAGCGGGGCTACCCGAAGGTCGTCGCGTCCAGCGCGGCCTCCCACGACAGCGAGGCGCAGCGCCGGCTGTGGGCGGTGTCGGAGGAGCTCACGTCGGTGGCGACTGTCGTCGGCTGAATGTGGCAGGCTGGCAAGCGATGTCACTAATCGTGCCGCCGTATCCGCCAGCCCGTTACATCGACGATCAACCGGAGGTCAGTGCCTGGTTGAGGCGAGCGCCCGAGAATGGGGGACGGCCACCCGATTACGACGCGTTCGGGTTGGTGAAATACCACTACCTGGCCAACCAGCAAGCCACCGATGGCGACTACGGCCTGTACCGGGTGGAGATCGCCCCCAAGGGCGGCGGCCCGGGCCCGCACTTCCACCGGGCGATGTCCGAGGCGTTCTTTGTGTTGTCGGGAACCGTCAAGCTGTATGACGGCACCGATTGGATCGACGGAGATCCGAACGACTTCCTCTACGTCCCACCCGGCGGCATCCACGGCTTCCGGAACGAGGCCGACGAGCCGACGTCGATCTTGATGCTGTTTGCTCCCGGCGCTCCTCGTGAGCACTACTTCGAGGGCCTCGCCCAGCTGGGCGAATTGACCGACGAGGAGCGTCGCGAGTGGTTCATCGCCAACGACAACTTCTTCATCGACTGACATGCCATAGCCGACACGCCGAGAAATTCGCGCGCGTAATCCCTTGCGCTAGGCTGACGTCCGATCAATGAGGAGTCTTGGGTGCGGGCAGATGCTGCGCCCGACACCCAGGCTTTGCGGGGCTGGCAGCGTCGGGCATTGGTGCGCTATCTGGGCGCCAAACCACGCGATTTCCTCGCCGTCGCCACCCCCGGCGCAGGCAAGACGACGTTTGCCCTGCGCATCGCCGGAGAGCTGCTGGCCGACGGCACCGTCGAGCGCTTCACGGTCGTCGTGCCGACCGAACATCTGAAGACGCAGTGGGCACTGGCTGCGGCAAGGGTCGGGATCGCGCTTGATCCGAAGTTCTCCAACTCGTCGGCGCAGACGTCGTCGGAGTACCACGGCGTCGTCGTCACCTACGCGCAGGTGGCCAGCCACTCGACCCGGCACCGGGTGCGTACCGAGAACTACCGCACTCTCGTCGTTTTCGACGAGATCCACCACGGCGGCGACGCGAAGAGTTGGGGCGACGCCATCCGCGAGGCCTACAGCGACGCGACCCGCAGGCTGGCGTTGACCGGGACGCCGTTCCGCAGCGACGACAGTGCGATCCCGTTCGTCACCTACGAGCCCGACGGCGAAGGCCTGATGCGCTCGTCGGCCGACCACACCTACGGCTACGCCGAGGCGCTCGCCGACGGCGTTGTCCGGCCGGTCGTCTTCCTGGCCTATTCGGGCGAGGCGCGATGGCGCGACAGCGCTGGCGAGGAACACGCGGCACGCCTCGGCGAGCCGTTGACCGCCGAGCAGACCGCCCGCGCTTGGCGCACGGCGCTGAACCCGGCAGGCGAGTGGATCCCGGCCGTGCTGCAAGCTGCCAACACCCGACTCACCCAGCTGCGTGAGGGCGGAATGCCCGATGCGGGTGCAATGGTCATCGCCTCCGACCAGACCGCCGCCCGCGCTTTTGCGGCGGTGCTGACCAAGCTGACCGGTCAGACGCCGACGGTCGTGCTCTCCGACGACCCCGGATCCTCAGCGCGCATCGCGGAGTACTCCGCGGGAACGAGCCCGTGGCTCGTGGCGGTGCGGATGGTGTCCGAGGGCGTCGACGTGCCGAGGCTTGCCGTCGGGGTGTACGCGACAAGCGCGTCGACGCCGCTGTTCTTTGCGCAGGCGATCGGGCGATTCGTCCGGTCCCGCCGGCCCGGCGAAACGGCGAGCATCTTCTTGCCCTCAGTGCCCAGCCTGCTGCTGCTGGCCAGTGAGATGGAAGCCCAGCGCAACCACGTGCTGGGCAAGCCGCACCGGGAGTCGCAGAAACACGAAGAGTACGTCGAGCGTCGCAAGTCCGAACCAAGTGAATTGGACAACGGCTTCGAATCGTTGGGCGCCGACGCCGAGTTGGACCAGGTGATCTTCGATGGCTCGTCGTTCGGCACCGCGACTCCGGCGGGCAGCGAAGAGGAGGCCGACTACCTCGGCATCCCCGGCCTGCTCGACGCGGAGCAGATGCGAGACCTGTTGCGGCGCAGGCAAGAAGAGCAGTTGTCACGTCGGAGCCGCGCAGTCGGCGACATCGAACACAGCCCGGCGTCTCCTTCGAATCCGCGGCCGTCGACGCATGGGCAGCTGCGCGAACTGCGGCGTGAACTGAACACCATGGTGTCGATCGCCCACCACCGCACCGGCAAGCCGCACGGCTGGATCCACAGCGAGCTGCGCCGGATCTGCGGCGGGCCGCCGATCGCGGCGGCGACGACCGATCAGCTCAAGGCCCGCATCGAGGCGGTGCGCACACTGCAGGCGTGATTTCGGCGCGCCTACGGTCGCTGAGCGAACGTATCCGCGCCGAAATCGCTACGCGCGCGCAACGGCGAGTTCGGCCAGATGCTTCAACGAGTTGTCCAGATGCTGAGCATCGAAGGGCGGGAACCCTATGTGCTCCCGCAGGAACGGCGGCACTTTCGACCAGTCGTAGGACAGCGTGACCTCCGTTTCAGCGGCGCCGACGGGCTTGAGGTCGTAACGCCAGATCCACCCACCGAACTCGAGGTTGGCGTTATCCGGGCCTTGGCCGGGCAGCCACGCAACGGCACGCGGCGGGTCGAATACCTCGACTCGGTTCGCCATTTCGTAGTGCTTGTCTGGATGGTTCTCGTGGTACATCGCCATCCGGAAGATCTGGCCGTTTTCGATCAGCGGCTTGCCGTCGAGCGATTCGCGTACCCACCCGGTGCCATCAATGGCGGCATGACTCGACGGGTCAGCCAACACGTCGAACACCGCCTGGACAGGCGCATTGATCGTAGCCACGACGCTCATGATTTCTTCAGTCACGCCAATGTCGACTACCGCCAACTCGAAAAGTCATCGCGACCATCCGCGATCGCCCCTACGTTTACGGCATGCCCGCAGACGCCCCGACCATCCTGGCGACCAGCGGCGGCATTCAGCCGGGCCGACGGGTGCAGTACGAGTTCAGCGCGCTGACGGACTATGCGGTCGACCTCTCCGGAGTTACAGGACGGGCGCCACGGGTCCGCATGGTGCCCACCGCCCAGGGCGACAATTCAGCCGCGCTGCGCAACCTCTACGACGCCGCGTGCTCGATCAGGACGTGGTCTGGGTTCTCGGGGGCAGCGTCGCCGGACTGCTGGCGATGTGGCACTTGCACGGTGTCGATGCCGCGGTGCGTGCTGCGTGGCGGGCAGGTGTAGTCCTGACAGGCGTATCGGCGGGATGGATCTGCTGGCACGTGGGCGGCACCACCGACTCGTTCGGGCCGGACCTTCGACCTGTCACCAACGGGACTCGCCCTCGTCCCCTTCTCGAACGGTGTGCATTACGACTCCGAACCGCAGCGACGGCCCTTTTCCAGCGCCTCATCGCCGACGGCACCCTGCCCGCCGGCTACGCCACCGACGACGGCGCCGGTGTCCTTTACCGTGGCACCGAATTCGTCGATGCTGTCAGTGAATATGACGGCGCCGCAGCATATTTCGTCGATTCTGATTGAGCCCGGGCCGTGGAGCGCCGTCTCGACACGCGCCGCCTCTGAACCTACAGCCCCAACAACGCGGGCAGGTCTGCCACGGAATCGATGACGTGGCTGGGCTGCATCGCGAATTCGTCTGCGGCCCACCGGTCAAGCGTGTCCTGGCGGAACTTGCCGGTGCGCACCAGCACCCCGGTCATCCCGACGACCTGCGCGGCCAGCACGTCGTTGTTGAGGTCGTCGCCGACCATGTACATCTCGTCGGGATCGACGCCGAGACGACTTGCAGCCGCGACAAAACCCTCTGGCGCGGGCTTGCCGACAGCGATGGCCTTGCGGCCGGAGGTCTGTTCCATCCCGATCAGGTACATGCCGGTGTCTACACGCAACCCGTCGGTGGTGGTCCAGGCAGTGCTGCGATGCATGGCAACCAACGGCACGCCCTGCGCCATCCAGTCGTAGACCCACGACAGCGTCAGGTGGCTGTACTCCGGCCCGGCCCCGCCGAGCAGCACCACATCGGGAGTCGCCGGCGCCTTCGGCCCGGTGAACTCGCTCGAGTACACGATGTCGATACCGGGCATGTCCTCGGCGATCTGGCCGCTGTTGACCAGGAAGCACCGCGCGTCAGGATAACGGTTGCGGACGTACTCCGCGGTCAGCACGGCCGCGGTGATGACCTCGTCAGCCCGCACGGCCATGCCGGCCTCGGTGAGCAGTTCGGCGATCTGAACGCGGGTCCGGGTCGTGGTGTTGGTCAGATATGAGCACGCAATCTGGTGGCGGGCCATTATTTGCAAAGTCTCGGCGGCGCCCTCGATCGGCTTCCACGACGTCACCAGGACGCCATCGATGTCGAAGAGCACACCACCGATAGCCATGGCCCGACAGTAAACGGCAAACGAACCAACGCAAGTCGGGGCTACCCAAACTGCGCGAAATACGGACGCTCGGGCTTGCCCTTCTCGACGAGGATGAAGACCACACCCCACGGATCTGCGAACCACGTGGTGCGCACCCCGGCGATGTCGGCGATCCCGTCGGCCAGGAAGCGAACTCCCTTGTCCTCCAGCGTCTTCCGGGTCTCTCCCAGGTCGTCGCAGATCAGTCCGATATGTGTGAGCCCTGGGTCGGCGAGGCCGGCAGACCGCTGTACGTCGCTCCCGTCGGCGCGTAGGTACTCGATGACCTCGAGCACTCGGTCGCCGTCGTCACCGAACCCCACGATCGCGGCCTTCATGGCGGGGTCGTCCAACAGTTCGCCCATGTCGGCGCGGATGGCGTCGCCGTCCATCACATAGGGCGGCGAGAGCACGGTGAATCCCAGCACGTCGCGGTAGTACGCCACCGCCGCCTCGCAGTCGGGAACGCATACACCGGTGTGCGCCAGGCCTGTGATCATGTCTCGATTGTGGCGCACGACACGTGCCGCACGTGGCTCTGCACCCCTCCTGCGGCGGCGACGGCTAGCCTCGGCTACGGATCATGTAGTGATTTCACGAAGGGGCCGGTATGCCCACCGATCGCAGCACCGACACGGCGTCAAATCGCGAACTGTCGGCCGACCTATACCGGGTCCTTGCCGTGATCGTTGTCGTGATCGGCCATTGGCTCGTGTCGGCGGTGACCTTCCACGACGGCCAGTTCGGCAATGACTATCCCCTGGACGCGCTGCCATGGACACGCTGGCTGACCCTGGTGTTTCAAGTCGTGCCGGTGTTCTTTCTGGTCGGCGGATATGCCAGCGCGGCATCGTGGACGCGATGGCGCGAAGCGGGCGGCCGCCGCTGGACCGAATGGGTCCGGAATCGGCTGGCCGCGATTCTGGGACCGACCACGGCTTACGTAATGCTGGTGCTCTTGGCCGTGGCGGTGCTGGATTGGGTAGGCGTCGGACGTTCGGCGCTGCGGTTCGGCGGCTGGGCGGTCGCCATGCATCTGTGGTTTGTGCCGGTCTACCTCGCGCTGCTGACGCTGACGCCGGTCGCGCTGGCGGCACACCGGCGATGGGGGCTGCTGGTGCCTGCTGTTCTGGCGATTGCAGTTGTGGTCGTCGACGTTGCGGCGCGTGTCTGGCATCAGCCGACAATCAGCTCAGCCAACTACCTGCTGTGCTGGGGAGCCGTCTATCAGGCCGGAATCTGTTGGCGCGGTGGGATTTTGGTCGGCCGTCGGCCGGTGCTGATCGCCGCCGCTGCCGCCATCGTGCTCGCGATTCTGCTCGGCCTGCGCTGCTACCCGATCAGCATGGTCGGATCGCCAGGCGCGGCCGAACAGAATAATTTTCCGCCCACCGCGGCGTTGCTCGCATTCGCCGCGGTACAAGCTGCGGTCATGGTCGCCGCGGCGCCCGCGGTGACACGTCGGGTGCGGCGATCGCGGTGGCAGCGGCCACTGGCCGGGGCGAACAACAACGTGATGGCGGTGTACCTGTGGCAGATGGTTCCGGTCGTGGTCGTCGCACTTGTCGGGTACCCCACCGGGCTGTTACCGCAGCCCGAGGCCGGGACGGGACAGTGGTGGGGCTTTCGGTTGGTCTGGCTGCTGATTCTGCTGGTCGTGACGACCGCGCAAATGGCACTTCTGTGGTTGGGCCGATCGGTGTTCAATCGTGCGTTACCCGCAATCTCCACGCCCCTGCCAGTGTGGAGCGCACCAGCACTGCTGATCATCGGCGCCGCGACGGCGACGTTCGTGCTGGCGCACCTTGCGGTCGAGGGTTTCGCCCCAGACGGGCACTTTCCGGCTGTCTACGCCTTGCTCTACGCCGGCGCAGCCGGGTTGATTAGCCTAGAACCATGTTCTCGCCGCCTTGAAACCGTTGTAACTCAAGGTAGTACACAGCGGGCGCGTCGAACCGCCTGACGTGCGATGCGTTCAGTCGCCAACGCGGTCAGCCACAGCATCGAAGAAGACAATCACCAGTTCGACCACATCCTTCGAGACACGTCCGACTCGTAGTCCAACCACGCGAGTAGTAGCTCGTCAGCCGCCGCGACGACGCCACGGCCCAGAAGCATGCGATCCCGATTGCCGCAAGACTGAGCGAATCGACGTACCGGCGTAGCCGTGCTCGCCGAACAATTCGACTCCAGGGGCGATCAGTCGAGCACGGCGCTCCGCAACGCGGTCATCTGCGGTCTTGCCGTCATAGTCCGTCATCAGCTCACTCCGTGGGTGGACGTGGCCGCCGCATCGATCGGGCCGGCAGCCGCGTCAGCAATCACATCAATCTGAGAGCATGCACCATCTGATTGCAAATGACCTCAGATAGGGGTAGCTTCGCCGTCATGGCACCGACCACCTCAATTTCACGAAATGATGAGTTCGACTTCGTCATCGCGGGCGCCGGCAGCGCAGGCTGCGTGCTCGCCAACCGCCTCACCGAAGATCCATCGGTTCGCGTCCTACTACTCGAGGCTGGAGTGGAAGACAGCCACGATGGGGTCGAAATACCCGCGCTCTTCGGCTCACTGTTCGGGTCGGAGCTGGACTGGAACTACCAGCTTGAACCGCAGGCCGACTATCGCGGCTCTTTGCGTTTCCCCCGTGGCAAGACACTGGGCGGATCCTCTTCGATCAACCTGATGGTCTACATCCGGGGCGACCGCAGCGACTTCGACGGCTGGAGTCAGTCCGGTTGCGAAGGGTGGGACTATGAGAGCGTTCTGCCGTATTTCATCAAGGCCGAACACAACAGCCGACCCGGCGCTCCACTGCACGGATTCGACGGTCCGCTGCACACCGAAGATCGATTGTTCACCCACGAGCTGTCCCACGCCTGGGTTGATGCAGCCGTCGAGTGGGGCCTGCCACGCAATGCTGACTTCAACGGTGAATCCCAGCTCGGAGCGGGCGCCTACCAAGTGACATGTCACAACGGCCGCCGGTGCTCGACGGCAAGCGGCTATCTTCGGCCAGCGCTCGACCGGTCGAACCTTGTGGTGCGCGTAGGCGCTCATGTAACTCGCCTTGACTTCGATGGCGCTCGGGCTGTCGGCGTCACCTATCTGCGCGACGGCACCGAAACGTCGGTGCGGGCGGAATCCGAGGTGATCCTGAGCAGCGGAGTCATCAATACGCCGCAACTACTTCTGTTGTCGGGCATCGGACCGGCCGAACAACTGCGCCGACTCGGCATCGATGTGATTGTCCACCTGCCCGGCGTTGGCGAGAACCTGCACGACCACACCATGGTGCCGCTTGTGTGGGGGACTCAGCATTCCAGCGACCTGTTGGAACTCGCCACTGCGGAGAACATGGCCGTGTGGCAACGCGGTGACGGCGGCCCGTTTGCCTCCAACGGATCAGAGGTCGGCGGTTTCCTGCCTCTGCCGGGCGGTGGGGTGCCCGACATCCAACTCATGGGAGGTCCCACTGCGTTTGTCGACCACGGCCTCGTCAGCCAGCCGATGCCCAACTTCACCATGCTGGCCGCGGGTACGCATCCCCTGAGCCGCGGCAGACTCTGGCTGCGTAGCACTGACCCCCTCGCGCACCCACACATCGACCCGGCCTACTTCTCCGAACCGACCGACCTGAAAGTCATCATTTCCGGCCTGCGAGTGGCATTGGAGATCGCCGAACAGAGCCCGATTGCCAAGTACTTCCGCGCATTACGGCTACCAGAGGCTCAGAACCCGAGCGACGAAGAACTGACCGAACACGCAAGGCGCTGGGCTCAGACCGAGTACCACGCTGTGGGCACATGTGCGATGGGCGTCGACGAACGCGCCGTCGTCGACCCCGATCTGAAGGTCCGGGGTGTCGAAGGATTACGCGTTGTCGACGCGTCGATCATGCCGACGGTGATCAGCGGCAACACGAACGCCGCCACCGTAATGATCGCGGAAAAGGCTGCGGACCTGATCAAGAACAGCTCTCAGCGATAAATATGTCTGTGCCACAGTATGATTGGGTCGATCACGGTCACCGATCGGCAGGCGACACAGCGTCGAGGACTCCGTGGCGGGCGATCGCCCGCTACGGGGTCCGGCCCGGCCCGGGCGGATTGGCACTGGTACACGACTTCCTCAATACCCGGGCCACCCAAGAGAACGGCGCGGACCTGCTGGGCGATGCCATGCGGGCGACTCAGTGGATGAGAACAGCCATTCGCGCCTGGGCGCGCGCGAACAGCAGGCATTACCCGTTGCAGCCTCTGACTGATCACGATGCGCAACGATTGAGAAAGCTGCGCGATACCCTGCTCACATCGCTGACCGGTGTCCCCGCAGACTTGCAGACCGTCGGTGCGGCTACCTTCACACTGGCCGAGACGGGCGAGATGTCCTGGGCGCCAAGCGGCGCCGGATGGCGCTGGATCTATGGGGCCATCCTCGGCGAGGTGTTGTTGAGCCAGCGGACGGGCACGTGGAGACGACTCAAGCGATGCCAGCATGAAGCGTGCCGGGCAGTCTTCTACGACAGCTCGTGGAACAACAGCGCTGTGTGGCACAACCCGGGAATGTGCGGGACGGCGATACAAACACCTGAACAGCGTTGAATCCGCAACGAGTCGATATGCAGCGCAGACACATTGACCATCACCCACGAGGCCGTCACTGCGTTCTGGCCCAGTCACTGTCGGCGACCCACGGCGACGCCGACCCCGCGATCGTCCACGCCAGCTCCGCCGGAACGTCGATCACCCGATAACTCTTCACTCCTGCCGCGGTGGCAGCGATCAACGTCGCCACCCCCGCCCGCCGCTGCAGCAGCGTCTGGCGCACCGTCCAGCCGATGATTCCCGCCGCGGCGATGCAGTCCCGCCGCCGGTCCAGGCTGCCCGCCCTCGCCACCAGCCACTCGGCGTCCACCCGATGGCCAAGGGCCCGCGATCGGTCGACCGCCAGCAGCGCGCAGCACACCGTCAGCACCACCCAAATCGGCCACAGCCACACCGGCGTCCACGAATACCACGCAACCATCGCGATCAGCAGCACCGCTGGCAGCGCCAGTGCCCGCGTCCAGCGCCTGCGCGTCGCCGCCGCGCCGTGTGCGCGCAGCGGGCCGGTGACCGCGTCCGGCCGGGCGATCAACTCCGACAACACTGCTTCGGCCGTAGCCCTGGGGCACGGCGGCAGCAGCAGCGACGCCTCTCCCGCGCCGTCCACGCCCGTCATCACCGCGTCCAGCCGGGCGCCGCCGAACAGCCGCACCAACAGCGGCGACCGCAGCGTTCCACCACGCAACCGGCGCATGTCGAACGTGTGCTCGCGCACCCTCAGCAGGCCGTGCTCGAGGTGCAGCACCCCATCGTTCCCGGCGAAGTCACGCCGGAGAAGGACCAGATTTCCATACGTCACCAACGAACGCAGTACTGACAGCACCACCGACACGACCAGCACCGTAACCACGACCACCGCCAGACTCGCAAAAACCCCGAAGCGCTCAGCCGCGTCCAGCCCGGACCGCGCAAGCCTCGAATCCTGCAGTGCCGCACCGACTCCCGCCTGATACGCCAGCCCGACCGCGGCCAGGATCATCGCCAGCCCGGTGAAGCTCAGCGGGCTGTAGCGCAGCCAGGACGGCTGCCAGCGGGCGAGCTCTCGGCCCGGTTCGTTCGCGTCCTCCTCGGCGGGAGCCAGCGAATCCGCCAGCAGAATCGCCCTCAGCCGGGGTACCTGCTCGGCCTGAACCGCATCGAGCGCGAACGCACTGTCGCCCTTGGCCTCCTGACCCGTGCTCACCCGCAGCACCGTCAACCCGAGCAGCCGATGCAGTAGCCGCGCGTCGGTGGACACCGAACGGATCCTGTTGCGCGGCACCGAAAGTACCTTGCGCTGAAGCACACCCGTCCGCAGTTGTACCTCGGCGGCTCCGATGCGATACGACGTGGTGAACCAGCGGGCCAGGCCGTACCCGACGATCAGCGCCAGCCCGAACAACGCCCACATCGGGTTGCCGGTGGCCGAACCCAGCACCAGCGAGCCGATCAATACCGGGATCTGCCGCAGCAGCTCGTGAACCGGATGCACCACCAGCATCCGGGGGCTGAGCCGCTGCCACGCCTGCCCGACCTCAACGGTCACGTCGCGTCCTCACCGCCGATCGCGGCGATGTCGGTGAGTCGAGCGACGACGCGGTCGGCGACGTCGGAGTCAAGGGCGACGATGCGCACCGCGCCCGCCGAAGACGCCGTCGTCACCGTGACATTGGCCAGACCGAACATCCGGTCCAAAGGACCACGGTAGGTGTCGACGGTCTGCACCCGCGAGATCGGCGCGATCCGCCGCTCCTGCACCAGCCAACCCGTGCGGGTGTACACCGCCTTTGGTCCGATGTCCCAGCGGTGCACGCGATAGCGCCACACCGGCACGACGGCCACGAAGACGACGAAGCCGAGCACCGTGACGGCCGCGGCGGCCGCATGCAGCAAGCCCAGGCGGCGATCGAGCGCAAACCACACCAGCTGCCCGAACGCCAGCACAAGCCACGGGATGGCGGCGCCGATCGCCCACACCAGTGGTGCCTTTCGGCTCGGCGGGTTCGCCGGCTCAACCAGATTCATGATTTTTCGAGGTGCAGACATTGGCTGACACCGAACAACCGAAGCATTCGCATCGTCCCTCTCGGGATCGATCCCGCCACATCGGAAATGGCGACGACGGTTGGACTATTCACCTCGACGCGCACGCCCTGCGTGCGCACCGTCGCAGAGCCGGCATCGAGCACGTTGCGCACCCAGTCGGCACGGGTTCCGTACGGCAGGGCGACGAGCATGCCGGTCGGCGTTTCGATGATGTCGATGGGCGTTTCGTAGGTCCGGCCAGACTTGCGCCCGATGTGCGCGATGACCGACGTCTGCGTCGCTGCGGTCCCCGCCGTGCGCATCACCCGCGGGTTCGTCACCGACCGGTTCATGCGCCGAATGAAGTCCAGCACCGGCCCGAACTGCCATCGCAGCCCTGCCAGCAGCAGTCCAAGAAACACCACAACGGCACCGATCAGCGTGCCGCCAACCAGTGCGATAACTCGGGAACCCACAGAACGAAACTAACCGGCGGCGCAAGGCAGTTGTCGCTGAGTATGTTGAGCCCATGAGCAGGAAGTGGACCGCGGCCGACGTGCCCGACCAATCCGGCCGGGTGGCGATCGTGACGGGTGCGAACTCCGGCCTCGGATTCGACACCGCGGCCGTACTGGCCGACAAGGGTGCGCACGTCGTGCTGGCGGTGCGCAACCTCGACAAGGGCAACCAGGCCGCCGACCGCATCAAGACGAAGAGCCCCAACGCCGTCATCGCCGTTCAGGAGCTCGACCTGACGTCGCTGGAGAGCGTTCGCAAGGCGGCCGACGAGCTGCGCTCCACCCACCCCCGCATCGACTTGCTGATCAACAACGCCGGCGTGATGTACGTGCCGACGCGGGAAACCACTCAAGACGGCTTCGAGATGCAGTTCGGCACCAACCACCTCGGCCATTTCGCATTGACCGGTCAGCTACTCGACAACATCCTGCCGGTCGAAGGGTCGCGGGTGGTTACGGTCAGCAGCTTCGGTCACCGTATATTGGCCCGGATCCATTTCGAGGACCTGCAGTTGGAGCGCAAGTACAATCGCGTCGAGGCCTACGGGCAATCCAAGCTCGCGAATCTTCTGTTCACCTACGAGCTGCAGCGGCGCTTCAAGCTCAAGGGGGACCCCACAGTCGCTCTGGCCGCGCATCCCGGTTTTGCCGACACCGAACTCATGCGCCACCTACCCGGTTTCATCCCAGACTTCTTCTGGCGCCCCTTCGCCCAGCCCACTGACATGGGCGCGCTGCCGACGCTTCGCGCGGCCACCGACCCCGGTGCACAAGGCGGCCAGTACTACGGGCCCGACGGCATCGGAGAAGTGCAGGGCTCCCCCAAAGCCGTTGAGTCAAGCAAACAGTCGCACAACGAGGACCTCCAGCGCCGACTGTGGATGGTGTCCGAAGAGCTCACCGGCGTGACGTACCCCGTCTGATGCGCACCGTCGAGGAACACCAGCGCGTCGTCGCCGGACTGATCACCGGAAGGCCACCGGTCGGGTTGCCGCTCTCCGACGCACTCGGCCTTGTGCTGGCCGAAGATGTAGTGGCGCCGCTGTCGCTACCCGGGTTCGACAACTCGGCGATGGATGGGTACGCCGTGGTGGCCGACGACGTCGCCGCCGCGACACCCGAGCAGCCGGTGTTGCTGCCCGTCGCCGAGGACATCCCCGCCGGCCGCACAGACCCGCTCATACTGAAACCCGGTACGGCACACCGCATAATGACAGGTGCGCCGGTGCCGACGGGTGCAACCGCTGTGGTGCCCGTCGAGGCCACTGACGGCGCAACCGACACCGTGTCCATCCAGGCGACCGCCAAAGCCGGTCAGCACATCCGCCGTGCGGGCGAGGACGTGACGGCGGGTACCACGGTGCTGCGGGCGGGCCAGGTGGTCACCCCGGCCATGCTGGGCCTGGCCGCTGCGCTCGGCTTGGGTGAGCTGAAAGTGGTTCCGCGGCAACGGGTGTTGGTGATGTCGACGGGCTCGGAGTTGGTGGCGCCCGGCACGCCGTTGCGACCTGGCCAGATCTACGAGTCCAACGCCGTGATGCTGGCCGCGGCCGCGCGCGACGCCGGCGCACACGTGGTCGTCGCACCGATGACCAGTGACGACGTGGACACGTTCCGCGAGGCGCTGAGCCGCCACACCGGCGAAGCCGACCTGATCATCACCACGGGCGGGGTCAGCGCCGGGGCCTACGAGGTGGTCAAGGATGCGCTCGGAGCCGGAGGGCCGGCGACGTCGGGCATCGGAGCCGGAGGGCCGGCGACGTCGGGCATCGGAGCCGGAGGGCCGGCGACGTCGGGCGTCGGAGCGGGAGGGCCGGCGACGTCGGGTGGAAGCGGCGAGGTCGACTTCGTCAAGGTGGCCATGCAGCCCGGCATGCCGCAGGGCGCGGGCTTCGTGAACGGCACGCCGATCATCACGCTGCCCGGCAACCCGG
>Ga0164309_10001083_pt1 | contig 13636 bp, 12 predicted proteins | sample Whisoiple_247_MG_FD_109984 | JGI IMG/M metagenome (GOLD analysis project Ga0164309, IMG submission 109984) | Soil microbial communities amended with fresh organic matter from upstate New York, USA - Whitman soil sample_247_MG | ecosystem: Environmental > Terrestrial > Soil > Unclassified >...
TAATCTTTTTTCTTGCGCGCTTAAGTTGCAGGCATGGGTAAGGGGTATCACATGAAGTCCGCAGCCGGAACAACCACTGCGGCTTTGGGACGGAATTCGGACCTGCTGGATCGAGTAGATTACCGCCTGGCGGAGACGCCCGAGGAAAAGGAGGAGATTTATCGGCTTCGCTACCGGGCTTATCTGCGTGAGGGTGCGATCCAGCCCTCGAGCGACCAGCGCGTGACCGACCAATATGAAGACGCTCCCAACGCCTGGACGTTCGGTGTTTATTTTCATGGTGAGCTTTACAGCTCTATTCGTGTGAGCCTGCTGACGCCGGAATGGCGGGTGGCGCCGTCGCTCGCACTGTTTGGCGATGTTCTTCACCCCAAACTCGACCAGGGGCAGGTCTTCGTTGATTCGACTCGCTTCGTGGCGGACCCCGAAAAGGCCAGAAATTTCCCCGAGCTTCCCTATGTGACGGTGAGGCTGGGTTCGATGGCCGGGGTTCATTTCAACGCCGACTACGGATTGGCCACGGTCCGCCCCGAGCATCAGGCGTTCTACCGCCGGGTGTTCCTGCAGGAAACCTGGTGTGAGCCGCGATTGCACCCGGGTCTTGTGAAGCCTGTTGGATTAATGGCCGCGCATTTGCCGACGGTGCGGGAAAGGGTGTTAGCCCGATATCCGTTTCTGCGTTCCAGCGCCTTTGAACGACGGATGTTGTTTGAGCGCAACGGCGCGCGCCGTCAGTCTTCTCCCGATGTGATGATGTCTCCGCTGGAGCGCACATCGATCGTCCCGCAGCCCTGACGAATCGGCCTGGTTCCCCTGTAAGGCTCGATTTTGCCGACAGGTGTTGCCGTTCGGCGTCAGTTTAGGCCCTAAAACAAGCCATTGCGGCCGCGCCTCCGGCTTGCCTTCACCGTCGCGCCACATTTACAAACCATTAACTATCGCGGTTGCTTTTAGCCGTTTGTCGGCATTTGATCGGGTCTGGCAACACCCCATCAAGGTTGACGGAACGTTCGCTTAACCATCGCCCTGTAGACCGGATGACAGTCGAAAAACGTGAGCGTGGAGGCTCCGGAATGAAAAATCAGATGCGTATCCTCCAGGGTTTGAAGTTGGCCGCGGTGCTCGCGGTGGCGCTATCGATGGGCGCCTGCGCCAACAAGAACCTCGGCGCCGACGGCGCGATGGCAAGCGCGGCGACCCCGGGCAGCCAGCAGGATTTCGTCGTCAATGTCGGCGACCGCGTATTCTTCGAAAGCGACCAGACCGATTTGACGCCCCAGGCGATCGTTACCCTGGAGAAGCAGGCGCGCTGGCTGCAGACCTACAACCGCTACGCCTTCACCATTGAGGGCCATGCGGACGAGCGTGACACCCGCGAATACAACATCGCGCTTGGCGCCCGACGTGCCCAATCGGTTCGGACGTTCCTGGCGTCGCGCGGCATCGATCCCTCGAGGATGCGTACCATCTCCTACGGCAAGGAACGTCCGGTCGCAGTGTGCAATGACATCTCGTGCTGGTCGCAGAACCGCCGCGCCGTCACGGTGTTGAACGCCAGCTCCTGAGGCGTTGGCTCTTTCGAAAAATCTTGTCGCCGGCGCCTTCGGGCGCCGGTTTTGCTTTTTGGCGGCTGCGGTCCGCTATCATCAAGCCTCCATGAAGTCTCGGATCAATTTGGCGCATTCAGTATCGGGGACGACCGCGCGCTTAGTCACATTTTTGGCGTACTCCGTGTCTCAATGTGTTCCGCATTCGATGTCACGCCGTTTTCGTCATCAGGCCAGAATGTCATCCAGATTTTCGGGAATTTCACGTGCCGCGGCGATGGCCGCGATGCTGGCGCTTGGGTCGCATGCCTTCGCGCAGTCGGAAGATGTCGACCATGAAATGCGGATTCAGCAACTTGAGAACCTGCTGCGGCAGCTCACCGGCCAGAATGAGGAGCTGCAATACCGCAACCGGCAGCTCGAAGAGCGCTTGAGGTTGCTTCAGGGCGGCGCGCAGGCGGCGCCCGGCGGTCAACCCGCCGCCGCCCAGCCCAACATCGCCGCAGTTGCACCGATCCAGGCAAATCCGGCCTATCGGCCTCCTCCGCAAGCCCAGCCGAGCTATGACCAGCAGATTGCCGCTCCCGCGCCGATCGTCCAGGAGTCGCAGGCCGGGCCGCCCGGTGCGCCCCAGGGCCGCCGCCGTGGTGATGCCTTCGATCCCAGCCAGAACCCCAATGCGCCGGGAGCGCCGCAGGCCCTCGGGGGCGGCCAGCTTCCGCTTCCCCCAGGCTCACCGGTCGGGGCTCCCTACGGGCGCGACGCGGGCGAACCGCTCGATCTGGCGAGCGGCGGCGGTGCGCGCAATCCGCCCGCAGCCTTGCCGCCACCTCCGGCGCGAAGCCCGGGCGCCAGCGCCGCGCTGACCACCTTGCCGCCGTCGGCAACCCCGCGAGACGAGTTCGATCTCGGCATCGGCTATATGCAGCGCAAGGACTATGCGCTGGCCGAAGAGACCATGCGCAACTTCGTGCAAAAATACCCGAGCGATCCCCTGGTCGCCGACTCGCAGTATTGGCTCGGCGAGAGCTTTTTCCAGCGCCAGCAATACCGCGACGCCGCGGAAGCCTTCCTCGGCGTGACCACCAAGTTCGACAAATCGGCGAAAGCCCCCGACGCGCTGCTGCGGCTGGGACAATCGCTGGCGGCCCTGAAAGAGAAAGAAGCCGCGTGCGCGGCGCTCGGCGAGGTGACGCGGAAATACCCGCGCGCCTCGAGCGGCGTCAAACAGGCCGTCGACCGCGAGCAAAAGCGGGTTAAGTGCTAAAGAGTGCTGGCGACCTGATCCGAGGTGGAAACCGGGTTTCCGAACGCCATGCCCAACGACGACAATTCCCCGATCTCGGCTCAGGAGGCAAAGCGCCTGTTCGCGGATTGGAGGGGCGTTCCCGCGATCGTTCTCGCCGTTTCCGGCGGTCCCGATTCCATCGCGCTGATGTGGCTTGCGGCGCGCTGGCGCCGCGCTTTGGCGCGCGGCCCCCGCCTTATCGCCGTCACAGTCGATCACGAGCTGCGGCCCGGGGCCGCGGCCGAGGCGCGTGAGGTCAAGCGTCTGGCGCGCAGCCTCGATCTTCCGCATCGCACGCTGCGCTGGACCGGTCCCAAACCGAGGACCGGATTGCCAGCCGCGGCACGTGCGGCGCGTTATCGTCTGCTGGCGCAAGCCGCGCGGGCCAGCGACGCGACCCATATCCTCACCGCGCATACCCGCGACGACCAAGCCGAGACGCTGTTGATGCGAATGCTGCGCGGCAGTGGCATCGCCGGTCTCGCGGCGATGGCGCGAGAGTCCGAGCGCGATGGCTTGGTGCTGGCACGTCCGTTGCTGGATATTTCGAAATCGCAGCTCATCGCGACACTCAGGAAAGCCAAGGTCGGCTTCGCCGAAGACCCGACCAACCGCGACACCAGCTTCACGCGTCCGCGTCTGCGTGCGTTGATGCCGGTTCTCGCCGCCGAGGGCGGCGATACGCGCAATCTGGTGCGGCTCGCCTCGCGGCTTGCGCGCGCAAACGCCGCGGTGGAAGTGCTGGTCGATGGCGCCGAGCGCTATCTCGTGCTCAGGGATCGCCAAGCCCTGCATTCGGGGTTCAACGCAGAGATCTTTGAAGCCGGGCGATTGGATGCCAAGAGCTTCGATGCAAAGGCTTTTGCCGCCATGCCCGACGAGATTCGCCTGCGGCTATTGCAGCGCGTAATTGATCGGATCGGTCATGAGGGACCGGCAGAACTTGGCAAGGTCGAAGCCTTGTTGTCGGCATTGGACCTGGCCGGCGCCGAGAACAATGCAGGGCGCCGGCCAAGGCTGAAACAAACCCTCGCCGGTGCGCTGATCAGCCTGATCGATGGCCGGATCCGCATCGAGCCGGCGCCGCCGCGCCGCCGTCCGGGATGAAGCCGGCTCGAATACCGCTGCAAATCGCCTGGGAGTCTTAACCACCCCCGAAAAACGCTGGCTTTACGGCCATTATTTGAACGGGAATCGCGCTAACATGCGCTAAATAGTCCGCGTGGTTCCCTTGGCAGCGACCGGGGCGACACCTAAATTGTAATGCAGCCGACCGAGGGCTTTCTCGGCGCCTGCCCAATGAAACTGCCCAAGGAATGAGGCCGCGATCCGCGCGACCACGAAGGAAGACCGATGAACGCCAATCTGCGCAATTTCGCCCTCTGGGTCATCATAGTTTTGCTGCTGTTGGCACTGTTCACGCTCTTCCAGAATCCGGGTCAGCGCGCGTCCTCGCAGGACATCTCGTTCTCGCAACTTTTGACCGAAGTCGACCAGAACCACGTTCGCGATGTCGTGATCCAGGGACCGGAGATTCACGGCACCTTCACCAATGGCTCGAGCTTCCAGACCTATGCGCCGAATGATCCGACCTTGGTCTCGCGCCTCTATAACGGCAAGGTCTCGATCACCGCGAAGCCGCCCGGCGACAACGTGCCGTGGTTCGTGTCGCTGCTGGTTTCCTGGCTGCCGTTCATCGCGCTGATCGGGGTGTGGATCTTCCTGTCGCGGCAGATGCAGGGCGGCGCCGGCAAGGCGATGGGTTTTGGCAAGTCGCGGGCCAAGATGCTGACCGAAGCGCATGGCCGCGTGACCTTCGAGGACGTCGCCGGCGTCGATGAGGCCAAGCAGGATCTGCAGGAGATCGTCGAATTCCTGCGCGATCCCGGAAAGTATCAACGGCTGGGCGGTCGGATTCCGCGTGGCGTGCTGCTGGTCGGCCCTCCCGGTACCGGCAAGACGCTGATCGCGCGCGCGGTCGCCGGCGAGGCCAATGTGCCGTTCTTCACGATTTCGGGATCGGACTTCGTCGAGATGTTCGTCGGCGTCGGCGCCAGCCGTGTCCGCGACATGTTCGAGCAGGCCAAGAAGAATGCGCCCTGCATCATCTTCATCGACGAAATCGACGCGGTCGGCCGCCATCGCGGCGCCGGCCTCGGCGGCGGCAATGACGAGCGCGAGCAGACGCTGAACCAGTTGCTGGTCGAGATGGACGGTTTCGAGGCCAATGAAGGCGTGATCCTGATTGCGGCGACCAACCGGCCCGACGTACTGGATCCGGCGCTGTTGCGTCCGGGCCGCTTCGACCGCCAGGTGGTGGTGCCGAACCCGGATGTCGTCGGCCGCGAGCAGATCCTTAAAGTTCACGTCCGCAAGGTGCCGCTGGCCCCGGATATCAACCTGAAAACCATCGCGCGCGGCACGCCCGGATTCTCCGGCGCCGACCTGATGAACCTCGTTAACGAGGCGGCGCTCACCGCCGCGCGCCGCAACAAGCGCATGGTGACGCAGGCCGAGTTCGAGGAAGCAAAAGACAAGGTGATGATGGGCGCCGAGCGCAAGTCGCTGGTGATGACCGAGGAAGAGAAGATGCTGACCGCCTACCACGAAGGCGGCCACGCCATCGTCGGCCTCAACGTGATTGCGACCGATCCGATCCACAAGGCGACGATCATTCCGCGCGGCCGAGCGCTCGGCATGGTGATGCAGCTGCCCGAGCGCGACAAGCTGTCGATGTCGCTGGAGCAGATGACCTCGCGGCTTGCCATCATGATGGGCGGCCGCGTCGCGGAAGAGCTGGTGTTCGGCCGCGAGAAGGTCACCTCGGGTGCCGCCTCCGACATCGAGCAGGCGACCCGGCTGGCGCGGATGATGGTGACGCGCTGGGGCCTGTCGGAAGAGCTCGGCACCGTGTCCTATGGCGAAAACCAGGACGAGGTGTTTCTGGGGATGTCGGTATCGCGAACCCAGAACGCCTCGGAAGCGACGGTTCAGAAGATCGACAGCGAGATCAGGCGTCTGGTGGAAGAAGGTTACAATCAGGCGACCAAGATCCTCACCGAAAAGCGTGCCGACCTTGAAGTCCTGGCGAAGGGCCTATTGGAGTACGAGACCCTGACCGGCGATGAAATTATCGACCTGCTCAAGGGCAAGAAGCCGAACCGCGAGTCGGTGCTGGAGCCGACCACGCCGCGCACCTCAGCAGTGCCGCCGGCTGGCAAGCCGCGCCCGCGTCCCGATCCGGACCCCGGACTAGAGCCGCAGCCCCAGGCGTGAAGGGCGACGGGTTTACAACCGAATCGACTTGGGAACGGGCGCATCGTGCGCCCGTTCCTTTTGGATTGCCGGCTTGTTCGTACTGAACGAAACAACAAGCAGGATGGACTTCAGGTTTTCGGTATTGAAGGCGATGGACGGCGATGCGACGAGCGTCGTCGTCTCGACGATCTGCACGGTGCATAACGTCTTTGGAAAAATCTATCTGTTGTTCATCGTTCCTTTCCATGGCATGGGCGTTCGTTGAGAAGCCTTGCCGTTCCGGGCCTGTATTTTCCGGATCACCCACCGACCGCCATTTCATCCCGAGCGGCGGTCGAGATTTTGCGCCGCAGGCCATTTCCCTGGTGGCGGCGTGAGCCGGTGTCCTCGTTGAAATCAGCCGCGCACGCCTGGGTTTTAATGTCCGCCTGAATCTTCATATTTGTGTCTTGTCAGGCGTCCTGAATAGTTGTTCAGTTCTTCAAAGCAGTTTGCCCGCAAACCGCTCAAAACATTGAAGATGCGCGCTCGCCGACCGAGACAATTCGGGCGGAGAGCGCCGGGACGAGAAACGCGCCATGGTTTATCGGCGGACCCATCAGGTGGTGAAGCGCCTTGCAGCGCGGCGCAGCGCCATTCTGGCGGCAGCGCGGGAGGCCGCGGCGGACGGCGGCATGGCCGCGGTGCAGATCGCGCCGGTCGCGATCCGCGCCAGTGTCGCCGCCGGCACCGTCTACCGCTATTTCCCCTCCAAGGCGGACCTGATTTCCGAATTGATCGCCGACGTCTCGCGCGATGAATTGGCGGCGATCCGCCGTGCGGCGGACGCAGCACCCGGGCCGTCTTCGGCGCTGGCGGCGGCCGTCACCACGGTCGCTGTGCACGTGCTGTCGCAGCGCAAGCTTGCATGGGGCATCCTGGCCGAACCGGTCGATGTTGACGTCACTGCCTCGCGTCTCGCGAGCCGCCGTGAGATATCAGGCGAGATCGCGGCAAGGATCGACGCCGCGGTCCGCGCCGGCCATCTCCCTGCGCAGGACACTTCTCTGGCCGCGACTGCGCTGCTGGGGGCCCTGCATGAATCGCTGGTCGGGCCATTGGCGCCGGACAATCTTGACGATCCCGCAAAAATGCGTGACGCCGTTCAAACCGTGACGCTATTGGCGCTGCGCGCGGTCGGGGTGATGGACGCCCGCGCCCGCGGCCTCGTGGTGCAGGCAGTGCTGCCGGCGGTGCTCCCGGCGAAAATGCTGGTCGGGGCGTAGCCCTCGTCAATTTCACATATTCCGCCGCATTGGTCGCTTAAGAAGCGCGACCTGTTCAACCCATCCCAAGGAGCATCCCATGACGACGACATCAGGATCGGCCAAATGGCAGGGCGGCATCAAGGACGGCAAGGGCGCGATTTCGACCAGGAGCGGCGCGCTAAAGGATTACCCTTACGGCTTCGCGAGCCGTTTCGAGGGCAAGCCGGGCTCGAACCCGGAAGAGTTGATCGGGGCGGCCCATGCTGCTTGTTTCACCATGGCGCTGTCGCTGATTCTCGGCGAAGCCAAGCTCACCGCTGAACAGATGGAAACCAGGGCCGACGTCACGCTGGAGAAGCAGGGCGACGGTTTCGCCATCACATCCGTGCATCTCACCTTGAACGCAAAAATCCCCGGCGCGGACAAGGCGAAGTTCGAAGAATTGGCGGGCAAGGCAAAGGCCGGATGCCCGGTATCGAAGCTGTTGAATACCAAGATCACGCTGGACGCGACGCTGACGGGCTGAGGACTTCGACAACATCGTCATCCCGGGTTCGCGTCTTCGGCGCGCGCGGAATGCCAAGACGCGCCGCGCTCACATCTCCGCGTCGCCATCCGGGCCGACCGAGGCGATGCGCAGCATGTTGGTGGTGCCGGGAGCGCGGAGCGGCACGCCGGCGACGATGATGACACGCTGTCCGGCACGGGCAAAACCGTCGCGAAACGCGATTGAGCCCGCGCGGCTGACCATGTCGTCTAAATCCTTGGCGTCTTCGGCGACCACGCAATGCACGCCCCAGACAGCGGACAGCTTGCGCCCGGTGGAGAGGTTCGGCGTGATCGCCACCACCGGCGGCTTCGGCCGCTCGCGCGCGACCCGCAGCGCGGTGGATCCTGAGCTGGTCCAGCAAATGATCGCGGAGAGGTCGAGGGTCTCGGCAATCTGCCGCGCGGCGTCGGCAATGGCATCGCCGACGGTCGGCTCCGGTTCGGCGCGCTGCGCGTTAAGCACGCCGCGATAGATTGGGTCGCGCTCCACTTCCTCGCCGATGCGATTCATCGTCGAGACCGCCTCGACCGGAAACTTGCCGGCGGCGGATTCGGCCGACAGCATGATCGCGTCGGCGCCTTCGTAGACGGCCGTCGCCACGTCCGAGACCTCGGCGCGCGTCGGCACCGGCGACTGGATCATCGACTCCAGCATCTGGGTGGCGATCACCACTGGCTTCCCGGCGCGCCGCGCCAGCCGCGTCATCTGCTTCTGCAGGCTTGGCACCCGCTCCAGCGGCAGCTCGACGCCGAGGTCGCCGCGCGCCACCATCAGGGCGTCGGAGGCTTCCAGGATTTCGGGGAGCCGGTCGATCGCCTGCGGCTTTTCGATCTTGGACATGACCGCGGCGCGGCCGCGGATCATTTTCTTGGCCTCAACGACGTCCTCGGCGCGCTGCACGAACGACAGCGCCACCCAGTCGATTCCCGTCACCAGCGCGGCTTCAAGGTCGGCGCGGTCCTTTGGCGTCATGGCGGATACCGGCAGATCGGTATCCGGCAGGCTGACGCCCTTGCGATCCGACATCTTGCCGCCGATCACGACGCGGGTGACGGCGCGTTCGGGGGAAGTCTCCTCGGCGATCAGGCGCACCTTGCCGTCGTCGAGCAAAAGCGCGTGCCCCGGCTTGAGCGCCGCAAGGATTTCCGGGTGCGGAAGCTGAACGCGGGTGTTGTCGCCGGGAGCCTTGTCGGAATCGAGCACAAAGCTTTCGCCGTTGTGAAGCTGGATCGCGCCCTCGGCGAACGAACCCAAGCGAAGCTTTGGGCCCTGCAGGTCAACGAGAATGCCGATCGGCCGGCCGTAGCTACTCTCCACGTTGCGAATGGTCTTGACCAGTTCGCGCATCTTGTCATGCGAGGTGTGGCTCATATTGATGCGGAAGACGTCGGCGCCGGCCTCAAACAGGCGCCGGATCATCGCGCTGTCGGAGGATGCGGGGCCAAGCGTTGCCAGGATCTTGATGCGGCGCAGGCGCCTCATGGCTTGCTTCCGGGCGCGACGCCTGGCGGCAGACCAGACCCGCCCGGAGGCGTCCCGCCCGGCGAACTCGAGATGCCCGGAAGGTTTCCAGGTCCGCCTGGGCCGACCGTTCCCGGGATTCCCGGCACCCGCTGCGCGGGTTGTTCATTGGATTCGGTCAGCTGCACGGTCCAGGCACGCTGCTCGCCGGTATCGACTTCGAAAAAGCCGGTCCGATCGAAACCGCGCGCCAGGCAATTCTCGGTGCCCTTGATGGTGAATTCCTTGTCGCGCGAACACATGAAGGCCTGCCCTGACCACTCGCCGCCGCGGTCGTAGTCCAGCGCATAGATGTAATAATACCGTGCAACCAGTGTGCCGCGCAGCAGGGTCTCGCAGCTCCGAGAGGACACGTTCCACCAGCCTTCGGTGGTCCAACCCTCGGCGTCCTTGTAGCCGAGCGCAATGCCGACCCGGCTCGAGGTGTTGTTGCAGAGACGAAAGTCCGCTGCTGCCGGATCGCTCCATAGGCACATCACGGCAAGCGCCGCCACCGGCACCAGACCGGCGGCCATGCGAGTGAAGAAAAGGTTGGGGTGAACAGAATTTCTCAAGATCATTTTCGCGAAGCTATATCAACTCATTGACGATTTCGCGTAGGCCAGCGGGAGCTGTCAACCGGCGGAAGGAGGCACTTTGGGGAACCGGCGGCCAAATCGCGCCCCTTAATGCTCGGTTTGCGCTGCGATATGGTAAAATCTGTGACAACTCCCACCTAATATCAATAAGCTTTGCGCAAAACGGCGAGATCACAGTCATGACCCTTGACGACAAAACCAGAACAGAACTCGAAGCCGCCGTTTTCCGGCGCCTGGTCGAACATCTGCGCTCGCGCACCGATGTGCAGAACATCGATCTCATGAATCTTGCGGGCTTCTGCCGCAACTGCCTGTCCAACTGGCTCAAGGAGGAGGCCGACGCGAGGGGCGCCAGGATGAGCAAGGACGAAAGCCGCGAGGCCGTCTACGGCATGCCTTATGAGACCTGGAAGTCTGCTTTTCAGGGCAAGGCCAGTCCCGAGCAGCTCGCGGCGATGAAAAAAGCCCAAAGCGGGCACTGATTGTCTTTCCATCATTGCAACCCACGGCTCGCGTGAGTGCGCCCGATGACAGGCTCCGCGAGCCGATCGATCGGGCCGAACACTGATTGCTTCGTCACGGGGTTGATCATCGGGCCCGCCGAAGGCAGGAGCTGTTGGCTCCTCGCAATGACGATGGTGCATGATTTCCGTCTTTCTCCTGTGGGCGCGCTGTGGATGAGCGGGATGTTGCCTTGACGCAAGGCAGCGCAATCTTGAGGGTCAAGTGGGGATGCGGTGCGTGGGAAAGCGTGCGGTGCTTCCCCCTCAGCATCAACCTTCAGTTCCATCCAGGAGTACCCGATGGCCACCACTGCCGCCGCCGTCAAGGAAGCGCCCGCGACAAAATTTGCCAAGGACCAGCTCAAGGCCATCATCGAGCGCATCGAGCGGCTGGAAGAAGAAAAGAAGACGATCTCCGACGATATCCGCGACGTCTACGCGGAGGCCAAGGGCAACGGCTTCGACGTCAAGGCGCTGCGCACGATCGTGCGCCTGCGCAAGCAGGACGCCAACGAGCGAGCCGAGCAGGAAACCATTTTGGAAACCTACATGCAGGCGCTCGGGATGCTTTGACGTCGCCCAAGCGACGGCACCGTCGCGGGCTTGACCCGCGTATCCATCAATCTTCAAAAGGCTTTCCAGGAAGCAGATGGGTTGCCGGGTCAAAGCCCGGCAATGACGGTCAGCGGCTCACCGCAGCAGCGCAGTTCGCATCACAAATGAATGCGTGGCGAGCGTCGCCGTCGCCGATCCGGTGAAGCGGTCGCACATCAGCCCCATCTGCGGATCGTCGGAGAAGCTCATCGCGATTGCAGACTGGGGTTTAACGAAATGCGTGCGCATCAGGGTCATGTCGGTATCGCCGAGTACTGTCGCGGACATCGACATGCTCGCGCTCGGCGCCAGGATCATCATGCGCATCCAGGCATCGTTGCCGCTGGAAGCCGCGAGCCGCGTCGAGGTCGCCACTACGCTCCCTGGACCTTGCGGTCCCTTGGCGACGACCTGGTCGACGGTGGTGACAGCCGCCTGATTTCGAGGACCCGATGCCGGGCGGACGGTGCGGGGAATCGGTGCGCTGGCCGCGACAATATTGCCGCGGTCAACCGGAGATGAGGAGGCTGGCGCATAGGCCAGTGCCTGCATCGCGGTGGAAACACTTGCGGTCGATTGCGGGTCGGTGGAGGCGAGCGCCTGGCGGGCGTTGAGGGCGGCGACTTGCGCTGGAGTTAGCTGCTTCGGCGCGGTGGCAACATCGTCCCAGAAACCGCGGGCGTTGATGATGTCAGCCGGCGTTTGCGGTTTTGCCTCGGCCTTGTCAGCGGATGATGCCTGCGCATCAACCCCAGCCGCCTGCTTCGCCTTCGGGGCCTGGACGCTCTGCACGTCGGCGGACGCCAGCTGGAACGTCGAGGCCCTTGCCGGCTTTGCGCGCGGCATCGGCACAGGCTCGGTGGACTTGGCGGGGAGGGCGGCGGCCATCAGGCCGGCCGAGGTAGGTTTCTGGCCGGCCATCGGGGCGGCGGCGCTCTCGTCATCCTCGTCGGTCGATTTGCTCCTGAACAACGCGGCGAACAGGCTTGGTTTGCTTTTGGTCGAAGCGTCGTCGCCGTTGCCGCGTTTTTCAATGTCGGCGCGGGCAAGCTCATATCCCTTCAGCGGGTTGCCGTCGGAGGGAAGATGCACGGTACGCCCGTCGGGGAATACCCGGGCCAACTGATCGTGGGTCATTCGCGGCCAGTGGCGAATGCTGCCGGTGTCGAGATGGACGAAAGGCGAGCCCGATGTCGGATAGAACCCTACGCCGCCACGCTGCAGACGCAGTCCGGCGTAGCGGATTTGTTCAAGCGGCACGTCCGGAATAAAAAAATCCATGGCGTGGCCGAGCATGTGCTGGCTGAAGCGGGCCACCCCTGAAGAACGGCGGCGGAGCATGGCGTTGGTGGCGGGGGAGCGGTAGGAGGAAATGATGTGGATCGGCTTCTTGCCGTCGACGTCGCGGTAGACTTCCCAGAGGATGTCGAACAGCCGACGATCCATCGTGGTCTGTTCCTGGTTGCGCCAGTCGCGGAGATAGTGATTGAGCTGCTTCAGCGCTTCTTCGTCATAGCGCCCGTCACGCTTGAAGGTGACGGTGATGTCTTCCTCGGAATGGGTGTGATGGAAGGAAAGGGTGCGGGTTTCGTTGAGCGCGGTCGCATCATGGACTGATCCGGCTCCCACCAGCAGCAACAACGACGTCAGGCCGAAATGACATCCAGCCTTTGGCAACGACAGCGGATTAAATTGGCGTGCGAAACCAGTCAGCACAAATGAGCCCCACCCAGAGGTCGACCGAACAAGGAACTCTTCCGCTACCCCGTGTGGCGAAAGAGGGTTAATGCAGTCCTAATGCGGGTGGGTTAATTCAGATTTTAGTCCACCCCCCAAGTCGTCCTTAACCTAACCCGCCGAGTGTGGCGAAAAAGTGCCCTGGTTAAAGGCGGGTGGGGATTGGTTAATGCGCGCGCCCTCGTCGGAGACGAGGCCGTTGATTTAGTTGGCGGAAATCAGGTCAGCCCGCCTCGCAATGGTAAACGATCAGCGGGTGAAGATCCGCCGCTGTTGCTGCTGCAGGCGACGGCCCGGGATCGAAGCGGGCGGTACCGGAGCTCCAAACAGACGTTCAAAGAACGAGGGTCCTGAATACGAGGCCCCATAGCCGTAATAAGTGTTGTCGCTGGCGACGTTGACGCCAGGCGGGAGGCCGCCGCTCGGACGGCCGTAGCTCGGCTGGGCACGCGCAACGACGTTTTCCAGATCCTTGTTCCTGGAGTTGCGGAGCAGCGCCAGCATCGCGGCGTCGCGGTTATAGATATCCTTGCGGATTTGCAGCTTGCCCGCCTCATCCACAAACGCCGTCTGGTAGGTGATATTGACCGGTATCGGCGTCGGGAATTTGATGTCGATCTCGCTGTGGCCATACATGCTGCGGATTTTTTCCGGCGTGTAGCGCTCGTTCGGCAAGGTGATGTTGAGCAGCGTCGCGGCGTATTGATCCGGGTTCTGCACCCGCATGCAGCCATGGCTGAAGGCCCGCTCTTCCTTGGCGAACAAATGCTTGTCCGGGGTATCGTGCTGATAGACCAGGAACTTGTTCGGGAA
>Ga0164309_10001084_pt1 | contig 13635 bp, 15 predicted proteins | sample Whisoiple_247_MG_FD_109984 | JGI IMG/M metagenome (GOLD analysis project Ga0164309, IMG submission 109984) | Soil microbial communities amended with fresh organic matter from upstate New York, USA - Whitman soil sample_247_MG | ecosystem: Environmental > Terrestrial > Soil > Unclassified >...
CCTTCCCTTGCCCAGCATCTTCGGAAGGGAAGTGCGTCGGCGTCGCGTCGCGCTCGGGCTCACGCTCGAGCAACTAGCGGAACGATCCGGTCTCACCCCGAACTATATCGGCACCGTCGAAAACGGTCGCCGCGATCCATCCTTGAGTACGGTCATGTCACTCGCGGTGGGTCTCGGCGTGCCCGCGGGTGAGCTCGTGGGTGGCGTGGCAGAACTGGGACCGGTTGCAATCGAGACTGCGCGCTTGGTCGAGAGCGCACCGCCCGAGCTGCAGACTGCAATCCTCGAGCTCGCGCGAGCGATCACCAAACGGCGCCGTTGAATCACCGACTGTGTCGGGGGCCGGTTCCAAGAAATTGGGCTGAGACCGCTACACCTAGCGGCCGGGGTTGACCTCGCGGCCTGAGTGTCCGAGATCGGGTACGCCCCATGAATCGATTGCCTCTTCTGTGTGCCCTGCTCGGCTTCAGCTCGATCACGGGCCTAGCGCACGCCGAGTCCTCGGACACCGCTTGGGACGGTGGCTACAATCAGGTCGCAAAGCGTCGCTCGGGCTTCGTTGTAGGCCTAACCTTGGGCCTGGCAGGTGGTGAAGCATCCGGGTACCCCAACGAGCTCGCGAAGCTCGGAGACCCGGCCTACAAGCGCAACACGGGTGGCGCGTTCGGTGGTGTCAATCGCTTGTGGTTCGGCGGCGCCTTGACCGACTACTTGGTTTTCGGGTTGGGCTTCCTCGGCACGGGCATGAAGCACAACGAGACTTCGGCGGCGGGCAGCGCGTTCATCTTTCACGTCGAGGCTTACCCGCTCTTCTATCGCGGCGGTGTGTTTCGCGATTTGTCGTTGTTCGGTGACTTCGGTGCTGGCGGGATGAAGATCACGGGCAACAATCGCCCAGACGCGGACGGCGGGTTGATGAGTGTGCTCGGCTTCGGTGCCGGCTACGAACCGCTACGTTTTTGGAAGTTCACCTTCGGGCCGGCCGTCGAGTACTGGCATTGGTGGAGTCAAACCATGACCATGAACAGCGTGGGCGTGGAGGCGCGCCTCACGTTCGTGGGCGGGCCGTAGTTCGCCGGCCGATCAGCAAAAAATGGCTGGCTTTCGCGCCCGGATGCCGGGGCACGCGCTGCACCTGAACGGCGAAGCCACTTTTTTTGAAGCGCTCGACGAACGCCGGCTCTTCACCCGCCGACCAGTACACGGCCGTTCCGCTCGGGCTCAACGCGCGGTGCACGGCAGCCAACCCAGAAGGTTGATAGAGCCGGGTGTTGCCCGCGGTGTTCATGCTCGTCGTCTGGTTGTCCGCGTCCAGGAGGATCGCGTCGAAGCGTGCCTCGCTGCGCTCGATTACTCGTGCGACGTCTTCGATTGCTATGCTCGTGCGCGGATCTGCCAAGGCTTCCGAAGCGAGCGCGTAGGCCGGGTTCTGATTCCAAGCCACGACTTGCGGCAGCAACTCGGCCACGAGCACTCGCGCGTCACGCGCGAGTGTTGCCAGTGCGGCGCGCAGCGTAAAGCCCAAGCCGAGACCCCCGATCAGCACGTTCGCCCCCTTCACGCTGCGTAGCGGCTGACACGCGACCACGCCGAGCTGTTCCTCGGAGTACGAATGACGGCTCGACATCAGTTCGCGGCCGTTGACGCGAATCGCATACGTCCCGTCGTGTTCCGCGAGTGACAGGTTGCTGCCGTCGGGCGTGGTGACTTGCTCGAGCAGCGTCCACTTTTTCAAGCCTGCTCCTAGCGTTACAGCGAGCGGCGCCCGCTGACCACGCGCTCGACTCCCGCGAGGTCCTTACTGCGCGTAATCTGGCCAAACCCGGCCTGTCCCAGCAGTTCCGCGACGGCAGGAGCTTGATCGAAGCCACCCTCCAACGCGAGCAAGCCGCCCGGGCTCAAATAGCCCATCGCCGCGCTCACCAACCGGCGCGTGACGTCCAAGCCATCCGCGCCGCCGTCCAGCGCCAAGCGCGGTTCGAAATCGCGCACGTCCGGGTCGAGTCCTGCGATGTCCGCGCTCGGGATGTACGGCGGATTGGCGGTGATCAATTCGAACTGCGCGCCTTCGGGCAGCGCTGCAAACAAGTCGCCTTCGAGCACCGCTACGTTGTGGACGACCCCCGCGCGCTGCACGTTCTCACGCGCGACAGCGGCCGCATCCGCAGACAAGTCGACCGCGGTGACACGCCAGGTCGGACGTTCTTTCGCGAACGCAATCGCGACGCAGCCCGAGCCGGTGCACAAGTCGAGCATCCGACCGTACAAGTGTTGATCGCGGGTGCCTTGCAGCGCCGTCTCGACCAAGATTTCGGTGTCGGGGCGAGGGATCAAGACGCGACGATCGACGCGCATCGGCAGCGCGAAGAACTCGCGTCGCCCCAAAATGTAGGCGATAGGTTCAGAGGCTCGCCGCCGTTTGATCAAATCGCGGTAGCGACTCAGTTCGTCATCGGCGAGCGGTCGTTCGGCTTCGACGATGAGTTTGATGCGGTCGAAGCCGAGCGCTTCGCTCAGCAGCAGCTCGGCGTCGAGCCGCGCGCTCTTGTTGCCGCGGCGCTTGAAGTCATCGGTCGCCCAAGCAAGCACGCGCTTGATCGACCATGGCTCTGAGTTGGGTTCGGTCACTGGGGGCGTCGCGTGCAGTGAGGCAAGGAGCGGTTCGTACCCCCCCTTGGAGCCCAATTCAAGCAAGATTAGGGCAGATCCCTGCCTCGTATGGGTCGAATTGCCGGCCCGCAAACGAACGTTACCCCCAGATTTTCTGGGGCGCTCGGCGCGTGTGGGATCAGTTATTTTCGCGCAGGCGCTGACTCGTGCACGTAAACCGAAGAACGTTTCACTCGCTCGCGGCTCGGTTCATGCTGGCGGGAGGCAAGCAGGCGACTTCCGTGCAGGTCTTCGTCGGCGGCTTCAGCGCTGGGTCTGGGAACCACGCAGGTCGGTAGAACGAGAGCGAATCAGTGGTCCAGACGAGCTTGGCTTGGGCGTAGAGGCAACCTTTGGCAGGCAGCACGGCGCGGCCGTCTTGCCACTCCCACCTCCCGCCGGTCCAGTCCCAATAGCCGTCGCGCCAGACGCAGCCGCTCGCGGAGCCATGCGCAATGCGGATCTCTTCGATTTTCGCGGGCGGCGGCGGATAGTCGACTTTGATCGGCGCGGCCTGTGTCGGCTGCGGCCCAGTCGGGACGGTCACGAGGTGAGGGCCAGCGCAGCCCGCGAGCGCGCAGGCCAGCAGCGTGCTTTCGAGGCGTCGGTAGCTCATGAAAACAACGCTTGCACGATGACTTCACCAAATAGCAGGTACTCGACGGTCGCTAGTGCCAAAAAAGGCCCGAATGCCAAGCGCGCTTTGCCCAAGCCCGCTTCGGGTTCGAAAGCCAGCGGGTCGCGAGCGATCTCGCGCTCGAGCTCGGCGCGCGCGTCGCCTTCGCTGCTCTCCAGTAGCGCTTGTAGCTCTCGGCGCTCTCGGACGACCGCTTCAGGCTCGTCGATGCGCCCGCGCGCGACGAACACCGCGAGCGCAACGAGCGTGGCTTGCACGGCGCCAGCGAGCAGCGCGAACACCGCGCCTTGCCAGCCGAACCAGGCGCCCGCAAGCATCACCAGCTTGGCGTCGCCCAGTCCCATTCCAGGCAAACCGCGCAGCTTGCTGTACAGGAAATCGAACGGCAGCCAAACGAGTAGAAAGCCGACCGCCGCGCCCAAGAGCGCATCCTGGAAGGTCCCGCCGCGTAGCGGTACGCTGAGAAGGCCGAGCAGCGCGCCGCCGATCGTGATCGGATCGGGTAGGTACATGTGATCGAGGTCGATGAACGAGGCTGCGAGCAAGCCGAGGGCGAGCGCCAGATAAAGCGCAAAGAGCAAGACGACTTTCCACCACACGGTTTCGTCGGGCAGTTCGAAGATGATCGCGCGCACGATCGCCCAAGCGATGAGGCCGCCCAACGCTTCGATCAACGGATAGCGCGCCGAGATGCGGATCTTGCAGCAGCGAGCACGCCCGCGCAGCAAGAGCCAACCGAGCACCGGAATATTGTCATAGATGCGAATCGCCCGGCCGCAGCCAGGGCAGCGCGACGGCGGGTGCGACAGGCTCTCGCCCCGCGGCAAGCGGTAGATGACGACGTTGAGAAAGCTGCCGAAGACCAGTCCCAACGCGACCGCAATCGCAGTGACGAATGGTCCGGGGAGATCACCGAGCGTGAGCACGAGCGCACAGGTTTAGCACTACTTGGTCGAAGCCTGCCAAAGACCCAGCGGGTAGCGCCGATGCACGCGGCGCACGATCGGCGTCGAACGAGCCTATTTCAGCCCGAGATCTTCCCGGATGGCGACGACCATTTGGCAGTGCGCGATCAAATCCGCTTCGCCCTTTACTTCGGACTGTTGGTTGATGCCGTATGGCCAGAAGTGCTGGGTATCGGCGTGAACCTCCGGATAGAGGGGTTTGGTCAGCGTCGCGTTGATGGCGTTCAGTTGGGCCGCGGCGTGGGTGCCCGTGAACAAACCGTTCGCAAGGAACGAGCCCCAATTGGAGGCTTGGCCGATGCCCACCGTGTGCGCAATCTCGTGCATGGCGCTGCGGTAGTCCATGTACGTGGTGTTCGAGCCGAACCGGATCGAGCCGTTGATGTTGCCATCCGCCGTTTCCACCGACGGCACGTAGCTGACGTTCAGGCTCTTGGTGATGCTGGTGTAACAGTCGTAGTACGTGATCGCCTTATCCATGGCGACCTTGATCTTGTCGTAGGCGGCTTGCTCGGTCGCGGTCGGTGAAGCGGACTTGGCGAGCGTGTACGTGATGTGCCCGGCACCCGGGCAAGTCATGCCGCTGCCGCCGCCACTTCCGCCACTCGCGCCACTCGCGCCACCGCTGCCTCCGCCGGCGTGTGAGCCGCCGCTGCCCGCCCGGCCGCCGGCGTTGGTCCCGCCGCCACCGACTGCGGGCGCGCCGCCATTGCCCGCGGCACTGCCACCGGCACCCCCCGTGATCGCTCCTGCAGCGCCGCCGGCAGCGCTGCCCGCGCTGCCGAACTGTCCGCCCGAACCAGCGCGGCCCACGTCGCCTCCTGACCCGGCAGCAGCAGGGACGCTGCCCGCGCTGGCTGCAGCGCCACTCGAGCCACCTCCGGCGCTGCCGTCCGTGCCCTGCCAGCTATCCGTGCTGCTGGAGCACGCCGCGGAGAGGAACAGCAAACTTGCGAGGGAGACGAACGGGTGGAGCCTCATGTTCGGTCAGGGAGCTTTCTTCGCGTGGAGCGCGAGCTTGATCAAGACATCGTCTTTGATCAGGTCGTCAGGCATACCAGGGTAGACGATGGAGAAATCTTTGCGGTTGATGGCGAATTCGGCGTCGACCGAGACCTGCTCGGGTTCGATCTTGATTTTAGCAGGAAAGGTGATGCCCTTGGTCACACCGTGCAGCTCGAGATTGCCGCTGACGGTGTGCGTCGCGCCGTTGTCGCCGCCCGGCTTGATCGCGGTCGAGGTGAATTTGGCCTTTGGAAATTTCTCGGCATCGAAGAAGTCCGGTGTCTTCAAATGCCCTGCGAGTTTCGCCGGCTCGATCGACAAGGATGCGATGTCGATCTCAGCGTTCACGCTGCTCTTCGTGGCGTCCCCGCCGACCACGTTGATCGTGCCGCGAAATGCTTTGAACGAGCCGTCGTGCTTGGCGCTCACCTTGGCGCCCACGAACTCCACGGTCGAGCCGTCATTGCTGAAGGCGTAGCTGACCGCGCCCGCAGCCGGCGCCGCAACCACGGGTTCGGTTGCGCTACCGACCGTCGCCTGGGTTTTGCCCTTGGCTGGATCGTTGTTGCATCCCAAGGCCAGGCCGCAGAATGAGAGCATGAACAGCGAACGAGCGATAATCGTCGATGGTGATTTCATGGGGCGCATCCTAGCCCGGCTCACGTGGCGGTAGTCTAGCAGCGGGATTGGCCAGGCGTGTGGCGGTTTGGTCGGCGGTGGTTCCCGCTGAAAATCGCTGCGACCTCAAAAGGCACCGAGCAGCAACCCCAGCCCCGCGGCAAACGATGGCTGATCCAACGTGACCACACTCTCGTCGGCCAAGCGGACGCGCGCCGCGTCGAAGGCGACCACACCGGCGAGATCGAGATACACGCCAACCGCGCGCGTGAAATAGTAGGCCCCGCCGAGCGACAAGGAGACGCCCGCAGAATCGTGCTCGAGGTTTTGCGAGGAGTAACCGGGCTTTGCCGCGCCGTCGGCCGAATAGTGCAGGTAGTCGATGCCGCCCCGCGCACGGAGTTCCCAGACGTGATGTACGCGGACGCGGCCGCCAAGTTGCAAGAACAACGCGCGCCGAGAGATCTGCGCCGAGCCAGGCTCGCGCTGCAAATCCAAGCGTGTGAGCGAGCCTTCGGCGCCGAGCTCGACGAAACCCCAACTCGGGCCAGCCAATACCGCGAAATGCGCGCTCGGTTGCGGCAGACCTTGCAGATGCTGCACGAAGGTCGGACCGAGTTCGAGCTGAAGCAAGGGGACGGGCGGCGCACTCGCTACCGGGCGCGGCTGCTCTGCGGGTGGGTGCTCTGCCGGTGGCGGTTCGACTGGCGTGCGCGTTGCCGCGGGCTTTGGCGTCGTTTCGTGTGGAGCGGGGGCGGGGAGCAGCCGTGCGGCGCGCAAAGCTTCGACGGCGCGCACCGCGATCACTTCTGCGCTCACCTCTGGGCCATCGAGATCGACGCTCTCCACCAGCGGCGCCTGCGCTCCTGCGGCAAACACGCGCACGACGATCGAGCCGTCTTTGACGTCGATGCTCAGCCGATCATTGGTCGTGTCGGGTACAGCTGGGGTTTCCTCCGGACCGCGCACTTGTAGGTCGAGCCCGACTGCCGAGAGTTCGCCGCGAATGAGTACGAGCGCGCGTGTCAGGCGCGCGTCCGACGTGTTCGAAGTCACGATCACCGTGCTCGGCTGATCGACTGCAAGCGCCGCTGCCGCGAATGCAAGGTGCGCGATCAGAGTCGCGCTCGCGCATCCAAAGCGCCGAACCCCGAACATGAATGAGCTATTCCGGTTGGAGTACGAGCTGTGCGGATTTCGCGTACGCGCCTCGCGGGTAGCGATCCAAGTACGTGCGCGCGACGCTCTGCGACTCGCTCTTTTGGCCTGATTTCGAGAGCAAGAGCAGCCGCCGTCCGAGGGCCTCACTCGCGTACGCGCCGCCGGGAGACTCCGCCAAGTAGCGTCCGAGCCAGCGCAGCGCCTCGGTCACGTCGCCTTGTTCTTCGTAACCGCGACCGAGAAAGAACGCGGCACCTTGATTCTGGGCCTCACCGGGGTAGCGCGCGCGCAGACTCTGCCAAGTGTGCATCGAGAGTGCCCGTCGACCGGTGTAGCGGGCGGCCAACGCCAGCACCTTCAAATCAGCGGCGGACGCAGACTCGAGCAAGCGTTCACCGCCGCGGGCATCGGCGTCACGGACGATGGCCGCGAATTGGCCGGCGTTGAGCAGCGCATTCCAATCAGCTTCACCCGATCGAGCGACCACGCTGCTCAGCTTGGGCGAGAGCTTGGCATCACGGTTCGCGGCCGCGAGCTCGGCGACTCCAGGAGCCGAAGGAGCGGCCTGGATTGGGGCGAGCGCAACGCGCTGCGCTTCCGGTGCCGCCTCGCGAGTGATCGGCAAATGCAGCGTCTGCCCGCCGCGCACTCGACGTGGGGTGCCGTCCCCGAGCACTCGTACTTCACCGCTCTGCATGACCAACGTGAGGCCGTCTGCCTTGGCGTGCCACTCGAGATCGAACTCCGTACCGACGACTTGCACCTCGTACGGGCCAGCGAGGAAGCGATAGTTCGTGTCCTCTTCATGGTGGACGGCGACGTGTAGTCGGCCGTCGACCAACCGCGTGAGCGCGGCGCGCTTGCCGAGCAGATCGACGCTGAGCGTCGTGTGCGGGCTGACCGCGATACGACTACCGTCGGAAAACGCCAGATCAGCTGGTTTTTCGCCGGCGTTCAGGTTGCTGCCTTCGGTCGAGAGCCCGTGCGCCTCGTAACGCAGCATGCTCCACGCTTGCCACGCCGGTGCACCGACCGCGATGCCGAGCGCAAAGACGCCGAGCGCGAACGCCCAGCGGACGCGAGAATTGCTCACCGGCACGCGCAACGTGCGGTGTGCGTACTGCAGCGCGTGCCAAGCGCGACGCTTGTCGAACGGCTCGCGCTCGAGCGCGTGTTCGTTCGCCAACGCGCGAAAGGCGTCGGTGACTTGTTGCTCGGTGGGCTGCGCGCGCTTATTCCGCATGTGAAGGCCCCGAACGCGCGACGAGGTAGTCGGCAAGTAAGGCGTTGCGTCGCACTCGCTTCAAGATGTGTTCGTTGGCGCGGCGCACACGGCGCTTGGCGGTAGACTCGGAAACTCCGAGCGCAGCAGCGATGTCTGCCACCGGCATGTTCTCGAGCGAGTGCAACACGAACGCGGCTCGCTCGTCTGGGCTCAGCTCTTCGACGATGCGGCCGAGTTGAAGCAGCGCGGCTTTGGCTTTGGGATCGTCGGGTGAGGCTTCACGCTCGGCTTCACGGGGCCAGCCGATGAGCGTGTGCAGCAGGCTGCGGCGGCGGCGAGCTCGCAGCTCGCGCCGCGCCACGTTCATCGTGATCGAGACGAGGTAGCTGCGCACCGCAGATGGCTGTCGAATGCGCTGCGCGTTGGCGAAAAAAATCACGAACACGTCGCCAGCGAGGTCTGCCACCTCTGCACGTGGACCGAGCGTCTTCGACAGCAACCCATGCACGAGACGGTGGTACTCGTCGAAGGCGCGCCGTTGCCAATCACCTTCGTTGTTGGTGATGGCCTGATGCAGGTCTTCTTCCCGCTCGTGGGCGGCGGGCTTGGAAGACGTGTAACGCGCCACGGACGGAGCATACATCATCTATTTGACTTCGTGTTACCTTGTACCATCGTTTCGTCGTCGGCTCGGCCGTCGATCGCGCAGCAAGGGAAATGTGCTCTCTAAACGCATCTAGCTTTTGCCATCGCCCGAGTGCGCCGTCGAGTTGGGCGCGTCTGACTCGTTTGGCGTCCTTGGCGCCTTTCGTGCTCTCGTTCGCGTGTCGGACCACCCCGCTCGACGTCGTCTACGCGGTCGACCTTCCTGCCGCGGGTGATGGTGCGTCGAGCGCAGGAACTGACGGTGGCACGGACACTGGAGCCGGCGGCGCCGCGGCGAACGGCGGTGGAGGGAGCGGTGGCGGTGTCGACGCGAATACGTGCTCGATAGTCGAGGCCGGACGCTACGCGCTGCGTTCACAGGTCAACGGTCTCTGTCTGGGACAAGGCGCGCCCACGACGGTCTTCACGAACCCTGCCTTTCAGCTGGATTTTGCGGCCGAATGCCGTCAGCCGGCGCGCTCTTGGCTGCTCGCCGCTACGGCCACCCCGCGCGTGTTCTCGATCCAGAATGCGCTGCCACCTGGCTTCGTGCTCGACGTTCAGATGGCTGGAACTCGAGACGGCACACCGGTCATCACTTACGGTGAGAATGGCTTCGACAATCAACGCTTCGAAGTGCGTGCGCGTGACTCATTTGTCTCCGAGCTGCGTCCTCAGCACCACCCACAAAGCTGCGTCGCCGCCGTAGGAACGAGTGCTCAAATCATGGCCTGTGACCCCGCTGACGCGGCGCAGGCGTGGCTGCTGCAGCGCACGGAGTGCCTGTAACTTCCAGCGCGCTTCGCGGCGCGTCCAGCCGTGACCGAAGATTTTCCAGGGAAGGGCCTATTTCGACGACGGGTCTTTTTTTGTGACCCTGGCAGGGGCGCTCCGGACTCAGCCGCTAATACACCTGCATTTGTCCGCTCAGGATCACCAAGCTCGTCAAATAGAGTAAACCCTCATAGTAGCGGTTATCCCCGGTTGGGGTGGGCTGATTCCAAACGGCTTGCACGAACGCTTTGCGGTTCGGGTTCGTACGCGCCGCAACGGCGAGCGCTCCGTTCGCCGACACGAGGGCTTGCGCGCGACCCGTGTCGATCGGCGTGCCATCGGTCTCGAACGTGCCGCCGTAGGTGGTGATGCCTTGGGAGCTGAAAAAGTCGAGCACTCGATCGGCAAGGCGTGCCTGATCGTCGGTTGCGGTGCCCCACGCCGCGTCCAGCGCAAGGTTCAGCTGCGTGCGATAAGCCTGCTGGGTGAAGCCCTGCGAGCCATCCACCAGTGCCCCGTCGAAGTAGCTACGCATCGGCCACAAGCCGGTGCTGGGATCGGCGGCTGCGACCAGCAGCTTGCGTGAAGCCTCGGCCGCAGCATCCCAAAACGGCATGCCCGTCGCTTTGCCCCAATACCAATAAGCTGCAGGCATCTGCAAAGACGAGCGGGTGGTGAAACCCGCGTCGGCGAGCTCGGGATCTTCTCGGACCAAGTAAGATTCGGGGCTGAACACGCTGCCGATGCCGCTCACGACGCCGCCGTTCTCGGCTTCTTTGTTCTTGAGCACGTCGAGCAACGAAAGTGCGTCGTTTTCATACGTGTAGGTCGCAGTGCTTCCCCAGCGCGCATTGGCCAACATCAGCGCCAGCACCATTTGCTGCATCGCGTAGACGTCGTAGCAGGGCACGCCTTCACCCTCACCGCACAAGGTACTGATGTAACCTTTGGCCGGACCAGAGGCGACCAGCAATTGCTTGTTTTCCGCTGATTTGGTGAAAAGCCACAATTCGTCGAACTCTTTTTTGTGATTGAGTTCGACGCTGATCAGCATCGCAAGTCCGATTCCTTCGGCGCGCACTTCCTGGTGCAGCACATCGACAATCGACGACTTGCCGGGCCCTGCTTGATCTTCGAAGAAGATCCGCTGCTGATCTTGTGTCCCGTGGAATAACTGCTGGAACGCTGCTTCGACCTTGGCCGAAGCATCGCAAGCTTGCCCGCCCAGCAAATCGCAGAAGGTGCTGGACTTCTGCGCGGGGTGCACGACCGGCCGCAGCGACGCTGGCACTTCGTCGTTCTGGGCGTTATTGCCCAGTGAGTCGAGGGTGCTGCTCCCGCAACCGGGAAGCGCGCTGGTGAGCGCCGCGCCGAGCAGCACGGAACGCAGCGCGCGCCAGCACATCATAGTCCGGCGTAGCTGCGCACTCGCGAGGCAAGCACGCTGTCGGGATGAAGCCGCAAGAACGCTTCCGCGCGCTTGCGAGCTACTTCGGTCTGTCCGCTCTTGGCGAGCGCGCCGATGCGCAGTACTTCGGCTTCCATCTTGAGCCGTCCGCGTGGGAAGTTGCGCGCGTAGCTATCGAGTGCGGTCAGCGCGCCAGCGGGATCGGAGTGGCTGAGTGAAGTGCGCGCAGAGTCCAAAGCGGCGAGCTCCGCCGTGAGTGGAGGAGCGGCCGAAGCCTTGGGGTCCGTGCGCGCAGTGCTCACGCTCCGAGCGTTCGCCGCGGGCTGAGCCTCCGCGACTTCGACTCGTGGGGGGGCGACAGCCGGCGTTTCGGCTGGCACCGCTTCGACGGGTGTCTGCTCGGTGACCGCTGGCGAAGTCGGCGAAACAGCAGCCGCGCTCGCGACCGGGTGCGTGACGGGCGTACCGCTCGGCGTGTGATCGAGGTAGCGCCAAACGGGCACCGCAACGGCGCCTATCACCAATACGGTCGCAGCTACTTTGGTTAGCGTGGCCTTCGAGAGCGAGCTACCAGCCGCGGCAGCAGCGGACGGCGCGGCCGACGTCGTTACCGCAGTCAGCCCGAGCGCGAGTAGAGTCTTCGCGCGTGTCGAACCGGAAGCCGTGTACGAGCGGCCTGCGTCGAGCAGCGCTCGTTCGAGCTCGCTCTCCGGCGAGTGGACCATGCGAGTCGGTTCGTTCACGAGCCCACCTCGGCGTGTGTGGCGCCGGACAGCGCCCGGACTCGGTCACGAAAATCTGCCCGAGCTCGTCGCAGCCGTGAAGCTACCGTTCCTTGGGGGATACGCAGCGTCGTTGCAATCTCGGTCATGCTGAGCTCCTCGAGCTCATACAAGACGAATACGGTGCGTAGTTCGACCGACATCTGTTCCAACACTTCATCGAGTAACTCACGGGAGCGCTTTTGGTCGAGCATCTGCTCGGGTTGCAGCGGCGTCGGAATGCGCAATTGGGCATCGGAATCATGCACCTCACGCCGACGAGCCAACGTGCGCCGCGCATGGGCGGCCATCCTCAACGCGGTCTGCAGCAAAAAGCTCTTTTCCGCGTCGGGTCGAACGTCATCCAGCCGATTGGCCACCGCGATGAAGGTGCGCTGCACGTCATCGTCCACCTCGGCTTCGGGGGTGCCGGCGTTGCGCAAAACGCGCGCGACGAAGTCGAGGTAGCGGTCCACCATCGCTCGCAAGCGTGTGTCGCGATCACTCGACTGAGTCACGACGTTCAAGGTAGCGGCGGGACTAGGTACAGGCAACCGAAGCGCCGTGGGATGAGCAATAACGACCATTTTCTGTATCGAGCCGGCAGTCGCGTCAGCCCTCTATTCCCGGAAACCCCGAAAGCGATCACTCTTTCTGGCCCGGGCGACATTTTGCAGGGATAACGGGCAGCTAGCCTCAAAACCGATAGCCGATGCCTAGGCGCAGGAGCGGCGATACCGCGGGCGTCTGGGTGACGACTTGCTCGGGCGAGTTCGTGTAGTAGCGATGTCGCACCAACGGCACCGTCGCCGCGAACCCACTCTCGAGGACGACCCCGCGGCCCAGCAGCACGGAAATCTGGAAGTCGATGCCAGCGCTCCACCAAGCGCGATTGACGGTCTGCGGATCCGCGACGCCACGGCCCGTGAGTTCCAGAAAGCCGACCGTCGCCAGCCCACATGGAGCAAATTCCCAATTGCTGCTGCGATGCCGAAAGGGGCAAGCGTCGAGCGCCAACGCACCGAAGCGCGTGCGGTGGTCATCGGGTGCGGTGAGCAGTCCCGTGCCTGCGAACATCAGCGACAATTGCACGGCGCTGCTCGTGCTCGTGTTGGCTTGTCGCAGGAGCATTGCCGAGAGCGCGCCACCCGTCGCGAAGCCGGCCGTCTCGACCACCGTCCCGAGTACGCTGAGCCCCAACTCGAGCTCGAGCGGAGCCGTCGTAACCGACGGCGCGGGCGGCGGTTGCACGACGGCCGGCGGGGACGTGGCGGGTACGATCGGCGGTGCGGGTTTCGGCGTCGGGAGCGTCGCTTCGGCCGGCACGGGCGCGTGTGCCTCGGGGTCGAAGGACAGCGCTACCGTGAAGGCGAGCGCTTCGCTCACCTCTTTGCACGTTGCACCGTCCACGCTGCGGGCCGAGGTCTCACTTTGATTGACCACTTCGCGCATTTCGCCGTGAAAGCCGTGATCGCCGCGCGTCACTCGCACGTTGACGTCGACTCGGGGCTCGTTGCCCTGTGCTTTGCGCACGCGGTCCGTACGAGCTCTCACGGAGTCATAAAAGGCGTCTTGGTTCGGGCAGCTCGCGGGTGCCTCGTAGTTGATTCGAATCGGAACAGCGTCGGTAGCAAGCGCGGCAAGCGCATGGACGACCGCTGGCAACGCGAGGAGCACGCTCGCAGACTGACACGCCGCCGCTCGGTCGCTCAAGCCAGTTGACGCGCAACTCTCTGTCGCGCCATCGAAGCTGCATGTCTCGGGCGTTCTTTTGCCAGCCGGCGCGC